>Ga0209166_10000568_pt1 | contig 38770 bp, 46 predicted proteins | sample Coa_R1_3_FD_187151 | JGI IMG/M metagenome (GOLD analysis project Ga0209166, IMG submission 187151) | Surface soil microbial communities from Centralia Pennsylvania, which are recovering from an underground coalmine fire - Coalmine... | ecosystem: Environmental > Terrestrial > Soil >...
CAAACGAACGGGCTACGTGTTTTATTGTCGGGATGAGGAGTGTCTGCAATCTTTGCTGATAGAAGCGCCGCACATCGAAAGAGTATAGCGTGTGGACACCGGAAGTCATTGAAAGGCGGATAGACTAGATGTGGGTTTATAGCCAATGCCCGTCATATCAAAAGACATTCACCGTGTTCTAACGGAAGGTGGGTTCGTCCGCTTTATTTGGCGAACCGGGCGTAAGGAATTGATTACGCCGAGCGGTCGAAGTTTGCGTATCGACGGTCGCACCTACCAGGGATTCCTAAAGACACTAGCTCCAAGACTGGAGCGTACCGAGACTGGCAGCATGGAAGAGAAAGATTTGGTGGTCGAATGGCGAAAGAGGCGGTAGACATTCGTTAGGAGCGGTGATCTAGAATCGCGCTAAGGGGAATACAGAATTGGTTGACGAAAAGACAATTGGTGATGATCGAGTTGTGTTGGCGTTTGAATTTTCAGTCTCAGCTAACCTTGTCCCTGGTACGCGGTCTGGCTCGGCTTACCGACAATCACACAAACAGCCTTCTTCAAAATACCTCCACTTAACATGCATCAGAGGGAGTGAGGACGGCAGCACTTTCAGGATTCTCCGCTCTCACCTCCTGCGATACAAGAGGCTACAACCTGCTGATTCTCACGGTGACTACGATGGGACACTATTTGTCACCGACCATAGCATTTTGGAAAAGGTTGGTGTGCCACCAATCGACTTCGGAAAATACCCTGTTTGCACATGCCGTTCGCTGCATCACTGCGAAATTTGCGGCAAGGACATCACGCATGGGAATTCCTATCATGACGGCGGACCAGGGAAGCGAGCGCATGTGCTGTGTGAAAAGGAACGGCGCTTTAACGAGTACAACGCCAACCCGCGTCCAGAGGAAGCTTAAATGTACCTCGTCAGGGTTTCATTCATAAACAGGTTCGGGTCGCCATTCCATTGGGACTTTCAAATGGAAACCGATGACTACGCTGAAGCTTGCGATGAAGCAGTGCGTCTCTTCTGGAGCGGACTGACTGAGTCTGAGCGTGAAGACGCTATACAAGACATCAGAATCTTGGCGCATCCGAACACACTGCCCAACTGCGAATGGAAAGAGTCGTGGAGCGATGAAGCTGAAACCCGGTGACATAGTTCGCGTCGTAGGCGAGCGGGGCACGGCGAAGGTCCGCTCAATTTTAACCGCCGTGAACAACGGAGTCTTGTTAGACAAATCGTTAGGTGGATACCGGAACTGGGACGCAGATGAATTGCGATTGGTGAAGCGAGCCAAAAGCAAAGTGAAATAAACCTTCAGAACGCATTCACTCGAACAACAACTTTTCCTTTGGAGGCATGCGCACTGGTTTATTGAGTTCGGGCAGTCCCTTCGCTTGCCACAACTGTTGAAACTGTTTGATTGTCGCCGGAGCGTGGCCTGCGTAATGGTTGTTCGCATAGGCAAAGACAATTACGCCGCGCTTCCTCATCTGGTAGCAAAAATCTACCCAACTACTGAGTTCCGTAGTGCGATCAACAACAGTCTTGTCCCAGGTCGTCGTCTGCTCCTCGATAGTTTTGCGATCACCGAGCCATCGGATATAAGTCCAGTCCGCAGTGATCGGGTCGAATTTCAGTTCTGCCGGGCTTGGCATGAATGATCGGTCCTGGAGCACGAGGGCAACCCGGTGATCTCGCAGCAGATTCGCAAATTCTGCGTCCAGCCAGTCCCGATTGCGCATCTCGATTGCGAACCTGTGGCCTTGGGGCAGCTTCATAAGAAACGGGACGAGCCTGTCAAGAAATTCGTGTCGATCACGAAAAATGCTCCGATTGAAAAAAGGAAACTGAAACACAATCGGACCAAGTTTTGGCCCGAGGATATTCATCGTATCCAGGAATTCCTTCAGGTCCACATCGCAGTCAGCTAGAACTTTGTCGTGTGTGATTATCTGCGGAACTTTGACGGAGAATATGAATCCCTCAGGTGTTCGAGCGCTCCAATTGTTTACGGTGCGAGCCGAGGGACAACCATAAAACGTTGAGTCCACTTCGACCGTATGGAAGTGTTCCGCGTAAAAAGCGAGGTAGTCGGCTGATCGCATTCCTTTCGGATAGAACACGCCGTCCCAACCTGAGGCGGTAAATGATGACGTTCCGAGAAGGATACGCGGATGGTTCACGACCAAAGTATATCGAGGCCCTGTGCGGTAAACTACGCAACGATTGGTGAAGCGAAGGCAATGATCGGTGTAGATCGCTCATTTAGTATCAAATTGGTGTGCTATCGTCTGATTGACCCATGAGTACCGTCTTGCCGAGAGACTCGGAGTGGCTTACCCGCAAGCGCTTGATCGACCCCAAGTTAAAGGCGGTGGGCTGGCGCGTCGTTCCGTTCGGCGATGGAAAGCCGCTGTCGGCGTTTGACGGTTGTGCCATCGAGGAGTTCCCGACCGACAATGGCCCAGCCGACTATGCGCTCTGCGTTTCCGGCAGGATTTTAGGCATTGTTGAAGCGAAGAAGCTGACTCTCGGCCCACAGAACGTCTTGACCCAATGTGAGCGGTACTCGAAGGGCGTGACGAGTAGTCCGCTGAACTTTCGCGGCTATCGAGTGCCGTTCCTCTACTCGACAAACGGCGAGATCATCTGGCATCACGACATCCGCCATCCTCTCAGCAGGTCCCACAAAATCAGCCGCTTCCACACGCCGGAGGCGCTTGCCGAGAAACTCGAACGCGATTTCAATGGAAGCTGCCAGCGTCTGATTCAGACGCCGAACGAGCATCCGAAACTGCGTCCGTACCAGCGCGACGCAAACGCCGCCATCGAGAAGGCTATTGAGGACCAGAAGCGCCAGATGCTGGTAGCGATGGCAACAGGGACGGGCAAGACCTTCACGCTGGTCAATCAGGTTTACCGTCTCATGAAATCCGGCGTTGCTAAACGCATTCTCTTTTTGGTTGACCGTCGCGCTCTCGCTGCGCAGGCTGTGCTTGCCTTCGCGTCCTTCGAACCGGAACCCGGCTTGAAGTTCGACAAAATCTATGAACTTTACAGCCAACGTTTTCACCGAGAGGACTTTGATGACGACGAGAAATACGACCCGAAAGTTCTGCCGTCGTCGTACTTAACCAATCCACAAGCGTCCCACTCGTTCGTTTACGTCAGCACCATCCAGCGGATGACGATTAATCTTTTTGGCCGCAATGCGATTTTTGCAGCCGGAGATGAGGAACTGGACGAAGAAGCCAGTCAACTGGACATTCCAATCCACGCATTTGATCTGGTGATCGCCGACGAGTGCCATCGGGGTTATACAGCGCAAGAGCAAGCCATTTGGCGTAAGACGCTTGACCATTTCGACGCGATCAAGGTTGGGCTGACAGCGACACCTGCGGCCCACACGATGGCTGCGTTCAAAGAGATTGTCTACCGCTACGAGTACGAACGTGCAGTCCGCGAGGGATTCCTCGTTGACTATGACGTAGTGGCGGTCAAATCGAATGTGCGGATGAACGGCATCTTCTTGAAGGAAGGCGAGCAAGTAGGCGTCATCAACCCTGAGTCGGGCGCAGAGCAGCTTGACCTGATTGAAGATGAGCGTGAGTTTCCGACCTCGGAGATCGAGGAGAAGGTCACCTCGCCGGACTCTAATCGCAAAATTCTGGAAGAAATCAGAAGATGGGCACTTGCGCACGAACAAGAAACCGGGCGTTTTCCAAAAACCCTGATATTCGCGGCGAACGATTTGCCCCACACGTCACACGCTGACCAGTTGGTGGATACGGCTCGCGACATCTTTGGCAGGGGCGACTCGTTCGTGCAGAAGATCACCGGGCGCGTTGATCGTCCTCTCCAGCGCATCCGCGAGTTCCGCAACCGCTCTACTCCGGGCGTGGTGGTATCAGTGGATATGCTCTCCACGGGCGTGGATATTCCCGACCTTGAAGGCATCGTCTTCTTGCGTCCGGTGAAATCCCGCATTTTGTTCGAGCAGATGCTCGGACGCGGCACCCGCAAGGGCGAACATTTCCCCCACAAGGACCACTTCACGGTCTTCGATTGTTTCGGCGGAACGTTGTTGGAGTATTTCCGAAAAGCGACGGCAATCACGGCGGAAATGCCCACCTCAGAATTCAAGACCATCGCCGAGATCATTGAGGACATCTGGGCCAACAGGGACCGTGACTACAACATTCGGCGACTCGTCAAACGCCTTCAGCGGATTAACAAGGCGATGTCTTCCGAAGCAAGGGAACTGTTCGCGGCCTACATTCCGAATGGCGACGTTGGAAAATACGCCGCCGACCTTCCCGGCAAACTTCGACAAGACTTCACTTCTACAATGGCACTGCTGCGGGACAAAAACTTCCAAGACCTACTCGTGAATTACCCGCGTGCCCCACGCATCTTCATCAGGGCTTACGAGACAGAGGATGTCGTCACGTCGGAGTGGCTCGTGCGCGGGGCAGACGGCAAGGAATACCGCACCGAGGACTACCTGAGTGCCTTCGCCTGCTTCATACGGGAAAATCCGAACAAGATAGAAGCCATTGGCATTCTGCTGAGCCGCCCCAAGGATTGGAGCACTGCGGCACTGGGAGAACTTCGAACCAAGCTGGCAGCGACACCGGAGCGGTTCACTGAAGAGCACCTCCGTAAGGCTCACGAAATTCAGCATCGCAAGGCGCTGGTGGACATTATTTCGATGGTAAAGCACGCCGCTGATGAGCAACGGCCACTGCTCACGGCTGAGGAAAGGGTTAGAATGGCGTTCACTCAAGTCACATCAGGCAAGACATTCACGCCTGAACAGCGGCAATGGCTCGGTCTTATAGAAGCGCACCTGGTCGAGAATTTGACGATTGATCTTGGTGATTTTGACCTGCTGCCTGTGTTCGCTCGCAAGGGTGGATTGAGCCAAGCAAGTCGGGTGTTTGGTGGTCAACTTCAGGAACTGATCGTTCAGTTTAACGAGGCAATCGCGGCATGAGCGACGTAGTTCAAAAGTTGTGGGGCTTCTGTCATACCCTGCGTCATGAGGGCATCGGTTACGGCGATTACATCGAACAACTCACTTATTTATTGTTCTTGAAGATGGCGAATGAGCGCGGGATTGATCTCAGCGAAAAGAAATATAGGGTCGAGAGGAAAAGCAGAATCGAAGAGGTTGAAGCGGACTGCTCATGGCCGACACTCGTTTCAAAGTCAGGAACCGCCCTCCGCGACCATTATTCAGACGCGCTTCGAGCGCTTGGGCAACAACGCGGTATCCTCGGCGACATCTTCGCTGGCGCGAAATCCGAATTCAACGAGCCTGTTAGCCTCAAAAAGCTTCTGGGCCTCATAGATGAGACGGAATGGACCTCGCTCGACGTTGACGTAAAAGCTGCTGCGTTCGAGGGGCTTCTAGAAAGGGCGGCGAGCGAAGGCAAGAAGGGTGCCGGACAATACTTCACGCCACGAATCCTGATTCAGGCTCTTGTGCGCTGCATGAAGCCCGACCCGCGTGCTCACGGTGAATTCACAATAAGCGACCCCGCGTGTGGCACAGGTGGCTTCCTTGTCTGCGCCTATGAGTGGCTGATTGAAGAGAGGCGCGGTGCCATGCCTCGGGAACTCGCTAAGCGGCTCAAATCAGAGACATATTTCGGACAAGACTTGGTCGAACGCCCGCGACGCCTGGCCCTTATGAATCTGTACCTACACGGGTTGGAACCGCACATCGAGCGGAAAGACTCAATCTACCAGATTCCTGACGCACGCCACTTTGATGTAGTGATGACGAATCCGCCGTTCGGGACCAAAGGCGCTAATCAAGCGCCCACACGCGATGACTTCACCGTGGAGACGAGCAACAAGCAATTGAATTTCATCCAGCATGTGATGACGATCTTGAAACCCGGTGGACGTGCGGCTGTCGTGGTGCCTGACAACTGCTTGTTTGCGGACCAAGCTGGTGAAGTGTTCAAGATTCTGACCGAGGATTGCAGCCTCCACACTGTGCTGCGTCTGCCGAACGGCACGTTTGTTCCTTACAGTCCCGGCACTAAAACCAACGTGATTTTCTTTACGAAGGGCTATCCGACCGAAACTGTCTGGGTTTACGACGGTCGCACAAACGTTCCTCATATCACGAAGAAAGATCGCCCTCTTGCTCCTGACCAGTTCGCGGAGTTTGAGAAGTGCTACGGCTCTGACCCGAATGGTCGTGCAAAACGAAAGCCTGCCGACTCGAAGGAAGATCGTTGGCGCTCGTTCGCCATCGGTGAAATCAAAGAACGCGAGTACAAGATTGACGGTTTGAAGTGGCTGAAAGACGAGTCCCTAGACGACGGCGAAAGTCTGGAACCGGACGAACTGGCGACAGACGCCATCGCCGAACTGCAAGCAGCAAGTGAGGAGTTGACCAGAGTGTTGGCCCTGCTCGAAAACGAAAATGGCGGCTCGACGGAAACCGTCGCCGCGAAGAACAAATGAGTACGTCTGAGATTATCTTACCGCTCCCAAGCCCAGTCGCAGACCTTCCCGAAGGGTGGACGGAGGCGTCCTTCATGGACGTGTTTGACATCCAAGGCGGGACTCAGCCTGCCAAAACGAACTTCATCTACGAACCCCGACGCGGGTATGTCCGTTTGTTGCAGATTCGCGACTTCGGTGCCAAGCCCTTGCCCACATACATTCCGTCGAATGGGCCACTCAAAACATGTGTTTCCGAGGACATTTTGATTGGGCGGTATGGTGCTTCCGTAGGGCGCATCTGCACAGGGTTTGAAGGAGCCTATAACGTGGCATTGACGAAGGTCGTCATCCCACCGAGTCTCTACCGTCGTTTCGTGTTTTGGGTGCTCCAGTCGGAATGGTTCCAGAAGCCTATCCTAGAAATCGAGCGATCAGCGCAGAACGGATTTAACAAAGGGAATTTGGAGCGAATTGCAATTCCGCTGTGCCCGGAGCCTGAACAGCGCAGGATTGTTTCCAGAATTGATCAACTTTTTCAGAGCGTCAATGCAGCGCGGGAGCGGCTGGCCCATGTCCAGGTCATTTTGGAACGCTTCCGCCAAGCGGTACTCGCCGCCGCCTGCTCAGGCCGCCTAACAGCAGAATGGAGAGAAAAAGCTAAGCGCAATTCTGGGAAAGGAGATGAACTGCCTGCTGGATGGAAGTGGACGGCGGTCGAGGAGCTACTCCCTAAGGGTGGCATTTTCGACGGTCCTTTTGGCTCGAACCTCAAGACAGTGGATTACACGAAGTCCGGTGTTCAAGTGATTCGGATGGAAAATATTGGAAGACTGCGCTTCTACGATGAGAAAAAGACCTACATTTCCCAGCAAAAGTACGAGGCACTCAAAAAACATACAGTTAGCGAAGGCGATGTCATTTTTGCGTCGTTTATCGATGACGAGATTCGAGCCTGTGTGTTGCCCCGCCTACATACTAAAGCAATTGCGAAGGCCGATTGCTTCTGCCTGCGCCCGCACACTAATGTTGATCGACGCTTTTTTGCCTTCCAGTTGGTGGACCGTGAGTCCCAAGATCGACTTCTTGAATCCGTACATGGAGCGACGCGCCCACGAATCAACACCACACAGTTACGCAAACTTGAGGTGCGCTGGTGTCCTTTCGACGAGCAACGGGAAATCGTTAACCGCGTCGAGGCTCTCTTCAGGCTAGCCGACGCCATCGAAAAGCGTATCGGTGTCGCAATGGCAGTTACCAAACAGCTAACGCAGGCCATCCTCGCCAAAGCCTTCCGAGGTGAACTCATCCCCACCGAAGCCGAACTCGCCCGCCGCGAGGGCCGCTCCTACGAATCCGCCGCCGATTTACTTGCACGAATCCGGGCGTCTCGTGTTCATGGCAACGGGAAAAATGGGCGAGAGACTCGGCGCGTCGGTGAAATTCATTCACGGCGGTGAAACGAGGACAATCCATGAACCTAGGTTGTGTTCGTGTGGTTGCTGTGTCAGCAATGATTTGGTCTTCGTCAGGGATTCCGTTCCACGTTTCGAACAAAGTCCTTCCCACCCTTAACGTCTCTTGCGCTCTCAAAAATTTGTTGCATAAGATCGGTAGCGCTATTCCGTGGATGGTAATTCTTTATCCGCCTCAGTCCGCTTGAAGGCCAGCGATGGTGTATGAACGCCTCGATTAGCCCTCGGTTTAGACGCTCACACCAATCCCAATTCTTCAACACCCACAATTCAGGAACGAGCGGTTCCACGATGCTCCACGCCTCATCACTTAGCCTTTCCTCCCACGCTGCTTTATGCACTCGCTGATACGACTCCGCGACGAGATCGAGAGGTGCGGGAGGTGCATTACAGAACGCCAGAGTTAGCAGGAAGCTGGCTAGATAGTCTTTCTCAGCGTCAGTCGCCGTGCCTTGAACTTCGCGAAAGGTGCGGAGCCACACTTCGGAATCTCTCTTCGAAATTCTACTCGCATACGGCGCAACCAAATACGCAACAGCTAGAAGAGAAGCTGGCGAACGGTCGGCCTTTTCTTGAACCCAATCCATCACAAAATCCGGCTGATTGGAGAGGGCATCGCGGCTCGTTCGGGACATTCGGCCTTCGTGCGCTTCAACCCAATCGAGAACGGAGAAAACGGCATCTTTTTCCCAGAGATTGATTGCTCGGCGAAGAAAAGATTCTGAATCACTGTCAAGCAGGGCCGCGACTATTCCGCGAATGGCAGACGAGTCGAGTTCCTTTTGTCCGACGACAGCCTCAAACAGTTCACGTTTTCGATCACCACCCAGTTTCCAGAGTTCGGGAGAACGAGCCAAATCCGGCCTTGCTCGAAAAAGGCCGGGAAGAAACTTTGGACGTTCTCGCGTTATCTCCTGAGCCGTTTCCGCATCCATGTGGACGATCAGAGCAGATAAGATTTGTTCACCGAAGTCATTCACCGTGGCTTCGAATAACTGTCTCAACAACCATCGCGCATCATCCGGTTTGCTGGCACAAAGACGATTTACGCGGTCTTCGATTGAGAGTGCTTGAGAATCCAAAACTTGGGAATCCGCCGTCGTTGCTAATGAAAAAAGAATGTCTCGATCTTGGAAGTTGCGGGACACGAAGTCGGGTCGGTCGTTCCCGAACAACAACTGCTTCAAACGTGCACCACTGTTTGGTTCGGGAAAGGACTCTGCGACCAAATGAATCACGGCATTCACATTTTGCGATGTGGTCACGGCGTCGTAGATTTTTGCGAAATACGAAACATCTTTGCGGTCGGCGCTGTCATCGACAGATGCCCACAAGAAAGTCCGAAAGGCTCCGCCGCTCGGAAGAACCGCGTCGTCTACTGCGGACTCTAAATCTGGCGGACCTGTATCGCCGTCAGGAGGTATTAATATTGGTTCCAATCGCAACGACCCCACCGCAGCTTCACGAGCAACATCTTTGGCAGTAGTCGGCGGAGAACACTGAATATCGAAGGCTCGACCGTCCAGACTTCTCCCAGAAAGTGAACCAGTGCAAAACAAAAATCTCTGCCGAAGGCGCGGCCATTGTTGCGACCAGAGAGCAAAAATAGCCTCAGAAAATTCATCAGAATCTCGGGCAACCAAGACCACGGGGCTAAAGTTTGGGGACCTGTAATAAGCGGAGAAAATCGACCATAGCTGACCTTTCAGAACTGCGGCATCGTCTTCAAGCACGTTGACCTGCAACGGACTACATTCGAAAGAGATGGTTTCAGCGTAATCACTCTTAAGAAAGCCACGCTTAGGCCGTCTGAACAGCTTTGTGAGCGACACCAAAGAGGAGATCGTTGCCAACGTCTGCACCGGAAGCGTAATCGTATGCGTCCAGACGCAACCCGGTCGGGGCATCTCTGAGGCATACCAAGTCATCGCCAGTGCGTACGCATTGATCGATTCCAGCGGATAACCCGTGATGTACCGCTCGAATCCACTGACGACACTGCTACCCGACAGGTCGCTCATTTTAAGCATCAATCGAGCGAGTTCACTGGGAAGTTTTGCCGAACCTTCGATCAGACGATGGCCGTCTGAATATCCGTGCAAGAATTGGTGGACTTCGCCTATCTGCAAATTGGCTGCGTCCGATGTCAGCGCATTAACCATGTCAACAGTTCTGTGAGATCGTGGGGATTTTTCACGCCATCTCCTTCGATAAGGATTCGTTCAGACGCACTCATCCCGGTTAGTCCGTCTACGTCCTTGTTGTAGTCGCCGCCTTGAGCGCTGACGCCGTATACATTGAAATCAAACAGCCGCCGATTGCTCTCCAAAAACTGGGACAGAAACGGCATCTCGCCTGCCAGCCACTTTGCAGGGCTGGTCCTTTTAACCTTCAACACGTCGTCCCAAGCAGAGATTACCAGAGCCAAGCGAAACGGAGGCTTGAAATACTCACGACCCGCAATAAATTGCAGTAGTTCCACCAGTTGCACTTGCGTAGGTGCTTGAGTGGAGTCCCAAGGTACAAAACCTTCCTCATCCTTTTCTTCGTTGGGCTGTCCCGCCTCGCCCATTTCTTTCAACAGCGGCTCCGCCGAAACAATTTTGGCGGGCTTTTGATAATTCAAGGAACTGATGAACAAAACTCCCCCAACTGACTTTTTCAAAAATTCGTCATAACTCGTCGTGAAGTGCCGATCAACCCACTGCGACATGAATGATTCCCCAGAGAGGTCCGGGAAAGTTAGAGTGATACTCTTCTTTGTGGAGGTATCGTTTAGGACCATAGAAACGATGCGTTCGCTGTTAGTCGAAGTTCGCGGAACAACTTCAAAACTTGCCCACAAATCTGAGATTCGATTCAGATGGCTGCTGTCCCCTTCCATGCGCTCAATCGTTAGCCTGTGCTCAACCTCTCCGTGGTGGACCAAATACCAAAGCGCCGCGAGAAAACTCGTTTTCCCCGTCGCCGGAAGCCCGATCATCACGAACTGGTTTGAGACCGACGCGGTCATTTCGAATCCGACTCAGAATTAAAATGTCGCTGCAAAAACTTCTCACTTTCGCGGGAGCCTAACTCCTCATCGGGAAGCAAGTTCATTGTCCGGTTACGGGGTGATTCCGTAGCCCACTCTTGAAGCAGTTCAGGGACTCCGTGTCCAAATTCCAGCCCTTCAACGCCCAGTGGTCTCGCTGCGACTTTCCTGAACGACAACTTTCCAACCCGTGAACCGAACTGCTTTTGAAATTCTTGTGTTGCTTTTTCGAGAAAGGAAGCATGTTCTCCGTCGCCTGTGGCTGCCACGTAGTCGTATTTCATCCAAAGGACATTCACGAAACAAGAAGCGGCTAGCATTCCGCTATCGAGGCACGAGCGAAGCAACATCGTCGCCTCGTTTACCACCTGATTGCGCTTCTTGCGGTCGATGATCTTCTTGCAATCGATCAAGAGCAAGAAATGGTCTGCCATCTTCAAAAAATGCAGCCGTTGGCATTCTGCTATCGAGTCGCGTGCCCGTTCAAATACTTCGCCGGATACATCTATGAACAAAAAATCAAGATTCTCCAACAATTCAGGTCCGGCAATCTGAACATGGAGGTAGCGGCGCAATTCGTCGAATTTAGTGCGTTCGGTTTCTGGAACCGCCCGCTCCGAAGCAATTCTGGATAAGTGGCACCGCTCCTCAAATGCGGGCAGCGTCGTTGACCAAGCAAAAGCGTAATCACCGACTTTCCCAGTCTGGAACAAATCATGCAGGGTGGCTATCAACGTAGTTTTGCCTGCTCCGACTGGCCCCGCGACCACGATCAATCGCACCAATTGAGCAGCTTGCAGTTTCGCTGCTCCAAGGTCATCTAGCCCATTCCCACTCGGCAGATCGATGACATCCGGCACTGTCACGGGCGGCGCAGCCGTTGAGGGCTGCGGCGTCACGGGAGCACTACTCTGGGGTTCTTGCGGAGGCGTCGTCATTACAATTCCTTCATTTCAGTGAAAGAACGAACCGCCAGTTGCTCCAAATAGAATTGATACGCTACGGCGTCGGGGTTGCTCTTAGCAGTCGCGGCTATACCAGTTGCAGCCTTAAACATGGGTCGCCACGCCTTCTCGTCAGAAGCCTGTACGGAAAGGACGACAGCATGAGTCAGCGGCAGAATGCCTTCCAACCCGACTGGGAGCGGCTTTGAAAAATTGGAACCGCGCCACGTCTTGTCTGTATCATTCACAACATCTGCGACAGAGATCGAATCAGCCACTTTATCCCGGCCAGACCGGATTGCTCGGTCCAAAAATGCGCGTGCCGCGATAGGGCCGGGAATTATCTGGGTCAAGTCGGCAAGTTCTTTACCTGTGAGCGTGCAAACCATGCCAAGCGGCATTTCGCTCCAACGTTGGCCTACATCGCGGCTGGTTTTCGAGATCATCCACCACAACATGTTGGACTCTTCTGAAACAATCGGAAACTCCAACTGTAGTTTCTGGAATTCAGGGGCTAACTTACTATACGGCTCGCCCGCCGCAGCCAGCGCCTTCGACAGCGCTTCTTCTTTGCCATCCTTCTCCGGCTTGGCCCGTTGCACAGACCGCTGACTCAGATACCTAGTAGCGATCTCCGGGATTTGCGGAACGACTGATGCGGTGCGGACGTTCTGCGCCGCTCCGCATAGGAGGCACAGCGCAGCCAAGTCAGCAATATCCCGTGAATCGCGCTCTATCACGTCCACCAACCCGGCACCAGCCAACACGACCAACTCACGATCATTGCCAGACATCGGAAAATTTGGGTCAGCGTCGTTGAAGGCTTTGCGAAATCTTTGCGGGAATGACGTGTCGGATAGATTCAACTGAAAAAACACCTGCGCTAACAGGCTGATTTCAGTAGCGTCCACGTCAAAGGACTCAACCCCTTTCCATCTATCTGCAAGCGGTATGCCCTCCGGTGGAACTCCTGCTGAACGATACCAATCGCCGAAATGACTGTTCATGCTCATCGGTTGAACCCACCCCTATCGAAATGGATTTTCTTCTGGACGGCCCTTATGGTGTTTTGTTTCAACGGCAATCCAAAGATCAGCGAGTTTTTTGGTTTCGGTTGCTTTTCGGAACAGCGCACGAAAAAGAATCTCGTCGCGCAGTTCTTCCTCGCCTTCTCCCGGCAGACCGAATGCTTTCGCAATTTGCAGTTGAACATGCGTCTGCAACTGCAAAAAGTGGTAAGCCAATGTGCGCGATGGACTCACGACGAAAGAACGCCTTCCAATCGAGGGCGGGTTCTCGGCTTCGACTTTGTACAACTCTTTTATTTCAGCTTTCATTTTATTCGTATCACCTTCGGCACGCCAGAGCAGTTCCTTCTTGGCGCACTCTAAATAATGGAGTTTGTCAGCCAGAATGAGGTCTTCGACAGCATCCAGATCAAACATGTGTTTGTAATAACCACTGGAGCCATGTGTCGCTTCTCCCCATAACCGACCGCACTTGTATCGCCGGGCTATGTCGCTGACGAACCAGAGCAAAGCAGAACCCGCGCCGCCCACGATGTGGGAATACCCGTCCGGTGCCTTAGCAATAAACGGGTGAACAGCCAAGTAATCAAGGATGATGCTGTTGCACCACGAGCGGCGAAAATGGCAGATTCCAATAACGCCTGAATCGGGAAACCAGTCGCACTTCAACAGCACGAAACCCGCAACCTCAACGTGCTCATCAGCCTTGATGGGGTGGGTCGCGATCTCTTCAACGCTATTGACATAGATTTGCTGTATTTGGGTGTGCGCCAGATAGCTGTCAATCGCTAACTGTGCCAAATCCACCGCATCTCGGCGTTTGGAATCAGTATCCGCGCCGAGTTTGTCTCTCCATTCGTTTATAAAAGTAAGATCGGCAAGTTCTGCAAACACGACCGTGGCTCGGCGCTGTTCGCCGTTCAATGTGACACTCACGTGCGTCATTCGCGATATAAAGTAGCATTATTGGCTTCCGAGTAACAGCTAAAGAACCTAACCTTGGTCAGCCAACCAGCGTTCGCTCGAAATCGCGGACAGACTGAGACGCACCATTCATGCGGTCTACGTAGTTAGACGACCGCGAGGTCTCATAGCACCGGAATGCTCGGGAATCTTCGCGAACCACTCGTCTATTTGCGCGACCGTGGAAACGCGAGTGTCCCCAACAATTTTGTATTTGAGCGAACCATTCCGCCAGGAGTCCTCAACAAACCCCGGCGTACAACCGATCATCGCCGCTATTGCAGGAGGACGCAGGGCTTTTGGCGTCACACAGATCACTAATGCTGGATAGGGATACGAGGAGACAGGACGATCTTTCACATTCCACCTTTGCCCCGACTTTGCCGAATCGGGGTTTAAGTCAGGACCCGCCCTATTCCCAGGGTTCCTGCGCGTGTGACCCCTATAGCGATTTAACAATCCCATGCAAGAGGCACAGCCTCATTTTGCTCTCTCAACACGAATCAACTTGTAAACGGCGACGTACTCCGCTTTAGCGTTCGGGTCATCGACGTTATTGATGTCTTGTGTTGCGCATTCGAACAGAGCCGCATCTTCTAGCAAATCTTTCCACCCATAGATCATGCGGATGTGCTGTGGCAGCAGTCCTTTCGCCTGCTTTACTGTTAATTTCATTTGCATCCTCAAAAAGTGAAAAGGCGCAGCCCATCCCCGGCAGAACTGCGCCCGTTGATTTGGTTTGTTAGTCCTGGGTGATTTTGAATTCAAACAGGCTTGCGGTGTTTGACACGTCCGAAGTCTGCAAAGAAATACCGACAACCAGTCCGAATCCTGATGCGCCTGCGCTTCCTGAGCCTTGTTGCCCTGCTGTCACAAACAAATTATTAATGCCTGCGATGGCCACTTCAGGATTGTTCTTGTCTAAGCCGCCACCAGCCGCATTCGCGAAACTATATTTGAAGAATCCACTCAATGTTCCAGAGATAGATTCAAACAACAAATCGCCAGCAATCGACCACGCTACTGGCTTGGTCGCCACCAGCGCGTTCGACGGTATGTTGCCAAGCAAGGTTGTATAGCTTGGCGAAGATGCTGTTCCAGTATTGATCTGAACAATCGGTGTAATTGTCGGGGTAGTAGCAGACGACGCTACACCCGTCGCATAGACACGGCAACGCCCTCCATTCAACTTTGCAGTCGGAAACAGTAACTGACCAACCGCACTGGTTGCAGACGGCGTGTTGCCAAACTGTGCGCTATCCACGCGAGCATTTACCCCTGGTGCGCTACTGTTCCAGTTGGAAACCGGGCCGTTACCAAACCACTTGAGGTTCGTACTTAATCCACCAACTACAGATGGTGCCGATGGATTTACATCATAACTAGCTATTACTGACATGAACTTCTCCTCGCCCTAATGGGCAAAAATAAACTTGATGGGGTATTGGTGTACTGCGACGAATCTCTTCGAAGACAGATTCGGATTGGAATTTTTACCTTTTACGGTGCCTTTGCGAGGCCGCTGTCAAGGATTTCAGACGCTGTTAATGCCGTAGGACGATCTCGCATCATCCCTAGTGCATCGTCGCGGTTCAGCGCGGAACTTCGGCGTTCTCTTGATTACGCTGGCGACGAATCTCATCATGAAGCTGTTTCACCCGATCACCATCTCTGGGCTTTCAGCCAACTAAACGCGCCGACTACAAAACAGACAATGCGTTTCGACCAACGGACAATGCGTTTCGACCAGCGAGCGGCTTCAACCGTCTCTTCGATGGCTTTGACACGAGCAGCTTCAGCGGCGGCTTCAACCTGTTGACGTTCGTCGGCTAGATTCTTTTCAAGAATCGCGAAAGCTGCTCGGTAGTGATTGACAGTGTAGGCGTCCGGGTGCAGCACGTCATCGAATCGGGCCAAGACAGATTGAAGTCTGTCTAAGTACCATTGTTGAATTCTGCCTGAACTGTCGAGTGGCAGCACTCCAGTGCAGTTGCACGATGTTCGATGGTTCTGGCAACGGGCTTCCTGCCCAAAAATATTGAATGGGTGTTGCTGCGGCATGTTTACTGCTCCCTCGCCCTCATGGGCAGAAAAGTGAAAGGGCGGGTCCGAAGACTTCGCCCCGGTTTGTTGTGCGGATTTACTTTTAGTCGCGTTTTGAAGTTACGAATTTACCGCCGCCAGAATTCGTATTTCCAGCAGGTTTAGGCTCGTGCTTACGGGCTTTTTCGAACGCCTTCTTATCTTCGTGAAGATTGGCCGTAACGATTGTCGCGGCGTCTCCCTCGGGGCGGCTGGTGTTCTTGTCGTGCTTCTCTGGTCGAACGTGGCCTCCGTGCGAAGGCACCGAAATCCCGCCTTCACCTGGTCCAACCTTGTCTGGATGAGGGGTTACACCCGAATGTCCGGTGGAACTCCTGTTGTCCTTATGCTTGTGTCTTTCTTCTGAGCCTCCGGCGTTTGGTACGCTCGGACGGTCGTCACTGAACTTATCCTGCATGTGTTTCCTCAAATGAATCGCGGCGGTTTGAGTCCACCATCGATTCTTCTTTGTAATGGTTGAGCCATCACAAACTCATAATTGTGTGGCCGGGAAGAGAAGTAGGGTTCGCAACCGGAATCCGCCCGGCCTGTTGCGGGTGACCTTCTAACATCCATGTCGTCGGTATTAGCCGCTGATAGACCTGGGTAGCGTAGAACTTATTGCTTCACGTACTCGTACTCGCCGTGGATTCGGGCCAGGTAAAACTGCGAGCGATCTTTGCTGGCGAGCAAGCCGTGGTAGATGTTGACAGGAACATCGTAGAAGTCGATTGTCGCGTCATCGAACCGAATGTGAAGAACCTTAAGCTTCGGATGATAGCGAAATGACTTTATCAACGTACTTCCGTGGACCGTGATTGTTTTCATGACAACTTCAAACGCCTGGTTTCCGCCTCCAACTCGTGGATGCGTTGCTGTTTTGCAACTTGCTGTGTGGCTGAATCGATGGTGTTACGGCACTTGAGCAGTATTTCTTCGGCATCGAAACCTTGAAGGATGCACTGCTGAAGTACGACTTCAAGTTTGTCCAATCCGACAGCTTCACCAAGTTCAGCCAGCGAAGTGGCTGCCATCTCATCTCTGTCGCCCCGTTGCAGGGGAATAACATTCGCAAATGGATGTTCGTAGCTGAGAATAGCGCGAAGTTTTTCAGCAGTTTCACCATTCATCAATGTGCCCTGACCGATGACGGTTTTCCTGATCGCTCCATGCTGATCTCTGCCTCCATAAATGCCCCGGCCTGCACCAAGGGATACGCCGTACAACTGTTCTTCCTGCATAAAGTCTCCTAATAGCCACGTTCTTCGTGCTTTTTCACTACTTGCTGCACAGCCTTGTAGGCCAAGCGGTACGACCCGGTCTTCACCAATTCCTGATCGAACACTTCCTGACGTTCGTCTTTCTGTGCATGGGTCCTGCCGTTGTTAATCGCAACTAAAGCTGACTGCTTGAAAGCTTCTTCTGATGAGTCTAATGCTGGAGTAGCTGGCGTCTGTTGTTCCTGACCAAAGGCGTGGTTGCGCCTACCGTTTATGAATTCACGCGATGTGTCCTTATCGGAGAACAACTCACCACGCTGGCGATCAGGATTGTCTTCCGCAGTGTGGCGTCCATAAATCTTTTTCTCGGTTTGTGGTTTTTCAGTCCACGCCAATTGATTCTTGGGGTCCTTACTTCGATTGAAACCCTCCATTCCCCACACCAAGTTCGGGATGGTCACAGCAAACGAATTTCGACCGTCGCCGCGCTTCAGCCAGTTAAGCAGTAGAGTGGCATTTTTGAATCCGGCATTGCTGCCGTCAATTCCAACGAGCGAATACTTACGAAGGAATTCCTGAAGATTCGTTACTTCATCAGGCGTCAATGCGACCAATAGTTTGTTGAACTCCGCCGCCAACGGCGAAATGTAGTGAAGCTTGCTAACGAGTTGGTTCGCGGATGCGAGAACCGCATCATGGGTAACAGGAGTATTCGGGTCCTGGTGGAACGGCTTCATAATCGCTCTAGCGTTTTGAAGTCCGTTGTCAGTCTGAATATCGAGACTAATTCCCCGCATCAGAAGAGAAGCTAAAACCTGGTTGAGAATTTCTTGTTCTTGTTCCGTAAAATTGCGTGCCATTTCTATTCCCCTTTAGGCTCGACCCTCTAGTCGAGAATTGATTTGTGCTACCCCGTACTTCTTGTGCCATTCAAGCTGTTGTTCCTTGGTTGAATTGATGATCGCGAATTTTGTGATCTCCGCTGGCAATGGAGGAAATGGAGAGTCGATTGACTGCACCTGCGCCTTCCACTTGCTACGCGCCTGGTCATATTGTTGATGGCCGATCTCACGAAGTTCTTCTCTTGAAAGCTTGCGCAAGTCGCTACGCTGGCCCATACCAGCAATCTGCTGACGCATGCTTTCAATTGACGAAGTCGGTGATACAACTAGTGAGCGGAAGCTGCGCCCACGAATTGTTTGCAATTCAGTTGGGTTTTTGGGATTTGGTGTCCCGCCAATTGACTGTGCCAACTGATCTGCAAGTTCAAGGCGCTCACGAATCTCAGCAAATGGTACTGACTTATCGAGAATCCACTGCTTGATCTGGAATGCTTCAGGGCTTCCGTCGAAATATCGTGAATAGTTCTTCAAAAGTTCTTGGCGAGAAGCGCCGACCAACTCCCTTCGTTTCTCATTGGTGTTTCCATGAACACCGTCCAAGGGGTTCAATAACTTTTTGACGATTGCTTGAGTAAGTGCTTGGAGGAAGTCTCCCTGCACGTTGCCGAACACCAGTAACTCTTCAAGGCGTTCGCAGGCCATGTCAAAATTAGCATCGGTATCGGCAATATCGGCTACCCCGCTTGCGGTCAGGTGGTTCACTACCGCTGAGAATTCACTGCGGCGCTTTCTCTCCGATGCCAACTGTTCTGCTGCCTGCTCCTGTTCTTCGCGAATCGTGTCAGCGAATGGTTCTTTCCAAAACACCAAACTTCTCTTGAAGCTTGGGTCGGATTCCAACAACTTACGGAATGCTTCGACGGTAAGTGTGTCGCCCGGCAAACGCTGATTGATGACCTGCCAGTTGCGGTGCTCGATCAGCGCCCCGGTTGGGTCCTTACCGACCGTGCCTTCGAGTCCTTCATTCACCAACGCTAACTTAACTCCGGCTCGACGTAGGTCTTCCTGAGCAACGTTCCGTCTGATCTCGTCCGCCATCTCGATCAACTGAGAGTCGGCCAATGCTTCGAGTTGCCTGCGCTGTGCTGCTCTTTGTTCTGGCGTGCCCTTGCTGTGTACAAAGCACAGGTCCACCAAATTCTTTCGCTCTTGCTGATTCATTTATTTCTCCTGAAGTGCTTCCTTCGGTTCTGGTGCTGGTGTCTGCGGTTGCTTTTTCGTTTTCACCTTACGGAGGTAATGGAAAGACCGATCAGCGAAAACGTAAGTCATCGGCTTTCTTGATCGGTTATGTCCGCCGCCGACCTGGACGGCCTCTTCTAAGTCGGAGTCGGTAAAGACGTTTTCACAAACGGTGCATGCGTAGCTGCTCAAGCGGCCCTCCTTGGATTCGTGTTCAGTAGCCCGTATTTGCCGAGCACGGAATAGAGTTTGTTTTGCTGCTCGGATGGGCTTTCCGCGTTCTGATAGCGAGACTGGTAGTCGGGCGGAAGCTGGTGAGTGTTGAAAGTTCTGTCGTATTGAAGCTGCATGAGGCGTTCTCCCTCCATCCTCTCTTCTAGCTCTATTTCCGCTGCGGATTTCTGCGGAGGAAGTCGCTGCAATAGATCGCCAGCGACTCTCTCCGCTGCCATCGCGATAGCATCAACAGCATCGTCTTTGGAGAAATCAGCGGAACCGGAACGACGAATCCCGTCCCAATGCATGAACTGCTGGATGACGATCTCATTTGTACTGTGATAGGCGAACAGCAAACGGCGAGAGTTAGCGAGCGGTTCCAAATTCTTGATTCTTGCCGCCTTACCCTTAACCGCGCTGTTCCCAGGCTCACGCCAATGGATTTTGTTTCGAAGTGAGAAGCCGCGCTTATTGGCTTCGGCCTCGATCTTGTCTTCCAACGCCTGCCACAACTGACAACGTTCGATAGTCGTGGCGTCGGGGTTGTGCTTGAAGTGCATCTGCGCAATGTGGGCCGCTAAATCGGATGGACGATAACGGTCCATGTCCACATCGAAAACCACAAGCACTCGCTGACCATCCAGCTTTTCATACAGCCTGCAAATTATTAGGGCCGACATGTCGGCATATCTACTCGCGCTTGCACTTGTATCAACCGAAAGAATCGTTCGCAGCAACGTCCACGTAGAAAACGCCATCGGATAAACAACTAAGTCTCGAAGTACGTCTTCCTCGAAGTTGCACTTGTACTTGCTCTCGGCAGGAGGAACGAAGCGGCAGAGATTCTGGCTCTCGAAGAATGTTGTATTCGCTGGATTTTTTCTAATCTCCGCGCGAATGAAGTCCCAATCGAGTACTTCCGGGAATAGCAACGACTCAATGTCGTCCTCGACCAAATCCGTCAGCTTTTTCTTTAGCGCCTGCGGCTTGATCTCCATGATCGGGTCGATACGCACGGCGATCTTGGTGTCCGCGTCGGCTTCGGCACGATCTTTCAGGGTCTTATATAAATCTGGAGGCGTTTCGGACCACGGGGTGCCTAGCACTACCGTAAAGCTGGAATTTGCCTGGCCCAATTTTTGCAAACTATCAAAGCGAGAAGTCGTCGCCTTGGTTTGCTTTTCGTTGCCGGAACTCTTGTCTGACAGTACGTCATCCGCGACCAACAAATTGAAACGGCCACCAGCCACGCTGCTGTCCAACGAGATACTACGAATGGTCGGAGCAGGCAGACGCAAATGCCTAATCGGGCATTCGTACACCATGCTGGAACCTTCGCCTGCTGGCACTGCGTACTCAGGGAAGAATTGCAACAGCTTGTCCGGGGTTGATTCGTCCAGGACTTCGAAATACTGGCGCAGACCGCCAATCAGGTTCTCTGAAAGGTCGTGAGTTTCGCTGGCTAAGATCACCAAGGCATCGGGATAGCAAAGCACGAAGGTCATAACAAAGACCTGTGCCCACGTAGATTTGTAGGCATTGCGTGACGCAAGCAAAAGGAAAGTGTTGTAGCGATCTATTTGATTTGCGACCCACTCCCTAGCTTCCTGCTGCGTGTAATTCGGACGAAGATTATCGGGATTAAATCTCGGGAAGAATTCATACGTCCATTTCCCATGGGGACTTTGATGGAAGTCCTTGCCTATCAGCTTGGCTAAGAACATCGTGTCTGTCTTACAGTTCCTGCGAACCGCTAGGAATTCATGGAAAGAAATCTCCGGCTGACGAAACATCGAGAAGTCATAGATGCATTCCAACTCGTGCTTAAACAGCACCTCGCCTTCGACAACGACTCCGTCTGCAATGTCTAGTAGTTCCGTTCCCTGGAGAGTGTTCTTCAATCCGTGACGGACCAGATACCAATTCGCAGGGATGTCGTGAGCACGGGCAGCAACCTGGACCAATGGCACGATCTGTTCAGCGATCAGGGGACGCAACTTGCATTCTTCAACCAGAATTCGCTTGATGTCTTTCTTGAAAAGATTGGTCTTGCAGCCGATCTCACGAGACGCCTGGTCGCGTTCGTCTTGACGCAGTTCACGGCGCTCTGCTGCCTGTTGGCGGTCCAGTTCTTTATATTCCGCGCTGCCTTTCTTCTTTCCTGCCCATACTCCCGCTTTTGTCGGGTCCTTAGGCTTACGACCACGCTTTTTCTTTGGCGCAGGCTGTTGTTCAACGACGTTTACGGCGGCGTGTTCTGTTAGTTCGTCCGACATCCCTTCTCCGGCTATGCGGTTTGATTTGTGTTTCTTGCTCTGCTCGGAACTTGTGTCCGAGGTGGACCAATTCGTTGTCGGCCAACATCCCGTTGTGTGACGCGGTCATTACATCGACATATCTCTTCGTTTCATCTGACATCGCTTCATCGATGCGTTCGAGTTGAATCTGGTGAACCAACTGCTGAATCTCTGGCTCTGGACAATTCAGCAGATCGCTTTGAGACCCGAAGTACTCTCTAAGCGTTGGCAGACTCGGAGCGATACTCACATGGCTTCCATCGCGGTAATAAATTGCACGAGACTCGATCTCGTATTGTTTCTTTGCGGTCGCGTAGCGAATCAACCGCTTCTTAGTGTCATCAGAAATTATTTGTCCCATGTCCGACTCCCCGATGTCCGATTTCCCGATTTTTCGGAAAACTCCAGAAACATCGATCTGTCTACGTTTACGAAAACGGTGCCGAGGGCTGACGTATGGGGCGGCCCGGACTCCGGCGCTCGCGGTTTCTCAAAATAAATCCAGTCGAATCAACGGAAGTCCCACATCGACGGCGAGGCAATCCCACCGCGAGTCCGAAGAACTTTTCTTTTAAGATTTATCGCTCTGCGATCATCCGCGACTTCCGAGTTGCACGATTTTGTTGCAAAAGCTTGCAGAATTCTCTTGACACTTGCCTGGACTAGTTGTTATACATAAAGTATGGCACGCATGGGTAGGCCAGCAATGAAAGCCAAAGAACGGTCGAGCGTTCTCATTGCTCTGCGCGTAAAACCTGCTGAACACAAGACTTTGGAAGAAGCTGCTCAACGCTCCAAGCTGTCTATCAGCAACTACATCCGAACCAAGCTCGGTCTTCGAGGTGACAAATGAAAATCGCTCTCTACGCTCGCGTCAGCACCAAAGACAAAGGACAAGAAACGGAGAATCAGCTTGTCCAGCTTCGCGAGTTCGCCGCGAAACAAGGCTGGCAGATCGCACGCGAATATATTGATCGCGAGACTGGCGGAACGAGCGACCGCGCCGAATTCCAAGCGATGTTCACCGATGCGAGCCGCCGAAAGTTCGACCTGGTTTTGTTTTGGAGCCTCGACCGTCTGTCTCGCGAAGGCGTCCTCGAAACCCTCCAACATCTCAATCGGCTCACAGGTTGCGGCGTCGGCTACAAGTCCTTCACGGAGCAGTACCTGGACAGTTGCGGCATCTTCAAGGACGCGGTTATTGGCATCCTCGCGGTCATTGCCAAGCAGGAGCGGGTCCGGCTGTCCGAGCGAACCAAAGCCGGGCTTGCGATTGCACGGTCCAAGGGCCGTCAAATCGGTCGCCCACGGCTCCAGGTCGAGACGGCTGAGATTGCTCGCCTAATGGCTCAGGGACTCTCACAGCGAGCCGTAGGACGCGAACTCGGAATCTCCGAAGGTTCTGTCCGCCGACTGGTCTCCACTGCTGCGTAAAAAACGTCTATCCGAACTTCCCGCTAAGTCCTTTAGATTCGACGGGGTTTTTGTTTAACAACAAGTGCGCCAGAAACGCTCGTTTTTGACGCGGTTTCCAATCCCGATTTAAGCCCTAGTTTGTGTTATACAGAAACCCGCCTTGGGAAGCCCGTAGAGGCTCGCCCTTGCAGCCTAAGCCTCCAACCACGTCCTGCTTCAAAATAAACCGACTACGGCCATCCCGACGCTAAAGCCGCTTTAATAGGAAACGACGGTTTTTTCAGGGTCGTTGATGCGGACTTCTGGCGAAATTTTGTGATTTTCCGACTACCTGAGGCGGAATCAGCGAAAACTTTTTGTAAGGAACGCGCCGGACACGACTAACGCATACTTATCGGCCTACGACTGAGGGACTCGGAAGGTGTAGCAAAAATTCGCTACGCCTTCCCGATCTAGCCTGTCACCGAACTCCAAACACGGTTTTTTCGCTTAACCTGTTCAGAATCAATTGCCCCGAGTGAAGGTGTAGCGTTTTCACCACTGCGAAGAGAAAACAGATAGATTTAGCCAAAGATATTTAATATCAACTCTCTCTCTCTCCTTCTCAGAGGTACAAACGCTACACCTTCCTCCTGGGCTACAGATTCTAAAAAGCTTATCTCAAAAAACCGTGTTTTGAGTTGTCTCGCCCGATGTCGAACGAAGATGTAGCAAAAATTCGCTACACCTTCATTCTGCCGGACCCCAACGTACATCTTCTTTGACGAGTCCGATCATCTTGCGAGTCTGCCCACGTCCGCCCGGTTCGGTAAATTCCCGAATCCAGTTACCCCTGATTGCATTCCCGTAGACGGTGTTCCAGAAGCGTTCGCCGTAGTCTTGCGGATGCAGTGCTTGCGCGAACTCTCGACGGGTCATCTTGCCGCCGTGCTGTCGAATCTCGCGGACTATTTCCTGTTGCAGTCGGCCTTCGTCGTTCCTGGCCTCAATCGGCTGTAGGAACGCAACGGCCTTCTGACGGTAGTCCACCAGTGCGAGTGCCCTGGCAATACACTCGTCATCGATCTCATCAAGACCCAGGTCGATGGCAAAGTACAAAGCGAACTTGTACACCATGTTCATCGAACGCGGGTCCCCGAATGCGGCAGACTTCTTGAGCAAGCTATCTTGAGCGTAGTCCGAAATTGCGTACTGTTTCTTCTCGACTGCGCGGTCGATAAGCTTGCGAGTCTCATTGGCCTTTTCTACGGTGTTTACGAAGACTTCGTTTGATAGTGGCTTCGGCTCCTCCGGGGTTATCAAGAAGAACGTTCTGTCCGGCAACCCTGACGCGATGCCAGCAAGTCTTGACCATTGCCCGTTGAACCCGCGAATCGTCGTGCAAAACTGCCAACCGAAGCAGTACGTTCCTGCGGGGAAAGCAAAGCTTTGATTGCGATTCTTAATTGGATTCGAGAACTCATCACCCTCATACCAGGATAGTAGGTCGTGTGGTAGCGAACTATTTTCGATTCCTGCCTTGCTCACCAGCTTACCCAATTCGTCGTTGAACAAGATGGCGTGCTTCGCGTTAGCATTTTGTAGCTGCAATCCGAACCCTTCCGAACTTCCCGCCTGACCAATGACAATCTTGCCTTCCGAGTTGCGCAGCGAAGGAGTTAAATTCACAGCCAGTCCCATGTCCCTGAAGTATTCGTGAGCGAGACGGCATGAACTAGATTTGAAAAATTTCCCCGGTGAAGAAATGATTCCCAGGAATATGTTCACTTTCAGGTGCATTCCGCTGATGATGACCTTGTTGTGCATATAGTTCAACATCAACTGCACAGCAGGAAGCCAAATCAGTTCAGGGAATTTTGAATTCACGTCTGATACAGGTTTGGCGAGTCCTTCGTACAACGATGTGCCCTTCATAATCCAATCAGGGAACACCGGACGGGCCGCAACTTCGCTTACATCGAGCCATGACAAGTCTTCTGTCGTCGTCTGCGGAGCCTGCTTTTGGAACTCAAGTTTGCCTACAGGTTGAACAACGTAGCCTGCGATTGAGCGGCTGATCGTCTCCAGTTCGGATTCTGGCAGCGGAGGAATGCAACGTTGATTGTGCTGGCGTGCCAATGCAATCAAAGTGTCGTAATCTGCGCCAACATTCTGGCGTGCTTTTCCAAGAATGCTAGTGATCGTGGAATTGCGCTGTCCTGCCGGAATCGTTTCATCTGCTGGAGCCGGAGCGGGTTTCTTGTCATGACGCTCACTGTTCCAAAATAGAACCTCTTCCGCACTCGGTTGCGTTAGCGGCCCGTTCTGTACGGCAACTCGATACTGGCGTTGAGTTACCGGGTGAATCGACCCTGGGCTAACGCATTGCTCACCATTCGCACGGATAGAAAAGTCCTGGCCTTTGTTCTGACCGACGTTCTCGACTCCAGGCGCGGACAGATAGTATCGATGTCCCTTGCCTGGGCTGCTCTCGATAATCAACTTCGCGGTGAAGTCATGGCCTTGCTTCTTGAAACGCTCACGAACTGCAAGCGAATCAGCTTCAAAGATAAAGTGTTTTCCAGCGACGGCAACCGAACCAAAGTTGCAGCCAGGATATTCCGCTGCCCATGCACGAATCTGCATTGGGTCAACCGAAGCTTTCGCAGGCCAGTTCTGAAGGAAAGGCGCTTTACCTTTCAACGGAGTCTGCCTGATGCCGTATGTCGTAGCCATGAAGATAGCGCCATCGGCAGGCGAACCAAACTCACCGTTCTGGTCCGGCTGTGCCAGTTCAAACGTTCGGTTGGATTCCGGTGCGGTTTCAATGCTTGAGGTTGCGGCGATCTGCGTAACGGCCTGAACCTGTGCTGTAAGCTGGTCGAGTGGTAGAAGTTCCATTACGCACCCGCCTCTGTGATCGTGACCTGGACCGCCATTGGCAAATCACCAGGGCGTCTAGGCGGAATAGGATTGATCTCGAATTCCGCAAGTTGTCCTTGTTGGATTTTCTCTGGCGATTTTACGATCTTCGTAACATGGACGTAGAATTTGTCCAACGCTCCGTCAGCCGCGACCGCCGATAGGATTCCAAATCCTCTAGTCGGGTTATACCACTCCACTTTTCCCTGTCTCATAGTTTCCTCGTTGTTTAAGTTTTTACTGCACCTGCTTTCTCCGGCACGACGGGTGAGATGTCCTAAGACGTAGAACCCGAGAACCAACGGATTGCCGTTATCCGTTTCAAGAAACTTTCTTCGCTTGCAGTCATTACCTGCTTGAAGCAACTTGTTTTTGCAAATAGCTCCTAACATCCATAGTCTTGTTGCTTCCGCCAGAGCACAGATTCGCCTGCGGTTCGAGCACGTCATCCAGTGCCTGAATCAGATGGCCTAAAACCTCTGGTGTTGCCCAGGACTTGGTCGCGATCTGGAAAATCCAATCCATAGTCTCAGCAGATGTTGTACAACGCTCTAAATCAACGTAGTAATGCTGCCAGGACTTATATTCCAACGTAAAATTGTCCGCGTTGTACCACCAGTCGCCCCAAGCATCACCGTGCTTCGGTTTTTCTGGCCGTGGCGTAGCGCCGGGGTTCCAAAAACCGAAGCACGGTGAATGTTGACCGTAGTGCTCTTCAACATAATCGCGATATTGTCTCTTTGTCTCTGCTGTTTCCATTGTTCATCCTTTTGCGGGACTCAACACTACTGGAATCCAGTGCGGGGTCTTGTAATCCTGCTTTCGAATTGTCCCGACCGGGAGAGTTAAGAATTTTCCGTCCATCGCGTACAACATGAAGATTGATGGGCGGAACTCAATATTCTTAGATCGAACGGCGCGAACAAGACCATCTATGAATGTGTCTGAAACTCCGTCCCACAGGACGCTGTTCGGCTTGCCGGGAAGATGAAAGCTTAATGTGCCCGTCATCTGTCCACCGATGTAGTTCTCCAAATCCACGAAACTCGTACCCGCTCCGTAGACTTTCACGGCCTCAAGTATCTTGTCGGCCATCTGTTCTGCATTGAGTTGTGCTATTTCTGTTTCCATTGTTAATCCTTCCCGGCTTGAGCCGGATTTGCCGAAACCTTTTGCAATTCGTCCAGCACCATTCTCTTGCCGACAATTGCCTTAAGCTGCTGAACGATCTCATAACTGGTCAAGCCCTCCGCGATCAATTCACGGACACGGCGCTCGACGTATTTCTGTACCATTTCGCTGGACATCTCCCACCTCGTAAAAAGTTTTTGTGGGATTGTCCGCACTTACTTCGCTTACTCATTGACTCACTATATTCGTCGCTTCACAGTTTCTATTCGCTAAATCCGACATCGGTAAGCTTGGTGCTGAACGACTCTGTTGATCGAAACTCGTTCGTGATGCTCGTAACTCGAACTGGTGTAGATGTCATCGGGTCCAACAACTTCGCTACGACATTCGCAATGCGTTTGTTTTGCGGTAGTGAAATCGGAAACGCTGCACAGTCCGCGTAACTCGTCGTCGTCTCGATACGATCTCCGTTGAGACGCTTGAACAATTGAGGACCGATCAAAATTACATCGAAGGCCGTTGGACGCTGTTCGACGCCTTTGATCTGCTGATCGATCAGCGGCTTTAGTTGTCGAACCTTCGACCAGGCAATCGGGAATTGGGACGAAGCTTGCAGCTTCGCGATTGCGTCGATAACTGCGAGAATCTGGCGCTGCTCGCGATCTGTGAACGGAGATTCACCGCTTAGGCCGCGAGAGAATCGTGCTGACGACATGTCAGAGTAAAAAGCCAGATGGTTTTGCGCTATATCGTGCGCAATGCCACACTGGTCAACCACATCTTTGAAGACTTCTTCATTCATAACACCTGACTCCAGCAACATTTCCACTTCATGCAAAACTCAAGAAAAGAAGCAGGCAGTCCACCTCGGGGAAGGTGAAATGCCTGCTCCAAAGCAATGCAAGTTTTAGACAGGACGTAACTGCTGCTCTTGCATTCAGGAAAGCGAAGAACTTTACAGTCCAGCTTTCCCTTCGGTTGTTTCGGTCCTACGTTGACCTGCAACCTAAACTCGATCAAAGACGAATGAAGGTATCGGTTTCTCATGCCACGTTCTTCCGCCCCTTTACTGCGGCTCGTAGGAGAGAACGCGGAGAACGAACCGAATCACCCGGCCCATTCCCTCTCATATCTAACCCCAAGTTTTCGAGGGTCGTTTGACGTTCTTCTGTAAACCTAATCGGGACATGGACATACGTTCACTCGTCGCCTACACGTTCATCCAAATCGCCCGAATCCAGGTCTCCAAACCAGTTGTCCGGTTTACCGCCGCCGTACTCATCGGAAGCGGCGCTGTCCTGGTTACCGCGCCTGCGATTCTTATCGTATTTTTCGAAAGTTTTTATCCTGGTCGCGCCCTTAGCGTTGGACCCGTAGATGCCGCCGCCGATCTGAGCGCCCTTGGTCTTCAGAATCAACTTGTTCTCAGTTTCATCCTGTTCCGGCTCGTCATCAACCGGAGGGCCGTTCAGATATTCAGTAAGCTGCGGGTACTCCTTGAACGTATGCTTTGTCAGACGCACGAGTCTGTAGCCCACAGCCTGGAGCACAATTTCATTTTCGAAGTAACGCCATTGGTCCAGCGTCGAAAACTTCTGAAGTCTTCGAGACGCATCTTTCAGCATGTCGTACTCATCCAGCAGTGCGACATAACCGTCGATTGTCTTGTGCTTGTCTGAAAATGTGAACTTCTCTCCGAACTTGACCGGAACATCTTCAACAGTAGTTACGGTCTCAAAGTCGTCTGGACTCGAACCCCATTTGGCAACACGCTGTCTCATTGTCTCGGCGTTCGAACCGCGAATAAAGTTTTGAAGGTCACGCTTCTCCAGTTCGTACTTTTCGATCTGAATTCTCTCTTCGCGTTTGAACTTTTCTCTGGTCTTTTTGTCTAAGATGTCTTCTGGGTTGCGTTCACCGCGCTTAACCTGAAGCTTCTGGACATGAACGGACCAACTACGAATCAAATCTTCTGACGCGGCAATCAATTGCTTTAATTCTTCGATGCGTATCGACGCCTTCTCTAGTGCGGCAAGTCTCGCGACAATCGCCGTCTTCGACTTTAATACCGTCTTCTTTACTGCACGCGGCGAAACGCCAGCGGGTAAATCGAGCAGTCCGATCAACTGTCCACGGGTTATTCCAAGTATTTCCGGGAAGTAGTCAAACTTTTTACCATTGCGTTCAACATGTGGCACAACATCATTTATTCCAAGTAATCGGCGTAGCTGTGCTTCCAGGTCAACAGGTTCGGCAGGAGCGGCTGTGTAATTTGTTGTGCCGCACAACAAGCAGTATTTCGGATTAGCTTTGTGCGGACACACTCCCGCCGCAAGAAACTCTTTGTTGAGCAAATCCGAAGCCAGTTGCTGATCTGAACGTCCGGGCAAAATAGGCCGATCATTTTCATCGCGCCCGAATGGCGCTTCCGGGTCCGCAGATGGAATCACCGGATGTGCGACCGACTTCAGATAACTCGGCAGACGCTGTGACAGCGGCGCTTCTGGAACCGAACCCTTGCGAACCGTGGTTTTGGGATTGAGTCCGAGCCGTTCAGCCTCATCCATCTTCTCAAATGCTTTTTCAGTCGCTCTATCTGCCGAATCTTCAGAATCTGTCTCGACCGCAACCCGAAGACTTCCAACAGAAGTTTCGACTTCAACAGTGTGTGCCGGACGCACGACAGGAATTTCTTCAGGCTCCATGACAGCAGGCTTCGCCGCCAACGCGCAGTGAGCACACGGAAGTGGCTTTCGATGTCTCGGACAATGTCGAAGATGGCCGCTCATTCGCGAACGACCTCGTAATTGTTATCGCCGTCGTGTAGTTGCACGATTCTGTATCCATGTCTATCAGCGATCTCTTCCGCCCGAACATTCACATCGCCACCGACTGGTACAACTATCACGACAAAATTGTCCACCGCGTCGTCCTCTGGGCGACCGAGGCGTTCGATTTGTGCTACGTATGCTCGCTCTTTCATTAGGTCCTCGTTCTGCGGTCTCCCGCGTTTGGAATTGCCGGACTTTGCGATTGCGCCCGATGTCCGGCGACGGCCAGTAATTGATTGGAGGAACGCTTTAACGCGCCTGTGCCAATTCCTGTCCTGCACGAAATGCGTTTGTCATGTCGTGATAGTTGTCTCTCGCTTGTTCAATTAGGCCAATAAGTGCTGTTGATGCACTCATGGCTGAACCAACGGTTCCAGTGTTGTTGTCCACATAAACGACAGCAACTTGGAACGCACCGTTGTTGCTATGCTTCAGAAGCGATTTAACATCGTTCCGAATTGCTTTTGGAACGCTCGTTATCGTCTTTTTCTTTTGTGCCATGCTCCCTCCTCTCCGCCGTGTCCGGCGCATACAGAATGTCTTAGAATGTTTTAGGCCGCAGTTAACTCCGGCACGACTTCCGAGACTGGCGCAGTCGCGAAGTCTGCAACCACTTCTACGGTGCCTTCTCCTGCGTCCTTCAACGCAATCAGTTCACTCTTGTTAACGAGCACGTCGAACACTGCTTCGTCTTCCGTGTCCAGATGCTCTTCGACAAAGGCAAATAAATCGAAAGTTAACATTCGTAAGCAGGCCCCTAAATCCCACCTCGCGCTGTTGCTTTCTTCTTCCTTCTCGTGAAGGACCCGAACCAGGTCCCAGACGCTGTTCGAATCAGAAAGCTGTCGCCCAACCATCCTGATAATGCGACTGACGCGCTGTTCTGATTGCGACTTGTACTTTGCGAACTCTTGTTTGTTGTCCTCGATAAGTTCATCCATGTCTTCGATTGAGACAGGACCGTCTTGCTTCATTTGTTCGAGGGACGCCGCGAATATCTTGTGCGCCCAATCCTCAGCTTCCCGGACTTCCTGATCGGTCGCGAATTCGTAGAACAGGCCTGGTGCTTGTCCGGCGTTAATCAGATGCTGTCTGAGACTTCCTGCCTCACTCCATGCGCGATTCGTGATGAACGCATCGCACAATTGCAGGAACTCGCGCTCATTAGCTCGGACAAGTCTCTGAACCCGATCTAAAAACGGTCTGTATGCTTCTTCGAATTGCACCCGCTCGTTTTCGCGCTGCCGCTCGACACCTTGACGACGCGCCAACTTATCTGCACGACGCTGTTTCGCGCGATCTTCACGTCGCAGCTTGTTCGCAACTGCTTGCTGCCGGAGTTCCTCATTCCGCGCCAATTCCTCAGCGGTTAGAACCTTTTCGATGTACTTGTAGCCAGTACCACGGCTGCGTCTCTGCTTTCCTGAACCCATTCCAGGTGCGACGTGTTGATGTTTGTGCTGGCCTTGGATAACACGAGCCGCTTGATCTCTCTCGAACTGAGAGATCGCGAGCACAACAGGGACGGGCGGAGACGCAATTACACGTTTGAGTACGCTGATGGCATTGGCCGCTGCACGATGGTCAGACGGAGTACTCGCCGTGACGTAGACCTTTTGTTGCGGATTTTGATAAACAAGGTGCCGACCGCTACGTATCAAGCGGAATCCGTGCGCCTTCAACAATTGGTCGTGCTTTTGGACGGGATTGCTCATTGGCGTACATCAGGCTCCTGTTTCGTTTCCACAGCCACTTCGAAGAGCCTGTCCTTCAATACGCCTTCGCTCCACGCGAGATTTGTTAAGGTTTCTTCCGCGTATCTCTTTGCAACAGAAAGATGAAGATTGTTGATTTTTGACTCTCTATGCATGCTGTCATAGCCGATGCGGAGCATGTTTAGAGCGTAGTTTTGGCAAGTCTCAAAATCGAGGGAATCGGCTGCGACCCAAGAAGGTATCTCAGGCTCCGCTACACATGGGTGCTCAGGTATATTGGTCTTGCCGCATACCGAACAGGCTCCGACATATTCATGGCTGAACTTCGGACCCCGGTTAAACCTACTTGCATCGTAGAAATCCCCGTTCGGCTCCCTGCGCTTTCGGCGCGGAGGCTTGCCCTTGGCGACGTTGACTGCCGCCTGCAACGGCTCACGAGGGACATCGAATTCTTTCGCTGCCGCTGCAACCGTCCGCTTTCCCGATGTTACGGAAACCGTTACGTCGGGCGCGGCACTACCTTTCTTCAGGTTCGCCTTGCTAATCGCCGCCGACTGCTCCTGCCGAAGCAGGACAATCTTGGCAACCATCTCGACGCGCTGTTCTCTGGTCAAGTTGCGCCGCCCAACCTGATGTTCGAGAATCCATAACTTCACCGCTTCTCGGTCGGGCAGATATACAAAGTCGAAATGGAATTCAATCGGCAGTTTGTCAGAATCCCACTCTTCCCACTTGGGGTCTTCTTGAGCGAGTTCCTTCAAAATGTCAAAGCGATGATGGCCGTCGATCAAAATAAGAGGGTCGGACGGCTCCTGACCATCTGTGATACCTGCGCCAGCCCAAAGCAGTAGCGGGGCCAACAACCCATGCTGGCGGATGTTCTCTTTCAATTGATCGCGCTCATCTGCTGACATCGCAGGAATGAGCGAATGGAATTCAGGGTCGATGACAATCGGATGCCTTTTCACGGGCGCACTTCGTCGGTGCGGCAGCGTTCGCACGTTCCAGTCGCTGCGTAAAGCCGCCCATGCCTGCGGCAAACCCGTGTCAAGATGATGTTAGATGGACTCGCGGGTGTTGCTGTGGTCGGTTCGCTGGCTAGGTCAGCGCGGTTCTGCTTCTTAATCGGGCGTGCGCTGGTGGATTTCATACAGCCGCCCTCGCTCGCGACCTTCTGGCCTTGAGGGTCCTAGGTTTCCGCTTGCGGTTCAGGAACCACTCGAAAACCTCGCCCCATACAAACCTCAACTCTTTGCCAGCGTAATGGACTGGCATTGGGTCATTCGCCCGGCTTCGAACCAGTGCATAGATCGACTTCGGCGGAAGCCCTAGGCGTTCCGCGACTTGCTGGCGTGTCAGGATTTCGATTCCTGATGGGGCGGTCAGCATTCGCCCTTGTTGTGCTGTCTTATTTCCCATAAGCGTTCTCCTTCGACTTACAGGGGTGATAGTAGGTGTTTTGGAGCGTGCTAGCAATATGCTAGGATTCCATCGTTCTAGCACAAGTCGGTATACATCAATACTGCTGCGCTTATTTGGGGTGGCCTATAGGCTTGACACAGAGGCTATCTATAAGCTATCATCAGTTCCGTCTAGCATTGAATGGATATGCCAAAAGTCACCCTCAATTTGCGAAACCTGGCGGATTTCTCCAACCTGGACCCGGAGCCGGACCAGGAGACACCATTTACCGCGACGGTGGGCTATTTTCGGCGTCACCATCCAGACTTCGCGCCGCAGGAATGGTGGGACTATCAATCGGGAGCATTTCCTGAAAAGCAATGGAAGCTGACTCAGAGGCTTCTTCGGGAAGGGTGGAAACACCAATTCAAAGACGCGAGTCCATATTACCTGATCGCTTTACTTACGTCGGTGTTCGACCCGGATTATCTGTTCGCGGAGTCTTTTCGAAAGCTAAAGCAGCCACTACCAGACGGCGTCACAGTCGAGAACACAGCAAAGAGCTACAAAATCAAACATTCAGACAGTGTCGAGATCAGCCTTCCACCTCGGCCTGCTTTCGCAAATTTTTCGGAACTGAGTTCTTCTGGACCCTACGCAACTTACTCGGAATTCTCGGAATTGAATTCATTGAGGCAAATCCCACTTCAGCAAGCGATTGTCTATTTGTTCGAAAATTCGTGGCGAGCGCGATTCTGTGCTGAATGCAACAAACGATTTGTCGCGGCAGAGTCAAAGAGCAAGTATTGCGGCGACACATGCTCGCAAGAGGCTCACGTCCGGCAGGAACTGAAGTCCTACCACAAAAACAAAACAAAGTGGAGACCCACAAAACCGAAAAGGGGAGGGAAGTAATGCAACAAGGAACGATTTTCGAGCGCAGCGGAGCATGGTATCTGCAATTTTGGCGAACAGATTTCATCGAAGGCCAAGATGTCCGGCGTCGTGTCACCGAATTCCTTGTTCGGAAGGATGAGCAGCATCGAACAGAACGCGATGTTCGTATCCTTTCCGCGCAAAAGATAGCCGACATTCTGAATCCGATTAACCTTCGGACTCATCAGCCGATGTCGAGCATGGAGTTCGGTGAGTTTGTTGAGACTCGCTTCTTTCCGTATTTGAAAGATAAGATTCTGCGCGAGAAGCGCAAGCCATCGCTGCTCAAATTCTATAAGGATAATTTTGAGAATCATCTCAAGGACAGCATTGGGAACATTCGCTTGCGGGACATGACCACACAGCATGTCCAACAATTGCTGGATGACATCGACCGCAAAAAGAGCCTGCATCACAAGACATTGCAGCGCATCAAGACAACGATCAGTGCAGTGTTCACCTACGCGACGCAGCAGAATCTTGTTCAGCGCAATCCGGTTCAGGGAACGCAAGTTGAAGGCAACCGAAAGAAACCAGATCGCTACGCCTACTCGTTGAACGAAATGCTTGCGATGATCTCTGTGTTGCCTCGGCGCTCGGCCACAGTTGTAGCATTGGCCGGGTTGACCGGACTCAGGGAAGGGGAGATTCGTGGGCTACAGTGGCAGGATTATGACGGCGAGACCTTGAGTGTGGCACGTTCGGTATGGCGCACTCACGTACATCAACCGAAGACAGATGCGTCGATTGATAAGGTGCCAGTTATTCCGTCTCTGAAAACAATTCTGAATGAATATCGGACATCAGTTCCCAACAATCCCACTGATTGGATTTTCGATGGCAATCGGAAGCATACCCCGCTGAACTTAGCCAATCTTGTCAGGCGCGAGATGTTGCCGAAGTTGAAGCCGGGAACATGGCACGGCTGGCACGGATTCAGGCGTGGGTTGGCAACCCGGCTCTTTGAAGCCAAGGCCCAGGTGGAAATCATTCAGGAAATCCTGCGTCACTCAGACCCAAAGGTCACGCAGGACAGCTACATCGTGGTAAAATCCGACAAGACCACAAAGGCGATGCAGAAAGTTGATAGCCGAGCGGTGCTGAATGCATGGAAGAAGAGTGAACAGAGCCGAGCAAGCAAGACGAAAGGCCACATGCGGCGTCGTTCGGCAGTTTTCGTCAACAATTGGACGAAAGATGGACGAAATCAACTTTCTGCAAGTGCTAAATCCTCAGTGTTGATGCAGTCAGGGCCGAGGTAGCTCAGAGGTAGAGCAGCCGATTCGTAATCGGCAGGTCGCGAGTTCAACTCTCGCCCTCGGCTCCACATTCTCAAGGACTTAGCTCCTCACTGAATCCGGTTTGTTGCATGCTCGTTGCATACTGCGAACTTTTCAGACAGCGAATCGAGCGCGGAAACTTGCGATTCGTTCACACTCTTTACGTACACATTCATCGTGAGGCCCACATTGCTGTGCCGCAAGATCGCCTGTATGTCTTTGTCCGCAATACCTAGCGTGTGTAGGTTGGTTGCGAGGCCGCGCCGGAAAGCGTGCCAGCCGTGCCACAGCGGAAGATTCTTATCGCGCTCGAATGCGTGACCATCGGGCAGATGTTCATCCTCTTGCATCTTGCAAACGGCGCAAGGCGACAACGCCGGCATGATGACGCGGCGCACGATGTTATCGAGGTTGAGCGGCTGGCCGTTTCCAGCTTGGAAGATCGGCAGATTGGCTTGCGCTAACTTTCCAGCGCGCAGCCTATGAGCCTCTAACGCTTCCGCCAGCAACGGCACTACCGGAATAGGGGAACGGCTGCGCTTTGTTTTCGGCTCGCTCACCGTGCTATTCCACACGGAGCGGTCAACGCTCAACTGTTCGCCGTTGTAACTCCCCCAGGTCAATCCGCGCAGCTCGCTCTTGCGAAGGCCAGTGAATGCCGCGGTGAGTACGACAGTGCGAGCAGGTTCCGGCAAAACCGCGAGCATGGATTTTATTTCGGGAAGGGAATAGGCGTAGGTGTCTTGCTCTGCCTCTGGCACGTTCGGAATGGAAGTGTCTTGAATCGGGTTCAATCCGTCGAGGATTCCTAGCCGCTTCGCTTGCTTGAACGCGCCAGAGAGGAACGCCTTGCAATGGCGCAGAGAGCTACGGCCTAACTTCGCTTTGGCCGCGATGTCCGCAAGCATCTGTTCGCCGTGAACGGTGCGGAAACTCCGCAGCGTCAGTTTTCCCATGCGGTTTTTCAGATGGTTCTTCCAAACATCCTTGTACTGCTTGAGGGAGGCCGGGCGCAATCTTTTCTCGACATGCTCAGGGAGATAGATCGTGTCCACGAAATCGACCACTGTCATAGTTGCCTGAGGATTGAGCAAGCCGGAATTAAGCGGCGCCAGAATTTCGCCCACGAACGTCTGCACGCTTCGCCGCGTCCGATATTCGCCGCCATAGGCCACTTTCAACTTTTCGCATTTCTGGATTCGCTTCCCGGTAGCGTCTGTGTCGTAATAGCGCAGAAACCAAGAATTGCCGCGATGGAAGAGGTACCCCGTTTGCTGTCTCATTGTCCCTCGCTTTCTGATAGAAGCCTATATCACATTAGGCCGGAGTGCAAGGCTTATTTTTGGGAGCGCAGCCAGGCGCACACTTCCGGCCAGGAGAACCGCAAATACATCCCGCAACGCAGCACGGGCATGCAATCAGGACCGCGGCGCGCGGTTTGCTTGTAAACCCACGACAGCGGCACCTTGAGGCGCTTCGCTAGTTCCTGCGGGGTAAGAATGTCCGCAGCTTCTAGCGCGGGCCGACTCGTCGGCACCGTGGTTGCGAGTTTTGGAGTAGTTGCCATTTAAGAGCTTAAATTCGCTCCTTCACGATCCGGCCAGTTTGCGCTCGCAGCCAGTCATCCCTTCGGGAACGGCTCGCGAAAAGAATCAGTCGACCATCCGCCGTGACGCGGACCTGGCGGACTCCCGCGGCGGTGTATGGGACTTCGGAACGATGCGAGTGGTTTGTTTTAATTCGCCGCATGGGACGCCTCTTTGCTCTTGCTTTTGTCTTTTAAGGGTTTAAGGAGAGAGGGGTTACTAATCGGCCGGTTCGGAGAACCGGGTATCGTTAACTTCTGCTCGTCAACTCCCTTCGGAGAACTACTTCGAAGACTTGGGTCCAGTCGATTGGACTCGGCGGGGGGAATCGACTGGACTCGACCGTGTCCGTTCGACTGGACTCGTACCGTGTCCGTTCGACTGGACGCTGTACCACTCGAAATCGCCTTTAAACCAGCATGAAAATCGAAAAAAGCACGATTCCAACGGAGCCCAACATGCTCCGCGGCCTCCATGAAACCGCGAAACTGTTCGATGATTTGCTCGTCAGAAAACCCTAAATTCCGCAGCCCTGTCATGTGCCTCGGCCAGAACTTTACGCGGCCGCCGCTAATAGCGTAGAGTTGCCGCCCGAGACTATCGCCCTCCCCCTCCCATGGGAAGGAAACGCGCTCAAGGCAGCGATCCGGATGGCGCTTTGCCCAGTCCCGATGATCGACCACGAGATATAGGCTTGGCTTGAAACGCTCTGAATGAGTGATTTCAAAAAAACCGCTGACTGCTAATTCATCCAGGGCGCTCAGGACCGTCTTGCGATCAACATAGAAATACGCCGATACATTTTCGGCAGAGGCGGAAAACACGCGGGATTTTTTCGAGAGCCGCCGTGCCCAGGAATAAAGCAATGGTGCGAAGCGCGACTTCATTTGCCGCAGGTGCCATTCGGCGCTGCAATGGAATTGACTTTCGACGGGGACAAACTCCGGTTTCATCGCCGCACCGCCGAGTCCCAGAGAGGTAGACCAGTGACGCGCGGACGGTCCTGAAAATCGGCGGAGGCAGGCTTGGCACCCGTAACCGAATGTTTGCCATTAACTAGACGATAATAGGAAAGGACTGCGCCCGAATCGTCGCGCCCTGTGCGGTTTTCAATGACGAAGCCCTGGCGCCGCAATTCAAAGATGCGGGCTCCGAATTGGCTGATGTGAAGCTCAAGAATTTCAGGGAGCGGCACCCAAGCGCCGTCGCGGGAGCGAAGCAGGGAGAGGATGCGATCGCGCTGTGTTTGGCGGGCTGGACTCAAGGCCGATAACATTCTATCGACAGGATAGATGGATCTTGGTGGAAAGTCCATAACATTCTATATTGACAGCCGCGCGAGTATTTGAGAGACTTGATTCGTGACGGCCACAGAAAAACGCGAGGGTCTTCGGCGCGCGAGGCTCGAATCTGGCATGACACAGGTGGAGCTTGCGCGGAAAGCGGGTGTCAATCGCTCGAAGATTTCGCTGTACGAGCAGGGTTTTGTTGAGCTTCAACCAAAAGAGTTATCGAAGATTGAGAAGGCTCTGACCGTAACGAAGGATGTGGCCGGACCGTTTTCCTACTTCACGCTGATGGATTTTGTTGCCCTTCCCGAGGACAAATACAAAAAACAAATCGCCGAAATTTGCAAGGAACGGAAGCGTCGTCGCGTACGAGCGGGTCTAAGCCAGCATGAGCTTGCGAGGGCTATGGGGATTCAGCAAAGCAAACTCAGCGAATGGGAGAGCGGCAAAGTCTTGCTCACTGACGCAGAGCTTG
>Ga0209166_10000569_pt1 | contig 38739 bp, 35 predicted proteins | sample Coa_R1_3_FD_187151 | JGI IMG/M metagenome (GOLD analysis project Ga0209166, IMG submission 187151) | Surface soil microbial communities from Centralia Pennsylvania, which are recovering from an underground coalmine fire - Coalmine... | ecosystem: Environmental > Terrestrial > Soil >...
CGAGCACATCGGCCGCCTCGCCCAATTGCCGCCCCGTGAACGCAGTCTTGGCCATCGCGCGCACCAAACCGTCAATTGAACGGACCTTGCTCAGATCGAGCGGCTCCAGCGGGATGAGCTGATCTTCGATAGGATTGTGCAGATGACGATCCTTGCCCTCGCCGCCGTGCCCCAGTGCGTGCTGCCCCTGCGAATTCCCATTACCCTGTTTCAACGCCAGCCTCCAAAGCGACGATCCATTTGCTCCGACTCAATACTGTACAGGAACCCAGCGGAACGATGCCACGCGCGCGACCCTAAGCGGTTCAACCTGCCTGGTTCACGGATTTATTTCGCGGCTTTTACGGAATAAATCAGGTCCACGTCCACCGTTTTATCGCGCTCGTTGGCAGTTACGTGGGAAGAGACCTCCCAGTCGAACGCAGGCGGCAGAAGTTTCTGGGCGGCCGGGAGATATTCGCTGAGATAGGTGGAGTCGTAGACATCCCCCGGACGGATTTTCCAAGCGTTGCGGAGTTTCGCCATCAGGCTGTTGTCGAGCCCGCGAAATTCGAGCTCGCCCATATGATACTCGGAGCCTTCCTTCACCTCCAGTCGAAGCACGACGCTGCTCGAGGGGTCGTCAAAGTCGGCATTTACGCCGATGGTTGCAGTGACATATCCCTTCGATCCGTAGAGTTTCTGGACATCTTTCAGGTTGTCGCCAATACGCACGGTGTTCGCGGGCTGCCCGGGCTGGGCGCGAACCATTTTCTGCAGCGTCTCGGTCGAGAAGTCGTGATTGCCCGACCATTCGATGGCTTTCAGCTTGTATTGCTGTCCTGGAGTCACTGCGAAATAAACATCCACAATCGTCAGGTTGCGGATGCCTTCGTCGCCTTGACTGGAAGGTTCCCTCACCACCTTTGGCTCGGGTGGGCCAAAGGTGGCCTTCAGGTATCCGCGCTCGTAGTAGACCGGTAGTAGCTGGTGCTGGACCAGAGCGTTTAGAACGCTGCGCGAATACTCGCGGTCAAAGACTCGCTTCGAGGCATTCTTTAACGCAGGCAATTCAGCATCGCCTGCACCCGTGAATTCGACATTACGAATTTGGATCACGAGATCGGAAACCTGGTAGACAATCGTGTCCACGGGGCCATCCGACTTGCCGGCGCGTACATAATCCACATGGCCGGGAATCGATTTTTCGACCAGCATGGCCTGCAGCACGTCAGAAACCTCATTGGCCAACCTGCCGGACAGAGGCAGTTCTCCGTCGAACAGCGGGGCATGCTCCTTGATACGTGCGAGCAGTTCGGCGTCGGAGAACCAGACAAAATCTTCGAACCGGACAGGCACGAACTTCTCGGCGTCGGTGACGTGGAATTCCAGTTTGGTTCCTGCCGACGAGTAGGAGAACGAGTAGCCCACGTCGGTGAAGACTCCGGTATCGCCGAGACGGCGTGCGGCTCGCTTGAAATCGTCGTCGTTGACTGGAGTTCCGATCTGCAGGCCACTGGCGGCCGCGATCGCCTGTTCCGGGAAGCGCTTGCTCCCGGTGACCTTGATCGACACCAACTGCCGCGCCGAAGCCGGCATTTGCGACAGCGGCTTCTGCATGGGCTGTGCCAGGCAGGGCAGGACCAGCAGGAGCAGAGGCAAGATTCTGAAAATCGGATTCCTCATCGCGGGGTCTGAACTAATTCTTGCGTGGATTTGTGCTTTACCGCAATGTCAATGAAGGCCAGCGCGGCCCGGCTGAGAGCTTTATCTTTGCGGAAAACCAGTGCTAAGTCGCGGCGTACTTGGGCGTCGGCCAAACGAATAGCGGCGAGAGCCTTGGCTCGGACGTCCTCCTCGACGTTGGAGCGGGCAATGAAACCGATGCCCACGTCGGCGGCCACGAAGCGCTTCAGCAGTTCGCTCGAATCCAGTTCCATGGTGAAGTTGGGCTTCATCCGGCGCTCGTGAAAGAGTTGCTCGATGGCGTCGCGCGTGTGCCCTGCCTTGGGAACGATCAGCGGAAATTTGCTTGCGTCGGCGATGGTCGCGGACTTCATTTTTCCCAGAGGGTGGTGCGGCGGCGCGATCAGAATCAGCTCATCGCGATGAATCAGCACCACCGTCAACCGGCTGTCGGTGACTGGAAGTGAAACCACTCCAAAGTCGACCGAGTTGTCGATGATGGACTCGAGAATCTTGGCATAGTCGGAGCGCTTGATGTTCACCGACACGTCGGGGTATTGCTTCTTAAAATCGGCAAAGACGTAGGGCAGGATGTGCAGGCACGTGCCTTCGTTGGCGCCAACGATGATTTCGCCGCGAGGCACGCGCTCCATTTCCGCGATGGACACCAGCATGGCCTTGCGGGCGTCGAGTGTGTCTTCCACGTATTTGAGGAAGGCCTTGCCCGCCGCTGTGAGCGAGACCTTGCCTCCGGAGCGGTCGAACAACTTGGCCCCGACTTCCTCCTCGACGCCGCGAATCTGGGAAGAGATCGCCGGCTGGGTGCGGAAACGCTTCTCCGCCGCCCGCGAGAACGAAGCGTGCCGCGCTACTTCGAGAAAGGTTTCGAGCTGGTCGAAATCCATAAGAAGCTGTCAGCCATCAGCTTTCAGCTGTCAGCCTGGGCAGTTCCACTTGCGGCCAACGGATCCAATCCCGATTTGGCTGAAAGCTGATAGCTGAGAGCTGACAGCTTAAGTATAAAGTCGGCTTTATCCCAGCCATAAAAACAATCGAATTGCCTGCGAAAACCGCAAGCTCTAAACTCTGCAGTCCTGCACAATGCGACCGATTGTAGCAGCCTGCCCGCCTGCAGGACCTTCCGCAATTGCTCGCTCGAAAGGGGTCGCTCCCACGAAGGAGCCCTTATGTCTGACGCCAAGACCATTCTCGAATTTGCTCGGAAGCACGACTGCAAGATTCTTGACTTGCGCTTCACCGATATTCCCGGCCTCTGGCACCACGTCTCTTATCCTATCGATCAGCTGACAGAGACGTCTTTCGAAGCGGGCTTCGGGATTGACGGCTCGTCGATTCGCGCCTGGGCGGGCATTCACGAGAGCGACATGCTGCTCAAGCCCGACGCTAGCTGTCATCTGCTCGATCCCTTCACCGAAGTGCCGACAATGGTGCTGGTCTGCGATGTAGTCGATCCGGTGACCAAGCAGAGCTATGATCGCGATCCCCGCTACATCGCCCGGAAGGCCGAGTTGTATCTGGCCTCAACCGGGATCGCTGACACCGCCTACTTCGGGGCGGAAGCGGAATTCTTTATCTTCGACAATGTGCGCTTCGACCAGCGCGAGCAGTACGGTTTTTACTACATCGACGCCGAGGAAGGCCGCTGGAATTCGGGTCGAGAACAGAACAATCTCGGCTACCGCCCGCGTTATCGCGAGGGCTATTTCCCGGTCGCTCCCACCGACCACTATCAGGACCTGCGCTCCGAGATGGTGCTGACCATGCAAAGCTGCGGCATGGAGGTGGAATGCCATCATCACGAGGTCGCCACCGGAGGCCAGACCGAAATTGATCTGAAGTATGACTCGCTGGTGCGCTCGGCCGACAAAATGCTGCTCTACAAGTACATCGTCAAGAACGTGGCTAACCGCAACGGAAAGACCGTCACGTTCATGCCGAAACCCATCTTCGGCGATAACGGCAACGGGATGCATACCCACCAGTCCTTGTGGAAAGCAGGAGAGGCTCTGTTTGCGGGTGACGGATATGCTGGGCTCTCGCAGCTTGCGTTGTGGTACGTAGGAGGGCTGATCAAGCACGGCCCGGCGCTGTCGGCAATCATTGCCCCCACCACCAATTCATACAAGCGGCTGGTGCCGGGATTCGAAGCTCCGGTGAGCCTGGCATACTCGCGGCGCAATCGATCGGCCGCATGCCGCATTCCGATGTATTCGATCGCCCCCAAGGCGAAGCGTGTCGAGTTCCGACCGCCTGATCCGAGTTGCAATCCCTACATGGCCTTTGCCGCCATGCTGATGGCGGGCCTCGACGGCATCGAGAACAAGATGGACCCGGGCCAACCACTCGACAAAGACATGTACGAACTGGATCCCGATGCATTGTCCACGATTCCATCCATGCCAGGATCACTCGAGGACGCCCTCGACGCGCTCGAGCGCGACCATGCTTTCCTGCTGAAGGGCGATGTCTTTACGGAAGAATTATTACGGACGTACGTCGATTACAAGCGCGCGAAAGAGGTGGATGCGATCCGCCTCCGCCCGCATCCCTACGAGTTCGCCCTGTACTACGACATCTGAGCCAGGGCTGACATACCGGGTTTGCTCACAAAGCGCGGACAGCCCTCGTCTAATCCACATAGCAGCGCCCGTCCAATGAAACAATGGAGGGCGCCTGTCCGTAGTATCTTTTACAGGTCGTGGGAGGCTCAATGCAAATCCTGGACGACGTTCGCTATGCGATGAGGCAATTCGCGCATGCGCCGGGTTTCACGGCTACGGCCGTATTGACCCTGGCGTTAGGAATCGGTGCAACCACCGCGATCTTTACTCTCGTGCATGCCGTCTTGCTACGGTCCTTGCCAGTAGCCAAGCCCAGCGAGCTCTATCGTGTTGGGGATGTCGAAAACTGCTGCGTAAATGGCGGCATGCAGGATGATTGGTCGTTATTCTCCTACGATAAGTACAAAACGTTCCGCGATAACACGCCGGGATTCAGTGAACTCGCCGCTTTCCAGGCCGGCAGAGGTCTGATTGGAGCGCGGCGCGCAGGCAGCAACCAACCCGCCCAGTCCCTTCTCACCCAATACGTTTCCGGAAACTACTTCAGCATGTTCGGCATCAGCGCCTACGCCGGGCGAGTGTTCACGCAAGCAGACGATCGGCAGGGGGCAGACCCGGTTGTGGTCATGAGTTATAGAACCTGGCAGGAAAAGTACGGCAAAGATCTGTCCGTGGTTGGATCGAGTTTCGTTTTCAACGGGCACCCGTTTACCGTGATTGGCGTAGCGCCGCCCCGATTTTATGGCGACCGAATGGAAAGCAGCCCAGCCTTCTGGTTTCCTTTGAACACCGAACCACTGATCGGCGGAAGCAGCAACGTCCTGCAGTTTCCACAACAGGACTGGCTCGATCTGATCGGGCGAATCGCTCCCGGGGCCGATCCGAAGAAGCTCGAGGCTCAGTTGCAGGTGGAACTCAAGCAGTGGCTACTGAGTCCGGTGAGCAAGCTGGAACAACGCGAGCAAGGACTCGTGCCGAAACAAACCCTGCACCTCTCACCGGGCGGCGCCGGAGTGCAGATGATGCGCGATGAATATCAATCCGGCTTGCACCTGCTGATGTGGGTGACCGCCTTCGTGCTGTTGATCGCCTGCGCGAATGTGGCGAATCTTATGCTTGTGCGAGCTGCCAGCCGTCGCCAGCACACGGCTGTGCGAACCGCATTGGGAGCAACTCGCTCCCGACAGATCATGCAGGTGCTGACCGAGAGTACGTTCCTGGCGCTGGTCGGCGGAATCGTGGGAGTGGGGCTCGCGTTCTGGTGCACGCGGCTCATCCTGAGGCTTGCCTTTCAATCCCAGCATGTGGCGATCAGCGCCACGCCATCCCTTCCGGTGCTGGCCTTTACGTTCGGAGTTTCCCTGGTGACCGGAATTCTCTTTGGGGTCGCGCCGGCCTGGCTGATGGCGCATGCCGATCCCGCCGACGCTCTTCGCGGAGCCTATCGTTCCACGCAGCATTCCGGCGGGTGGACGCAAAGAGCGCTGGTGGTGGCCCAAGCGGCGTTATCGCTTGTTCTTCTCTGCGCGGCCGGCCTGCTGACGCAAAGCTTGCGCAACATGGAGCATCAGAACTTCGGATTCCAGACAGCCAACCGGTACATCTTCCATCTGGACCCGGACATGGCAGGATTCAAGGCGGATCAACTGCTGCCGTTGTACCGCCAACTGCACGAGAACCTCGCCGCCATACCCGGCGTGAGTCAGATCGCCTTCGCCCTCTATACCCCCATGGAGGGCAATAACTGGGGCGAGACGGTCTACATCGAGGGACAGCCCCTCCCTCCTCCGGATTCGAACGAGAACAATGCATCCTGGGTGCGGGCCAGCGACGGATACTTCGAAAGCATCGGCACCAGGATTTTGCAGGGGCGGGGCATCACCGACCAAGATACTGCCACCTCGAACCGTGTAGCGGTGGTGAATCAGACTTTCGCCAAGCACTTCTTCAAAGATGGAGACGCGATCGGCAAGCACTTTGGAGACCTCGATCCCAAGTACGCCGCGAGTTTCGAAATCGTTGGAATCACCGAGGACACGGAATATTGGGAGCCTACGGCCAAAATCCGCCCGATGTTTTTCTTGCCCCAAGCGCAATGGCGGGCACACGTGGCCAACGAGGATCCGCGGTTTCAGGCGTTCGAGGACCGCTCGCACTTCCTGAACTCTGCGGTCCTGATGACGCGCGGAGCGGTGCCTGGGCTGGAGCAGCAAGTCCGGCAGGCTTTGTCTCAGCTCAGTCCTGACCTCGCGTTGATCGACTTCAAGAGCTTCGCCCAGCAGGTAGAGGAGAACTTCTCGCAGAGCGACATGCTGGCGAAGCTGACGTCGCTGTTTGGAGTGCTCGCTCTGGTACTGGCCTCGGTAGGCCTCTACGGCGTTACAGCCTACGCTGTCGAACGGAGGACCAGCGAGATCGGAATCCGGATGGCGCTCGGAGCCGACCGGCTGAATGTATTGAAGTTGGTCCTGCGAAGCGCGTTTCTGCAAATCTTAGCCGGGCTCGTCATCGGCATTCCGGCAACGATTCTGGCGGGATATGCGATGGCGGCCCAACTGTTCGGAGTGAAGCCGTATGCTCCCGGGATTTTGCTGATAACAACTCTGGTATTGAGTACGGCGGCCCTGATCGCTACGTTGTTGCCTGCCCGTAAGGCGGCAACGCTGGAACCAATTCGCGCGCTAAGAACAGAGTGAGGCCCAATATCCCTGTGTGGACGTCCCTTGCTGGCCGCTGATCGGTCACGGCTGCCTTCCTGCTATATTGATCGCGGAGGTCCGCGAAGCTTGCCCCCTGAAAAATTCCGCGTGGCTCTGGTGCAGATGTCCTGCGGCCCGGAGCCGGAACAGAACATCGAGAAAGCCCTGAGCCGGACCGCCGAGGCTGCCGGACGCGGGGCGAAAGTCGTCTGCCTGCCCGAACTTTTTCAGACCCAGTACTTCTGCCAGCGCGAGGATCATTCTCTGTTTGATCTGGCCGAACCCATTCCAGGTCCCAGCAGCCAGAAGCTCTCCGCGGCGGCCCGCAGTAACGGCGTCGTGCTGATCGCGTCTTTGTTCGAGAAGCGTGCTGCCGGCGTCTACCACAACACAGCTGCGATCTTCGACAGCGACGGCACCCTGCGAGGGCTCTACCGAAAGATGCACATCCCTGACGATCCGCTCTATTACGAAAAGTTTTATTTCACGCCGGGCGACCTCGGCTACCGCGCGCTCGACACCAGCGCCGGCCGGTTGGGAACGTTGGTCTGCTGGGATCAGTGGTACCCGGAAGGCGCTCGCCTCACCGCGCTACAAGGCGCGCATGTGCTCTTCTATCCAACCGCGATCGGCTGGCATCCTGGGGAAAAGGCTGAATTTGGAGTCGCTCAGCACGATGCCTGGCGGACGATTCAGCGCGCTCATGCCATTGCCAATGGGGTGTATGTGGCCGTGGTCAATCGCGTAGGCTTCGAAACCGGTAATGTGCGAGGCAAGTCGGCTCCCGGTCAGGGCCTGGAATTCTGGGGAGGATCGTTTTTCTGCGATCCCTTCGGCCGTGTGCTTGCCGAGGCCTCGCACGATCGCGAAGAAATTCTGGTCGGGGACGTAGATTTAAAAGCCCTGGAAGATATCCGACGCAACTGGCCTTTTCTGCGCGACCGCCGCATTGACAGCTACGCGCCCATCACCAACCGGTTACTGGACTAAGAGCTCAACGTGCCCAGACCTTCAAGGAAAGCTTCAGCTGTGGAACCCGCCATGCCCGCCTCGCTCGGCTATCGCATGCCTGCCGAGTGGGAGCCTCACGCCGCGACCTGGCTGGCGTGGCCGCATTACGAAGGCGACTGGCCAAAGAAGTTCGAACCGATTCCCTGGGTCTATGCCGAGATCATTCGCAATCTGGCGAAGCACGAGCGCATCGAGTTAATCGTGAAGAATGCGTCTGCGGCTCAGCACGCTCGAAGGATTCTCGAGCGAGCCGACGCCTTCTCGGGCAACATCCGCTTTCACCGCTGGCCCACCAACCGCGTTTGGGTGCGCGATTCCGGCTGCATTTTCCTGAAACGTGCCTCCGGTGACTCCGTCCGCGAACAGCCGATCTGGCACCGCTTGCGTGCCGCTCTCATGCACCCAGAACAGGAAGGGCGCGGCTCTGCTCGTGCTGTCGGGCATCACAAAAAACTACGAGCCTCAAGCCCCGAGGTGACCTTAGCCCTGAAGTTCCGATTCAACGGATGGGCCAAATACTCCAACTGGCGCTTCGATGAAAGAATTGGCAGCCTCATGTGCAAAGCCTCCCATGCACAGGAAATCCGCCCGCAATCGTTGGGCAAGCGCATCGTGCTCGAAGGCGGCTCGATCGACGTCAATGGTGCAGGCACAATCCTTACCACCGAAGAATGCCTGCTCAGCAAAGAGCAACAACGCAATCCCCGCATGGCGCGGGTTCACTACGAGAAGGCGTTTGCCGACTACCTCGGCGCGACGCACACCATTTGGTTGGGACGCGGCATCTTCGGCGACGATACTCACGGCCACGTCGACGATCTTGCACGCTTCGTCTGGAAGAGCACGGTCGTCACCATGGTCGAGCCCAACACCAAAGACGTGAACCACGCCCCCCTGCGCGCTAACCTGCGCCGCCTGCAGGCTGCGCGCGATCAGGATGGCAAGCAACTCACCGTGGTCGAACTGCCGATGCCGCAACCCGTAGTCTTTGAAGGCCGCCGCCTCCCAGCCAGCTACGCCAACTTTTACATTGCCAACGGAGTCGTGCTCGCCCCGGTCTTCAACCGTCCCAACGATCGCATCGCTCTCGATACGTTGGCGCAGCTCTTCCCTACCCGCGAAATAGTTCCCATCTATTCCGGAGACTTCATCTGGGGCTTGGGCGCGATGCACTGCATGACTCAGCAGCAGCCCGCGTAGAGCGATTTCAGATTTAAGATTTAAGATTTAAGATTTAAGATTGCGGGCCGGGATTACCTGTGAGGGCTCGGGGACTTGTTTAAAATCTGCGAAATTAAAATGCGGGCTGACGCGCAGCCCGCATGCGATCTCGCGGTATCGATTTCACTGCATGGATTGAGGCGCCTGCGACGAAGGCGGCGCAGTGCCACTCGGAACAGTTCCCGGAGGACAGGCCGTCGTAGCGGAACTCGGAGCCGATCCGGCAGGCGAGGATCCTGCTGCCGTGGGCGCGTTGTTTGGCGTTGCGTTCGTTGATGAAGGCGTAGACTCTGCAGACGAGTTGGCAGTCGTTGAATTCGGGTTCCCTGAGTTAGTTGTCGGCGAACCCGCATTTGCACTCGATTCGTTCTGCGTTGCAGCACCTGCCGCGGGCACACACGTCATACCATTCGCCGGCGTTCCCTGTGCGCCTTGTGATCCGGGACTGGCCGTAGTCGGTGTAGTTTGCGCATTCGTCCCGGGGGTCGGTGCCTGAGGCGTATTCTGCGCACCCGGTCCCGCTGCCTTCGTCGTGATTGGCGTCGGGGGTCCGATCGTGGTCTGCGCCGGGGTCGTGCTAGGCGGTGCCGGAGCTGCCGTCGGCGCAGCCGCGGCCGGGGTTGAAGTTTGTGGAGCTGGCGCTGCCGCTGGCGGCGGGGCCGCAGGACGACTCTGAGCCGCTCCCCACGTAGCGCAGGCTAAGAAAAGAAACAAAGTAGTAAACCGGATTGTCATCAGGAATCCTCCGTTTCGGAAACACCAGGCATTCTGCGCGTGGAAGATTCCGATTGGTGTTTTCCCTAGTTTCAAACCCGCGATGAAGAGCGGCTATCCGGTCAATGCCGTAGACAGACCGATCCATCGTGTCCGATACCGGGATCGGAATTTTCTCTAGCGGCGGTACAGGGTGGGCTCGGGACCTTTTTCCAGCGTCGGGCGATCCCAGATCCAGCCCTGGCGCGTGTAGCTAGCCAGTTCGAAATCCTGCGTGAGTTCGAGCGCATCAGTGGGACACGCGTCTTCGCACAGTCCGCAGAACATGCAGCGGCTCAGATCGTAGGTGAAGTTGGTGAGCTCTTTGCGGCGGGTCTTTTCATTGCGTTCGCTCGAGACCACGATCAAGTTCTCCGGGCACGCCAGCGCGCACAGGTCGCACGCAATGCACATGGTCTCGTCGGTATCGGGATTCACGTTGAGACGCGGCGCTCCGCGGTAGCGTTCAGCCACCTGCGGCCGTTCCAATGGATACTGTTCGGTGTAGATCTCCTTGGGATCCTGGTAGCGGAAGGTGATCTTCAACCCCTGCATCAGGTCGATCAGGAAGATTTTGCGGAGCAGGCTCGGCATCCCCATAACGAGGTTAGGATACCATTAACTACCAACTCCCCAAAACCGGCCCTACGCCCGCTTCTTCAACTGCGCCAGACGATTTCTTTTTCCAAACGTCCAACGCGGTGAAGCAGTCTTTACTTACAAGAACAACATTGGATTCGATTCCATCGTTGGGGTTCAAACGATGGCGGAGCCTTATCACATGGCGAGCACGTCCAAGTTCCGTAAGCTGATTCTGAACCTGCATCTATGGGTCGGGCTGGCCGCAGCTGTTCTTCTGCTATTGATCGGCGGATCCGGGGCCCTGCTCGTCTTTGAAACGCAGATTGACCAGGCGCTCAATCCCAAACTTGCCAGGGTTAGTCCTACTGGCACGACGCTCTCGCTCAACGAATTGAAGATCGCACTCGAGCGCCAGTATCCGGGGTATCGGGTGCTGGAACTCGGCATCCCCGAAAGCAGTGACACCGCCTATGAGGCGTATTTACAGCCGGCTTCGGGCGATGGCCTTGATGTGGCCGTCGACCCGTACAGCGGAAAAGCCCTAGGAGTTTGGGACGACAATCGTTTCGCGCGCAAGCTCCACGGATTTCATACGCATCTTCTCGCCGGAAAGGCCGGCTCAGCCATCGTCGCCGGGGGCGCCATATTTCTTCTGTTCTTATCCCTCTCGGGACTCATTTTGTGGTGGCGCAGCAAGATCTTCGGCGTCAGCCTCCAAAGCTCAGGGCCGAAATTTCAATATGACCTGCACAGCACAATCGGAATCGTGTCATCGCTATTTCTGCTCGCATTTTCTCTGACGGGAATCGTGGTGCACTGGGAGGACGCTGCCGGGCGATGGGCAAAAAGAGTGAGTCAGATCCAGGCGAGTGAACCGGTTCCGCGTCCGGCCCAGCCTGCTCCCGGAGTAGCGCCTCTCGAGCCAGCCCAACTGCTGTCGCTGGCCCAGGCGGCCGTACCGGGAGCACGCCCCACAACCGTCGCGCTATCGGACAGTCCGGCGAGCCCGGCACTGGTGATTCTGAAGTATCCCGAGGATCACACGCCGGCAGGGCGAACCCGCATTTTTCTCGATGCCTACTCCGGCAAAATCCTCTCGCTCACGAACTCGCGCGCCGCACCTGCCGCCGTCGTCTATGTCACGCGCCTGAATCGCGAGATTCACACCGGTGACATTGGGGGATGGCCGACCCGCATCCTGGCCGCCATCTTCAGTCTTTTCTTGCCCTTGCTTGCCGTGACAGGGCCGCTGTTATGGTGGCAACGCCGCCAGCGTGAGTAAAACTTAATGCCGCGCTGGGAACTTTTTCGGCCGCATCGCCGTATTCAATGGAAAGAGGACGTTATGAAGGCCTACTTTACAAACTTGCCGACGAAAGTCTGGATCCTTCTCGTCGTGCCCGCCGTAGCACTTGCCTACCCGATCGCACAGATCGTGGTTCCGGCGGTGGTCCACGCGGTCGTGCCGGAGGTCGTGCGGACTGTGTTGCGCGTGATCTGATCGCGGGGGAATCACGCAAGACGCTTCGCCCAGATGGAAACCCACCCGCTGCCGTAGTCTCGCCGCTACAATTGTGATCGAATGGCCAGCAACCTGCGACCGGCGCCGAGCGACCCCAGTTCTGACGAACTCTGGATGGAAGAAGCCTTGCGCTGTGCCCAGCGCGCGCTCGAAATAGGAGAAGTTCCCGTAGGCGCCGTCGTCGTCTGCCACGGACAAGTGATTGGTCGCGGATGGAACCGCAACATCACAGGCTCCGACCCCACCGCTCACGCCGAGATCATCGCCCTGCGCGAGGCCGGTGCAACCTTGGGTAACCACCGCCTGGGAGACTGTCAGCTGTTTGCTACAATTGAACCGTGTGCCATGTGCGCCGGTGCCATGGTGCATGCTCGTATCAACCGCCTGGTCTATGGTTCCGACGACCCGAAAGCCGGAGCCGTCCATTCGGTGATGCAGGTACTGAATCATCCGCAACTGAACCACAACATTGAGGTTCGTCGCGGAGTGCTAGCCGGACGCAGCGCGGAAGTGCTGCAAACGTTCTTTAAGAACCGCCGTTAGTTGTCAGTCGTTAATCGTTAAATCCAGGTTTGCTGACAGCCGAAAGCTACCGGTTGATAGCTTGATTTGTCGCGGAGAGGTGCGTGAGTGGTTGAAACGATCCGCCTCGAAAGCGGACATACCTTAACGGGTATCGGGGGTTCGAATCCCTCCCTCTCCGCCATCGTTTTGTCATCCATAAATTGCATGCTGTGGCACCTCGCATGATTCCGAGTTGAATGCGTGTTGTCACTCTGTCCAACACACAATCTACAGAAGTAAACCTCAGCCAGCGAGTTCAAACCTAGCAATGGCCTGCGGTGTTGCCCCGTCATTCTCTTTCCGAACCGCCGGGTTAATCCCGATCTTGTCTTCGTTAACGGGCGGCCGGAAGGGCACTCCGAGCGCGCGTATTGGATGAGTGAGACAGCGATATTTCGTCAACAGTCAGGTGCGCGAGGCCCTGCTACCATTGCAATATGTTCAATTTTGGGAAACCGAAAACTGCCGGCGACTGGATAGTGCACATCGTGGGGGCCATCGTCGCGATATTCCTTGTCTGGTGGATGCTGCGGATGTACGTACTGTAAATGCACTCGGCCAGTCCCACTGCTAATTGAAATCCTTCACCTTCTATTCCATTTCGCCTAAGTTCTGAAGTTCGAGATGGGCGATCGCCCACGATACTGTCTGCCGCCCTCAGGGAAATCTGGTTAACGCCGAACCGCTGGGGTATACTCGACGACGCTCTGAAGGCAACCGCCGGAGGAAAGCTATGTTTCACTTGATCTGGTACATCCTTATCGGGCTAATCTCGGGGCTAATCGCAAAATCGGTGATGCACGTGCATATGACGATCTTCTGGACGATCGTGCTCGGCATCATCGGATCGATCCTCGGAGGTGCCGTAACCCACATGTTTTCGCGTCCGGCCAACGAACGATATCATCCCGCTGGCCTCATTTTTTCCACATTGGGCGCGATCCTGATTCTCTTCATTTGCTATAAGCTGAACATTCATTTTCCCCAGGTCAACCCCTTCTAGTTGATCGACCACACCTCGCATCCCGCGAGCACGCTACATCCCGTTAGCAGTCCCGGGGTGTGTGCAACACCGCCTCGCGAGCCTGCTAAAAGCGGACCGAGGCAGGTTTGACAATTGGATTTGCGGCGATCCTGGGCGTCTCGCAGAATCATCAACCCTGCGATGAGCACCGCCGCCATCACTAATCTCAGCCCCAATGAGAATGACGCCCCAGTGATGGTGTACACGTAGCCGAAGATGTAAGGCCCGGCAAATCCCGCTATGCTGCCGACCGAGTTTATGAGTCCCACCGCCGTGGCTGCTTCTGCCTGGCTCAGGATCTCGGTAGGAATTGCCCAGAAGGTGGAGAGATAAGCTGTCAGAACGCCCGCGACCGTGAACCAAATAATGGTGAATGCAACCGAGTGGCCCGGAATAGAGAGGAAGAAATAGGCTATTCCGGCAACGAAGAGCGGCATGGCAGAATGCCACCTTCGCTCTGCTTGTTTATCGGAGTGCCACCCATTGACCTGCATAGTTACGAAGGCGGCCAGGAACGGCAGAGCGCCCACCATCCCAACCCGCATATCCGTGAACCCTGTCAGCCGCTTCAGCATGGTAGGAACCCAGAAAACGAATGTGTACTGGCCGATGTAGGCAAGGAAGGTGAGCGAAGCCATCCACGCAATCGTCGGCGATCGCATAGCCTGCCACACTGTGATGGCGGCAGTGCAAGGTGGTGTCTCCTCTTTTAATTTGTGTTCGAGCCATTGCCGCTGCTCGGCGGCGAGCCATGCGGCCTCTCTCGGCCAATCGGTCAGAAAGAAGAATGCAACTATTCCCAGCAGAATCGCGGGAGCTCCCTCGACCACGAATAGCCAGCGCCATCCCGCGAACCCCAACCAGGCTCGGCCTAGAATCCAGCCCGCCAGCGGTGATCCCAGCACTGCTGACAGCGGAATCGCGCCCATGAAATTGCTGGTGGCTTTGGCGCGGTCTTCAAAAATGAACCAGTGGCTCAAATACACGATGACGCCGGGGAAAAAACCCGCCTCCGCTGCGCCCAGCACGAAACGCGCCGCGTAGAGCTGCAAGGGAGTGTGGACCAGCGCGGTCAGCACGGTCAGCAAACCCCAGGCAATCATGGTGCCCGCTATCATGCGGCGTGCGCTCCAACGCTCTACCAGCAACGCGCCCGGAATCTGTAATGCCAGATAACTGATGAAGAAGATTCCCGCGCCCAGGCCAAACACGTGGTCGCTGAATCCCAGGTCGCGCGACATACCCACCGCCGCATAGGCCAGGTTCGTGCGGTCTACGTAATTGACGATGTACAGAACGAACAGGAAGGGCAACAGGCGGAAGCCGACAATGCGGCGAGTGTGTTTGACGGTTTGGGTCGCGTGGGGCGTCATTAGTTGAGGCAGCCATTGCCTCTCAGCGCCCTCGGGGAGGTTCTGAAGGGGGCGGGGAAGTATATATCGGAATCAGGCTTTAGGCGCCACTGATTTGGTCGCCAGCAGGGAGAAATAGGAAGAGGCAGAGTTCGCTAGACGAACGTCACCAAGCCGGGAAGGTTCTTTCGTGATCCTTGGAACTGCCCTCCTTCACTGGAACTCGAAGGCTCCCAAGTCGATCGTGCCGCCTACGATTCGCGGCTTGCCGGCGAGATCCTTCTGAGGCAGATCTGGGGCCGAGTTGGTTCCGGAATTGATCGCAGGCGAACCCGATTGCAGTTGGTAATTGCCGAGGGCAACGTTCACAAACAAGGGATCTGCTGAGATATTGCCGTTCTTCCCAGTTTGGTCGGTGCACATTCCGCCGTAGGCAGGCCCGTTGGTGCTGAAGGCGTCATTGAACGCGAAGGAATTCGGTGGAAAGTCGGCGTAATTGCACGTGATGGCGTTAGTCGCACCAGCACCGGCTACGATGATGTTGTTCACAATCTTTATAGAACAGCAAAAACCGTCCGCCCAGACGGTGGCGCCCCCGGTTACTCTCGCGCTGTCCCTGATCGTATTGCTGACCAGCACCAGAGGCGGATTCGACCAGTAAATGCCATTTCCGGTCGCCGAACTGTTTCCCGCAATCAGATTCTGGACGATGACCACGCTCGATACATCATTGAACATGGAAATGCCACCGCCATTGCTGGCGGCAAAATTATCGGTGATGATGTTGTCCTTGATCAGCACCGCGTTGCCCGACCACGAGGCGATGCCGCCTCCATAGCTGTTCGTGGAGTTGTTCGAGATCGTGTTGTGCAACACCTTGGCGCTGGAGGCCCCTCGTATCCCGATTCCCGCTCCGCCGATGCCCCCGCATGTGGAATCAAAATTCCTGCTGATCACATTACCCTGGATGATTGGAGATCCAAATCCTACGCCAATCCCATCTCCCTCGCAGGCCTCATTATTGGTGATGACGTTGCCGACGATGGTGGGAGACGAGCCTTCCACCGCGATGCCGCCTCCTTCGCCGAGGACGGTCGTTGCATTGCCGTTTTGAATGGTGAAACCTCGCAGGATCGATGCTGTGGTTTCGCCGCTGCTAAACGTGACCACCGTGTTGAGCTTTCCCCCATCGATGATCGTCACCTTGGGACCACTGGCGCTCACCACCCTTATCGCTTTTCCGTTGAAGTTGATATTCTCGGTGTAGGTGCCGGCAGCAACCAGCACCGTGTCGCCAGGATTCGCGGCATTGATTCCAGCTTGTATCGTCGGTTGATCCTGGGGCACGTGAATGGTGGCGGCGAGGGCAGCCGAAGGCGCGCACAGAACGAGCAAGGTGACGATCCCCGGGGTGTATCGCAGCAGCGTCATGGCGTTGTCCTCAATTCCGATGCGAGGCTCTGTTGAGGCAGGCCCGCCGGCGCCGACGATTGTTGTCGGAACCCTCGCGACCCGTCAAGATGAAACATTTTGCAGATATTCTCTTATGGCCCTGCGGCGGGCGCGCTCACGTAGATAGGTGGTTTCGACAGTTTGTCCAGCCTAGATCGAGGTTCATCGATAGCCCGAGCGGACTAGGTTGACTCTTGTTGCAGTAGAACACCGACTAATTGATTGGGCGTCCCCTCTTTTTCACGAACCCGGCAAGATTTCTTTAAGCGCCCACTCAATCCTATCGACTTCTTCGCGGATAACCCGGATCGATTGCTGATTTTTCGCCGGGTGGGCCAATGGAGTGATTCCCGCCACAGCGCATCTTATTTGATGATTTCGAGCCAAAATGAAATTGAGACGTGCGCTCCTCTCCTTACGATTTCTGTAAACGCCTCCGACAAACTTGGTGGCGAGCCAAGCGAAAACCAGACCAAACAAAACTTCGATCGGAATACGATCGGTCGTGCCGTCGAACTCTGAAAACAAGAGGCGATAGACCGCTTCACCCGCCCCAAAGGATGCGAACAGCACAGTTACCCCAAACAAATATACTTTCAGACGCTCCATTGGTTGAAAGCCTAAGGAGTCGTCGTTTCCCTCAGACGTCTGTTCAATCTTGATCGCCATACTTCCCCCACAATATTTGTCGCTATTCTCAAAGTCGCAAGCAGCGGTATTCGCGCCAGCATCGGTGAAATGATAACGTGGAATTCACTTAGCAGCGAGACCTTCTTTAACCGGCTGACTCGTAGAAGACGAGGCGCAAATGAAAAAGCCGACGATCCGGGTTACGAAATGGCTCGGCGACATTCCTGTGGAGGCCGGTTGCAGCGCGTGCCCTTCCGTCATTTTCCGGGCCACGGGCTCCGGCCATCGACCCAATCGCGAAGAGTTTCAGAAGAGTATTCAGACGCAGTTCGATGAGCACTGTAAACTGACGCACCCGCCGGGCAACTGAGAGGGCTGCGACCTCGTGAACCGGCGTCTCCAGCGGGTGCATTAACCTTGAAGCGAAGCCACGGATAGAATTGCTCAGACTCGAACAAGCCATGGCCGGAACTAGAAGCCTCACGCGCTAGGGTATTTTCCTGGGAGTGATGATTTTGAAATTTCCCATTCTTCTTACTTTGTTAGTGGGCGTCTCCGGGGCCTCTGGCCAGGCCAACTCCTCCTTCTACGTGTCGGCGACCGGGAATGATTCCAATCCCGGCACCCAAACCGCGCCTTGGCGCACTGTGCAACATGCCGCAGACACCGCCCGCGCTGGAAGTACCGTTAATGTCCGAGGTGGAATCTACGAAGAACTCGTGAGTATCAAGGCCTCCGGCAACCCGACTGACGGCTTCATTAGCTTTAGAAGTTATCCCGGCGAGACGGCGATCTTGGATGCAGAGCATATAACTCCCACTAGCCGAAGCGGCATACTCACCATTCAGAACCAGAGTTACGTGAGAATCGAGGGCTTTGAAATTCGGAACTACCGTACCGCCGAACACAGGCTTACTCCACTGGGCATAAGCGTGATGGGGGCCGGCTCCCATATAGAACTTGTGAAAAACAACGTTCATCATATTGAGCAGAATTTTGGCGGCCGTGATGCTCCGGGACGAGGCGGCAACGCGTTTGGCATCGCTGTATACGGTACTGACACCAAGACTCCGATCAGTGAACTGGTGATCGACGGCAACGAGGTGCATCACCTTAAAACCGGTTCGAGCGAGTCGCTGGTAGTGAACGGGAACGTCACGAATTTCCGCATAACTCATAACGTTGTCCACGACAACAACAACATCGGAATCGACGTCATCGGTTTCGAGCGCACGGCTCCCGATCCTGCTGTCGACCAGGCCCGCGACGGAGTGGTAAGCGGCAATCTGGTTTACAACATTACGTCGCGCGGCAATCCCGCATACGGCGATGAGGTAAATTCCGATGGCATTTACGTGGACGGCGGCGCCAGGATCCTGATCGAAAACAACGTGATTCATGATGTGGATTTCGGAATCGAGCTAGCCAGCGAGCACAAGGACCGCGCCACCAGTTATGTCACCGCGCGGAATAACCTGATCTATCGCTGCCATACCGCGGGTGTTTCCATCGGTGGCTATGCGCCTGAGCGCGGACACACCGAGCATTGCACCGTGGTCAACAACACGCTCTACGACGACGATACCTCGGGGACCGGGTCGGGGGAGTTCCAGATGCAATGGAACATGGCGGACGACATCTTTGAGAACAACATTGTCTACGCTGGCCCTCGCTGCCTGATGACTGTGACGAAATCGCAGTTCGAAAAGAACCAGCCGCCCGTCACCATCGATCACAACCTTTACTACTGTGCTTCTGGAGCGAAGGCAAGCACCTGGAAGGGCGCTTCAGCTACCGTGACAGGATTCGACAACTACGTTCAGTCAACTGGGAATGACCGTCGTTCTCGCTTTTTGAATCCGCATTTTGTGGATGCGACGAAGGACTTTCATCTGCGATCAGATTCACCTGCGATCTCTGCTGGTACTGCTGGCGGCCTGCCGGTTGGAGAACTGGATCTTGACGGTTCACCGCGGGTCCGATCCGGGAAAATAGACATCGGCTGCTACCAAAGCAAATAGGAGTGGTCCATGTTGCAATCAGACGTGAATCGCCGTGAATTCCTGAAGATGACCGCTGGAGCCGGAGCGGCCTTGGTGATGCCATCTTCCCCCCCTGCCGTTGTTTCCTCCAGAATGATCGGCATCCAGGTCGGAGCAGTCTCCTTTGTAGATGAAGGCACCGAAAGAGTCCTCGATGTGCTCCAGGAACGCGCCGGCGTCAATACGCTATTTCTCGCGGTCTTCACTTATGGTCGCGGCATCGCCGGAAGACAGATTCCGGGCCAGCCTCTGCCCGACCACGGCAAGCAGGAGTACGATCTCAATTTTCACGGCGGAAATTTCGCCACCCCTCATCCTCAGTACTACAAGAACACAGTTCTCAAAGACACTCGCGCGCCTGACCACGGAGACCTGGACATCCTGGCCGAGGTGCTTCCCGCCGCAAAAAAGCGCGGCATGAAGGTCATCTGCTGGCTCGAGGACGTGTTTCGCACCGACTTGTCGAACATCGAGAAACTGCAGGAGCGAGATCTCTACGGGCGAAATGCCGAGACACTCTGCGTTAACAATCCGGAGTACCGGAATTTCCTGACCGGCCTGGTCGAGGACTACGCCCGCTCCTATGACATTGACGGGATCATGTGGGGATCGGAACGGCAGGGCGCGCTTTGCGACGGCCTTGGAGCCACGCACGACACCCCGCCCCTCGATCCCGCCAACGTAACCTGCTTCTGCGAATTTTGCCGAAGCAAAGCGAAGCAGCAAGGCATCAATGCAGAGCGCGCCCGGCAAGGATTTCTGGAGCTGGAAAAATTCGTACGCTCATCCCGGAGCGGCAAGCGCCCAGTGGACGGTTACTACGTTCAATTCTGGCGGCTTTTGTTGCGGTATCCCGAACTAGCAGCCTGGGAAATGCTCTGGACTGACAGCCTGCGCGAGACGTACGCCGCAATATACAAAACGGTAAAGACAGCGAAGCCGACAGTGCCGGTAGGCTGGCACATCTGGCACAACAATTCTTTCAATCCGATCTATCGCGCCGAGCAAGATCTTCATGAGCTCTCGAACTATTCAGACTTTATCAAGGTCGTTATGTACAACAACTGCGGCGGCGAGCGAATGGCGCTGTACGCGGACAATATCGGCTCGACCCTTTACGGAGATCTCACCAAACAGGGCCTGCTCGATATGAACTATGCGTTCATGGGACTTCACGAAGGCAGTTACGATCAGATTCCTCATACCGGCCTTTCGCCTGATTACGTTTATCGCGAGACCAAGCGCGCGCTCGATGGTGTCGCCGGCACGAGGACTTTGATCTGGCCGGGCATTGATATCGACATCCCGACGGAACCGAACAACAGCAAGTGCACCCCTCAGAGCGTGAAAGCAGCAGTATCGGCTGCTTTCCGCGCGGGAGCGCCCGGCGTAATTCTCTCTCGCAAGTATTCCGAGATGCGCCTCGCGAACCTTAGTGGCGCTGGGGACGCGATTCGCGAGCTGAAATCATAGCCAGTGGAGACGCAGTGATAAATTACAATCGCCATTTGGAGGAAGCATTCATGTCTAAGCAAACGATTGGCAGTCGTGCCAATGGGAATGTTCGGGCAACTGTATTCGCGCTGACGGCGTTAACGTTGATGCTCTCCCTGCCGCTGTACTCTCGGCAGAAGCCCTCCGACAGTGCTGAGGTCCAGCCATTCCTGGGACGTTGGGATTTGACCCTGAAGACTCCGGTTCGCGAAGCCCCCTCGTGGCTGGAGATAACCCAGCAAGATGGGCAGCTGAAGGCTCGCATGGTGGGCCGTTGGGGAAACGCGCGGCCGCTTCCCAAAATAGAAATCGCAAATGGCCGGATCACATTCGTTTCTCCCAAGGAGGAGGAAGACCGCAAAGACGACATGGTCTTCGAGGGAAAGCTATCGGGAAAGATGCTCGAGGGGACGACGACCGGCCCCGATGGCACTCCGTGGCAATGGACCGGAGAGAAAGCGCCATCCCTCGAGAGAAAGAATCCTCCGAAGTGGGGCAAGCCGATTCAGCTATTTAATGGCAAGGACCTCAGCGGGTGGAAGATGAGCGATCCGAACGCAACGCAGAAATGGACGGTTGAAAACGGAACGCTGGTGAGTCCCGGTCGTGGTCCTGAACTGATTACGGATGAGAAGTTTGAGGATTTCAAGTTACATATCGAATTCAATTGTGCCCCAGGATCGAATAGTGGCGTGTACCTGCGCGGACGCTACGAACTCCAGATCGAAGATGATCCACACCCGGAAGGTCCCAGCATGCGGACCGGAGGCATCTATGGCTTCCTGGCCCCCACGCCGGAGCAACCGCGTAAGCCCGGGGAATGGCAGACCTACGACATCACCCTAGCTGGACGCGTGGTCACCGTCTTGCAAAATGGCAAGATGATCATCGACAAGCAGGAAATTCCGGGCATCACCGGCGGCGCTGTGGATAGCCACGAGGGACTACCCGGGCCCATCTATCTGCAGGGGAGCGAAGCTGGACACGTCTCTTTTCGAAATATCACCCTAACGCCGGCAAAGTAATCTGGTGATCGGAGGGGAGCCACCATTCCAGGGAGGCCTTTCCTTCCCGCTGTTTCAAACCTCTGACCTTAGAACGAAAGGCGCGCGCTCAACTGCCTCTCCCGCGTTGGCGTCATCGCCATCGTCCCAAATTGCGGTTCGTTGACGAAGCGGTTGGCCGTTCCCAGGTTGACCATGTTGAGGGGCGCGTCCGCAGTTGCCGATAATCAGAAAACGTTAGCGCGCTTCACATAGTTACACTTTTTTCTGCAACTTTCTGCATACGAGCCTTTGGACCTCTTGCGAGAGAGATTCGTCGTTGGTAAGGTCCCGTCGGGCCACGCAACACCATCTCACACAATAAATTCGTCTGCTGTCGGAGGAACTATGCGCGCAACAAAGCGGGTCACAGTAGTGATTGTTGTCTTATTTTTGGCGGGATTTTCAACCGCTTGGGCCCAATCCACCCTTCACATCGGTCCCGGTTTCGGCACCAAGTGCGCCATGGGCTGCGCCGGGGATCCCAACCTTCTGGCCGGGGCGAGAAACGTCGACATTTATCAGACCAGCGACGGCGCCCCGACGCTTTCGCAACCAGTGCTGATTATTTTGGGTGTGCCCAGTGAATTCGCGAGCCTCATTCCCACCATGCCCATCACCGCGGTTAAGGCCGTCAATCCTTATCCCGGAGGAACCATCACCAGCGGCACGGCTGCGTTTGCGGCCGGCGGAACCTACGGCTTAATCGATCCCATTTCTGACGGATACTTTGGAACGATGATGCCGGGGCAGGAAATCTACAGTTTTCTCGGCCTTCCCGGCGCAAACAATTCCAATAGCTTTACGAATTGGTTTGCCGAGGACGACGAATATCTCGGTCTCGAGCCTACGAGCTTCGCCATCCACGTGTTCGCCCTGAACGCAGATCTTGGGCCGAACGGCCTTATCAACGTGTCACTAGTCAGAAACGTTCCCAAGGGCACTTACATCGTTGCCTATGGCCAGGTGAACGGCCAGGCTTATGCCGTTCCCTTCACCGAGGCAGGATTGAAGTGCAGTTATTAGCGGCATGTTCAGAAGTGCGGGCGGCCGATGATTCCCATTGAGAATCATCCGGTCGCCCGAGTATTGATCTGATCCCGCTCGCCCTCTCCGCTGGGAAATCAATCCCCACTTGGCCTACAATTCTTACCACTCGTCATCCGGGGAAGCGACCGTCATGCCCGCTACAATCGCGACGAATGCTGAGACCAACCTTGAATTCGCGGGCAAAGTTGCCGGACCGTGCGTCTTCGTCCTCTTCGGGGCTGCGGGCGATTTAACCAAGCGCAAGCTCATCCCCGCCCTCTTCAATCTGGTGAATGCCAAGTTGCTTCCCGACAATTTCGCGGTGATGGGTGTTTCGGTGGATGATCTCGATGCCGAAGGCTTCCGCAAGCAGGTCAGCGAATTTCTGCCCACCCATGATGAAGCTCCGGTCGATTGGCTGCGGAGTCGCCTCTTCTACGAGCGCGGCGATTTCGGTGATCCTAATACCTTCTCGAAACTTCGCGACCGCCTCGCCGCGATCGACGCCGAACGCCAGACCGGCGGCAATTACCTCTTCTATCTGGCAACCGCGCCTAAGTTTTTCGCGCCGATTGTGCAGCAGTTAGGCAAAGCCGACCTCTCCAAGCAGGAGAATGGACGCTGGCGCCGTGTCGTCATCGAGAAGCCCTTCGGGCAGGATCTCGAGTCCGCCAAGACCCTGAACCGCGACATCAAAAGCGTCCTCCAGGAAAACCAGATCTACCGCATCGATCACTATCTGGGCAAAGAGACCGTGCAAAATATCATGGTATTCCGCTTCGATAACGCTATCTTCGAGCCCATCTGGAACCGGCGCTATATCGATCACGTGCAAATAACGAATGCCGAGACTGTCGGAGTAGAGCGGCGCGGCGCCTATTTCGACAACGCCGGAACCCTGCGCGACATGGTACCCAACCACGTCATGCAACTGCTCAGCCTGACGGCGATGGAGTCTCCTGTCTCGTTTCAAGCCGATGCCGTCAGAAATGAACAGGCGAAAGTTCTGCATTCGCTGCAGCCGCTGAATGCAGAGGATGTGCTGCAACAAAGCGTACGCGGACAATATGGGGAAGGGGTAATTGCGGACGAGCGAGTTCCCCGCTATCGTTCCGAGCCGGGTGTTAATCCGGACTCACGAACCGAAACCTTCGTTGCCCTCAAGCTCAACATTGACAATTGGCGATGGGCGGGTGTTCCCTTCTACTTCCGTACCGGCAAGCGCCTGGCCCAGCGCCATACGGAAATCGTCATTCAGTTCAAGCGCATGCCCTTTGAACTGTTCCGCAATGCGCCCTTCCACAAGCTGCACACCAACACGTTGGTCATTCAGATTCAGCCGGTGGAAGGAATCTCGCTGAGCTTCGGCGCCAAGATTCCCGGACCGGTCCTGCGGGTGGGCTCGGTAGACATGAGCTTCGAATATTCCAAATACTTCGGAGCCGACGCCTACACCGGCTACGAAGTCCTGCTCTACGACTGCATGATGGGGGACGCCACACTGTTTCAGCGCGCCGACATGGTCGAAGCTGGATGGAGCGTTATCGATCCCATCCTTGACGTCTGGAAGGCTGTGCCTCCACGCAAGTTCCCGAACTACCCTTCCGGCAGTTGGGGACCGGCTGAATCCGACCAACTCCTCGAAACCGACAACCGCCAATGGAGGAAAATCGAGCCATGATCCTCGCCGGAGAAATCGGCGCCACGCGCACGCGCCTGGCCGCCTACGACACCGAAGGCAATCGCCTGCAGTGCGTCGTCGAAAAAATCTATATGAGCCAGGAGCACGCGAGTCTCGCCGACATCCTGCCGCAGTTCATCCGCAGCGAGGGAATTCCCGTGCACAGCGCCTGCTTTGGCGTGGCCGGACCGGTCCGCGCTGGGCGCAGCAAGATTTCCAATCTCCCCTGGATCATCGACTGCAAAGAATTAGCGCAGCAGCTCAAGCTCGCGTCGGTCGGCCTGCTCAACGATCTGGAAGCCTATGCCTACGGCATCGACGCGCTCGATTCTAAGGATTTCATCGCGCTGAGCGAAGGGTCGGACGATGCAGAAGGCAACCGTGCAGTCATCTCGGCCAAAACAGGCCTCGGCGTTGCCGGCCTCTACTGGGACGGATTCCGTCATCATCCCTTCGCCTGTGAAGGCGGCCACGCCGACTTCGCTCCGAAAAATGATCTACAGATGGAATTGCTCGCGTATCTGCAGAAGAAATACGGCCGCGTCAGTTGCGAGCGGATTCTCTCCGGGCCCGGCATCAAGCACATCTACGAATTTCTTCGCGACGCGCACAAAGCGGAAGAACCGTCATGGCTGCGCGAGCAATTCAACGCCGCCCCCGACCAGCCGGCTTTGATCTCGAAGCTTGCGCTTGAAGGCAAGGCCCCAATCTGCGAGCAAACGCTTTCCCTTTTTGTCAGCATCTTTGGGGCGGAGGCCGGGAACTGCGCATTGCACTACATGTCGACTGGGGGAATCTTTATTGGAGGGGTGATCGCCGCAAAAATAGAGAAGAAGATGAGAGATGGGGAATTCATGCGGGCCTTCCTCGACAAAGGGCGCATGGAGGCTTTGCTCAAAGACATCCCGGTCAAGATTGTCGTGAACGACGACTGTGGACTGCTGGGCGCTGCCCGCTATACGCTAATTCAGAAGGCGTTCAAGAGCCCTAGTCGGGCCGCGGATTAATAGTGGAAGAATGGCCCTTTGAGGCCTGCCTGCCGTTACCACGATCAATGTAAGGAAAGATTGACGCCATGTATAGCTGTGGAAGAGCGGCCCTTCGAGGGCCGCGTTCGGCCCGCAAATTATTTTAGCCCCGGTCCCAGCGCCCGCACCTCACTCCGCCAGCGTGAAGTTCACATTCACTTCGGTCTCCACCACCCTCGGATCGCCATTCAGCAGATACGGCCGGTACTTCCACTGCTTGACAGCCTCGATGGCCGGCGCAACTAGTCTCTCCGGACCGCTCGACGCTCGGATATTCGCAACGTTGCCTTTTTTGTCGACGGTTACCTGCAGTTTCACTGAGCCTTGGATGTGATCGTTCTTGGCATCCGTCGGATACTCCGGGTTCACCTTCTTCGTAATGAGCCCTTGCATAATCCCTGGCGATACGCGGACCTTCTGCTGAACCACCTGCCCCCGCCCCAACGAGGGCGCGACAAAACACACCAGAAGGACCAGGGATGCCGCGTCATGCTTCTTCATCGTGAACCTCCAATGAGAATTTGAAAACTTCATTCGGGACCCGAAATAGACGAAATGAACTTCGACTCGGTTTAGTGACTCAGACACCGCGAGTCTCCGCTTTGTTCCTGACAACGCTACGTACGAATTTCGCGATCGCTTCCAGCGTTGCTTCCGGCTGATCGCGCTGCGGCGAGTGCCGGCAATCCGCCAGCCGAACCACCTCGACCGGGCCGCCACTCTGTTTTTCGATCGCCTCCACCTGAGCCATTGTCCCGTACTGATCATTGAGCCCCTGAATGGCGAGAATCGGGCACGAAATACGAGGCAAATATTCTTCAATGTTCCATTGCCGAAAGTCCGGATGCAGCCAGATTTTGTTCCATCCCCAGAACGTGCGCGCCGCATCGCGATGATGGCGCCCCAATTTTTCGGGCAAATTCGTGGACTCAAATTTGACTTTGGCCTCGGCGATGCTGGATACGCTGAGGTCTTCCACAAACACATGCGGCGCCAGCACCACCAGCCCGCGTACCCGGTTGTGCGCTCCCGTGTAGATCAGCGCGATGGAAGCTCCATCGCTGTGTCCCACGAGAATAGGACTTTCAATCTGAAGCTGCCCCAGCAGATCGGGAAGTGAATACAGGGCCTCTTCATGCATGTACCGGACACCACGTGCCTCGGCAAGCAAATCCGACTGGCCCGATCCGTAGCGCGAGTAAATGGTCACGCTGCTCTGGGTAGCCGCCGCCACGCGCGCGGGAAAATCCTTCCAATGCGAGACCGAGCCTAGTCCCTCATGCAGGAATACGATCTCGGGCCGTTCTGTGCCGTGCGCCGCAATCCGTTGCACCTCCAGATTGTGCCCCTGCACATTCAGTTCAAAGTTGTGGGTGCCCGGGACAGGCCTGGTCATGATTCCTTTTTATTTTCATCGCGAAAAGAGTTGCATTCGATTCACAGAAAAAGCCGCCGCATGCAGTAATTTTATAGGTGCTTCCAGCACTTGCCCCTGCATCGAACCTTAAAGATAAAGTAAGCTATAGGAAGAATTAGGGAGGCCAGGTGCGCTGCCCCCGTTGTGGCAACGAAAACCCGGAAGGAAACCGCTTCTGCGGAATGTGCGGTGCGACCATGCTTGCAGCCGACGTGCCGGCCGCGCAGGCGCAGCGCGCTGCTGCTTCCGGATCGGCGCCCTCTGCGCCTGCTCCGCCGCTTCGGCCCCGCAGTCCCGAACCGCTTCGCCCTGCACCGCCCTCCGATGATCGCCCGACGATTAGTGGGCCTTCCTTTCTCGGATTGAGCGATCCCGCACCGCGCAAACGCGACACAGGACTGAGCATCGATCCGCACGCATCCTCCGGGAATCTCGACTACCTGCTCGACGACGATGAAGAACACCGCGGCAGCGGCGCGGGAAAAGTTTTCCTGATTCTCATCGCGCTCGCCTTAGCCGTTGGATTTGGGTATCTCCGCTGGAAAGGCCATGGTTTCGGCTGGATCAGTTCGAGCCTCAGCAAGCCTTCCGCTGTGGCGAAGAATCCAGACGCCACGGACTCCGACTCGTCAGCGGCACCTTCAAGCGCTACACCGAATGCACAGGCCCCGCCGGCGAACCAGCCGGCATCTTCCCCCGCTCCCAACTCGACTCCTCCTGCTGCCGGGAACGATGCCGCAAACTCGACTTCCGCCTCGGCACCACCCAGTGCAACCCCGCCTGCGAATGCGGCGACTAAGAGGGCTCCCAAGCCCGACAATGCCGCCACAGCAGCGGACTCAGATAGCGGCACGCCTGACAACAAGGCGGACGACAACGCCGACAGCAAAGCCTCCGATTCCGCAGACTCGGCAGCCGCCGATAAACCTGCCGCGGCCGCTGAACCGCCGCCTCCGAAGCCCCGTCCAGCCAGCAAGCCCGCACAACGCACCGATGCTGTCGCCGAAGCCCAGAAATATCTCTATGGCCGCGGCGCGGCCCAGGACTGCGAGCGCGGTCTTCGCCTGCTCAAGCCGGCGGCGAACGCAGCCAATCCCAAAGCGATGGTCGAAATGGGCGCGCTTTATTCCGCAGGTCTCTGCACCCCGCACGATCTTCCCACCGCGTATCGCTGGTTTGCCATGGCTCTCCGCAAAGACCCGGAGAATCAGGCCATTCAAGGCGATCTGCAAAAGCTTTGGGGCGAGATGACGCAGCCTGAACGGCAACTGGCAATTAAATTAACCCAGTGAGGATTCTTCATACCGCAACAGCAACGGCGCTGCTGCTCTGGTTCCCTTTTCCTCTCAGGACTAACTCTGCCCTGCCGGGACAGCCGCAGTCGAACCAGCAATCCGAACAGCGCACTTCCCCTCCCACCCAACGCCAAATGGGAAGCCGGAAGAACTATGTCGGCCTGCTGAATTTCGCCGAAGTCTCCCCTAACCTCTACCGTGGAGGGCAACCCGGTGCTGACGGGCTCAAAGCGCTCAAGAAAATGGGCGTCGGCATCGTCATCGATATGCGCGGCAGCAAAAGTACGCATGAAAGGATCGCGGTAGAAGAACTCGGAATGCAATACGTCTCGATCCCCTGGCATTGCCCCTTCCCGAGCGATGCGACCTTCGCCCGCTTTCTGCGGGTGATTCGCGAGAATCCCCGCACCAAGATTTTCGTGCATTGCCGTCTCGGCGACGATCGCACCGGGATGGCCATCGCCACCTATCGCATGGCCGAGCAGGGTTGGTCCGCCGACGAAGCCTTGAAAGAGATGAAGGAATTCGGGTTCAGAGGGGTCCATCACCTGATCTGCCCCACGCTCGAACACTACGAGAAGGAATTCCCGCGACACCTCAAGTCGAATCCGATCTTCAGGGAACCACAGCCAAAGAAATAAGCCACGGATTCGCACGGATCTTCACGGATCAAGACCCTTCGTTTTGATCCGCGCAAATCCGCGAGAAACCGTGGCAATAGACGTTGCCTTTACGCTTCGTCCTGCTCCTTCAATCGCGCGATCACGCTGAAATCCTCCAGCGTAGTGGTATCGCCTTTGACATCGCCATTGGTGGCGAGCTCGCGCAGGAGCCGCCGCATAATCTTTCCGCTGCGGGTTTTGGGCAGCGTGTCGGTAAAGCGGATATCGTCGGGCTTCGCCAGCGCGCCAATCTCCTTCGCTACCCACTTTCGAAGTTCTTCTTTCAGTTCGTTCGTGGGCTTCCTTCCCTGCTCCAGCGTGACAAACGCCGAGATCGCCTGCCCCTTCAAATCATCCGGCCGTCCCACCACGGCGGCCTCTGCCACGGCATCGTGCGCCACCAGCGCCGACTCTACTTCCATTGTGCTCAGCCGGTGCCCGCTGACGTTGAGCACGTCATCCACACGCCCCATGATCCAGAAATATCCGTCTTTATCCTTGCGCGCGCCATCCCCAGTGAAATACATGCCGGGAATCTGCGACCAGTAATTTTTCACATAGCGATCTGGATCGCCATAAACGGTCCGCAGCATCCCTGGCCACGGCTGCTTAATCACCAGGAATCCCCCTGACCCCAGCGGTACTGGCTTGCCCTCCATGGTCACAATCTCCGCCACCACTCCGGGAAATGGCCGTGTGGCCGAGCCTGGCTTGGTCGCAATCGCCCCGGGAAGCGGAGTCAGCATGATGTGCCCCGTCTCGGTTTGCCACCAAGTGTCGACGACGGGGCAGCGGTTCCCTCCAATAGTTTCGCGATACCACATCCACGCTTCAGGATTGATCGGCTCGCCCACGGTGCCCAGCAAGCGCAGGCTGCTCATGTCGTGTTTCTTCGGCCACTCGTCGCCCCACTTGATAAAGGTGCGAATCGCGGTCGGCGCGGTGTAGAACACGTTGACTTTGTGCCGCGCAATGATCGACCAGAAACGGTCCGGTTCCGGAAAGTTCGGCGCCCCTTCATACATCAGGCTGGTCGCGCCATTTTGCAGCGGCCCGTAGACGATGTAGCTATGCCCCGTCACCCACCCGATATCTGCCGTACACCAGTAGGTGTCTTCCTCTTTCAGGTCGAACACCAACTTCGTAGTCAGATACGTTCCGACCGCATATCCGGCGGTCGTATGCACCACGCCCTTCGGCTTCCCCGTGGTTCCCGACGTGTAGAGAATGTAGAGCGGATGCTCCGAATCCAGAGGCTCCGCTGGACAGACATCAGACGCTTTCGCCATCAGCTCGTGCCACCAGTGATCGCGCCCGGCCTGCATGTTGATCGGCGTTCCCGTCCGCTTGTAGATGACAACGTGCTTCACCGAAGGACAGGACTTCAGGGCCTCTTCCACCGCGGGAAACAATTTCACTTCGCTGCCCCGACGGTACGATCCGTCCTGCGTGATCACCAGAGAAGCCTGCGAATCATGAATGCGATCAATCAGCGCGTTCGATGAGAATCCCCCAAAGACCACCGTATGCGGCGCTCCAATGCGCGCGCAGGCCAGCATAGCGATTGGCAACTCCGGCGTCATGCCCATGTAAATCGCGATCCGGTCGCCTTTCTTCACGCCCAAGCCTTTGAGCACGTTGGCAAACTTCTGAACCTCGCGATGCAGCTGCTGGTAGGTCAGCACGCGAATCTCACCGGGCTCGCTTTCCCACACAATCGCCGCTTTATTTTTACGCCAGGTCTCGACATGCCGGTCCAGGCAGTTGTACGACAGGTTAATCTGCCCTCCTACGAACCACTTCGCCCACGGACAATTCCACTCCAGTACCTTGTCCCACTTCTTGAACCAATGCAGCTCGCTGGCCACCCGCGACCAGAACTTGTCCGGTTCGTCGACCGACTCATTGTAGAGGCGCTCATATTCCGCCAGGCTCGTTACGTGCGCCTTCTCGGCGAACTCGGGCGGGCACTCGAACTTGCGCTGCTCCTGCAGAATGGAATCAATATTGGTGGATTGAGTGTCCATGACGGTTTTGTCGGGCATTGGTGAAACCTCAAGAGTGAGGAATGACTTTCCGCACCCACGAAGGTGGGCACGAATTCGCAGGAGTTCATTCTACACAGGAACCGCTCGGTTCGGATTGGACTCGCAGCCTGCGGTACCGTGCATTTCCCCAACTTTCCGCACTGGCCACTTTCTCCTTGACAGCTTAGGAGAGATCGGATTAATCTCCTAAGCATCTTAGGAGGGAACCTTGACCGACCAGGCCCAACTCCTCCCCGGCACTCTCGATCTACTCATTCTGAAAGCTGTGTCTCTGGGCCCGCTTCACGGCTATGGAGTTCTGCTGCGTATCGGACAAATCTCCGGGAAAGCACTCCTCATCGAGCAAGGCGCGCTTTACCCCGCGTTGTTCCGGCTGGTGCGTCAGGGATTGCTGAAAGCGAACTGGGGCACGTCGGACAACAATCGCCGCGCGAAGTTTTACGAACTCACCGCAACAGGCCGCAAGCGTCTGCGGGAGGAGACGGAAGACTGGAATCGCCTGGCCGCAGCCATGGGGACCGCGCTCGGCGCGCAACCGGAGGAGGTATGAAATTCTTCGGCTACCTTCATTTTGTTGCCACCAAGATTTTCAATCGTGCTCAGATTGCCGAGGAGATGGATGAGGAGCTTCTTTCGCACATCCAGCACCGTGCCGACGATCTGGAACGTTCCGGTTTGACTCGGCAAGAGGCAGAACGCCGTGCGCGTATCGACTTCGGCGGACAGGAAAGGTTCAAAGAAGAAAGCTACGAGGCGCTGGGCGGCACCTTTCTCGACACTCTTATCCAGGACGTGCGCTACAGCCTACGCGGCTTGCGCAAGTCTCCCGGGTTCACCACCGCCGCCGTATTAACCCTGGCCCTTGGAATTGGGGCAAACGCCGTGGTGTTCGGTGTCTTGAATGCGCTCATCTTGCGCCCGCTGAATGTGCCGCATGCAGCAACCTTGTGGGGACTTCAGCGCGGGGCTCAGCAAGCCATCAATCACTCCTATCCTGACTATCTCGACCTGCGCGATCGCAACCGCAGCTTCGAGGCCCTGGCAGCTTATAACGTCACGTCGGTCGGCTTGGACAGAGGGAACCAGCCCTCCGCCTCCTGGATCCTTGAAACGACGGGGAACTACTTTGACGCATTAGGCATTCAGCCGTATCTCGGCCGCTTCTTCCACACCTCCGATGAGCACGGTCCCAACAGTGCTCCCTATATCGTGCTCACCTACGCTTTCTGGCACAGCCATTTTCAGGATGATCGCGCCGTCGTCGGTCGCGTGGTTCAAGTCAACAAGCATCCTTTCACCATCCTTGGCGTCGCGCCGCCTGAGTTCCGGGGCACGATATTATTTGTGTTTCCCGATTTCTGGGTGCCTTTGGTGAACCAGGAGCAGGTAGAGGGATCCTATTTCCTGAATGAGCGAGGCAACCGCGACCTGCTGATGGTGTTGGGACACCTGAAGCCGGGAGTCACTCCGGCTCAAGCCGTCTCTGATCTGAATTCGATTGGCCAATACCTGGAAAAGACCTACCCCAAGGACGACGGCCACATGACTTTTACTTTGGCGCGTCCGGGTCTCGCCGGCGACTGGCTGGGCGGTCCGCTTAGCGGATTCCTGACCGGGTTGATGCTGCTGGCCACTCTGATTCTGCTCGCCGCCTGTGCCAATCTGGGCAGCCTGTTTGCCGCGCGTGCAGCCGACCGCTCCCGGGAAGTCGCCCTGCGCCTCGCCCTCGGATCAAGCCGGACGCGACTCCTGCGAACCTTATTTACGGAAGCGGTGCTGATTTCGCTCATTGGTGGCGCGGTTGGACTTTCGGGCAGCGTAGCGCTTCTGCGAGCATTAAGCGTTTGGCAGCCACTTCCCACCGCACCGCTGACCATCCCCGTAAATGCCGACGCAAATGTTTATCTGGTCGCCTTGCTGTTGGCTCTAGCGAGTGGATTCCTGTTTGGCGCGGTCCCGGTGAGGCAGATACTCCGCACCAATCCGTATGAAGTCGTCAAGCTGGGATCTTCGGGGCGAGTAGGACGTCGGATTACGGTTCGAGATCTTCTGCTTGTCGTGCAAATTTCAGTTTGTGCGGTGCTGGTCACTGCGTCGCTCGTCGCAGTACGCGGACTGGTGCGCTCGCTTCACAGCAACTTCGGCTTTGAACCGAAGAATGCAACTCTGGTCGAAACCGCTTTGAATATGGCGGGTTATAGCGGCGACCAAGTGCCGGCAATGCAAAAGCGCATGATCGACGCTCTGCAAACCGTCCCCGGTGTCGAGTCTGTGGGTGTGGTCGATCGTCTTCCCTTGTATTACGGCGCGAACGAGTCGAATCTCTTTACCGACAACACGACCGATCTCAGGCCATCGAATGCCGCGGCTACGGCCATGCTGTACACCGTCTCTCCCGGATACTTCGAGGCAGCCCAGACCACCCTGTTGATGGGCCGAATGCTCACCTGGCATGACGACAAGAACTCCCCTCGTGTAGCCCTGATCAATCGCGAGTTCGCCAATCGAATCTTTGGCTCGGTTGCCAACGCACTGGGTCGCTACTACAAGATGCCCGATGGCTCGCGCATCCAAGTGGTCGGCATTGTAGAAGACGGAAAATATGCGAGCCTTGCCGAAGCTCCCCAGGTTGCGATGTTCCTGCCTATCGTGCAATCGCCATCGAGCCAGTCAGGCATTGTCGTGCGCTCCCATCGCGATCAGCAGCAACTGGCGGCAGACATTCGAAACAAGATGCGCGACCTGGATGGAGGATTACCGTTTGACATCCGAACTTGGAGTCAGGAGTTGGAGTCGGCCCTCTTCCCTTCCCGTATGGCAACGTTGGCACTGGGTGTGCTCGGCATGATGGGAGCGGTGTTGTCGATTACCGGTATTTTTGGAATGGCAGCGTACTCGGTGAGCAAGCGTCTGAGGGAGTTGGGCATTCGCCTGGCCCTCGGCGCCCCTCGCACCGAGGTGTTGCAGGCGGCGTTGGGACGCGCCGTCAAGTTGCTTGCGATTGGTTCGGCGGTCGGATTGCTTTTCGGTATCCTGGCCAGCCGGGTACTGGCTTTCATCGTCTATCAGGCAACTCCCCGCGATCCACTGGTATTAGCCGGTGTAGTACTGGCAATGTCGTTGCTCGGCCTGCTGGCTACGTGGGTTCCTGCCCGGCGCGCCCTGTCACTTGATCCGTTGATTTTGCTCCGCGAAGAGTAAGGCGGAGCGATGGGGCTGATTCACCGCCAGGATTTCATTGTCCCACGCCCGCTCTCACAACCTGGGGCGCCGGACTCATCCACCCGAGCACACGGCTTTCGAATTCTGCAGGAGCGACAGCGATTGCCCCGCAATGATCGGCCTTAGGCACTTCCCACAGCACGGTCTGCGGGTCACGCGCGTGAATGCGCCGCGAATGCCGCACGGGAATGTTGCTATCAATCTGACCGTGAATCAGCAGCACGGGTACATGCACTGGCGCGATCGAGTCCTCCGGCGAGACCTCCTGCATGTTCAGTTTGTACTTCCACCGCGCACGCAGAAATGCCACTTCCACGACCGGCCACAGCACAGTGCGGCCGACCCACGGCCCAAGATGAAACGGCTGTCCCATGCGGTCGTAGGCAATCTCGCGAAAATTCGAGAAGGGAGATTCCGCAATCACCGCACAGAATCGCGTTCCCGTTTCCAGCGACTCGAGCAGTTGCGCCGCCCCCATCGATTCGCCCATACCGTATACGCAGCGCGGTGCAATCTTTGCCGAAATAGAATCCACCCACTGGTGAATGTCGAAGCGCTCCAGCAGTCCATACGTCGCCAGCGGACCGCCACTAAGTCCGTGTGCGCGCGCATCTGGCAGGAGCACCGTGTACCCATGCGCCAGCAAAAGTTCCGCATAACCGCGCATGCCCAGCCGGTTATCACCCAAGCCATGCAGCAATACCGCCGCGTTGCCGTTAGGGTGAAAAGGACGAACCAGCCAGGCTCGCAGCACCGCAGCATCCGGAGTGGTGATGGAGACATCTTCCATCTCCGCGCCCATTGCGTGCACGGTTCGGCTGAATGCTGCCGCCTCTTCTTCAGTCAGTTCGCGCCGTCCGGGATGCAGCGCGCCATCTGCGAGATAGATGCCGCCGATCAGGCAAAAGGCGGTGTACATCATCAACACGAAAATCAGCCAACGCGATCGGCGGCTCAGGCGCATGCTCTCACGATTGTACGTACGCAGGCAGCCCAAAGTTCCCGCTCGCGCGGCAGATCAGATATCGAGAAAGCGCGCGCGGGTAGCCTCGTCTGGCAGCGGACACGTATCGTAGCGCCCGAACATGCGGTAACGGTTACTAGCGATACTGCGGTAACTCCAGTCGCGGACAGGGCGCGGCAGAAGTTGCATTGCCCCCGCTACCACCCGCCAGATTCCTCCCAGTCGCTTCAATACGAACAATGCTGCATCCGACCTTGAGAGCAACGATTCTCCGCTCTTCCCTTCCTGGCGATGATTGCCACAAGCCGCATCATGGTCGAAGACAACGTACATAGTATCGAGATCTGAAGGATTCGCGCCGTACCGCGCCAGAATGCGTGCCGCCAACTCACTCTGCAACGGCGCGAAACGAAAAATGCCGTCAGGATCGCGGCGAAGGATGAACTGCACGCTGCGGTTGCAGAATCCGCAGACGCCATCGTAAAGCACAATGGGATGAGATGGTGGACCGCCGACTGATGGTGCATCAGACTGGGTCATTTATTCCACCCGCCGCGCTCCGAGTATGCGCACCACCAGCCTGCTACGAACGCTCTTGAATAATACGTCCCGATCTACTGGCAGCCCGAAAACGCCAGCGTCGCCGCCGTTACGCTCGCCCCCGCGGCGGCGGTCAGCGGTGCGTTGCTGGCAGTGGAACTGGTCTGCAATTCGGACGGCATGCAGTCGAGCGTGCTTCCGCCCTGCACATAGGCGATCGCGTCCACCGTGTAAGCCGCCGCTCCTGCAGGCGGGGTCGCCGGACTCTGCGTGCCGCTGGTGCTGAACGCCCCCACCGCCGGGTTGGCGGCCGGCAGCGACAGCGTGTAACTGGCACAATCGGTCTTCGCGGGGCAACTCGCGCCCGAGGCCGTCACCAAGTTCGCGGCGCCCGCGGACTGTCCCGCCAACGGAATCGTCACCAGCACCGTCGAGCCGTTCACCGAAATCGGCTGCAGCGCTGACAACGTAATGTCGGCCGCCGTGCCCGCGCTTCCCGTGCTGGTCGTAATCATTCCCGTGATTGACGCCGCCGCGCCAGGCCCCGTTTGCGCCATCACTGGCACATTTCCCAAGGCGTTGCCCGGCTGTACACCGGTAATCACGGTCGCGCCATAAGAAACCTGCGCCCCGCTCACTGCCACGATCACCACGTCATACCTCCCCGCCGCAACTGGACAGAAACTGAACGCGCCACCCGCGTCGGTGACAGTCTCCATAATCACCCGATCCACGCCTGCGCTGTCTTTCTGTTCCAGCGCTACCACGGTATTGCCGCCAATGATCCCGGCCCCGCTCACACTATCCACGACCTTCCCGTTGATCGACGATGACGTCAGATTCACTTCGCCTGCATGCATTACCGGCTTCAGACGGAATTGCCCGTTGCCCTGCGCCACAATCGATTCGCACGCGTTGAAATCGATGTTGAGATCGTTGGTCTGCCCCGCGGCCACCACGAACTGTCCTCCGGCAATCTGCCCGGACGGAATTTTCAATCCAGTTTGCGCTTCACTGGAGAGTTGCAGCGTCTGTGGTGTGTTCGTCGAGTCGCTCGACAGAGTCAGGCAATTGGCCGCGGCCCCGCATGGATTGTTTGTCAGGGTCACGCTGCCGCTGGCCAACATGATCCGTATCTGCTGATAGCTTCCAGGTTGCAGTGCCGTGGTGGCACCCAGCATGGCCAGAAAGCATTGATTGCTCGCCTGCCCCAGCAGATCCACCTGCTGCGGACTTGCCGACAAATTGGGAGTCAAATCCACCCAGCCCGGATCCTTGTCCCCGGCGCTCGCGCTGGCGTTGATCTGCACGTCGGTGATGGTGACATAAATATGGCTATACGGTCCCTGCGGCGCCGAGCAAGTCGCCGGATCGCTGACCGTGACATTGACCGTGGCGGGCATGGCAGACTTCGAACTTCCGCCGCTACACCCGAACAAAATGATTGCACCGCTGAACACCAGAACAGCCGCAACTGTGAAAACAATTGCACCTCGAGACATGGCAGAACCTCCGCACTTGGCTAAGGGAGAAAGTTTTAGACAGACTTCGACACAGTTCAACACCTCTTCTGAAGCATTCTTCATGCCTTTGCTGCAGATCATCCTGTATCTCACAGGATTTGAATGATTTATCGCGTTACTCTGAACGGCTGGATTAGATTTCGAGGGCAGGCGTTAGGGAAGATATTTCCAGTTATGTGGTCGGAATTTCCGTTGCATTTTTCCGCTCCCAAATGCGGGGAGTGACGCAGTCCTCGCTCCATTTGAGAGTAGGGGCTTGCCTCACGGCTCTACAACAATCTCGCCCTTCATTGCCCGGTGATGCCACCCGCAATGGACGCAGCATCGAAACGGATAGGTTCCCGGCGTCTCGGCCACAAACTCCACCGTCTCTGTCTTTCCTTCCTCGATCTTGGTGCAGTCTTGGGGTGCGGAAAAGACCAGCCCGGGCTTCCCCTTGGCGTCGCCCCCTTCCGCAAGTTCGCTCACTTTGAAGCCGTGCGCGTGGTCGGTGGCAGTGATCTTCAGTTGCACTCTCGTGCCTTGCTTCACCCGAATCGTTGCCGGCTCGTATTCATATTTCTTGGCCGTGACGTTGATGACTTGCGTCCCGTCCGCAGGAGACGGACGCGACATCCGCAAGGCGGGCCCACTCGAAAGACACAACGTTGCCGCGATTAGCAAGGAAACTGGCGCTGGAGATCTCATGGTCATCCTCCTGACGAATCGGGCGCTCTGAGCGACCCGATTTCCCTCATTTAACAGCACTCCACGAGGCCGAATGTCACCGAGATGTCACCGCTCGGCAGATTTTCTGTCTAGCAGTCACACAAAAACGCGCCAGAAGAATCTGGCGCATCCACAACACGCTCCGGGTACGCCAGTGGCTTATCGACGAGCCGTAGCGGAGGGCCTGAAGCACGGTCCGCATGAATGCTCCTGGCAAAGGGACAGTGCAGACATCATCGCATGACTTTATCGGTCCAGAGAATACTACGTGGTTGGCAGCTGCGAAGTGGGCTCTTCTTGTTCCCCCGATTCGTTGCGGACACGCTGCAGTTGATCCAGCCGATCGCAAAGAGCTTTGATCAGAAAGGCCAATTTTTTGGGATCGGCCTCGCTGGCCGCTTTTTCGGCAATGTCGTGCCAGTTGGGCTCCGGAAACTTCGTGCGATACGAATTGCCGTCGTCAGTCATGCCGGGCCCCCGGCTTACGTGGCGCTCTCACTGTTGCCCTGTTCCCCTGCCAACACTTCCCAGCCAACGATCTGGTCGACCAGTGCGACCGTAAAGGCATTCTCGCGGACACCTTCGACCCGCTCGTGAATCGCGGATTGCAGCTGGGCGGCGACAGGCCGGAGTTCGCCGGGATCGTCTTCCGCGACCAGCCTGGTGCAAAGCTTTGTGATCCTGTCTTGCACTCCTTTACTCCTGTGGTCGTTGGAAAAGAATGTAGCAAGACCTACATTGGTGTGCTAATCAGGTCCATTCCTTAGCGCTAAAGGGTAAAAGTCCGAGATGGTGACGCCGCGACTGCTTTTTCCGTTAGAGCACCCTACAGCGAGTCCCTGAGCATTGTGGATTTCCCAACCGGCCTCGGTAGGAATGCGTTCTGCTCTGCTTACTCGGAATCGAGAATCTGGCTAAGCAAACGCTTGTTTTTCGCCGGCAGGTATTGCAGGGCAGCCCGGGCAAGAGCGATATAAACCTCGCGG
>Ga0209166_10000572_pt1 | contig 38494 bp, 35 predicted proteins | sample Coa_R1_3_FD_187151 | JGI IMG/M metagenome (GOLD analysis project Ga0209166, IMG submission 187151) | Surface soil microbial communities from Centralia Pennsylvania, which are recovering from an underground coalmine fire - Coalmine... | ecosystem: Environmental > Terrestrial > Soil >...
GTATGGTGCTTCAACGAGAGCGCGATGTAGAACGCTGCGCCGCGAAGGACACTATGCAATCTATGCTGTCTATCTGTAAGGGTCGCGGCTCTGTGAGGGACGCTGCGTTATGAAAATCGCTGCGCTGCAGGAACGGCGGAACCGCCAGATTCTGGCCGACATCGTTCGGACGTATATTGAAACCGGCGAACCAGTTTCGTCGCGGGCGATTTCCAAGGGATTCGAGGAGTCGCTGAGTACGGCGACGATTCGCAACGTGATGGCCGATTTGGAAGATAGCGGCTTCCTTTATCAACCGCATACTTCGTCGGGGCGGGTACCGACGGCGGCGGCGTACCGTTTTTTTGCGCAGGAGATTGCTTCCCAGGCCACGATTAGCGTCACGGATCGCGAGTGGATTCAGCGGGAAATGGGTGGGGCGAAAACAACGTCGGAAATTACGGAGCGGGCGGGACACGTGCTTGCAGAGGTTTCGAATGGATTGGGGATTGTGGTTTCGCCACCACTGAGCAAAACGGTTCTTGAGCATGCGCGGATGTGGCTGCTTCCGGATGGGCGCGTGGTGGTGGTGCTGATTTCCCCGGGCGGGAAGACGCGGGACAAGATTTTGCAGCCTAGCAGGAGCTTCACGCAGGCGGAGCTCGATGCGACTGCGGACTTTTTGAACCGACACTATTCGGGCTGGACGCTGGAAGCAATTCGAACGGATCTCTTGCAGAAACTGGCGGCGGAGCGCGAGCGCTACGAAGGAATTGCGCAGAACGCGCTTACCCTGTGCGATCCGGGCGTGCTCGCCGACGAGTCCAGCGCGCAAATGCATGTGGAAGGAACGGCGCAAATCGTCGAAGCGGTGGAGTTTGCCGATCAGTCGCAGCTGCGGGACCTGCTTGCGGCCATTGAGGAGAAGCATCGGCTCGTGACTCTTCTGAATGCGTGCATCGAAGCGCCTGAGCCGGTTCACGTGCTGATTGGCGTGAAGGAGATCTCGCAGGCGGGCGAAAATCTTGCGCTCATCAGCGCACCGTACATGCACAACGACCTGGTGCAAGGCTCTCTCGGGGTGCTCGGCCCGACGCGCATGCCTTACGAGCGCGCGATGACCGCGGTGGCTTACGTGGCCCAGCTTTTTAGCGAGGCGCTGAGCAAGATCTGATCTCAAGATGGCTCTGGTAACATCCGCGATCAGGTTAGAGCGAAGACCGAAAAGCAGATCCCTCACCCCGCAAAAACTGCGGAGATTCGGGATGATAGGCTTCGGCGGGTCAAGCATTCAAGGCGGGGTGGCATCGAGATCATTTTCAGTACTTAGAGCCTATTTAAAGACACAGGAGAAGTGCTCCGGTGAGTGAGAAGGAAAGAAAAGAAGTGAAAATCAACGTCAACATTAACAAAGATGCGGATAGCTCCGAACTTGAACAGTCCGAAGACACGAAGACCATAGAAGCGGACTCCGCAAAGGAGAATGCGGAGATGGCGAAGCTGACGGCTGACCTAGAAGAGTTGCGGCAGTCCATGCTGCGCAGCCAGGCGGATTTTGCGAACTACCGCAAGCGCATCGAGAAAGAGCGCTTTGAGGACTCCAAACGCGCGACGGCCCACGTGATTGAAGGTCTCATCCCTATCATTGACGGGTTCGAACACGCGCTTGCCGCGCACCGTGAAGCGGAATACGAGAACTATCGCAAGGGTTTCGAACTCATTTACAGGCAGATGCTGGACAATATCACCAAGCTCGGCGTGCAGCGCATTGACCCGGCAGGACAGCCGTTTGATCCGCATTTGCACCAGGCGATGGATCGGACGGAAACTGCAGAAGAAAAGGAGGGCACGATTCTGCAAGTGTTCCAGCCCGGATACGTTTTTCATGGACGCGTTTTGCGGCCCGCGATGGTTCGTGTAGCGGTGCATCCGAATCCGGCATCGAAAGAGGCGGTGAATTAGAGAGGAAGCGGCTCTGTTGACGTCCGCGTTCAAGTCCCCGCGAAAACCGAAAAGCAGATCCCTCACCCCGCAAAAGCAGCGGGGATTCGGGATGACAAACTTCGGAAGTCGCGAGTTCAAGGCAAAGCGTCAGCAAAGCTAGAGAAAGGAATTATGTCCAAGGGCAATCCACGCGACTTTTACGAAGTGCTCGGAGTTTCGCGCGCGGCGACGCTGGAGGAAGTGAAGTCCGCGTATCGCAAGGCGGCGCTGAAATGGCATCCGGACCGCAATCCGGAGAACAAAACGGAAGCGGAAGCAAAATTCCGCGAATGCACGGAAGCGTACAGCGTGCTTAGCGACCCGCAGAAAAAGCAGGTCTACGACACGTATGGGCACGCCGGGCTTTCGAGCGCCGGCGCGGGGCAGGGATTTGACCAAACCATTTTTCAGGACTTCCACGACATTTTTGGCGATTTCTTTGGCTTTGAGGATTTGTTTGGCGGCGGATCGCGGCGAGGTCGTGGACGTGGCCGCGCCCAGCGCGGGGCCGATTTGCGCTACGACATGACGTTGAACTTCGAAGAAGCCGCAGCCGGCGTGGCGACGAAAATCAAACTTCCGAGGCAGGAATTCTGCGAAGCGTGCAACGGAACCGGCGCAAAGAAGGGAACCGGCATTATTAGCTGTCCGGATTGCGGGGGGCGCGGGCAACTGGCGTATCAACAAGGATTCTTCACCATCACGCGCACATGCCCGACCTGCCAGGGGGCGGGCCAAATCGTCAAAGAGCGTTGCCCGGAATGCCGGGGCCAGGGGCGCATGGAGCGCGAGAAAACCATTGAGCTGCGCATTCCGCCAGGCGTGGACACGGGCACGCGCCTTCGTGTTGCCGGCGAGGGCGAGCCGGGGCCGAACGGCGGTCCTAGCGGCGACCTTTATGTCGTGCTCGAAGTCAAAGAGCATCCGTTCTTCGAGCGGCGCGGCGCAGATTTGTATTGCACGATTCCCATCAGCATTGCGCAGGCCACGCTCGGCACAGAACTTTCGGTGCCCGGGCTGAATGGCGAGGAGAAGCTCAAGATCCCCGAAGGCACGCAGGGCGGCGCGGTGTTTCGCGTCAAAGGAAAAGGCTTGCCGGATCCGCACGGGGGCGGGCGCGGCGATTTGTACTATCATGTGCGCGTGCTGACACCGACGAAGCTCACTCGCGAGCAGCGCAAATTGGTGGAGCAACTCGGCGCTACGCTGAAGGTGGAAAACAAGCCGGCCGAGCGGGGCTCATCGATCTTCGACAAGGTGAAGGACATTTTCGGGTAATCCGCAATCCCGGGCTACGAAAGCAATCCTCTTTCTGTCAGGTGGTCTTCAGCGTGCATCTTTCTGCCGCCGGCGGTGCTCGCTGGCTTTTCGTATTTCGCTTAGGTCCCCGACTGGGCGGATCTCCCAAACGCTGCCGAATTTCAGGGACGGATGCTGGGACAGGATTTGGTGGGCGTGATTCATGTCGCGGGCTTCGAGGATGCCGATGCCGCCAAGCTGTTCCTTGGTTTCGACGTAGGGACCGTCCGTCGTGGCGACTTTGCCGTTTTTCCAATAGACGGTCAGGGCGGTTTCGGCGGGCTGGAGGGCTTCGCCGATGGCCCAGTGGCCGTTGGCGCGAAGATGATCGTCGTAGGCAAAACAGGCGTCGAACATCGCGTCTTTCTCGGCCTCGGTCATGGCGTCGTGTTTGCTTTTGTCGTAGTAGCCCAAACAGATGTATTTGATGGTTCTCCTCCTCGTTATTCTGTTCCGCGTGAAAGCCAGCAGCACAGCTGTCGATTTTCTGTCACTGTTTTACGTAATGAAGCGCAACGCATCCTGATTTAAAAACCTTCGAGTCAGCCAGGTTGAGCTGTAACTTCTCCGGCAGGCTGACACCCTCCAGCAACCGTCTCCCTGCTCCTGCTACGATGGGACCGACAACAAAACGATATTCATCCACCAGACCAAGCTCGATAAGTTGTGAAGGAATATCTACGCCACCCACCAAAATATTGTTGCCCGGTTCTTGTTTCAGTTTGAGTATTTCGTCGCGAAGGTTCGTACGAACAATCCTGGTATTTCGATCTTCAACGCCGTCTAACGACCATGAAAAAACAACTTTGGGGATGGAGTCAAATGCCCGAGCAAATTCGGTATCTGCTTTTGTCGCAGACTGGTCTTTGAGGACTTCCGGCCAATAGGGAACCATCAATTGATAGGTCTTACGCCCAAAGACGAACAGGTTAGCCTCTCGCATGAGGGGCGTAAAATATTCGAGTGATATTTCTTCATCGACAAATTGTTTAGTGTGGTCGACGCAGCCGTCCAGGGTCGTGTTGATCGCGAAGATTAGCTTTCTCATTTGATTGTCCTGCCTCCTAACGTCGGTTCACGTCTAGTCGACGGCCATGGTGCCTGTCCGCAACGGTCCGTTGGGCCTGTAGGTGCTGATGACGCCTGAGGACACTGCTTTCCGTTCTTCCGCCTGAGCGTTCTGTCGCCGTCACTACTCGCATGCCTTCATCCCTTCGTTCAAGTTCGCCGCTCAGTTGTTAGTCGGTGGGCGGCATGAAAAAGATCTCTCGGACCTCGACCTGCCCCCGGGTGGCGGCGACGCCTTTGCGCGCCCATGCCACCGCCTCGTCCATGTCAGCGCATTCCAATATATAAAAACCGCCGAGGTGTTCCTTGGTCTCAAGGTACGGCCCGTCGGTGATGAGCACCTTGCCATCGGTCTGCGCTCGCAGCGACTTCGCGGACCCAAGGCCGCCAGCGAATTTCATGACGCCGGCGTCCTCCATCTCTTTGTTGAGCGCGTGGATCGCGCGGCCCATCGCTTCGGTCACGCTGGACGGGTCGAAGTCGTCGGGGAGGTAACCAGCAACCAGATATTGCGGCATTGTCTTCTCCTATAAAGGTCTTCGAGCCAGCACAGCCTTACGCGCTGGATCGTTCATCCTATAGTCGTCGCGCAGGGAAAAAATCGACATCCTAGACGGACTTTTTTTCAACTCCTCGAGCAGAATCAAGTCTCCGTCGCCCGAAGTTCTGGCGGCGCGGTGCGACTCCTGCAGCAGCATGAGCGCCAACAGGCCCATCACCTCGGGTTCGGGGAGCAGGTCGAGCAGCAGTCTGCCCAGACGGATTGCCTCGCGGCTAAGTTCGGCGCCCGTCGCTTCAGCCGTGTATCCCTCGTTGAAGATCAGGTATACGACCAGGAGGACGGCTCCTAACCGGGCAGGCAATTCCTGCGAGGCTGGCACCTGGTAGGGAACTGCCTTGTCACGGATGATAGCCTTCGCGCGGACGAAGCGTTGCGCGAGCGTTGCCGGCGTAACAAGAAATGCGCGGGCAATCTCCTCCGTGGTCAGGCCGCAGATTTCACGCAAGGTGAGCGCCACTTGTCCTTCCGGAGGCAAAGCGGGATGGCAGCAGGTGAAAATTAGACGGAGTCCATCATCCTCGATCCCCTCCTCATCGAGGGTAGCTTCGTTGCTGCGCGCTTCTCCTTCCCTGTAATGGTAAAGCGCAAAATCCTTCAGTGTTTCGCCATCGAAGCGCGCGCGCCGGCGCATCCTGTCGATGGCCTTAAAGCGTGCTGTTGAAATCAACCAAGGACGCGGCTTGTCCGGAACGCCAGTTTTGGGCCAGGACTCCAGAGCCGCGGCGAACGCCTCATGCATGGCCTCTTCGGCTAGATCCAGATCTCCGAGGAGACGCACGAGCGTCGCCAGAACCCGGCCCGATTCCGCTCGGTAAATTGTCTCAATGGCCTTGCTGAGTTGTTCGGGCAGAGGCGTCGGCATCGACGCCAAACTAACAAACGGAGTGGCTCGACACAACTGCGCTCACCGTTTGAAACCGCAAACTTGTAATTACGGTAGAATCTGTGCGTGCGACGGCGATTTTTCGTTGAACAATTTGAGGGGGACCGCGCGGTCATGGAAGGTGAGGCGGCGCATCATCTCGGGCGTGTGCTGCGCGCGGAGCGGGGCCAACTTTACGAATTGAGCGACGGGGAGCACGTTTGGCTGGCGCGCGTGGAGGGAGTGAAGCGCGAGTGCATTGGATTTTCTCTTATCGAAGAGCTGCCGGTCTATCGACCGCAGTTTCAGGCGACGCTGCTTCTTTCGATAGTGAAATTCGACGCGTTTGAGTTTGCTCTCGAAAAAGCGACCGAGCTGGGCGTTGGAATGATTGTGCCACTGGCTGCGGCCCGCAGTGAGAAAGCCTTGGTCGCAGCCGCGCCGAAACGGGCGGAGCGGTGGAAGAAAATACTTCTGGAGGCTTCGCAGCAATCGCGACGGCTCCGCATCCCCGCGCTGGCCCCGGTGGCGAAACCGGGTTCAGTCTTCTCGTCGTGTTCGGAAAGATTGAAGATCCTTCTATCTGAGCGGTCGGGTGCGGCATCTCTCCGCAATATTTTGGAAGGATACAGCCGTGCTGGAGGGGCGAGCGTTGCAAGTCCTGGGGACGCCAATCGGGCGATTGCCGATCCCGAAGGGCAAACCGCGGCCGAAGGGGGCGCCTCAGCAACTCTGGGGATTGGACCTGAAGGAGGCTGGACCGACGGTGAATTTGAATGCGCGCGGCGGTACGGTTTCTGCGAGGCTTCGCTCGGGCGTTTGATTCTTCGAACCGAAACAGCGGTAGTTGCCGGGCTGGCTTCGCTGAATTATGCGTTTTCGGGCCAGGAGGAATAACGGCCACGTCGGGTGAGACCCTCCCTTGCGAACACTGTTGACCATGTCGCGCTTTCAGAGAGGATAAACGCGCAACATGGAGAGCACAGAGACGAGCACGGAGAACACGGAGAAGGCTGGCATGCAACGCGGCACTTGCTCCAAGAATCATAGGAAGTGGCGCGGCTTTGGCGAAGCGTAAGTCCGGGCCGCCGGAAAAGCGGTGCTGGGCCTGCCTGCGGCAGGCGGGCTGCCGCACTCCAAAGGGCGCACGCAACGCGGGCCATGTTGCAAGAGTCATAGCATAGGGCAAGGCTGCGCAGCGCCGGGCGCTTGTTGTGCAAAATGCAAAATCGCATATGGCGTATGGCGCGACGCCCATGCTATAAATAACAAAGTACCCAAGATGGACCGTTCGGATCAGAAACAACGCGGAGCCTCGACTCCACCGGAGAATCCGGGACCGGTTATTTCTTCGGTTCCTGCATCTGCAAACGCGCCTGCGGCTCCCGCCACAGATGCGAGTTCACCTGCAAATACTCTTCGCAAGGAAATCCGCGTTTGGACGCGTGATTTGCTCATCGCCATCGGCCTTGCGCTGGTCATCATCGTGTTTTTGTATCAGCCGGTGAAAGTCGAAGGCACGAGCATGGCACCGCTGCTCTCGGACCAGGAACGCATCTTCATCAACAAGTTTGTGTACCGCTTTGAGCCGATTCAGCGAGGCGACGTGGTGGTTTTCTGGTATCCGCTGGATCACACGAAATCATTCATCAAGCGCGTGGTGGGCTTGCCCGGAGAAATGGTTGAGATTCGGCAGGGGATGCTTTACGTGAACAACAAGTCCGTACCCGAGCCGTATGTTCCGCCGCAATACGAGGATTCGAGCGATTTCGGCCCGGTGCGCGTGCCCAAAGACAGCTTTTTTGTTCTTGGCGACCATCGAATCAGCTCGAACGATTCGCGCGTCTTCGGGCCTGTCGCGAGCCAGTACATTTACGGACGCGCAGTGTTTGCCTATTGGCCCGTGGATCATTTCGGTTCGCTTGAGACCACCGAAGCGAGCACCAAATAAATGGCGATGTGCATGAAAATCAAGGGAGGCTCCACTGACAGAAGTCCAGCACCGACCCGCGACCCTCGCGCTGGAAGACGGGCGCCTCTTTAACGGACGCGCCGCGGGCGCGATCACGCGCCGGGGCGGCGAAGTCGTTTTCAATACCAGCCTCACCGGTTATCAGGAAGTTTTCACCGACCCAAGTTATGCGGGACAGATTGTCTGCCTCACCTACCCCCATATCGGCAACGTCGGCGCGAATCTGGAAGACGAAGAGTCGGGGCGACCGTACATCGAGGCGCTGATTGTCCGCGAGTTTTCTCAAGTTTCTTCCAACTGGCGCTCGTCGGAGAGCGCGCAGCTTTATTTGAACCGGCACAAGATTCCCGTTATCTGGGACATTGATACGCGCGCGCTGGTGCGGCACATTCGCAATGTTGGCGCGCTGCGCGGGATTGTCTCGACGGACGGCACTCCGGCCGAGCAATTGGTCTTCGAAGCCAAACAGCTGCCCAAAATGGCGGGCCTGGAACTTGCCAGCCGCGTGAGCTGCGCGAAACCATATGGCTGGGACAAAGGCTCGGTGGAAGTGGCGATTTCTCCCTGGTCGGAGCAGATGGGCGAGTCAGATGCGAAGGGAGAAAGTTATAGGCATCGCGTTCTCGCTTTTGATTACGGCATCAAGCAAAACATTTTGCGGCTCCTTGTGGATCACAATTGCGACGTGTGGGTCGTGCCGGCGCAAAGTACCGCCGAAGATGTCCTCGACTTGAAACCCGATGGCGTTTTTCTCTCGAATGGCCCTGGCGATCCAGAGCCTATTGGCTATGCGATTGAAACCATTCGCAAGCTCATCGGGCAGGTGCCGATTTTTGGGATTTGCCTGGGGCACCAGCTTTGCGGATTGGCGCTTGGCGGCAAGACGTTCAAGCTCAAGTTCGGCCATCACGGGTCGAATCATCCGGTGAAGAATCTGCTGACCGAGCAAGTGGAAATCACCGCGCAGAATCATGGTTTTGCAGTGGATCCGGATTCGCTGCCTTCGCGCGACGTGGAAATCACGCACGTCAACTTGAACGACCACACCAATGAAGGCATGCGGCACAAAAAGGCGCCGCTGTTTAGCGTTCAGTATCATCCGGAAGCGTCGCCGGGGCCGCACGATTCGCACTATTTGTTCACGCAGTTCACGGACATGATGAAAGAGTGGCGCCAGCCTGGGAGCTCAAGGCGCTAAACGAGTTACGCTGTCATTTATACTGAAGCAGGGCAGTTGGCAGGTGTCGACGGTCGAACCGCACGTTGACGGAGAGCAATGCCTAAACGGAAAGACATCAAGAAGATTCTGATTATTGGCTCGGGGCCGATCATCATTGGCCAGGCGTGCGAATTTGATTATTCAGGCGCGCAGGCGTGCAAAGCGTTGCGGGCGGAAGGGTACGAGGTCGTGCTAGTCAACTCAAATCCCGCGACTATCATGACGGACCCGGAATTGGCGAAGCGCACGTACATTGAGCCGCTCACGCGCGAATATCTTGAAGAGATTATCGTGAAGGAAAAGCCGCAGGCGCTGTTGCCGACGGTCGGCGGGCAGACGGCGCTGAACCTTGCGGTAGAGCTTTCAGAAAGCGGCATTCTCGAAAAATACAAGGTGGAAATGATTGGCGCGTCTTTGCGCGCGATAAAAGTTGCCGAGGACCGGCTGTGGTTTAAGGACGCTTGCCGCAAAATCGGCTTGGAAGTGCCCGCGTCGGCGCTGGTGAATAACGCGAAAGATGCGATGCGGCTGTGCGATCAACTGGGGTTCCCCCTGGTGATTCGGCCGTCGTTCACGCTTGGCGGCACGGGCGGTTCGATTGCGTACAACAAGGAAGAATTTGCGGAATCGATTTCCATGGCACTGGACCTGAGCCCGGTTCACGAAGCGTTGGTCGAAGAGTCCGTCCTTGGCTGGAAAGAGTACGAGCTTGAAGTGATGCGCGATTTTCGCGACAACTTTGTAGTCATCTGCTCCATCGAAAACTTCGATCCCATGGGCGTGCACACCGGCGATTCCATCACTGTCGCTCCCGCGCAAACACTTACTGACAAGGAATACCAGCGGATGCGAGATGCTGCGGCAGCGATCATTCGCGAAGTCGGGGTCGAAACCGGCGGATCGAACGTGCAGTTTGCGATCAATCCCGAAAACGGCCGCATGGTCATCATTGAAATGAATCCGCGTGTGTCACGCAGTTCGGCGCTCGCCAGCAAAGCCACGGGTTTCCCCATTGCGAAAATTGCCGCGAGGCTCGCTGTGGGAATGAGTCTCGACGAGATTCCCAACGACATTACGGAGAAGACTCCTGCTTGTTTTGAGCCGACCATAGACTACGTAGTGGTGAAAATCCCGAAATGGCAGTTTGAGAAGTTCCCCGGTGCGGACAGCACTCTTGGCACGCAGATGAAGTCCGTCGGCGAGGTGATGGCCATCGGCCGGACGTTCAAAGAAGCGCTGCAAAAAGGTATTCGCTCGCTGGAACCGAGCACGCCCTGGCGCGCTCCTGCGGAGACGCCGGATTCGCTGCTGCGCGAAAAGCTCGCTACGCCGCGGCCCGACCGCATTTACTGGCTGCTGACCGCGATGGAGCGCGGCCTGCACGCCCAGGAAATTTGCGAGCTGACAAAGATCGATCCGTGGTTCATCCACCAGATCGAAGAGCTGACTGCAATGAACCGCCGCGCCGCGAGCGTTACGGTCGAGACGGCTTCGAAGGATTTGCTGCGCGAAGTCAAACGGCACGGTGCCAGCGACGAGCAACTGGCGCAGATTTGGCGAACCACGCCAGCTTCCGTCCGCTTGCAGCGCGCGCGCTACGGCGTCTCGCCGGTTTTCAAACGCGTGGACACGTGCGCCGCGGAGTTTGAATCCTTCACGCCTTATCTCTACTCGACTTACGAGGACGAGGACGAATCGGACGCGCAGTCGCGGCCAAAAATCATGATTCTGGGGAGCGGCCCGAACCGCATCGGGCAGGGCATTGAGTTTGATTATTGCTGCTGCCACGCTTCCTATGCGCTGCACGAAGACGGTTTCGAAACCATCATGGTGAATTGCAATCCGGAGACGGTTTCGACCGACTACGACACTTCGGACCGCTTGTATTTTGAGCCGTTGACACTGGAAGACGTGCTCGCCATCGTCGAACGCGAAAAGCCGCAGGGCGTCATCGTGCAGTTTGGCGGGCAGACGCCGTTGAATCTTGCGCTGGAATTGAAACGCAACGGTGTGCCCATCATTGGTACGGCTCCGGAATCCATTGACCTGGCGGAAGACCGGCGGCGCTTTGGCCGCTTGTTGGAAGAATTGAAGATTCCTCAGCCGCGCAATGGCACAGCGTTGATTCCTGAAGAAGCCGCGCGCGTGGCCGCGGAGATCGGCTTGCCCGTATTGGTGCGCCCGAGTTACGTACTTGGCGGCCGGGCCATGGTTATCGCGTATGACGTCAACACAGTACAGGACTATGTCGCTCAAGCGGCGTTGATGGGGCCGGCTCGGCCCGTGCTGATTGATCAGTTCCTCGAAGAAGCGACGGAAGTGGACGTGGACGCCCTCGCCGACGGCACCGATGTGATCATTGGCGGCATCATGGAGCACATCGAAGAAGCCGGCGTGCACTCAGGCGATTCTTCCTGTGTGCTTCCACCTGTCAGCTTGACGCCTGCGGTTTTGGATACAATTCGCGAATACACGCGCCGCCTTGCCTTAGCGTTAAAGGTCGTCGGCCTGATGAACGTACAGTACGCCATTCAGCGCGACACGGTTTATGTGCTGGAAGTAAACCCGCGCGCGTCGCGCACGGTTCCCTATGTCAGCAAGGCCACGGGCGTGCCGCTTGCGAAGGTTGCTGCGCGCTTGATGGCGGGGAAGAAGCTGGCAAGCATGCATTTGCCCCTCGTGAAGAACAACGGCGTTGCAGAGGTTGCCGTGCGGGAATTCTATTCGGTGAAGTCGCCGGTTTTCCCCTTCAACAAATTCCGCGGTGTGGACACTATTCTTGGGCCGGAGATGCGCTCGACCGGCGAAGTCATGGGGATTTCGACTTCGTATGGACAGGCATTCGCGAAAGCACAACTCGCGGCCGGCCAACGCTTGCCGCGCAAGGGCACGGTGTTTCTCAGCGTGAACGATCGCGACAAAAAACACCTGGCTGCACTGGGCAAGGAGCTTTCGACGCTCGGCTTTCGCTTGCTCGCCACGCGCGGTACGGCCGCAGCTTTGGAAGCCGCGGGAATTCAGGCGGAGGCGGTCTTCAAAGTGAACGAAGGACGACCCAATATTGTGGACCTGGTGAAAACCGGGAAAATCGACTTGATCATCAACACGCCGCTCGGCCGGGAATCTTTTTACGACGAGAAGTCGATTCGGCGCGCCGCGATTCGCTACAATATACCTTGTATCACTACGCTGGCTGCGGCCAACGCCGCGGCGCGAGGCATTCGTGCCCTTCACGAACAGGGCATTGAGGTTGCCGCGCTGCAGGATCTGCACAAGAGCCAGGCTGCCGCATCCGGCGCGCCCGCATCAGGAGATTAGTTATGGATTTGTCTGGAATATTCCCCGCGCTCACCACGCCGTTTTCGAGCGACGGTTCCGTCTCGATAGCCGATCTGAAGCAGAACATTCAGCGGTACAACAAGATTGGCCTGGCTGGTTACGTGGTGATGGGCTCCACAGGCGAATCCGTATTGCTTTCGAAAGCGGAGATGGAAGCGGTCCTCGTCGCGGTGAAGGAAACCGCTTCGCGGGACAAAAAACTGATTGCAGGCACAGGCGCGGAATCTACAGCGGAAACCATCGAGCGCACCAAACGAGCCGCTGAGCTCGGGTACGACGCGGCGCTGGTGAAAACGCCCTACTACTACAAGCCGGTCTACAAGTCCGAAGTTTACTTCCAACATTACCGCCGCGTGGCGGATGCGTCGCCAATTCCCGTGCTGCTTTATTCCGTGCCGCAGTTCACCGGAGTGGCGCTCGAGCCGCCGGAAGTGGCGGTGTTGTCCGAGCATCCGAACATCATGGGAATTAAGGAGAGCTCGGGCAACGTGCAGCGCGTAGCGGAGATTATCGCAGCTGTGCGCCCGGATTTTCAGGTGCTCGTAGGCTCGGCTGCGACGATTTATGTATCGCTCGCCATAGGCGCGCGTGGTGCCATTTTGGCTCTGGGTTCCGCGCTACCCGAAAAGTGCGTCACGTTGTACGAGCTATTTCGTCAGGCCCAGCTCGAAGCAGCCCGCGAACTTCAGGAAGTGATTCTGCGCGCCTCGAAACTGGTCGTCTCCGAGCTCGGAATCCCCGGCGTGAAATACACTATGGACCTGCGCGGATTCCGCGGCGGCTTGCCACGCCTCCCGCTCCTCCCGCTCAAAGATGAACAAAAGAAACGTGTTAACGCCCTTCTGGAAACGCTGGAACCGGCCGCCATGCGGGCCTAATTCGCCTCATTCCGGTGTAATATGGGCCATGATTCGGGGCCTGTTCCGCGTATTTTCGAACCCGGCACGAACCCGGAAATTGATGAGACGTTTTGCCGCGGAGTTCATCTAACTGCCAATGGATTGTCGTGCTCTCGCGTTCAGCCAACTCCCGCACCAGCCGAAGCTGTTTCTCGCTTATTTGGAGAAGTTTGAAAGCGTGAAGGCGTTCTACGCCCACCCCCCTACGATGCAGGCGGTGACGCAGGCGAGCCGCAGATTGGATTACCCCGCAGAGCGCAGGGCGGCGGTTGCTGCGATTCTTGGCAAGCAGAACGCGGACTTGGGCGTGGGGCCGGAGACGCAAGAGAACCTGAAGCGGCTGGCGAACGGGGCTGTCGCCGTTGTGTCAGGGCAACAGGTGGGTTTGTTTGGCGGGCCAGCGTATGCCGCTTACAAAGCGCTGACGGCGATCCAAATTGCGGAGGAATTGACGCGCGATGGACTCAATGCCGTACCCGTTTTCTGGATGGCTACAGAAGATCACGACCTGGAGGAAGTGCGGCACACAAGCTGGTTTGATTCGGGAAAGCTGATTCGCTTTGAGTTGCCGGACGGGAATAAACCGGAAAAACCCGTGGGGCATGTCCCGCTGGGAGCGGAAGGTGGGAGGCTCGCACGCGAGGCTGCGCAGTTATTGGAGAAAGACAGCGGCGAATTGCTCGCGCAGTACCTAGCAGATAGCTATAAGGCGGAGGAAACGTACGGAACCGCTTTTGGGAAATTGTTTGCGCGATTGTTTGCGAAGCAGGGATTGATTTTGATGGACCCGCTGGATGCGGGACTGCACAAGGTTGCGGCGCCGCTCTATCAGCACGCGCTTGCTGAGCGCGATGTTTTGAACGAGAAGTTGCTACAGCGTGTAAAGGAATTGGAGAGCGCCGGATTTGATGCTCAGGTCAAAGTAACGTCGAAGAGCACACTGCTTTTCCGTTTTGAGAGTGGCGCGCGGCAAGTCATTACTGCAAGCGCCGGGCAGTTTCAAGCGAGCGAAAGGAACTGGCCGCGCGAAGAACTGACGCACCTAACCCACACAGAGCCGGAGAATTTCAGCCCCAATGCGCTGTTCAGGCCGGTGGTGCAGGACTATTTGTTGCCGACGGTCGCGTTCATCGGCGGACCAGCGGAGCTTTCCTACATCGCGCAGTCGGAGGTCGTATACCGGCATCTTTTGGGACGCATGCCGGTGATGCTGCCGCGCGCAGGTTTCACCCTGGTTGACGCCAAGGCCAGCAAACTTTTGCGAAAGTATGAGTTGTCAGTCGAGGATGTATGGGCTGGTTCGCAGGACTTGCGGCACAAGATGGAGAAGCAATCCGTAACCGGATCGCTGGCAAAGGATTTCGAGCGCGACCAGGCACAAATCTGGGAGATGCTCGCGAAACTGGGCGAAAAGATAGAGTCGCTTGACCCTACGCTGAAGGGCACCGTCGCGAAAACGAAAGAAGGAATCGAGTTTCATCTCGACAAACTGCGGCGCAAAGCGGGAGCCGCGCTCGATCAAAAAGCGGGGCTGCTGGCGGCGCACGAAGAGCATCTAGAGTCGTTATTGAATCCTCACAAAGGGCTGCAGGAAAGGGAGCTTTGCCTGTTGCCGTTTTTGGCCCGCTGGGGCGCGAGCGCACTCGGGGAATTGCAAGAGCTGTGTAGCGGCAAGAACCTTGGGCATCACTTCGTTGTGCAACTGCCGTAGAGCTTCGGCTCAAAGAAATTGTTCGTTCTTAACTTCGCCGCCAAACCCTCGTCGTCACAACCTTGCGCCTATTCCTATGTCCAGTTGATGGCACGACGCGAAGCCAACTGTCCGAAGTGAAGGTGGCGTGTATTAGAATTTGCGAGCAGAGGACCAAGATGCAAACACTGATTGTGAAAACGGACCGGCGGACGCAGCTTTTGGACGTGACGGCGCAAGTGCAGAAAGCGGTGTCAGCAGCGAAGATCTCCAACGGGATCTGCTATTTGTATGTACCACACACCACCGCCGGAATCGCAATTAATGAATGCGCGGACCCTGATGTGGCGCGCGACATCGAGGGTGCTCTGGATCGGCTGATTCCCAAGGCGGGGCCGTACCGGCACAGCGAAGGCAATTCAGATTCGCACGTCAAATCAGTGCTCGTGGGCGGAAGCCAGATCGTGTTCGTGGAAGACGGGCGGCTGGCGCTGGGGCGCTGGCAGGGGATATTCTTCTGCGAATTCGATGGCCCGCGCGAGCGGAAGTTGATTGTAAAGACCGTGACTGAATGAGAAGAGCGCGTTTGCTAGAGGGGCGCTAATCAAGGCCCACGCGGTGGACGAGGTCCCTAAAGCGGGGATCGTCGCGGAGAGGGTCAAAGTAAGGATGAACCTTGAGCCACTGTAAAATGTTTGAGTGTTCCTTATAGCCCAGCTCGAGCCAGGTAAACGCTTCTTCGTTCTCACCAAGGCCTAAATAGGCGTTTACGAAGGCGGCAGCAGGGACGTAGCCTGCCTGTTTGCGTTTCTTTAACTCTGTAAGGAGTCGAAGGGCGTCAGCGTGCCGCCCGACGTGGGAATACGCCCTGATGAGAACGCCGATGACGGCCGAGCTATGGCCGGAAACAGAAAGAGTTTTTTCGAGAACGGGGATTGCTTCGTGCGGTTGATTGTTGGCGATAAGCACAAATCCAAGGAACCACAAAGCAGAGCTATCGTCCGGTCGGACCGCCAGTACGCTTCGCAGCTCTTGCACCGCTTCGTCGTATCGACGCGACTGGAATAGAATCCAAGCGACTTCAGTGCCGGAAACTGCAACCGGATCGAGTTCGCGGCCGCGGCGGACCCACTGCAGCGCTTCCTCAATACGGCCATGACACACAAGCCACCGAGCCAATCCGTTGTGAGCAGTAGCATTGCTCGGATTCAGTTCGAGGGCGCGTTTGAATTCCGTCTCGGCCTTAGTCCAGTGCCACAGTTCCTGCTGCATGACTGCTAGCATGGTGTGGGCTTCGGCAAGTTCGGGATCAAGCTCCAACGCTTTTTGGGCGGCATCCACGACTTTGATGCGCTCCTTTTCCGGGGGAGCGCCCATAAAAACCGAGGCGAGGTCAGAATGCGCGTCTGCCAAGCCGACATAAGCTGGGGCGAAGGTTGGATCTTTCCTTATGGCTTCCTCGAAATAGCCAATGCTCTGTTCGACGGCAACTCTACTGTTGCTCTTGGCCAGGGTGAACTGGCCTTTCAGGTAGCTCTCATAAACCTCCGGCGAGACGGAACGCGCGGCGGTTAAGCGGGCATGTTCGTCGCCGGTGATCGTGACTTCGACCTTTCGTGCGATGGATTGTGCGACGTCGCTTTCCAAAGCGAGCGCATCACGCATTTCGCGATCGTAGGTTTCGGACCAAAAGTGCTCATCCGTCGCCGCGCGAATCAACTGAGCGTGGACGCGGATGTGGCTGCCCTCGCGGATTACCGCCCCTTCAACGAGGGCATCCACGCCGAGCGTTTTGGCGATTTCGGGCACAGACAGTTTTGTATCCTTGAAGGTCATCATCGACGTGCGGGAAATTACGCGGAGATCGTGAATGCTCGCGAGGCGCCCGATAAGAGACTCGGTCATGCCGTCCGCCAAATAGTCCTGACTTGGGTCACCCGAAAGGTTCTTCAAAGGCAGCACAGCGAGGGACTTGATCCTGGGGCGGGTCGTACTGCCAGGGCGGCTACGGATTATGGCGTAAGCGAGGACAAGCAGGGCGAGGACACTCACCCCGGCAAGAACTAGCGTGGGGCGTGCCACGCGTGGGGCTTCCAGCCCAAGGTCTTCGGCATTGCTGGTCGCATCCTCGGGCTTTCCCGTCGCTTGTTCTCCCTCTTCCGGCTCCAGACTCAATTTGCGGCTTTGCTGCCAGGCATCGAGCTCCAAAGTGAAAGCGTAGACGGAACCAATCCTGTCATGAACGTGCCGGTGAACGGGCATCCCCTCGCGTTTCTCCCAGCGCTGGACCGTGGTCACGTCCCGCTTGAGGTAGGCCGCAATCTCTTTCCAGGAATCCAGCCGATTCTGGGGCGGGCTTCCCGTTGGCGATGTTTCCGGAAAGGGTTCGGACAATGGAGTCTCCCGAAAGATGCGCGGTGGCGCGATTGTAACCCCGCCCGCGCGGAACGGCAAAGGACTGCATTCGACGGTAAATCGAGGAAAAGACAGCGGTTCCGCGCCTTGCTGCTTGAAGACGCTGGGCGACATGTCCGAAGGTTGGGCGAAGCCACTATGTAGCGGCAAATATCAAAAGGAGCCAGTCCATGAATCGAAGACTGACGCAGTTTGTGTTTCTCAGCGCAATGATTCTTTTTGCTCAGACCATTTACGCCCAATCCTGGCAACTGCAAGTGGGCGCACAGACGGGGGACAAGGCCCATCAGGCGCTTGCGTTCCTGCCCAATGAGATTTGGATCCACGCAAGCGACAGCATTACCTGGAGCTTTCCGGCCGACGAGGTCCATACCGTGACCTTTCTAAAAACGGGCCAGGTACGTCCGAACCGCCTGGTTGGGTGCCCCGGAACCAATAGCACGCCCGATTTCTCTGTGGTGGACGGCAATGCTTGTGTGAACAGCGGGATTCTGACTACCAGAGATGGGCAAACCTATACGATGGTGTTTCCTGCCATTGGTAATTTTAAGGTGGTCTGCTTGGCTCATCCCAATATGACGGCAACGGTTCACGTGCTGGCCATGTCCGTCCCTCTACCTTATGACCAGGCGTTTTACGACAAACAAGCAAACCAGGAAAGGGCCGACCTGCTCTCCGACGCGATGGCCTCGGGCCACAAACACGCTGACTCGAACGACATCACTGCCGGAGCTGGCCACATTATGGGCAACGGCGGCGGCACGCAAACCGCTTCAGTGATGCTCTTCATGGATTCGACGAAAGTGATCCACGTAGGCGAGACGGTGGAGTGGACGACTGCGGAGGCGGTGACAAGCCACACGATTACGTTTGGTCCGGAACCTGACCCGCTAAATCAAATTCCGCCTTCCGCTAATGTGATTTTGGATGCGGATGGCGCTCGCCATGCTTTTCTTAGCTCGCCATCAGACGTCGTGCACTCCGGCTTCATTACCGAGGCGCCGCAAGATCGCATCGGTTTGGCTCAGGCGCCGCTGGGAGTGACCCGCTTCCGCGCGACTTTCACCGGCCCTGGAGTGTATCAGTACAAATGCGTGCTGCACGATGAGTTGGGCATGGTGGGGCAAATCATCGTGCTGCCGTAAGTCACAACTCAGACAATCAAAAAGCCCATCGCAGCTCTGCGGCTGCACTAGGGCAGAGTGAAGGCCACGAGAGAATCGCCGAGTTTTTCTTCGGTGATTTTGGGGTGGCCGCCGGCGGCGATGACCAGGTATTGCTTGCCCGTTGCTGACAGGCGATAGGTCATGGGCGTGGCGTTGGCGCACGCGGGAAGGTGGGCCTTCCACAACTCCTTGCCCGTTTCGATGTCGAAGGCGCGCAAGTTGCAATCCGTCGTGCCCGCGATAAAGACGAGGCCGCCGGCGGTTACGACGGGCCCGCCTAGGCTGATGGAGCCAGGCGGAATCTGCTGTGAGTGCTCGCCCCCGAAGTCATTCATGGAGCCGAGCGGCACTTGCCAGCGTATTGTCCCTTCGGTCATGTTCACCGCAGTGAGCGTGCCCCAAGGCGGCGGACTGCAAGGGAGATCGGAAGGCGATTGAATGAAGCGGCGGTAGAGGCCGTAGGGGGATCCGAGTTGATCGCCGTAGTCGCCGTCCTCGTTGCGCGAGCCGCGATCATTGTATTTTTCGCGGGGAATCAATCGTGCGATCGCGGCGAGATTGTTGACGTTCGTCACCATGATGCTGCGCTTGGGGTCGAAGGCGTAGCCGCTCCAGGTCATACCACCAATGTTGCCTGGGACCATCAGAGTTCCTTGCACGCTCGGCGGTGTGAAAATCCCTTCGTTGCGAAGATGCGAGATGTAATTGCGGCACCAGTCGCGGTCTTGGGGAGTAGGACCCCAGCCTTGGTCGTCGGAAAAAGTGTGGGGAACGAGTGGCGGGGGCTTGAGAGGAAAGGGCTGGGTCGGCGAGGGGACTTCGCCGGGTACATCGGTTTGCGGGACGGGACGCTCTTCTACGGGAAAGACGGGCTCGCCGGTGTCGCGGTTAAGGACGTAGAGCATGCCCGACTTGTTGCCTTGAACGACGACGGGGACGTCTTTGCCATCGAGATGCAGAGTCGTGAGCAAAGGCGGCGAGGCGCTGTCAAAGTCCCAAAGGTCGTGATGAACCAACTGGAATCCCCAGACGAACTCACCGGTCTTGCCGCGAAGAGCTACAACAGAGTTGGCCCACTTGTCGTCGCCGGGACGGAGGCCGCCGTAGTAATCAGGGCTGGCGCTTCCGGTGGGGACGAAGAGCAAGTCGCGCTCTTGGTCAACCACCATGATGGACCATGCGTTTCCGGCGCCACTGCGCCAGGACGGGGACTTGCCTTCGGCCGCAGCGGAGGTTGGATTGGCGGGGAGTGGGTCCCAGCTCCACCGAAGAGCGCCAGTGCGCACGTCGTAAGCGCGGACAACGCCGCGGGCCATGTCCACGCGATGATTGTCGTCAATAGCGGAGCCCACGACGACGAGATCATCAATGATGGCTGGCGGGGAAGTCATGTGATACCAGCCGCGGTTATATTGAAGCACGTCGCGAAGGTTGGCTACGCCGTCTTTGCCGAAGTCGGCGCAGGGCGCGCCGGTGGAGGCGTCTACAGCAACAAGGCGAGCGTCCTGTGTCGATTCGAAGATTCGGCGACGACAGGGCTTGCCTTTTTCGCGCGCGGTGTCAAGCCAACTGGCTACGCCGCGATTGACGAGGCCGTCGCCGTAGTCGCCGTCAAGGTCGATCTGGGGATCGTAAGCCCAGCGCTGCTTTCCGGTTTTGGGGTCGAGAGCAATGACGCGATTGAACGCTGTTGTCAGATAGAGAGCGCCGTCCACAAGAAGAGGTGTGGTCTCAAAGCCGCTGCGCTTTCTGCCACCACTCGCTTCGGAAATGTCACCAGTGTGGAAGGTCCAAGCGACTTTCAGGGTGGAGACGTTGTCGCGATTGATCTGGGTGAGTGGGGAATAGCGCATTCCACCCGCATCGCGGCCGTAGTAAGGCCAGGAGTCGCCTGCGTTATCAGAGGGAGTTGGCGCGGCAGCCCAGCCGAGAAAAGCGCAAAGCAAAAGGAGCAGAACGAGGGAATACGCAGAGTTGGTTCGGTTGCTCATCCTTGACACCCCAGAAGAGAGACGGAATTGTACATGGGTTTGTTCCCACCCGGCGACGGGCAGAGGCCGTGGCTTGTAGACTATCCCGGAGAGTCGCCGTTTCATTCAGAGGGAGGTGTTCCCTATGTTTGCGCACTGTGTACTGGTTTTCGTGCTCAGTCTGGCGGGTGCCTGGCCACATTTCGCGCAAAATACCAGTGCGAAGGCGGAGGGCGTGCGATCGAATATCGGCGGAGTGTGGCGTGGGCATTCGGAATGCGTCGTCAAGAACAGCCCTTGTCATGATGAGGTCAACGTGTACCACTTTTCCAAGATGGATGGGCGGCCGAATGCGTTTTCGGTGACGGCCAGCAAGGTGGTGAACGGCCAAGAAGTTGTGATGGGCACCAGCGAGTGGAAGTACGATGAGAAAAAGCAAGTAGTGGAGTGCGAAAAGCCGTCAATTCAGCTGAAGATCAGTGGGGACAAGATGGAGGGCGCCCTAAAGCTTGACGATGGCACGGTTTACCGGCGGGTCTATTTGAAGAAAGAAAGCTGAAGGGCGCGCGTCCTGAGCGATGTGCTAGAGTTTTTGTGCGATGAAAAGGCTCGGAATTTACGTGCAGGTCCCGTTCTGTCAAACGAAGTGTACTTATTGCAATTTTCATACGGGAGTGGTGGCGAAAGATCGGTTTGCGCCGTATGTGGAGGCGGCGTGTACAGAGATACGAGGACATGGAGAGTTGATGAAGTCGGCGGGAGTGCATTGGGGAAGTGGCGAGAATGAACAGACAAATTATTCGGCGGATACGATCTACTTTGGTGGTGGGACGCCAAGCCTGCTGGATGCGGAATATTTGAAGAAGATTGTGGAGGCAATTTGGCAAGCATTTTCATCAAGGCTTGAAGAGGTGACGCTGGAAGCCGACCCAGAAACAGTGGATGAGGAAAAAGCGGTAGCGTGGGTTGCCACAGGCATTAACCGCGTTAGTTTTGGAGTGCAGTCGTTTTCAGATAAGGAGTTGGCGGCCGCGGGACGAATGCATCGGCGAGCAGACGTTTACCGGGCGATGCCGGTCTTGCGCGCGGCGGGAATTCAGAATGTCAGTTTTGACTTGATCGCGGGACTGCCACACCAGACGAAAGAAAGTTGGAAGCAAACCCTAGAGGAATTGATTGCTCTGGGGCCGGAGCACGTTTCGGTGTATTTGCTGGAAGTCGATGAGGGGAGCCGTCTGGGGAAAGAGTTGTTGATGGGAGGAACTCGCTACAGCGCCGGAAAAGTGCCGAGTGAAGACGAGATGGCCGAGTTTTACGAACTGGCGCAGCAGGCTCTGGGAGCGGCTGGATATTACCACTACGAGATTTCGAATTGGGCGAAACCGGGATTCGAATCGAAGCACAACTTGAAATATTGGAAGCGGGAGGCGTATCTCGGATTTGGAGCGGGGGCGCATTCGTTTTTGGGTTGTCAACGATGGGCAAACGCACATGATGCGGCGGCGTACGTGAGTGCGATCGAGAGTGGTAGATTGCCTGTGGAGCAGCTCGAGAACGTGACGGCGGAGCAGGCGCTGGAAGAGGAGTTGTTCTTGGGATTGCGGCAGTTGGCGGGAATTGATGTGGGGCGGATTGAGAGAGAATACGGAGTCGCTCTCACAGGAAGGTTCGCGCCATTGGCTGCGGCGGGATTGGTGGAGCGCGATGGAGATGTAGTGCGGCTGGCAGAGGAGAAGCTGAGTGTGTCAAATGAGGTTTTCGTTGAGTTGATGAGGTGAGAGGCGATTCGGCTCAGTTCCTGCCGAAGTTTAGCGGCTTTTTTAACACAGAGGAGGCAGAGAGCACAGAGAAGAAAGCGCGAGAGAGAAGGAATAGAGCAAGAACGGGACCAAGAAGAGAGAAGAGGACGAAATGAGTTACACGGTGGCGAAGGGGAATCAGAGGATGGATCCGGACGAGGTAAAGGTAAGCGGAAAGCCGCTGGAAGGCGTGGTGGATCTGCGCAGCGACACGGTGACGCGGCCAACGGACGAGATGCGGCGCGCGATGGCCGCGGCCGAGGTTGGTGATGACGTTTATGGAGAAGATCCCACGGTCAACAAACTGGAGAAACGGGCGGCGGAACTTTTTGGGAAAGAAGCGGCGCTGTTTGTGCCCACGGGCTGTATGGGGAATCTGATTTCCATCAAGATCTGGACTCATCACGGGAATGAAGTGATTTGCGAAGAGCGCAGCCATGTGAATCTGTATGAGCTAGCGTCGATGTCGGCGATCGCAGGTTGCATGCCGCGAGTGGCGCGCGGCGAAGATGGGATTTTGACGTGGGAAGAAATTAAGGCGGCCATCCGGCCAACAATTTATTACGACTCGCAGACGGCACTGGTCTGTCTGGAAAACACCAGCAACATGGCCGGCGGAACAGTATATTCAACCGAGCGAGTGAACGAAATCTGCGACGAAGCGCACAAGCTGGGGCTGAAAGTGCATCTGGACGGCGCACGGATTTTCAATGCTGCGACGGCGCTAGGGGACCACGTCGCGGTGATGACCAAGAAAGTGGACTCCGTGATGTTTTGTTTGTCGAAGGGCCTTGGAGCCCCGGTAGGCTCGATGGTGGCGGGATCGAAAGCGTTCATCGAAAAGGCTCGGATTTACCGCAAGATGTTTGGAGGAGGCATGCGGCAGGCGGGAGTGATTGCCGCTGCGGGATTGATTGCGCTCGAAAAATCTCCGGCACGGCTGCACGTTGATCATGAAAATGCGAAGTTGCTGGCGGAAGGAATCGCGAAGATCCCGGGATTGAAAATCGATCCGCAAAAAGTGCGGTCGAACATCGTGATCTTTGACTGCACGGGAACAGGGATGACGGCGGTGGAATTGTGCGACGCGGTGCACCCGCAAGGCGTGTGGGCGCAGGACACGGCGCTGTATTCAGTGCGCGTGGTGACGCACTGCGACGTGGATCGCGCAGGGTGCGAGCGGGCGTTGACGGTATTGAAGGAAGTGGTGACCAAAAAGAGAAAGGCGGGGGCATTAGTTTGAGTTTCAGAAGAGGAGCGACTCTTTGGGGCGTGACAGCTTGCTTGTTTGTTGTGCTAGCGGCCAGAGGTGGGCAGACTCCGTCCGAGAAGAATGACACAAGCAAAGCCCCACCTACCGCCGAAGAGGCGAAGAGATACATCGAGAACGGTGAAAAAGAACTGTACGACCTGGGCCTAAAGGCATCGCGCGCATCGTGGGTGGAAGAAAATTTCATTACTGACGATACGGAAAAGATTGCCGCGGACGCCAACGAAGTATTGAATACCGCCAGTGCGAAGTACGCGAAGGAGGCGCACCGCTTTGACGGGTTGAAGCTGGCGCCAGAGCTTGCGCGGAAACGATTGCTGCTGGAATTGGCGACAGGGTTCCCGGCACCGGACGATCCGAAAGCGCAAAAAGAGCTGGCGGAGATCCTGGCTTCGCTCGACGGCGATTATGGGAAAGGGAAGTGGTGCCCGGAGGGCGACAAGGGAAAGTGCCTGGACGTAACAGCCGTAGAAAAACTGATGGCGGAGAGCCGCGATCCGAACGAACTGAAGCGCACATGGGTGGGATGGCACGCGATTGGATCGCCGATGCGGCTGCGGTATGCGCGGATGGTCGAGTTGGGAAACGCCGGAGCCCGTGAATTAGGCTACCCGGACGTGGGAGCGTTGTGGCGTTCGAATTACGACATGCCGCCCGATGATTTTGCCAAGGAAGAAGACCGCCTGTGGGAGCAGTTGAAGCCGCTGTATCTGTCGCTGCACGCACACGTGCGCGGGCAGCTGCGAAAGAAATACGGAAACGACCTGGTTCCGGCAAATGCGCCAATCCCGGCGCATCTGCTGGGAAACATCTGGAGTCAGGAGTGGAACAACGTTTATTTGTTGATGGATTCGCCGAAGCCGCCGCAAAACTATGACCTTACGAAAATTCTTCAAGAGCGGAAGACCGATGCGAAGGGAATGGTGAAGTACGGAGAGAATTTCTTTACCTCGCTGGGATTTGCGCCGCTGCCGGCTACGTTCTGGGAACGGTCGCTCTTCATCAAGCCCGCTGACCGCGACGTAGTGTGTCACGCGAGCGCCTGGGACGTGGATTTCAAGGAAGACCTGCGGGTTAAGATGTGCATCCAGATTCGCGAAGAAGACTTCCGCACGATTCACCATGAACTGGGGCACAACTTTTATCAGCGCGCGTACATGAATCAGCCGGGGCTGTTTCAGAGCAGCGCGAACGATGGATTTCACGAGGCGGTGGGCGATACCATCGCGCTTTCGGTGACGCCAGAGTATTTGAAGAAGATCGGGTTGATTGAAACAGTGCCACCAGCCTCGGGAGATATCGATTACCTCTTGCAACAGGCGCTGGAGAAGGTGGCGTTCCTCCCGTTTGGTTTGCTGGTGGACAAATGGCGTTGGGAAGTGTTTTCGGGAAGGGTGAAGCCAGCGGATTACAACAAAGCGTGGTGGGAGCTACGGAAAAAGTATCAGGGTGTAGCGCCGCCAGTGGAGCGGACCGAAGCGGATTTTGATCCAGGCGCGAAATATCACATTCCTTCAAACACGCCGTATGCGCGATATTTCCTTGCGCGGATTCTACAGTTTCAGTTTCACCGCGCGTTATGCAAGGAAGCCGGAGTTAACGGCCCACTGCATCGCTGCTCGATTTACGGAAACAAGGTTGCAGGAGAAAGGCTGAACCAGATGCTTTCGATGGGGCAAAGCAAACCTTGGCAGGAAGCGCTGGAGGCATTGACAGGACAGAAACAGATGGACGCGACGGCGCTGGCAGATTACTTTGCCCCGCTGAAAACTTGGCTGGATGAGCAGAACAAGGCCAAGGGCTACCCGGTGGGCTGGTGAGGGCAGTTATCAGATCGGGCCGGGGTGCTTAAGGTAGCGGTCAACAATGGCGTCGGCCGTGCGGTAGACGAAAGCAAGAAGCGTCGGCGTGGGATTGGCAGAAGCGTTTTGCGGAAAAGTCGAGCCTCCGAGGATGAAGAGATTCGGCAGTTGCCAGTGTTGGAGGTGGGGAGAGACGACAGAGTGTTCAGGTGAGTCTCCCATGATGGTGCCACCCTGGATGTGCGTGGAGTTGTAATGCGCAGCATCGTAAGAGCGAAGGCCCGGAAACGGGTTGATTTCGTGCGCGCCCATGGCGCGGGCGATTTCGACAGCCTTCGGCGTAGCGAATTCAACTATTTTGCGTTCGTTGTCTCGCCAGTCGATCGTCAGACGAAGGAGCGGATCACCTGACGCATCTTTGTAAACGGGATCGAGGTCCATGAAGTTGGTTTTGTAGGCGAGATGCTCTGCTGCGAAACTAATCGTGGCAGTCCGATCATAGTAGGACACTGCCGCTTTCTTCCATTCCGATCCCCACGTAGCCTTGATGGAATTTGGCAGCACACCGAAGGTGGCAATGGGTTGAAAGCCGTAGCCACGGGCCGCAAAATAGCCACCACGAATGAAGTTGAGCCCGGAATAATCAAAATCGTCGCGGTCGAAATCGCTGACGAGAATTCCTGCGGAGCCGGAGCCCATGAAGCGGTTGAGCGGCTGATCGAAAAAAGCAGTTGCCGCCCCAACACTGACCTGGTGTGTGAGATTGCTGCCGACCGTGCCACGGCCGGTGGAGGAATCATAAGGTTCTCCGATGCCGGAGAGCAGAAGAAGGCGCGTGTTGCTGAAAGTCCACGAGGCCAGGAAGACGAGAGACGCAGGCTGGAGAATTTCTTCGCCCGATGCATCAATGTAGGTAACGCCGCGAGCGACCGGTTTAGGAGTGGCTTCAAAGAGTACGCGACGAACCCAAGCTCCGGTACGGAGCGAAACATTCTTGCGTTTCTGAATGATGGGCAGAAGAAGATTGCTGGGCTGCGCTTTTGCTCCGACCATGCAACCAAAACGCCCGCAGAATCCGCAATAGGTGCAGCCGCCGCGCGAAACTCCATCAGAATTCGTGTAGGCCTGGCTTATGTTCGCCGAGGGCGCAGAGTAGGGATGATACCCGAGGGATTTGGCAGCGTCGCGGAATAGAGCGGCAAAGTACGGAATTTTGGTTGGCGGAGTTGGATACTCTTCGCTTCGCCAACCTTCGAAGATATTTCCGCCGTCGTTGAGTTTCCCACGGATGTTCCCAGCTTTCCCTGAACTGCCCAGCAGTTTGTCTACGCGAGTGTAATACGGCTCGAGTTCATCATAGGTGATGCCCCAGTCGTGAACGGCGTGGCCCTCGGGCAAAGCATTTGCGCCATGTTTTTGCGTGGTCTTGGAAAGCAACTCGAAGCAATCGGGAAGGAAGCGGGGAACTTGAGCATTCCAGTGTTCGCCGGAACCGCCAACGCCGCTGCCCGGCTGGAATGACCCATGCTGCCGGAGCGGCAGAGCACGCTGCGCGACGTCGTGGCGGAGAGTCACAGTTTCCTTGGAAAGGTCCTGCATCATTCGAAGACGAATTGCGTAATCGAGCTCGTCCATGTCGGTGGCGTATTCTGAGGGTCCACGGGACGGGCCGCGTTCCAGCACGACGATGTTCAATGAAGTGCGCGCGCCCAGCTCTTTAGCCATCAGCAGCCCAGCCCACCCGCCGCCGACGATGACGGCATCCACAGAGGGAAGTGTTTTCACGACTCATCCTCGCTCGGGCGAATCTTTGCTCCGGTCGTTTGATGAAGAGTCATGGGCTTAGGACGAAACGCCTTGCCGTAGTACTTCTCAATTTCGTCGAAGTTGCTCATGCGAGGACCGGGGAAGCCAACGAGTTGCCAACCAATCATGCCAGCGTTTCCGCCATGCATGGGATCGCAGAACATGCCTTCAATCGTGTTTTGGCGAAGGAGAGAAAAGAAAAAAGTGGATTCGATTTTGCGCAGAGCGTCGTCTTGCGCAGCGGGGGCAAGGAGGTGCAACCCTAGCAGGTCCTTCAAACCGTCGCGGTAGATTTGCCGTGGCGTCGCACTGCCCTGGTAGCCAAATTCGCGCGGGGCCTCTTCAAACGGAGGTTGTGTGTACCGAAAACGATCGCGGCCATAGGAGCCGGCGAGTTGGCGATCGATAAAAATAGCCACGCCAGCTTCGCGCGCGCCGGGGCCGGACTCGTCGGAAGGGAATATGCGAGATGCCGCAGCGGCGACAATCAGGGCCTCCGTTTCGGTAAAAAAACGCAGCGGGACACGGACCGGCTTATGCTGCGCCCCAAGGAGGGTGGCCTTGCGATCCAGAGAATAAACGAGGACGCCCCCGAGAGTCGCGGCGGAAAGCGTGAGAAAATGACGCCGGCGCATGTGCCGGAGTGTAGCAGAGGAACGCAGTCGCAGCACGCGCGGGGGAGAGCGGCGAAGTCATGGTATAAGTGATATTTAGGGTGGATATAGGAAAAACCGATAGTGGAAAGGGCAGGGCCGTGGAATTCGCGTTTACACCGGAGCAACAGCAGTTGAGGAAGAGCGTGCGAGAGTTCGCGGAAGGCGAAATCGCCCCGCATGTGATGGAGTGGGACGAAGCTTCGCACTTTCCCATGGAGATCATGCCGAAGCTCGCAGAGATGGGGCTGCTGGGAGTTATTTTTCCGGAAGAGTATGGCGGGGCGGGGCTGGGCTATATCGAATACGCATTGGCGATTGAGGAGTTGGCGCGCGTGGACGGCTCTGTGGGGCTGATTGTCGCAGCGCACAACTCGCTGTGCTCTAACCACATTTTCAAGTTTGGGACGGAAGCCCAGAAGAAAAAGTACCTTGTGCCGCTGGCTTCGGGGAAAGCTATTGGCGCGTGGTCGCTCACGGAGCCGGAGGCCGGCTCAGACGCGGGCGGGACTCGAACGACGGCCGTGCGTAACGCAAAAGGCTGGGTACTGAATGGCGCGAAGACCTTCACGACGAATGGCCATTACGCGAACTTTTGCGTTGCCATGGCGGTATCAGATAAATCGAAGGGTTCCCACGGAATTAGTGCGTTTATATTGGAAAAAGGAATGCCGGGATTCAAGCCGGGCAAGAAGGAAAACAAACTCGGGATGCGAGCAAGCGACACCTCCGAGGTCATTTTTAGCGATTGCCATGTGCCTCCGGAGAATTTGCTGGGGCCCGAAGGCGAAGGCTTTACCGGCAGCTTGAAGATTCTGGATGGCGGGCGCATTTCGATTGCGGCGTTGGCGCTGGGCATGGCGCAAGGTGCGCTCGAAGCGGCGACAAAATACGCAAAGCAGCGGAAGCAATTCGGGCAGCCCATCAGCGATTTTCAATCCGTGCAATTCAAGCTGGCGGACATGGCCACGCAAGTGGAAGCCGCGCGGTTGCTCGTCTACCAGGCGGCCTGGCTGGCAGACAAGAAGGACGTGCGGTTCACACGCGAATCCAGCATGGCCAAATTGTTTGCGAGCGAAGTGGCGGTGCGCGCGGCGAACGAGTGTGTGCAGATTCATGGGGGGTACGGATTCATCAAGGACTATCCGGCGGAAAAATATTATCGTGACGTGAAACTTTGCACGATTGGCGAAGGCACGAGCGAAATTCAGCGTCTGGTGATTGCACGCCAACTGCTTGGTAAGAAATAATAGGCAGGTGCAATCCCGCTCCCCGAAAAGCTCCACAGGACAAGCATGACCGTGCCCGTCTTGGCTGTTGACCGATGGGCCGAACAGGTGCGCGCGGGCGACGTTCGCGCGATCTCGCGTGCGATTACCGCGATTGAAAATCATGCGCCTGAGGCCGAGGAACTGCTGCGGCTGCTTTTTCCGCAGACGGGACAGGCGTATTTGACCGGCATAACGGGCGCTCCAGGAACAGGGAAGAGCACGCTGGTGGACAGGCTAGCCGCCTTCCACCGTAAGAAACATGAACAAGTTGGCGTGATCGCGGTGGACCCGACCAGTCCATATTCCGGCGGTGCGATTCTGGGCGACCGGATTCGTATGCAGGGGCATGCAGGGGACTCCGGCACTTTCATCCGCTCGATGGCAACTAGAGGATTTCTTGGCGGGCTCGCGCGCGCGACCGCAGAAGTTGCGCTGCTGCTGGACGCTGCGGGGAAAAAGCACGTGCTGATTGAAACCGTTGGGGTGGGGCAAGATGAAATTGACATTGTCCGGCTGGCGGATTGCGTGCTGGTTGTGATGGTGCCGGGGCTCGGCGACGACATTCAGAACATGAAAGCCGGCCTGATGGAGATTGGCGACATCTTTGTGCTGAACAAAGCGGACCGCGAAGGCGCCGACCGCCTTGAGCAACAGTTGCTGGCCATGCTTTCGCTGGTGATGCCGCGCGACGGCTGGCATCCTCCTGTGGTTCGCACCGTGGCGACTGAGAATAAAGGGATCGAAGAGCTGGCGGCGGCCGTGAAGAAATTTGAGAAACATTTCGAAGCGAGCGGGGAACGTAAGCGCAAGCATGCGGAGCACTGGAAGAACCGCCTGCTGGAGTTGCTCGAATCGCGACTAATTGAGCGCGCGTTGGGCGGTGCGGGCGGCGAAGCGCGGTTGACGGAGATGGCTGAAGAAGTAGCGGAACGCAAGAAAGACCCGTTTACCGCAGTGAACGAAATTCTCAAACGCAGCGGGCTTGATCGCTAGGAGACAAAACGGAATGGCGCCGAAGAACTCTGGCAAAGGAAAAACCAAGGGAAGGTCTGCGCAGGCAACCATTGGCATCATTGGCGGGAGCGGCCTTTATTCGATGAGTGGCCTGACAGACGCGCGGGAGATTCGCGTAAAGACGCCGTTCGGCGAACCATCGGATGTGATCGTGCTTGGGACACTGGAAGGAAAGCGCGTGGCATTTCTGGCTCGCCATGGGCGCGGGCACCGTATCTTGCCGAGCGAAATAAACTATCGAGCAAACATCTACGCGATGAAGCTTCTTGGCGTGGAGCGAATCATATCCGTAAGTGCCGTAGGCTCCTTAAAGGAGGATTTGCGGCCTGGGGAATTCCTTGTGCCGGATCAGTTCTTTGACCGAACCAAAAATAGGGCTTCCACATTTTTTGGCGACGGGCTGGTCGCGCACGTGGCGTTTGCGCATCCCACGTGCGGAGAACTATCCGGTGTGCTTTCGGATGCGTGCGCCCGCGAAACGGTAAAAGTGCATCGCCGCGGAACGTATGTTTGCATCGAAGGACCGCAGTTCTCGACGCTGGCGGAAGCGGAAGTCAATCGTCAATTGCGATTCGACGTGATTGGGATGACCAACCTGACGGAAGCCAAGCTCGCGCGCGAGGTGGAGATTTGCTACGCCACGATCGCCATGATCACGGATTACGATTGCTGGCACCCCGACCACGAATCGGTGACTGCCGCGCAGATTATCGCGACGCTGAACCAAAACGCCGAGAATGCGCAGAAAGTGTTGCGCGCGGCGGTCCGACAAGTTCCGGCCGGGCGCAACTGCAAATGCGGAAGCGCGTTGAAACACTCGCTCGTCACGAACATGAAGCTCGTTCCGAAGGCCACCAAGCAACGGCTGTCGGCCATCATCGGAAAATACATTTCCTAGGAGAAACGCGTGTCCTTACTGGTTGTGGGATCAGTTGCGTTCGATGCGTTGGAGAGTCCATACGGTAAGGTCGAACGTGCGGTTGGTGGCGCAGCTACCTACTTCGCTGTGGCTGCGAGTTTTTTTACACATGTGAATCTCGTGGGAATCGTCGGTGACGATTTCACCGAAGTGGATGCACAGGTCTTTCACGGACGCACGATCAATCTGGATGGGCTGGAGCGTGCGCCGGGGAAAACGTTTTTCTGGGCGGGACGCTATTCGCAGAATCTAAACGAACGCGTAACCCTGGCGACGGAATTGAACGTCTTTGCGGAATTCAAACCGAAGCTGCCGGAGAAGTACCGGAACTCGGAGTACGTTTTTCTGGCGAATATTGCACCGGCTCTGCAGAGCGATGTGCTGCATCAAGTCAAGAAAAAACCAAAGCTCGCGGCAATGGACACGATGAACTATTGGATTGAGAGAACGAACGCCGAGTTGCGCGAAACGCTGAAGCACGTCGATATCTTGATGATCAATGACTCAGAGACCCGCGAGCTTTCCAACGAACACAATCTGCTCCGCGCCGCAAAACACATTTTCAAAATGGGGCCGAGCATTTTGGTGGTGAAACGCGGAGAGTATGGCGCGATGATGGTGGACAGTCGCGGAGTGTTCTGCGTTCCGGCCTTTCCACTCGAAGAACCTCACGATCCCACGGGAGCCGGAGACAGCTTCGCGGGCGGATTTATGGGGTATCTCGCTGGAAGCAAGGACAAGAGCGATGCGTCCCTGCGGCGGGCGATGGTCTACGGTTCCGTGCTTGGCAGTTTCGCGGTGGAGAAATTCGGATTAGACCGCCTACGGCATCTCAAGCGCAGCGAGATACACGCTAGAGCACGCCACTTTGCGAAATTGACGCAGTTCAAACTGTAGCCGGATAAAATCACACGCAGGCGCGCCGGGGCGCCAAGGCATGCTCTCTTTTCGTGAAATCATTCTGCGATTGACGGTAGCGGCCGTTTTGGGCGCTGCTATTGGCATAGAGCGTGATTTGAAGCGCCGGCCGGCGGGTATGCGCACGAGTTGCTTTGTTTGCCTGGCCACCGCGCTTTTCACGATTCTGTCCGGCGAAATCGCGCGCGTGCTTGGCGACACTGGAAGCACGCGCATAGCCTCCAACATCGTGCAAGGCATCGGTTTTTTGGGCGCGGGGGCGATCTTGCGCGAAGCGGGGGGCCGGGTTGGCATGACCACCGCGGCGACAATTTTCGTTGAAGCGGCGATCGGCATGGCCGCCGGCGGCGGGCTTTTTAAAGTAGCCACGTTCACAGCGGCGCTGGTGCTTTTTGCGCTGGTTTGCCTGGGATGGATCGGGCAACGCTTTGACTTGAAGTGCCGCCCCATGGTGTTTCGATTCACCACGAGCCACGCGGAAAATGTAGCCTCGGAAGTGCAGCGTTTGATAGCGGAGTTAAAGGCCCCGATGCAGCATTTTCGCGTGTCCATGGTAGGGAACACTTCCATTGTGGAATTTGAATCCGTGGTAAGCCATAGCCAGCAAGACAAAATCGTCACCCAGCTCCATCGCCAGGGAGTAATTACGGAAGTGACGCCAGGCGAGGGCAGTCACGAATGAGCGTGGGCAACGGGACTCCGCGAAAACCCAAAGCACTGAAGTCGGGTTCCCGGCTGGCGGTGTTTGCTCCGGCTTCGCCTGCGGATCCCGTCGAAATGATCGCTGGGCTCGCCGAGCTCAAACGCCAGGGATTTCAGGTCGCATCGAATCAAGACAGCAAAGCAGAAGGTTACTTTGCTGGGCCCGCACTTGATCGAATGAACGGATTTCTTTTCGCCATTCAGTCAGAACAAATTGATGGGCTTGTGGCATTGCGCGGAGGCTACGGATCGAATTACCTGCTCGACTATGATTTGGAGAAGAGCGTTCGGAACCTGAAATGCGTAGTCGGCTTCAGCGACCTAACGTATCTTCACGTCTATCTCTGGCAACGGTTTAACTGGGTGACTTTCTACGGGCCTATGGTCGTCGGCGGTCTGAACGCAGGTGCGGGAGCGCAAAAGGGCTACGATGAAAACTCCTTCCTTCAAGCGATCCGCAAATCGGAGAGTGGATGGAAGGTGCGGCTCAAGGGCGAACCTGTCCTGGCTGGACAAGCCATGGGAAGAGTTCTCGGCGGATGCCTGACTATGATTGAGGCGACCATCGGGACGCCCTGGGAATTGAACACAAAAGACTCGATTCTCCTTTTGGAAGACCGCGCGATGAAGCCCTACCAGGTGGACCGCGTGCTGATGCATTTGAAGCAAGCGGGGAAATTTGATGGCGTAAAGGGAATCTTGCTGGGGGAATTTCCGGATAGCCCCCCGGCAGTGTCCGGAGCGCCAACCGTGAAAGAAGTTTGCGCGCGGATCTTGCGCCCTTTGGGGATTCCGATTGTTTTTGGGGCGCCTGTGGGGCACACGCCGCGGCCGATGCTGACGATTCCGCTGGGCATCAAAGCACGCTTGGACGCGGACGGTGAAGGGACATTGGAATATCTTGAATCGGCGGTGGGAGCTTGAATCCAGCGAAGCACGTTCATGTGATTGGAATTGGCGGCTCGGCGATGTCTCCGTTGGCGGGAATGTTGCGCGAGCACGGCTTTCGTGTGACGGGCTCCGACTCGGGAGTCTACCCGCCCGCCTCAACCTTGCTCGAGAGCTTGGGGATTTCGTTCTACCACTCTTTTGATGCGGCGCATTTGCAGCCCACGCCCGACCTGGCGGTCATCGGGAATGTCATTGCACGAGGGAATCCAGAACTGGAAGAGGTTTTGGATCGCAGAATCCCGTACCGTTCGCTGCCGGAAATGCTGGAAGAGGTTTTTCTTCCCGGGAAGCATTCCATCGTGGTGAGCGGAACGCACGGAAAAACGACGACGACCGCGATGCTGGCGTGGATTTTCCAAACGGCAGGCAAGCGGCCAAACTTCTTGGTGGGCGGGGTGGCTGAGAATTTTGGTAAAAGCTATGGTTTGGGCGGTGGAGAAGAATTCATCCTCGAAGGCGACGAGTATGAGACAGCGTTTTGGGACCGGGGGCCGAAGTTTTTCCACTATCACCCGGACGATTTGATTGTGACGTCCCTGGAATACGACCACGCGGACATTTACCCGGATTTTGAAACATACCAACTCGCGTTCAAGCGGCTCGTCAATCTTGTGCCTCGGCGTGGCCGCGTAGTGATTTGGGGGGACACGGAGGAGTCGGGACCGGCGCTGCGGCACGCAGCGGAAAAAGCGTTTTGTCCTGTAGAGACATACGGCTTCAGCGCGGAAAATGATTGGGTGGCCAAAGAATTCGCTGTCGAAAGCGAGTTGATGCGCTTCCGCGTGCAGCGCCGCGGAACGTCATTTGGCGAGTTTTTACTAACGGCGACAGGCAAGCACAATGCGCTAAACGCCATGGCCGCAATGGCCGTTGCTCACGGCCGCGGAATTAGTGCGCAAAAGATTGCCGAGGCCCTGACCACATTTCGCAGCGTGAAGCGTCGAATGGACGTAAAAGGCGAGGTTGGCGGCATCTTGATCGTGGACGATTTTGCGCACCATCCCACAGCCGTGAAGGCTACGATTGAGGCGGCAAGGACGCGCTGGCCAGGACGGCGGATGTGGGCGATTCTCGAGCCGCGTTCCAATTCGATGCGCCGCAAAGTCTTCCAGGACGCGCTGCCGAAGGCTCTGGCACTCGGAGATCGCGTTATTCTGGGCGGAGTATATCGCGCTCAGCAGTTGGGCGACGAAAACCGCATGGATCCCGAAGCCGTTGCAGCCGATGTCCGAAAGCTTGGTAAGGACGCGCGCGTCTTTCCGAGTTCGGATGCTATTGCGGAGCATCTTGCAGGCGAAGCGAAAGCGGGCGACTTACTTCTGATCATGTCGAACGGCAGCTTCGACGGCTTGTGTGAAAAACTGCTCAAGAAACTGGGCTCTGCCGATGCGGTTCCCCGCGAGGCAAACGCCCGGTGAGTTTTCCTGCTTCCGTTAGACGCTTGGTGCGCCCTTTCCCTCTCCTCCTTCTGGGTTTCTTCTCGTTCAACGCAACCACCAAGGCTACGATTCAGTACAGCATCTCGCTCGAACATCCCGAGCAGCATCTATTCCACGTGACGATGACCATTCCCGACGTTAAGGGCGAAGTCACCGTGCAAATGCCTGCGTGGAACGCCCTGTACCAGATTCGCGATTTCAGCAGCCACATCCAACAGGTCGAGGCTTTTTCGGGGCGAGAACAAGCACCGCTGGAAAAACTAGACAAGCAAACTTGGCGGATAAAGGGAAACAATATCGTCGTCGTTCACTATGCAATCTATTGGGACGAGCCGGGTCCTTTCGGGACACAGCTTAATGGCCAGCACGCCTTCCTCAATCCGGCGATGATCCTCATGTACGTTCCAGACCGCCGCAATGAAGACGTGTCGCTGACCTTCCGTGACAGGCCGACAAAATGGGGATTCAGTACGGTCCTAGACGCGGTATTTTCGGATGAACCCACACCATCCATGACGACTTTCCTTGCCCCCAATTTCGACGCGCTGGCAGACGCACCGATCGAGGTGGGCACATTCACAATATTCCAGTTGAACATATCCGGGCCTCCGATCTTTGTCGCCATCCACGGCGATAGCTGGAGCAGAAAAAAGGTCGAAGCCGATCTTACAAAAATTTGCAATTACGAATTGAAGCTCATGAATGGGGCTCCCTATCCGGAGTATAGATTTATCCTGCATATTGGAAAAGGTGCAGGGGGTGGAGGCATGGAACACTCGAACTCGACAGCGATTGGCGTACCTTCGGATGAATACTTGTCTGGCGTGGCCGCGCATGAGTTTTTTCATTTGTGGAATGTGAAGCGCATCCGCCCCGCGACCCTCGAGCCTGTGGATTACACCAAAGAGCAGTACACGCGCGCGCTGTGGTTCGCTGAAGGCGTAACGAGCACTTACGGCTCATACGCGCTGGTGCGCAGCGGCATCTGGAACAAAGACCGGTTTTACGACGACATGGGCGAGCAGATTACCGAGCTCGAAAGCCGCCCCGCGAATCACTGGCAGAGCGCGGAGCAATCCAGCCTGGATGCCTGGCTTGAAAAATATCAGCTCTACAATCAGCCGGACTATAGCGTCTCCTACTACACCAAGGGGCAAGTGCTGGGCGATTTGCTGGACATTTTGATTCGCGACCGCACAAACAACGCGAAGAGTCTGGACGACGTGCTTCGCGCCATGAACAAGGATTTCGCCAAGCAAGGGACGTTTTACCGCGACAGCCTGGACGTCCGCTTGGAAGCCGAGAGGATCGCGGGCGGTTCGTTTGAGGAATTTTTCCAGAAATACGTGGCAGGCATTGAGCCATTCCCGTATCAACAAATCCTGGGACTCGCTGGGCTGGAAATGCGCACCAAGGAACAGCTGCGCGCAACCCTGGGGTTTGCGGGCGAGCGCGAGGCAAGCGGCGCATTTATCGTGAGGGCCGTGGATGCCGACGGCATTGCTGCCCAGGCTGGAATGCGCGTTGGTGACGCCATTCTCACGTGGAACAGCGGGGAGGTGCCGCGACGCCCAGCGCGCTGGGTGATGGAGCAGAATCCCGGCGACTTGCTGGCACTTCGGATTCGGCGAGAGGACAAAGAACTTTCCGTGGAGTTCAGGCTCGGTAAAATTAAAGAAACTGCCTACGAAGTTCTGGAGGCCTCTCACGCAACCGAGAAGGCCCGGCGTATCCGCGAAGGCCTGTTGCGCGGCGAAACATCGGTAGCGGCGCATCGTTAGCTGCTTCCCAGTTACTTTGGGCATGCTGCTTCTCGCCCTTCACCTTGCGCTTGACCTGCCGCGCGGGATTCGAGAAAGTCTTGCCTGGGTATGCCGCGCACCCTTTTCATCGCGATATTCTTGTCCCTCTATATCCTCATTGTCGGGCCGCCGCTACTCCTCTACACGCTGATTACCAAGGATCCGGATCCTATTTATTGGGGAGGCGTCAGAGGCGTAATGTTTTTTGTGCGCGCCGTTGGCGTACGAGTACGCGTGAAGGGCACAGAGCGCATTCCCAAAGAGGTTTGCCTCTTCGTGGCGAATCACACTAGCTCCGCGGATGCACCCGCGATCGTGGGAGCGATTCCGCGCCGTGTCGCGATTCTTTTGAAGGAGTCGCTCTTCAAATGGCCCATTGTGGGCCAGGCGTTCCGTTCGGCACACTTCATTCCCGTCAATCGAAGGGCGCGCGACTCGGCTATCGCGAGCGTGGAGAAAGCCACCGAAGCCATGAAGGCGGGGCAATCGTTTTTGATTTATCCGGAGGGGACGCGCAGCCCGGACGGCCGCCTGCAGGAATTCAAGAAAGGCGCAGTAGTGATGGCCATTAAAGCGGGCGTGCCGATTGTGCCGATGGCATGTTCGGGCGCGCACCGAATCATGGAGAAAAGGTCGCTCGTGATCCGTCGCGGAGAAATCGTCGTCGAATTTCTGGAACCCATTGACGCATCGAAGTATTCGTTCGAAGAGCGGGACGTCTTGAACGAAGTGGTGCATGACGCGATGGCGGCGGCGCTGCCCGAGGATCAGAAGCCAGCAGTCGCCGTAGAGACCGAGACGAGAGATGTCTTGTAGGAGAAGAAGATGAGCACGAACCGCATGCATTTGAAATGCTGTTTTGCCGCTAGCGTGGCCTTGTTCTTTTGCTGCGTACTTGCTTCGGCTCAAGAGAAACACCTCCTAACCGCACGCGAGGTCATTGGCCAGATACAGCAGCACGTCGGAGTGCCATGGCAGGCGGAAACGGTGGATACGTTCAAGGCCGGCAATCCAGAGGAGCCGGTCACGGGTATTGCGCTAACCATGATGGCCACGATGGATGTGCTCGAGCGCGCAGCCGCGTCCGGCAAGAACCTCATCATCACGCACGAGCCGACTTTCTATAACCACCTGGATAAGCTCGATGTCCTCCCGGAAAAGGAAAAAGATCCTGTACTCGCCGCCAAACTTGCGTTTATTGCTGAACACCACCTGGTCGTTTGGAGATTCCACGATCATTGGCACCGCCGCACTCCGGACGGCATCGAAGCGGGAATGGTGCGAGCACTTGGCTGGGAAAAACAGCAGGATCCAGAGAATCAATACTTGTTCGCAGTTTCAGAGACCACGCTGGAGTCGCTGGCAGCCGACCTAAAGAAGAAGCTAGACATTCACGTGCTGCGCGTGGTTGGCGATCCCCATCTGAACGTTAAGAAAGTCGCGCTCGTGCCGGGGGCTTCGGGATTCCAGAAGGAAACGCAGGCCTTGGAGATAAAAGACGTGGATGTTCTAGTGACCGGCGAGCCTCGCGAGTGGGAAACAGTCGAGTACGTCGCGGATGCGGTGACGCAAGGCAAGCACAAAGGGCTCATCATTCTAAGCCACATTCCTTCCGAACAGGCTGGCATGGAAGAATGCACGCGCTGGCTAAAGACATTGGTGAGCGAAGTTCCCGTCGAATTTGTGCCGGCAAAAGACCCTTTCTGGCGGTATTAAGTTTTCCTT
>Ga0209166_10000575_pt1 | contig 38453 bp, 37 predicted proteins | sample Coa_R1_3_FD_187151 | JGI IMG/M metagenome (GOLD analysis project Ga0209166, IMG submission 187151) | Surface soil microbial communities from Centralia Pennsylvania, which are recovering from an underground coalmine fire - Coalmine... | ecosystem: Environmental > Terrestrial > Soil >...
TGGAGGGCAAGCCGCCGCATCTCGTCCCCCGACTGGGCGAGTGCATACTGCGATTGGGCCTCGTTTTCAGCAACCACCGTCCGTTCTCCCTTCCGTATCTTCACGATTTGTGCCTGCTTCGCAGCGTGAACCGCCCCGGGTAACCTGGAGGCTCCAGTCTTTGAGAGGGACGGAGCAATGGTCCAGAGAACCCGGTACCCGGCCGAGCTGCGCGAGCGTGCGGTGCGCATGGTCGTGGAGCACCGCAATGAGCATCCCTCGGAGTGGGCGGCGATCTGCTCGATCGCCGAGAAGTGTGGCATGAAGCCGGAGACGCTGCGGCTGTGGCTCCGCCGCGCGGAGGTCGACAGCGGCCAGCGGCCTGGGCTCACCAGCCAGCAGCAGGAGCGCATTCACGAGCTCGAACGCGAGAACCGTGAGCTACGCCGGGCCAATGAGATCCTCAAGGCTGCTTCAGCTTTTTTCGCGCGGGAGCTCGACCCGCGCCTGCCGAAGCCGTGAGCTTCATCGCGACCAATAAGGTGCGCTGGGGAGTCGAGCCGATCTGCCGGATACTCGAGGTCGCCCCTGCGACGTACTACGCCGCGGTCAGCCGATCGTCATCAGCGCGTGCGGCGCGTGACGTCACCTTGAAGGAAGCCATCACGCGCGTCTGGCAGGAACACCGCGGCGTGTACGGGGTCGACAAGGTCTGGGCGCAGTTGCGCCGCGAGGGCATCGCGGTCGCTCGATGCACCGTGGAGCGCCTGATGCGGGTGTTGGGACTGCGCGGTGTCGTGCGGGGGAAGACCAGCGTGCGGACGACGCTGGGTGATGCAGCGGCGGTGCGACCGGCGGACCTCGTGCAGCGGCAGTTCCGTGCGCTGGCACCCAACCGCTTGTGGGTGGCCGATCTGACCTACGTGAAGACGCACAGCGGCTGGGTGTACGTGGCGTTCGTGATCGATGTCTTCTCCCGCGCCGTGGTCGGCTGGCAGGCGTCCCGCTCGCTCCGTACCGACCTCGCGCTCGACGCGTTGGAGATGGCGCTGTGGCGACGGCGGGGGCAGGAACTCGGTGGCCTCGTGCATCATTCGGATCGCGGCGTGCAGTACGTCGCGATCCGCTACACCGAACGGCTCGCTGAAGCCGGGGCCGTTGCCTCCGTGGGGTCACGCGGCGACAGCTACGATAACGCGCTGGTCGAGTCGTTCAATGGGCTCTACAAGACCGAGCTGATCCGGCACCGGGGGCCGTGGCGCGGGCTGGACGACGTGGAGTACGCCACGCTGGACTACGTCGATTGGTTCAACAACCGACGGCTCCATGGAGAGCTGGGGATGGTGCCGCCGGCGGAGTTCGAGACGCGCTACTATGCGGAGCAGCAGCCACTTCCGCTGGCTGCTTCCCAATAACTCGAGTCTCCACTAAACCCGGGGCGGTTCAACCCGCCGATATCCAAGACACGAATAAAGCCGCGGCTCCCCGATGCCTGTCCCACTTCTAGCCAGCCATACTCGCGGACCCACCGCGTGAGGGCGGGATATGCCTCGGCAAATGGGTCCGCCGGGGTCCTGGTCATGGCTAGAAGCGCTCAATGTAGCTGGCGGCGACGGCTTCCGGTGGGTTGGTATAGCGCTGAATGTACCGCTGCGAGCGGTGGCCGAGCCGCCGCTCCAGTTCATAGGCATCGGCACCGGTGGTGCGGGCGAGCTGGAAGGCGAAGGTATGCCGCAGGTCATGCGGCCGCAGCGGCGAGAGACGCCGTGCCAGGTCGGTGACCTCAGCGTCATGCCAGCGGCCGAGCTGCTCCAGGATGAGGTTGATGGCCCGCGGCGAGAGCCGGCCATCTGCCGAGCGAGCGGGTACCCCCGTCGCTGAGAGAAACAACGCGGTCGCTTCCTCCGTGACATCAGCAGCCCGTTCGTACTCGAAATAATCGGCGAGCGCGGTGCGGGCATCGGCGGAGAGGAACACGGTCCGCTGGGTTTTGCCCTTGCCCTGCACACCGGTAATCGTCGCCCGGCGAGCAGCCCGCAGCGCCGTGGCGGTGTGCGGCTGGACCTGGTCGAGGTCGAGGGTCACCAACTCCTCGCGGCGCAGGCCGGTAGAGAGCAGCACAAACACGATAGCGCGGTCCCGCCAGGGCCGCCGGCGAGCGTGGACGTCCGCATCTTTCCCCTGCCAGCGCCGGCCTTTCTTGACGGCAAGCCGGGGCAAGCGGTCACAGAGGCTTTTCAGCGAGCGCACTTGCGCATCGGAGAGGGCGCGTGGTTCGAGCGGCGGCAGCCCCAGTTCGCCGACCCCTTTCGCGGGGTCACCAAAGGGGAAGAGCCGCGGCGCATGGATACTGACCCAGGAGGTGAAGGCGGAGAGGGCGGCCAGGTGGTTGTTGACCGTCGCCGGCGCCAGGCCCTGGTCCACGAGGTGCTGCTGCCAGGCGACGACGTCGCGCTTCAGACAGGTGCTGGCGCGGTCATGGCCGTACGCCTCGCGGTAGAAGGCGATGAACCGCCCCAGCTGCAGCGCGAGTTTCTTGGCGACTTCCTCGGAGCGCACGCCGGCGACGGCGAGCTGCTGATACCGCTCAGCCCAAATCGCCAGACTGTCGACCGTTGCCGGTGCGGTGTCCGGAACGAGGGCAACCGGCCCGTTTGCACTTTCGTGAAGTGAATTGTCGGGGATAGTGGCGATGGCTCGCGCACGACGATTCGGCATAGATGTCTAGTATACTACACAGAAGGGACCCTCTGTGACGTGAATCTTGGACAACGACGGAGCAGCGCGATGATTATCGAGCGGTTGGTGTTTCGAGGGAAGTTCGGGCAGAGTGATGCGATTGTGGCGTCCTTTCGCGACTGGAAGGCGCGCATCGGCGCACGGTTCGGAGCGCCCATTCGCCTCCTGGTGGACGTTACCGGGCCACTCTTCACGGTGGTCGTCGAAATTGAATACCGTGACCTGGCGCACTTCGATGAGCTCCAGCGCCGCGAACAGGAGCTGTACGGCAGCACGGAGTTCGAAACCTGGTTCGCCGGCTGGAGCGCGGTCACGGCGTCAGCCACGCGCGAACTCTACCGCGTCGTGGACTGAGCGCCGCCAGACGGCGCTTGCCGGGTTGGCACTGCAGCAGGACGGAGGCGCGACATGTGGCAGCCAGACGGCTGGGGGTGGCGGGCGCGCATTGGCGTGCTGACACCGCACGCAGACATCGGCCCCGAGGCGGAGTTCCACGCGATGGCACCGACGGGGGTCTCGGTCCATGCGGCACGGGTGCCGCTGGGCATCATGGCACCGGGCGGCGCCATGGACTCCACGGTTGCCCTGCAGCCGGTGCGGGCCTTCGCCGACCCGCCCCACATCGACGCGGCAGCGGAACTGCTGGCGGCAGCCCCCCTGCACGCCATCGCGGTCGGCTTCACGAGCAGCAGTTACGTCCGGGGCGCGGTCGCTGATGCGGCGCTGCAAGCCCGCTTGGAGGAGCGCACGCGGGGGATTCCCGTCGTCATCACCTGCGCCGCAGCGGTCCTCGCGCTGCGGACCCTCGGTGCCCGACGGCTGGCCCTGATTGACCCACCATGGTTCTCGCCTGAGCTGACGCAGCTGGGCATGCAGTATTTCGAGAGTCAGGACTTCGAGGTGGTCCATGCGGCCCCGGCTGGGCTGCCCAGCGGGCAGTACCTGGTCCATCCAGGACAGCTCTACGAATGGGCGAGGACCCATGTGCCTGCGAGCGCGGAGGCGGTGTTCGTGGGCGGCAACGGCTTCCGGGCCATTGGTGCCATCCAAGCGCTGGAGGAAGACCTGAGACGGCCGGTGCTGACGGCGAATCAAGTTGCCTTCTGGCAGGCCCTCCACGTGGCCGGCATTCGGGCGCCCGTCGTGGGCTACGGTGCACTCTTCGCGCACGCGCCTATCGACCCCTAGTTACAGACGTCGTGCCCGCCCGACCAGGCGGCGAAGCCCTCTTCCACGGACGATTTCCGCTCTCGCCCAATGCCAGTGAGCGAGCTGCCTCACGCGAGCTGCGGTGTCGCGCCAAATAGCGCTGAAGATTTCCGGCTCTTGCGCACTTCTGCTGCGTAGGGTGTCCTGCGTGAGGTCCGCATTCCCTCACCCAAAGTCGCTCATGCTCACGCAGGCTCCCCCTTGCACGTCGCGCTAGCGCGTTACCCTGCCGGGGCGCGTTCTGGCACGGTCCGGACCGGTGCGAACGGCAGTCGGCACTCCTGCGGGCGCGGGTCTTCCGCCTCCGCCCGGCCCCACCATCAGCAGCGAGAGTGCGCAAGACCCGGGATTCTTCAGCAGAATTTGGCGTCTTCAGACCGGTTGCGGTGTCTGGGTGACCAGCCCAAGAGGCTGGTTTGCTCCCATGCCGGCCGCGGCGTGCATGGCTGGCGCCCGGTGGAGACGAGTGCATGCCGTCGTGGTGGCTACGCGGTGCCGCTCCCTGTCGCTCGGGGAACGGGCAGACGAGCAAGCAACTCGGTAGAGGTCGAGACCCAGCCGAACAGCGCCTGGATGGTGAGCAGGGACGCCTCGTGGTTGCTGCGACTGCACTCGGCCCCCAACGGCTCCGCGGTGCAGTCGGCAAGCAGCAGGCAACTGTAATCGCGGAACATGGCGTCGCGGATGGTGGATTCCACACACACGCTCGTCGTGCAGCCCGTCACGATCAGATACCTGGCCTCCAGCGTCTTCAGGATGATGTCCAGGTCGGTCTGGTAGAAGCCGCTGTAGCGGTGCTTGGCGACCACGATGTCCCCAGCCTGCGGTGTCAACGCGTCCAGGATCGCTGTGTTCCAAGTCCCGCGCACCAGCACGCGGCTTTCTGACTCATCGGGCGCGGTCACCCGCTCGCCGACGCCGAAGCGCCGGTGGCGGAGGAAGTTCGGCGAGTCCGGGGCGCCAGCGTCGGACAGGTCGGGGCGGAACTCCATCGTCAGGTAGATGACCGGAAGGGCCACCGCCCGCGCGGCCGCCAGCACGCGGGCGGTCGGGGCGACCGCTGCCTGGATGGGCGTGATGTCGATACCGGCCCGCTGAAACATGCCCCCTTCGGCGCCGAAGTCGTTCTGCATGTCGATGACGAGCACGGCGGTGCGTGTTACGTCCAGGGTCAGCGGGTCTGGGGTGGCCGGAATAACAAGAAGCTGAGCCGCCGACGACATGACACCCCTCCCGCGGCAAACGGCGGAAACGCAGCGCAGCCAAGTGTAGCACCGCGGCGAGGGACGCAGCCACATGCACGCGTGCGGGTCCCGGCTTGACCTGTGCCGCGGACCAGAGACGTGCAGGAGATGTTGGGGAGATCTCCTCCACGGATTTTTCATAGTGTTAGGGGAGGTGGCAGACTGCACGCGCCGCCTCGCCTTACGCCCGCGGGCCGACGACGCGATCGGTCGCGGCGCCGAAGCGGGCGGTGTGGTCCGGGCCGCCGCGCAACTCGCGGTTGGCGTCGCGCTCCAGCGCGATCGCCGCGGCGTCCAGCGCGGCGGCGTTGATCACGCGCTTGGCGTGGCGGATCGCCAGCGGCGAGCTGGCAGCGATCATGCGGGCGTACTCCAGCGCCACGGCTTCCAGTTGCTCATGCGGCACGACCTTGTTCACCAGTCCCATCGCCAGCGCCTCGGCGGCGTCGATCGCGCGGCCGGTGAAGACGAGGTCTTTGGCCTGCGCCTGGCCCACCACGGCCGGCAGCAGGCTGGCCGTCACGACGAGGCCGTACGAGGCGCCGGGAAACTTGAAGGTGGCGCGGTCGCTGCAGATGCGGATGTCGCACTGCAAGGCGGTGACCGTGCCGCCGCCCATGCAGAAGCCGTTGATCGCGGCGACGATCGGTTTCTCCACGCGGCCGAGCCGCGCACTGAGGCCACCGGAGCCGCCCGGGCTCGGCCCCCTCCCCTGCCCCTCCCCCAACGCGTTGGGGGAGGGGTTCTGCAGGGTTAGTTGCTGAGTCGTTCTCCCTCCCCCATCGCCATGGGGGAGGGTCGGGGAGGGGGCCGCGCGGCCCGAGGCCTCGCCCATGTCCTGGCCGGCCGTGAAGGAGTTGCCCGTGCCGGTGAAGACGATCACCCGCACCTCGGGGTCGGCGTCGGCTGCGTCGATCGCGGCGATCGCGGCGGCGGCGAGGGCGTCGTTGACGGCGTTGCGCTTCTCCGCGCGGTTGAGGCGGATGATCACCCCGCCCTCGATGGGTTCGCTGAGCACGAGCGGTTCGGCCATGCGCTGCTCTCCCGGCGGCGCGAGTCGGTGCAGGCGGCGCCGCCCGCGCCCAGTATGGCCGCGAACCGCGCCGGCTGGGAAGAGCGGCACGCTGCGTGTCGCGGCCTCCGCCGCGACGGGCGGTTCACGAACCGCCCCTACCAACGGTCGTTGCCTGCGCCGGGTGCGGTGCTGTCTCCGATCCCGCGCGCCGCCTCACACACACGAGAATCTACAATGACCTAACAGAACGAACACGCATGTTCATATCTCGGGCAGTGCCGTGCGCGATTGCGGCGGGGTCACGGCCCCGTGGAGGCGCCCCAGGCTCGGTCGGGACCGTTCGTGAACGGCCCGTCGCCGCGCCAGCGGCGATCAACGGCGTCGTGGGCAGGTCCAACGCTATGAAATCAAACGACCTGAGGTGAGCCGCGCGCTGCTGACCGCTCACCTGAACGGCTGCGCGATTCGCCGCCGCCGCTCGAAGCGCACGTAGCCCTCGTAGCCCGCCGCCCGCGCCGCCCTGATCGCGACGGCAAAATCCTGGCCGAGCCCTTCCGCGACGTGTGCATCCGAGGCGAGCGTGACCGGCACGCCGGCCGCGTGCGCCAGGGCGATCAGCTCCGGCGCCGGATACAGCTCCCGCGCGGCGGAGCGCAGCCCTTTCGTGTTGATCTCCAGCGCGAGGCCGTTGCGCACGGCCGCGGCGACCACGGCTGCATGAAACGGCGCCGGGTCGCTCGGCCGGTGGCCGAAGACCTTGGGCCGGTCGGCGTGGGCGATCGCGTCGGCGAGGCCGCTACCGGCCAGCTCGACGAGGAGCCGCGTGTACTCGGCGTAGACGGCGTCCACGTCGCGCCGGTCCCATTCGTCGATGAACTCATCGCTGTCGAAGCCGAAGGCGCCGACCCAGTGCACGGCGCCGAGCACGAGGTCCCAGGCGTACGGCGCCAGCATGCGCCGCAGCACCGCGGCCTTGCCGGGAATCCAATCCATCTCGATACCGAGAAACACCGGCAGCCCCGCGCTCTTCGCGTCTTCGATGAGCGCCACGTACTCGGACAGGCGCAGGTTGACGTGGTCGCGCCAGTACGCCGCGGTGGTGGCGGCGAGCTGGGGATTCGGGTCGGCATTCCACCAGCCGTCGAGCAGATCGTAGGCCTCGCGGAAGCGGAAGAGGTGCTCGGTGAAGACGATCCCGTCGAGGCCGGCGGCGAGCGCCGCCTCGGCGTACCGCTCGATCAGGGCGCGGTCCACCGGCCGGCAGCCGCCGTGCGGCTGCAAGTGCGTGTGCGCGTCGATCAGCACCTGCGCCTCCGCGTGCCGGGTTTGGCTATCGGCCGCAACCGGCCGGCGCCCCGATCGTACAGGCGCCAGCGCCAATCAGGAAAAGCCCCCTCTCCCAGGATTGGGAGAGGGGGTTGGGGGTGAGGGCCGAAAACCCTACGCCGTCACATACAGGAACTCCAGCATGCGCACGAAGATGTTCCAGCTCGGCGTCGGGTTGCCGTTGCTGTCCTTCGGCATGCCGCCGATGTTCGGCTTGAGCAGCCCCATGTTCTGCGGGTAGTAGACGAAGATCACGCCGGCCTGCTGCGCCAGGATCTGGTCGGCCTGGGCGTAGAGGTCGGCCCGCTTCTTGGCATCCGGCTCCGCAGCGGCCTGCACCACAAGCTTATCGAAGTTGTCGTCGTGCCAGGCCTGGCGGTGGCCGCTGTCGCCGCCCGCCTTCGACCAGAAGACCAGGTTCTCCTCGTCGTTAGCGTCGGGGTAGTCCTCATACCAGCGGATCCAGATCAGTTGCAGCTTGCGCTGCCACATGCGGTTGTAGACCTCTTTGGGGTCGCCGATCTCGTGGTCGATCTTCATGCCCAGGTTGTCGCCGAGCATCTGGATGATCGCATCGCCGGCCTGCGCCTCGGCGTCGCCTTCTTTGCGCTGCGTCATCGTGATCTTGGGCCAGTTCTTGCCGCCCTCGTACTTGGTGCCCTTGAGCGTGTCCTTGGCGAGCTGGGGGTCGAACTTGGTGAACTCCTCGTACTTGGCCGGGTTGAAGCCCGGCGTGCCCGGCGGGTTGAAGGTGAAGGCCGGGCTGCCCAGCCCTTGCAGCACGTTCTTGATGATCGAGTCGCGGTCGACGGCGTGCGCCATCGCCTGGCGCACCTTCGGCTCGGTGAACGGCTCCTTGTCCGCCTCCGGCACCAGGTACCAGGTGCCGTCGAGGAAGTACTTGACGACCTGCTTGCTCAGCTTATCGTCGCCGAGGATGCGCTTGTAGTCGCCGGGGCCGACGCGCTGTGTCCACTGGATCTCGTTGTTCTCGTAGGCCGACTGAGCAGCGTCCGAGGCGATGATCGGCCGCGTAACCTTGGTGAGATGGACGTTCTTGGCGTTCCAGTAGCCGTCGTGCTTGGCCAGCTCCCAGCCGACGCCATGGTCCCACTTCGTCAGCTTGAAGGGGCCGTTGGTGACGATGTTGGCAGCCTCGGTCCACTTGTCGCCGAACTTTTCCACGGCGCCCTTGTTCGCCGGCAGCGCCGCCGAGTAGGCGAGGATGGCCGGCGCGTACCCGGCCGGGTGCTCGGTGGTGAGCTGCAGCGTGTAGTCGTCGACCACCTTGATGCCCAGCGTGGAGTCATCGGTGATCTTGCCCGTGTTGTACGCCTCGCCGTTCTTGATCACGTCGTAGAGGAACGAGGCGTAGGGCGCCTTCGTCGCCGGGTTGAGCTGGCGACGGAACGAGTAGTCGAAGTCCTTCGCCGTGACCGGCGTGCCGTCGGTCCACTTCGAATCCTTGCGGATGTGGAAGGTGAACTGCGTTGCGTCGGCGTTGACATCCCACGACTCGGCGATGTCCGGCACTGGCTTCAGATCGGGGTTGAACTTCAGCAGGCCGGCCCAGATCGCCACGTCGCCCTGGCAGTAGAGGTCTTTGTTGAAGTCGTGGCTCGATGCATCCTGCTCGACGTTGACGAGGAAGGTCTGGTCGGCCGCGAGCTTCACGCCGGCCGGCACGGGGCCGGGTTCCAGGGACGATGCTCCGGAGGCTGACGGCGAGCCGCCGGTTGCCGCCGCTGCCGGAGCGCTGGCAGCGGGCTTGGCCGCGGCGCTGCCCGAGGGCGCCGCGGAGGTGGCGGCAGCGGCCGGCGGGGCGCTGGCGGCCGGCTTCGCCGCCGCGTTGTTCGCCGGGGCGTTCGCTGTCTTGTTGTTGTTGCTGCTGCCGCAGGCGGCCAGCGCCGCAGCGCCGCCGGCGGCGGCGAAGACCTGCAGCGCCACACGACGATCGATCTTCACACGCGCAAGGTTCCGCTGGAACCGCCGCAGCTGATCCGCCTCGTCGAGCACCGGCAACCCGTCCGTTGTCTGTGGAATCTCTTCGGTCACGGGGTCTCCTCCTGCGTTCGTCTGCTGCGGTCCTCACCCAACGGTGAGGCCGGGTACGACGATCTCACCGCGCCTTCGTGGCTGAACGCTCTTCCTCTCCGTGGCCCCCCTTTCTCACGAGGCGCGCCGTCGGGCAGCGCCGCCTCGATGACGTACCGGTGGAACGGTCAGTTGTTCGCGCGCGGGTCGAGCGCGTCGCGGATGCCGTCTCCCAGGAAAGTGAAGGAAAGCATGGTGATCGCCAGCGCCGTCGCCGGGAAGAAGGCCATGTACCAGTACGAGCGGAACTCCTTGACCGACTCGGAGACCATCTGGCCCCAGCTCGGGATCGGCGGGTTCACGCCGATGCCGAACAGGCTGAGCGTGGCCTCCGTGAAGATCGCCGTGGGAATGCCGAAGGTGATCGCCACGATGATCGGCGTCATCGAATTGGGCAGCAGGTGGCGCAGGATGATCTGCCAGCTATGCCCGCCGGAGAGGCGCGCCGCCTTGATGTACTCTTTCTCGCGCAGCGAGAGCATCTGTGCGCGGGTTAAGCGCGTCATGATCGGCCAGCTCGTGAGCGAGAGCGCGATGATCAGGTGCGGTACGCTGCGGCCCAGGGCCGACATGACAAGAATGGCGAAGAAGAGCGTCGGGATGGAATACATGATGTCCACCACGCGCATCAGCAGGTTATCCACCTGCCCGGCGTAGAAGCCGGCGATGCTGCCGATCGTCACGCCGATGATCGTGGCGAAGAACATCGTCAGCAGCCCGACTTCCATGGCGATGCGGCAGCCGTAGATGATGCGGCTGAACAGGTCGCGACCGATCAGGTCCGTGCCGAACCAGTAGTGCGAACTCGGGGCGACACCGTGGTCGGCCAGGTGCTGGCGGGCGTAGCCGCCGTTGCGCATGAACTGGTCGGCGAGCACGGCGACCAGAATCAGCGCGATCACGCCGACGAGGCCGGCGATCGCCAGCCAGTTGCGGATCAGCCGTCGCCAGGCGTCCAGCCAGAGGTTCGCGCGCTGCAGCGCGATGCCCTCGGCCTCGAGCACGCTTTCGCGCCCGGCGGTCAGCGTCGAGAGCTGCGTATCCTGCATCGCCATGGCCGTTCTCCCTTGCGTTCCCGCGCGTTCGCGCCCTCGTTATGAGTAACGGATCCGCGGATCGACCACGCCGTAGAGCAGGTCCACGATCAGGTTCAGCGCGATGATGAACACCCCCAGCAGCAGGATGATCGCCATGATCATCGGATAGTCGCGCGAGGTGAAGCTCTGGACGAAATACTGCCCTATACCCGGAATGCGGAAGATGGACTCGATCGCCGGCGAGCCGGTGAGCACGGCCGCGAAGATCGGCGCCATGATCGTCAGCGGCGGAATCAGGCCGTTCTTGACGACGTGGACCAGCATCACCCGCGGCTCGGTCAAGCCCTTGGCGCGGGCCGTGCGCACGTAGTCGGAGCGGATCACGTCCACCATGCTGGAGCGGGTGTAGCGGGCGATCGTCGCCAGCGGCGTCATGCCGAGGGCGATGGCGGGCAGGATCACGTCGACGGGGCTGGTCCAGCCGCCCGTGCGCGGAATCAGGTGGAAGACGAGCACGAAGAGCAGGATCAAAAAGACGCCGAGCACGAAATTGGGCAAGGCGATGCCCAGCATTGCTAAGAACGTACAGATGTAGTCTGCCGGCCCGTTCTGGTTCATCGCGGCCATGATGCCCAGGCCCAGGCCGCCGATCACCGCGATCGCCAGGGCGACCAGCCCCAGCTCAACCGAAACCTTGGTCTGCTTCTTGAGAATCTCGGTGACGGAGCGGGTCTTGAACACGTACGACTTGCCGAAATCGAGGCGCACCGCCTTGCCGAGGAACGTGACGTACTGCTGCCAGACGGGCTTGTCCAGGCCAAACTGCTTGGCCAGGACCTTCTGCTCGGCGGGGGTGAGCGGGTTGTTGGCCGCGTCGGGCTGCAGGGGACTGCCGGGTGTGAGGTGCATGAAGACGAACGTGATCAGCGAGAGCGCCAGCAGCGACGGCACCATCCACGCCAACCGGAAAATGGTGTAGCGCAGCATCGCCCACGCCTCCGCCCCTGCGCCCGTGTACACTCGGGCGCGCCGCTTCGGAAAATTACACGAGTTATACTCCCCTGAGCGTCCTTGGGCAAGTGAAGGCCGCCATGCCGCCGAGAAGATCAGGGAACATCGGCGTTGCCGCCGGCCGTCGCCTAGCCCCGCGTTGCTTCGACATCGCCGCCCCGCGGCGATCTGAAGTACGCCGCGTCTCCCTTCCCCACGGAGAAGGGTTGTCTGAGGACAGGCGAAACCAGGGATAGGCGCCCCGCCCGGCCGTGCCCCCACGGCGTGATACCATATAAACGAGCCGGCATGCTGGCGGCGTAAACGGCCGTCGAGTTGACCAGCAACGCATAAGAACCCGCCGACGTCGTTGTGCCGGCACGTATAGTCGAACGTGCAGCAACCGCCGGCGAATGGGCATGTGAACGGCAGATCCGGCGCGCTTGCATCGCTTGCTTGAGCTTTCCGCGCGTTTTCTGCCGTTGAACGCCTGTTCGCATAGGCAGTGCGCTTGCCAGGGTAGGTGTCGTGCCCCGTAGACGCTCTCAGCCGCGCAGTTTCCTGCTGCCGCTGCTGCCACGCCGCCGTGGCGTGCTCTTTCCCAACGTGGCCGCGCCGATCCTCGTCGGCCGGCGCACCTCCGTACGCGCCGTGGACGAAGCGACGGCCCGCGGCTATGAGGTCGCGGTGGTCACCCAGCGCGACGCGGCGCTGACCGACCTGCGCCTCGAAGACATCTACCCGATCGCCACCGAGGCGGTGATCAACCGCGCCCTGCGTCTGCCCGACGGCACCACGCAGGTCTGGGCCCAGGGCCAGCGCCGGCTGCGTATCGACGAGATCGTCTTCACCGAGCCGTACTACCAGGTGCGCGTCACGCCGATCCTCGAAGATGACGAGCGCCCCGTCGCCACCGAGGCGCTGATGCGCGCCGTGCTGGCGCTGTTCGAGAAGGTCGTGCAGCTCTCGCCCACATTGCCTGAAGACGCCTACGTGATGGCGATGAACATCGAGAAGCCGGGCTGGCTGGCCGATTTCGTCGCCTCCTCGCTGGAGCTGGACGACGGCGAGGCGCAGGCGATCCTCTCCACGCTGGATGTGGGCGAGCGGCTGCAGCGCATCAACATCATCCTGGCGCGCGAACTTGACGTGCTGGAGCTGCAGAGCCGCATCCACAACCAGGTGCAGGAGGAGGTCGATAAGTCGCAGCGCGAGTACTTCCTGCGCGAGCAGCTCAAGGCGATCCAGAAGGAGCTGGGCGAGATCGACCCGCAGGCGCGCGAGGTCGCCAACCTGCGCGAGAAGGTCGCCGCCGCCGGCATGCCGCAGGAGGTCGCGGAGAAGGCCGAGGAGGAGCTGCGCCGGCTGGAGCAGATGCCGCTGGCCGCGCCGGAGACCAGCGTGATCCGCGGCTACGTGGACTGGCTGGTGGCGCTGCCCTGGACGAAGCGCACGCAGGACAACCTCGACCTGAAGCGCGCCGCCGAGATCCTCGACCACAACCACTACGGCCTGCGCCGCGTCAAAGAGCGCGTGCTCGAGTTTATGGCCGTGCGCAGCCTGGCGCGGGAGAAGCATCGCAGCCCGATCCTCTGCTTCGTCGGGCCGCCCGGCGTGGGCAAGACCAGCCTGGGCCGCTCGATCGCGGAGGCGCTGGGCCGCAAGTTCGCTCGCGTCAGCCTGGGCGGCATCCGCGACGAGGCGGAGATCCGCGGCCACCGCCGTACCTACGTCGGCGCCATGCCCGGCCGCATCCTGCACATGATGCGCAGCGTGGGCACGGTCAACCCGGTGTTTATGCTGGACGAGATCGACAAGGTCGGCACCGACTTCCGCGGCGACCCTTCCTCGGCGCTGCTGGAAGCGCTGGACCCGGAGCAGAACACCGCCTTCTCCGACCACTATCTCGACGTGCCCTACGACCTCTCGCAGGTGCTGTTTATCACCACGGCGAACATGCTCGATCCGATCATCCCGGCGCTGCGCGACCGGCTGGAGGTGATCGAGCTCTCCGGCTACACCGAGGACGAGAAGCTGCACATCGCCCGCCGCTTCCTCGTGCCGAAGCAGGTGGCGGAGAACGGCCTTGAAGCGGAAGCCGCCATCTTCTCAGACGCGGCGCTGCGCACGATCGTGCGCGAGTACACGCACGAGGCCGGCGTGCGCGGCCTGGAGCGCGAGATCGGCCAGATCTGCCGCAAGGTCGCGCGGCGCGTGGCCGAGGGCAATGCACGCACGGTGCGCCTCAGCCCGGCGAGCCTCAAGCGCTACCTCGGCGCGCAGAAGGCGTTCTGGGGCATGGCCGAGGAGCGGGACGAGATCGGGGTGGCCACGGGCGTGGCGCGCACGGAGCAGGGCGGCGACGTGCTCAGCGTGGAAGTGACGCTGATGCCCGGCAAGGGCAACCTGATCCTCACCGGCCAGCTCGGCGAAGTGATGCGCGAGTCGGTGCAGGCGGCGCTCTCCTACGCCCGCTCGCGCGCGGCCGAGCTGGGGCTGCCGCTGCAGGAGCAGGAGAAGCAGGACATCCATGTGCACGTGCCCGCGGGCGCGGTGCCGAAGGACGGCCCCTCGGCCGGCATCACGATGGCGACGGCGCTGATCTCCGTCTTCACCGGCCGGCCGATCGACCGCCAGGTGGCGATGACGGGCGAGATCACCCTGCGCGGCCGCGTGCTGCCGGTGGGCGGCGTCAAGGAGAAGGTGCTGGCCGCGCACCGCGCCGGCATTACGACGTTTGTGCTGCCGCAGAAGAACCGGCCCGATCTGGATGAAGTGCCGGTGAGCGTGCGCCGCGGCCTGACCTTCGTGTTCGCCCGCGACATGCGGGACGTGCTGAGCACGGCCTTCCATGGCTGGCACGCCGAGCGCCCGGTAGAGCGCCAGGCGGCGCGGGCGCCGCGGGCACGCCAGAACCGCCCGGCAGCGGTGCCCACGCCGGCGCCCGCCGGCCGGCCGCGTGGCGTGGCGCTGCCGCGGCTGCGCACACCGGTGCCGCCCGAGCCGCGTCCGACCTCACCCTTGCCGAACTGACAGCGGAGACCGGCCGTGAACTGGGTCGATCTCGTGATCATCCTGATCGTGGTGTGGTTCACCTTCAACGGGCTCTCCACGGGCCTGGTGCGGGAGTTGATCGCGCTCGCCGGGGCGCTGATCGGCGTGACGCTGGCCGGGCACCTCTATCCGCGGCTGGCGGACGACGTGAAGATCGTCTACGACAGCCAGGACACCGACCGGCTGGTAGCGTTCCTGGCGATCTTCGTGGCCTGCGTGCTGGCCGCGCACCTGATCGGCGGCACCACGGACCAGGCGGGCAACCTGCTGAAGTTGGGCTCGGCCGACCAGGCGCTGGGGCTGATCTTCGGCTTCGTCAAGGCCTGCGTGATCGTCGAGCTGCTGCTGATCGCCTTCGTCGTCTTTCCCGCGGCCGTGTGGGCGGCGTCGGCGATCGACAAGTCGCTGCTGGCGCCGGTCTTCCTCAAGGGCGTGCCCTGGCTGCTGAACCTGCTGCCGGGCCTGTTCCGTGCCAAGGTGCGTGTGTTCTGACGGCGGCCCGCGCCGTTGCTGCCCTGCCGCGGCCGATGCTAGAATGCTGTCACAGCGCAGATGACCGTTCGGCCGCGTGAGCGTGCGTTAGTGGAGCCTTCCGTACTTGTTCTCAATCAGAACTACGAGCCCCTGAACGTCTGCAACGCCCGTCGGGCCTTCACCCTCCTCAACCGGGGAAAGGCGGAGGTTCTCGAACACGGGCGCGGCATGATGCGCAGCCCGCGCGCGTTCTTCCCCCTGCCTTCGGTGATCCGCCTGGTCTACATGGTCAAGCGGCCGCGTCCGCAGATGCGGCTGACGCGGCGCGAGGTCTTCGTGCGCGACCGCTACACCTGCCAGTACTGCGGCAAGCAACTGCGCGAGCTGACGCTGGACCACGTCTTTCCCCGCCACCGCGGCGGGCGGCACACCTGGGAGAACCTGGTGGCCGCCTGCAAAACGTGCAACCACCGCAAGGCCGGCCGCACGCCGACCGAGGCGCGCATGCGCCTGATCCGCGAGCCGGCGCGCCCGCACGTCAGCAGCTACTACATTTTTTACCAGTACCTCGAACGCCAAGAAGGCTGGCGCAAGTTCATCCCCGGCTGGGACGAAGCGGCCGCGGGCTTCTCGTGAGCGCGGCTGTTCGATTCCGGGCAGACGCTGGGCGGAGGCCAAGCTTCGGCCTCCGCCCGTTTATCTCCAGCGCCATGGCCGCCGCCGCGCGCGGCAGGCCGCGTAAGGTACTTCTTGCCTTCAGCCAGCTTGCAGATGTGCGGCGCTGGACCGAGCCCGGCACGCAGCACAGCCCGCCGCACGGGCGGGCCACGGTGGAGCAGACGAGGGCCGGGGTTCGCCGTGAGAGGCGAACCCCGGCCGGGCGCGATGCTTCGCGGTGGACTAACTCACCGTCGCGCAGATTGCATAGACGGACAGCCCAACGCTGGTGAAGCCGGGCTGATGGCCCACGGCGATCCAGCCCGTGCCGTTACCGTTGGGGCTCGTGCGGTTGAGAATCGAGACGGTCCCAAGCGCCTCGGCCCCGCCGCCCAGCACATGCTCGCCCGCGTTGCAATCGACTTCCAACTGCGTGAAGTTGCCGACATCTTGATCGACGATGGAGGCGATGTGGTAGCCGGTGACGCCCGAAGGGCCTTGTGGGCCGGCCGGACCCTGCGGACCGACGGGGCCAACGGGGCCGGCGGGGCCGGCGGGTCCCTGGATGCCTTGACTGTTCCAGCTGACGAACATCTCGTTCGTCGCGCAGGTCGTCGTCGCGTCGACGATGTGAATCGTGCCGCTGCTGTTGTTCACACAGGCGGAGATTACGCCCGGCGTCGTGGCAGGGCCGGCGCGCACGGCCGCGACCGTCGCGAGGCCCAGGCCGCCGGCGATGAGGGCGAACTTTCCGTGCCGCAGCACGTGGCTGGAGAGAGTGAGGTATCGCACGGGTTCGGCTCCTTACAGTGCTTTGCTGGCATGGCCAGCCAGGAGGTGCGTGCCGATCGAGGTGTCCGGGTTCCGATGCCGTCCGGCGGGGCAGGCGCCATGTCCCATCCGGTGCTGCCAGCATCGCCCCGCGGCCGCACGCCGGCCATGCACGCTACCTTGACACTTACCCTCACACTCGCCCGCACAGTTGAAGCGCATACGTAGGCGGAGCATGATGGGCGCTGAGCGTTTGCCCGTCGCGCAATGCTCGTGTGCGTCCCGCCGGCAGCGGCTGTGCCGGTCCGTTCGAGCGCCAGACCACCGGGAGCGCCGTTGCACGATGACCGATGCGGAGCTGACCTTCGGCGCCCGGCTGCGCCGCTACCGCGAGCGCGCCGGTCTCACGCAGGAAGAGCTGGCCGAGCGGGCAGGACTCACCGCAGCGGCGATCGTCGCCCTGGAGCGCGGGCGCCGGCGCTATCCCTCTCCGCACACGCTGCGGCGGCTGGCCGAGGCGCTGGCGCTGAGCGCGGCGGAGCAGGCGACGTTCGGCGGGCCGGCGCGGCCGCCCGCCGCGGCCATCGCCCCGCCCGCGCCGCCGTTTGCCCTGCCGGCGCAGCGCTCCAGTCTGGTCGGCCGCAGTCGCGAGCGCGGCGCCTTGCATCAGCGGCTCGATGCGGCCGCGGCCGGCAGGGGCGGCGTCGTTCTGCTGGCCGGCGAGCCCGGCATTGGTAAGACACGCCTCCTCACCGAGCTGGCCGTAGAGGCGCGCGGCCAGGGCTGGGACGTGCTCGCGGGCCGCGCTTATGAAGATGAAGGGCTGCCGCCCTACCTGTCCTTCGTCGAGGCGCTGCGCGGTCACATCCGTCGTACGCCGCCGGAGACGCTGGCCGCCCAGCTCGGCGACGGCGCCGTGGACCTTGCCCGGCTGCTGCCCGAGCTGCGCGGGCGGCTGCCTGAGCTGCTCCCGCCGGCCGGCGAGCCCGACCGCTACCGCCTGTTCGAGGCCGTCTGCGACGCGCTGCTCGTCATCGCCCATGCTGCCGAGAGCGGCGCCGTACTGCTGCTCGACGACCTGCACTGGGCCGACAAGCCCACGCTGCTGTTGCTGCAACACCTGGCCCGCCGCGCCGCCGAAGGCCGCCTGCTCGTCGTCGGCGCCTACCGCACCACCGACCTCAGCCGCGGCCACCCGCTCTCCGATGTGCTCGCCGAGCTGCGCCGTGAGCGGCTGTATGAACGCGTTCCCGTGAACGCGCTGGACGAGGCAGACGCCCGCGCCCTGATCGCCGGCCTCGCGGGCGCGGCGCCTTCGGACGCGGTGGCGCGGGCCGTGGCGGCGGAGACGCAGGGCAACCCGTTCTTCATCGAGGAGGTGGTGCGCCACCTGCGCGAGCAGGGCCGGGATCTGTCTGACCCACACGCCGCCGTGGCCGCCTGGGGCATTCCCGAGGGCGTGCGCGAGGTGATCGGCCGGCGCCTGGCGCGGCTGCAGCCGGAGACGAACCGCGCCCTGCAGGCGGCGGCAGTGTTGGGCGAGGAGAACGGCTTCGAGGTGCTGCTGGCGATGGATGCCGGCGACTGGACGGCGCTGACGGCGGCGCTGGAGGAGGCGACGGCGGCAGGCGTACTGCACGAAGAGGGCGGGCAGTACCGCTTCGCGCATGCCCTGCTGCGCCAGACGCTGCTAGAGGAGCTGAGCCTGCCGCGCCGCCAGCGGCTGCACCTGCGCGCCGCCGAGGCGCTGGAACGCGTTCATGCCCGCCACCTGGCGCCGCACGCCGCGGCACTCGCCGGGCACTACCGCCAGGCCGGCGCCGCGGCCGACCCGGAGAAGCTGCTGGCGTACGCGAAGCAGGCGGCGGAGGCAGCGCTGACGGTTTTCGCCTGGGAGGAAGCAGCCGCACACTGGCAGGGCGCGCTGGAGGCGGTGGCCGCGGGCGCCGCGGCCACGGCGCAGGAACACTGCGAGTTGCTGCTGGCGCTGGGCGAGGCGCAGTGGCGGGCCGCCGCGTTTCCCGCGTGGAAGGAGACGTTTCTGCGCGCCGCGCGGGCCGGCGGCACGGCCGAGCAACGGGCGCGCGCGGCATTGGGCTATGCGGAGGTCTCCGGCGCCGGCAGCGACGCCACACCATCGATCGAGTTGCTCGAAGACGCGCTGACAGGACTTGCCGAGGGAGACAGCGCCGTGAAAACCCGCGTGCTCGGGCTGCTGGCCGAGGTGCTGTTGTGGCGCGGCGATCACGAGGCACGCAGCCTCGCCTTGACAGCGGAGGCCGTGGCGATGGCGCGCCGGCTGGGCGACGCGCGGACGCTGGCCTTCACCCTGAACGAACGCTACTGGGCGCTGGGGGGCGCCGAAGACCTGACCGAACCCGAGCTGGTGGCAGCCGAGCTGATCGAGGTGGCGGAGCGGATCGCCGACCCCGACCTGCGCTACAAGGGCCGTCGCTGGCGCATTCGCAACCTGGTGCGACGTGGAGAGATGGCAGCCGCCGATCGGGAGATCGACATCATCGTCCGTTTGGTCGAGTCGCTTCGCCAACCGCAGTACCGGCTTACCGGGATCAATTGGCGCGAGTTCCAGGCGTTTCGCGACGGGCGGCTCGAGGATGCAGCGCGGCACCGGCAAGAGATGGACGTCCTGACCCTCCGCGTTCAACACCCCTGGTTTCGACTCATGACCGCTCTGCATGCGTTTTCGCAGGGCCGCCAGTCTGGCCAGTTTGAGGCCGGAGAAGACGCGCTGCGGGAGGTTGCGCGGGAACTCCCGGAGTTCCCGCTCTCACACGCGGCCATCGCGCTGCTGCTCGCCGAGACGGGGCGGCAAGAGGAGGCACGATCGATCCTCGCCGCACTCGCCGAGCGCGGCGTGCGCACGCTGGCCCGGAACTGGGTGTGGCTGCCAACCCTCATCGTGCTCGCCCAGGTCAGCCATGAGCTGGGCGAGCGAGGCGTGGCCGGCGTCCTCTACGAAATGATGCTCCCGTCAGCAGGGCAGAACGCCGTCCCGATGCCGGTCATCGAGTATGCCCTTGGCGCCGTTGACCGTTTCCTGGGGCAGCTCGCCGAGACACTCGAGCGCCTCGACGATGCTGAGCGGCATTTCGCGGCCGCGCTGGCGCTGAACACGCGCACGGGCATGAAGGTGCCGACGGCGGACACGGCGCGCGACTTCGCCGGGCTGCTGCGGCGGCGCGGCCGGCGGGGCGATGCGGCCCGCGCCCGCGAGCTGCTGGAGCAAGCGCGCGCCCTCTACGATGAGATCGGCATGGACTACTGGGCCGGCAAGACGCGGGCGCTGCTGGAGCAGGCGCCGGCCACGGCGGCGGTTCGCCCCGCGCTGCCCGATGGGCTCTCCGCGCGCGAGTCCGAGGTGCTGCGGCTGCTGGCCGCGGGCCGGAGCAACGCGGAGATCGCCGCAGCGCTTGTGCTCTCGGTGCATACGGTTGAGCGGCACGTCGCCAACCTCTACGGCAAGATCGGCGCCCACGGCCGCGCCGACGCCACCGCCTATGCAGTGCGCCGCGACCTTGTGTAGCCGCGCGCTCTGCCCTGGTCAGGATCTGCAGGTTCAGGTCGCCCTGGCTGCATAGTTGCCGCCATCCCGCCCCGCCGCTGCTGCGCTCATCCTCGGCTGAAAATGGTGCGCTGCCGGGATGGCAGCGTTTCCGGCTGCCGCTACCTTCAGATCAACGGCAACGTTCACCTGAGAGCAGCGCAGTGAGGGATGGAGGATCGCGATGGAGCCGCACGGACCGCTGACCCGGCTGTCGAGCGAGATCGACTGGCAGTACCGCCGCGCAGTCGTTCAACCCCGCAGTGCGCGCGATGCCGCCCTGCTGCGCGAGCGCGAACTATCGGCGGCCGTGGGCGGGCAGCGCGCCCCGCGCCGTGCCCGCTTTTGGAGCCGCGACTTCTCGGCGCGCTTTCTGCGACTCGCCTGGCGGGCGCGCGGCCTGCGAGCTTCGGGCTGAACCCTGTCTTCCTGCCCGATCAGAGCCGGCATCCGGCCTCGGAGCACTATGGCGCCGCCGGGGGCGTGCGTTACCGTTCAGGCAGGAGCGGGCTTTCACCCGAAGGCAGGAAGCGTGCAAAGCGATTGGGAGCGGGCGCGGCTCGTCGTGCTGTTCGACGGCTGGTGAGGGTTCTGAACGCGTTGCGCGGAATGGATCCGGGCGCGCGATCCCGCCGGCCGTGTGCTGGCGCTGCCGAATCAGACCCCGGGCGTGCGGGAGCGCTTCGGCCTGACCAGGGCACAGGTCGATCGGGAGATCTACGCCATCGCGCGGAACGGGCGCGTGTTCCGCGGCGCCGGCGCCGTGGCGCGCAGCTTCCGAGAACTCGGCGGGTCATGGCCGGCGCTGGGTCGGGCGATGAATCTGCCCGGCGTGCGCTGGCTCGCCGAACGCGGCTACGCCTGGGTGGCCGGGCACCGCGGGCTGTTCGCCCGCTTCGGCAGCACGCCCGCCTGTGCGCGACCGGGCGCCCGCTGCCTGCCCGAAGGCGAGTAGCTGGGGCGCCCGCAGCACATACCGTAGGGACGCATGACCCTGTGACCTTGCCCCACACGAAACAGCTCGGCCGGCGAACGCCTCTGTCGCGCCCGCGCCGCGAAGAGCGCACGCCGTGCGCCCCTACGAGAACCGGCTAACCCGGCGCAGCCCCGGACCTTCCTCCCCAGGATCGCCCCCTCTCCTTCGCCCAGTATTGGGAGAAGGAGAGGGGGATGGGGGTGAGGATGAGGGCCGCTCGCTCAGCCGATCAAAATCTGCCGCAGCGTGTCTTCGGCGTCGGGGCGGGTGACGGCGAGCACCTTGTCGCCGGTGCTGAGCTGGGTCTCCGCGTTGGGCACGTGCGGGTGTCCGCCGGCGTCGATCACCAGCGCGATCAGCGTTTGCTGCGGCAGGAGCAGGTCGTTCAGCTTGCGGCCCAGTGAGGGCGAGTCGTCCGTGATCTGCGCCTCCACGATCTGCAGGCCGCTGCCGCGCAGGCTAAGCAACGGAATCAGATGATGCGTCGGCAGCTCCTGCTCAATGTGCGCCATGATCGCCGCCGTGGCGCTCACGGTCGTATCGATGCCGAGCTTCTTGAAGATCAGCGCGTTCTTCGGGTTGTTCAGGCGGGCGATCGTGCGCGGCACGTCGAACTTCTTGCGCGCCACCTGGCAGGAGACGAGGTTATCCTCGTCGTCGCCGGTCACGGCGATGAACATGTCTGCGCGGCCGGTGCCGGCGTTCTCCAGCACGGCCGCCTCGCAGCCGTCGCCCTGCACGGCCACGTCGCCCAGCTCGTCGTTGATGCGCGCGACCTTGGCCGGCTCCTGCTCGATCACCAGGATCTCGTGCCCCTCGGCCACCAGCTCGCTGGCCAGGTAGAAGCCGACCTTGCCGCCGCCGACGATGATGATGTACACGGTGATCGCCCCGTCAGCGCAGCAGCGCGTCTTTCAGCAGTTGCGCCCCGACCTTCGTCGGGCTGATCGTTTCGATGCCCAGCGTGTGGTAGATCTCCTCGCGGATCGGGTCGTAGATGCGGCAGACCACGCGCGGCACGTTGAAGATGTGCTGCGCGACTTGAGCCGCCATCACGTTGCGGTTGTCGCCCTGCGTCACGGCCACGAAGGCGTCGGCGGTGGCGATGCCGGCGCGGCGCAGCACGTCCACGTCGATGCCGTTGCCGACGATGGCGCGGCCACGGAACTCCGGCGGCAGGCGGCGGGCGAAGGCGGCGCTGGTCGTGTCCAGCACCGTGACGTCGTGCCCCTCGCGGTCGAGCGTCGTGGCGAGCTGGGCGCCGACACGGCCGCAGCCCATGATGATCACCTTCATTTGCCTCTCCGCGCCGCCGCCTCGCTCCCGCCGCGTAACACGTTTGTGAAACCTCCCACATGCTAGGAAGCCCGCTCGGACGTGTCAACGCGCCGGCAGATCAGCGCCGCGTGCCGGCCCAGCACGCGCGTGAGCACGAGCACGCGCTCTTCGGGGCCGTCGAGCTTCAGCAAGCGTTCGAGCTGCTGCGGGTCGAGCGGTGAGGCGCGCGTCTTGACGACGACGCGGCCGACGCGCAGCGCGCGCAGGCGGCGTTGCAGCGCCTTGAGGTTGAAGGGCAGCCACTCGTCGATCGCGTAGGCCGTGGCGAAGGGCGTCGGCCGCGCGGCGTCCGCGCTCAGAAACGCCGTGGTCTCGTCGATGCGCGTGGCGTCAAGCGCATGGCCGAGCTGCTGCAGCAGGCGGGCACGGATCGCGGCGGGCTGCGGCTCGTAAAGCACGGCACGCGGCGCGGCCACGGCCACCGGTTCGAGGGGCGTGAAGCCCAGAGTTTCGCCCGAAGGCAGCAGCGTGGCGCGGCGCTCGGCGCCGGCGAAGGCGCCCAGCCAGAGCATGGCGATGCCGAGCGTGCTCCCCTCCTGCACGAACTCGGCCTCGCAGCCGGGCGGCAGGTCGGCGTCGCGGATCCCCGGCGCGGCCTTGATGCCGAAGGCGGGGAAGCGCGCCGCCAGTCGCAGCGCGGCATCGAGCGGCGGCTGCCAGCGGCGCGGGTCGAAGAGGCGAGCGCCGTCGGGCGTGCGGCGGCCGGGGTCGCAGAAGGCCGCGCCGGCCGCCGGCAGCGAGTCGTCCAGCAGGTCGGCCTGCATGAAGCTGATGCGCTCAGCCACGCCGCAGGCCTCGGCGTTCGCCCGCGCCAGGGCAAGGCGCAGGGGGTCGCGATCGATCGCCGTGACGCGCGCCACGCGGGCCAGCGCGATCGTGTTGCCGCCGAGGCCGCAGCCCAGGTCGAGGACATCTTGAATGGACCCTGCCTGGCCGGCGAAACGCGCGGCGATGTGCGCGGCGGCGGCGGCGCTGCTCGCCTGCTCCAGCGCCTCGGCGGTGAAGAACATGCGCGCCGCCTCGGGGAACTTTGCGGCGGCACGGGCGCGTAGCTGCACCGTCTCCAGCGCGGCCGCTGCCAGTTCCGGCGGATGGCGCCGGCGCAGGCGGGTGATGGCGCGCAGCGGGTCGGGCCATTCGGCCGCGATGGCGCCGGCTTCCGCCAGCAGCATCTCGCCGGCCGGGGTACGCAGCGCTGCCAGCGTCTCCAGCGTGAGCACGCGGCTAGACGAGCTGTTCGATCCAGGCGCGGGCGCGGCCGCGCGCCAGCTCCAGGAAGCCGATGTTGCCCAGCGAAGTGTTCATGTTGCGCGGGAACATGGGGCTGCCGGGATTGACGATCAGCACGCCCTTGTAGTTCTCCACCATCGTCACGTGCGTGTGACCGCAGATCACGATGTCCACGGGCCCGCCGAAGGCATACTGCAACATCGTGTCGAAGGTGCGGTGGGGCGGCCACTCGGGGAACTCGAAGGCGTGCGTCATGCCGACCTTGAAGCCGGCGAGGTCCAGTACCCAGGAGTCGCGCAGGCGCGGGTCTTCTGGCACCACGGGGCGGCCGGCGCCGCCGTCGTCGCCGTTGCCGCGAGCCACGTAGATCGGCGCCAGCCGCTCCAGCCGGTTCACCACGTCGAGCACGTGCAGGTCGCCGGCGTGCAGGATCAGGTCGACGCCCTTGAATGCCTCGTAGACCTGTGGCCAGATCTCCGGCGCGGATTCCGGAATGTGCGTGTCTGAAATCAGGCCGATCAGCAAGGGCGCCGCCTCATGTCGGGCTTTCCGCCATCATAGATCGCCGATCGCCGCGGGCGCGGCAGGCGACGGCGACGCTGCATGTGAATACGCACATCTGCGGCCAACGCACAGGTTATGCGCCGGGTGCAGAGTCTGCCTGTACGCCGCGTGGGAGCGGGCGCGAGCCGCGCCCCGCGGCTGAAGCATGAAAGCGAGGCAGAGCGATGCGTGGAACTCAAAGCCGGCTGGCCCTGGCCGGTGTCCTCGGCGGTGTCCTGGCGCTGGCCACCGTCTTGCCCGGCGCCGCGCTGGCGCAGACACCACCGCCGAGCACCCCGCCGGCGCCGCGGCGCGGCCCCAGCGCCACGCCGCCGGCCGGCACACGCGGCAGCCGTCACAACGCCCAGGGGCAACGGCAGCACCGGGCCACTGGCCGGCGCGGCGGCCGCGCCGGCCGCTGAGCCAATCGCGGCTCTCGGCCCTCACCCCCTGTCCCCCTCGCCCAGGATTGGGCGATGGGGGACGCAGTCCGGGAGTTTGGGGCTGAAGGCGTGGCTCGGCCGGCGCGAAGGGCGCGCGGCGTGCGCCTCTACAGCAGCCTGCAAACGCGCCGCAGCCCCGGAACTTCCTCCCCCGGATCGCCCCTCTCCTTCTTCTGATTGGACATCGCGTTCCACGCGATACGGATCATTGGGAGAAGGAGAGGGGTCAGGGGGCGAGGTTGAGGGCCACCCGCCCGCCTTCACAGCACGTCTACCGGCTCGACATCGATGATCCAGCCGGCAGGCGGGGGCACGGCGGCCAGCAGCTCGCGAAACGCGCCGCCGCGCAGCAGGATCTGCCAGCGGAAGCGGCCGGCCAGCTTGCTGAGGTAGCAAGGCGCCGGGCCGACGATCTCCGGCCCCGGCAGGCCGAGCCGCTGGCGCTCAGCGCGCAGCTTCGCCGCGTAACGCTCGGCCTGCTGCTCGGCCGCCGCCTCGTTGCGGTTGGCGTGCACCAGCCGCGTCAGCGCGCCATAGGGCGGATAGGCGAGCTGGCGGCGAAAGGCGGCCTCGCGCGCGTAAAAGGCGGCGTAGTCCTGCTCGGCGGCGGCGCGCACGGCGTAGTGGCCGGGGGCGTAGGTCTGCACGAAGACACGGCCGGGCCGCGCGCGGCGGCCGGCGCGGCCCGCCACCTGCACCAGCAGTTGAAAGGTCCGCTCGGCGGCGCGGAAGTCGGGGATGTTGAGCGAGAGGTCGGCGCTGACCACGCCCACGAGCGTCACGCCGCTGAAGTCGTGCCCCTTGGCGATGATCTGCGTGCCGACGACGATATCGACTTTATGCCCGGCCACCGCGGCCGCCATCTCCGCATGCTTCGCCGGCGTGCCCGCCGTGTCGCCGTCCCAGCGCAGCACGCGCGCGGCGGGAAAGCGCTCCCGCACCAGCTCCTCAAGCCGCTGCGTGCCGATGCCCACCGGGCGGAAGCGCTGGCCTTGGCATTTTGGGCAACGCGTGGGCACGCCGCGCGCGTGGCGGCAGTGGTGGCAGAGCAGCTTGCCCGCCGCGGCGTGCAACGCGTAGGAGACAGAGCAGCGCGGACAGCGCGGCGCGTAGCCGCAGTCGCGGCAGAGCAAGAGTGTGGCGCTGCCGCGGCGGTTGAGAAAGAGCAGCGACTGCTCGCCCTCGGCCAGCGTGTGCGCCAGCGCCGCGTCCAGGGCGCGGCTGAGCACGTTGGCGTTGCCCTCGCGCAGCTCGCGCGCCATGTCGATCACGTCCAGCGCGGGCTGCGCCACCGGCTCGGGCGTACCGTCGGCGCGCGGCGCCACCCGCTGCGGCAGGCGCAGCAGGGCGGCATCGTGCGTCTGCGCCCGGCGGTAGCTGCCCAGGTCGGGCGTGGCGCTGCCCAGCACCAGCACGGCGCCGCTGAGCCGCGCCAGCTCGGCGGCGGCCTCGCGCGCGTGGTAGCGCGGCGCCGGGTCGGACTGTTTGTAGGAAGGCTCGTGCTCCTCGTCCAGCACGATCAGGCCGGGGCGCGGCACGGGCACGAACAGGGCGGAGCGCGGCCCGACGACGACATCGACTTCGCCGGCGCGGGCGGCGAACCAGAGGGCGCGGCGGCGGGCGCGGCTGAGCCGGCCGTGCGCCACGGCCACGCGCTCGGGGAAGCGCTCGGCGAAGCGCCGCTCCGTCTGCGGCGTGAGCGCGATCTCCGGCACCAGCACGATGCCCTGGCGGCCGTGGGCGCGGGCGATGTCGAGCGCGGCGAGGTAGACCTCCGTCTTGCCGCTGCCCGTGACGCCGTGCAGCAGGAAAGAACCCGGCCCGCCAATGCCGGCGAAGCGGTTGCGCATCGCCTGGCCGATCGCCTGCACGGCGCGCTGCTGGTCCGGGGTCAACCGGTGCGCCCGCGGCGCCTGTTCCTCGGCTGATGCGCAGCGCGGCGGCTCGGACGGCAGCGCCGCAGATTCAACAATCTCTGCTTCGATGAGCGCCTTCTCCACCGCCGGGGTGAGACCGTGGGCGCGTCTCAGCTCTCGCAGCGAGCGCATGCCGCCGCCTTCCAGCAGCGCGGCCACGCTGCGCAGGGCACGGCCGGCCGTGGCGGGCGGCAACTGCGCCAGGACGCGCAGGGCCTGCTCGGCGCTCCCGAGCAGGCGCAGGCCGGGCAGCGCGGCGCGGGCGGGCGGCAGCAGATCGGCCGGCGCGCGGGCGCCGGGCGGCAGCGCCATCGCCAGGGCCGCAGGCAACGGCGCGAGGTAGCGCTCGGCCAGCCAGCGGGCGAGGCGGACCTGGTGCGGCAGGAGCAGCGGCTCGTCGCCCAGGCGTTGCTCGATCGGACGCAGCTCGCCCTGGTAGGCGGCCTGCTCGCCGACGTCGATGACGATGCCGGGCAGCCGGCGCGGACCGAAGGGCACCAGCACCGCGTCGCCCGGCGCCAGCCGCAGACCCGCGGGCACGGCGTAGCTGAAGGTCTGGCCAAACCGCTGCGGGGCGTTGACGGCGACTTCGGCGAACGGCACGGAGGCTCTACCGCCGGAGAGCGCGGTGGGCGAATACAGCGGGCACGATACCGGCTACTTGCGCACCGCCGGCCGCGCCCGCTCTTTGATGCGGGCGGCCTTGCCGGTGAGGCCGCGCAGATAGTAGAGGCGCGAGCGGCGGACTTTGCCCAGGCGCACGACCTCGACCTTCTCCACGCGCGGCGAATACAAGAGGAAGGTGCGCTCGACGCCGACACCGTGCGTGATGCGGCGCACGGTGAAGTTGCTGCTGCTGCCGGCGCGGCGCCTGCGGATCACCACACCTTCGAAGACCTGGGTGCGCTCACGGTCGCCCTCGACGACTTTGGCGCTGACGCGGATCGTGTCGCCGGCGCCGAACTCCGGGATGTTGGGGTTCGGCTGAAGCTCGACGAAACTGCTCATGTCCATGGGAGTGTCCTCCTGCTGCCCCACGCCGCGGCGGCCGTGGGCCGGCGGAGTGACCTGCGCTGTCCGGCGGACAGCAGCGATCCGATTTGGTTATCTGTCGTTATCCGGGCCGGTTGGTTCCTCGCGGCGCTGCGCGGCGTCAAGCTCGCCGGCGAGCCATTCGCGCTCGGCGGCGGCAAGCTCGGCGCGGGCGAGGAGGTCGGGGCGGCGCAGGGCCGTGCGCAAAAGCGCCTGCCGGCGGCGCCAGCGCGCCACCTCCTCGTGATGGCCGCTCAAAAGTGTAGCAGGAACCTGCCAGCCGCGGAAGTTGGCCGGCCGCGTGTACTGCGGGTACTCCAGCAGCCCGCCGCCGTGCGCGCCATGCGAGGCGTGCGACTCTTCGGCCAGCGACTCCGCGCCGCCCAGCACGCCGGGCAAGAGGCGCACCACGGCGTCGACCACCACGATCGCCGCCGGCTCGCCGCCGGAGAGCACGAAGTCGCCGACGCTCAGTTCGTCCGTGGCTATATGCTCGCGCACGCGCTCGTCCACGCCCTCGTAGTGGCCGCAGATCAGCGTCAGCCGCTCGTGTGCGGCGTACTCCTCGGCGATCGTCTGGGTAAAACGCCGCCCGCCGGGCGAGAGCAGCACGACGGGGCCGCGGCGCGGGTCTGCGGCGGCCAGCGCCTCGGCGGCGGCGAAGATCGGCTCGGGCTTCATCACCATGCCGGCGCCGCCGCCGTAGGGGTAGTCGTCGCAGACCTTGTGCCGGCCGGCGGCGTAGTCGCGGATGTCGCGCACGGCGATCTCGACCAGCCCGCCCGCGCGCGCCCGCCCGACGATGCTCTCGCCCAGCGGCGCCGCCACCATGTTCGGGAAGAGCGTGAGGATGTCGATACGCATGCCGCCGTCGCTCGCCGCGGGCCGCGGGCTGATCAGCACGGCCCCACAGCGATTAGACAGCAAAACGCCCGCCGCTGGCACAACGGCGGGCACAGGTCACGAAGCAGCCACCCTTCAGGCCGCGGTGTTTGCCCAGGGCGCGGTCTACCAGCGTCTTGCCGGCCCAGGGGCGGCGAGGCGCCGTCCACGCGGTCCAGCGCCCAGTTGGCGATAGCTGATGGGCCATCCCGCAGGATCACGTCGCGCACGGCGGCCAACGCTTCCGCCTCGTCGTCAAACGCATCGGTCAGGTTCAGCGTCTTGTTGTCCCAGCGTTCGTAGCCCATGGATCTATCCTGCCACGTGATCGCCCGCGGCGCCGCGCAGGGTTTCGACGGCGTGGGGCAGCACGGGCAGCAGCACGGCCAGGTTCTCGCGCACGCCGCGCTCGCTGCCGGGCAGGTTGACGATCAACGTGCGGCCGCGCACGCCCGCCACGGCGCGGCTCAGCATCGACATCGGCGTGTGGCGCAGGCCTTCGATCCGCAGCGCCTCGGCAACGCCCGGCGCCTCATAATCGAGCACGGTGCGTGTGGCCTGCGGCGTCACGTCACGCGGCGAGAGGCCGGTGCCTCCGGTTGTGAGCAGCACGTCCAGCCCGCCCGCATCGACCCACTCGCGCAGCGTCGCGGCGATCTGCTCCGCCTCGTCGGGCACGATCGCGTACTTTGCGACTGTGCCGCCGGCGCCGGCCACCAGCTCGCGGATCGCGGCGCCGCTGGTATCTTCCCGCTCGCCACGCGAGCCCTTGTCGCTGAGGGTGAGGACGCCGACCGTGAACGCCATCGCGGAACCTCTGCGCCGCCGCGCGCCCGGGGCCCGCGGGAATCGCGTTGACTTTGATGGGGGGCGGTGGGAGAATGTGGACCACGGTGGGACCGCGATACAATCACGGTCTCAGCGTTATTCCATAGCAACTTGCGTCTTCATACACCGCCGAATCCCGGCTCAGTTTCCTGCCTGAGGCGACGCTTCCATGCTCTTTCTGGGCCGGTTTGAGTACGCCATGGACGACCGCGGCCGCGTGCCGATGCCCACCCGTTTTCGCGACGCCTTCGCCGGCGGCGCCGTGCTGGCGCCCGCCCCGCCCCGCTGCCTGCGAGTGTACACGACCGATGCCTACGAGCGGACGGCGGCGCTGATCCTGGCGCAGGGCGCGCACACCGAGCGCGGCCAACAACTGCGCCGCGCCTTCTTCGGCCGCACCTACGAGGGCGAGCTGGACAAATCCTCTCGCCTGCTGGTACCCGCCGCGCTGCGCCAGCGGCTCGGGCTCGAAGGCCAGGTGACGATGCTCGGCTGCGGCGACTACCTTGAAATCTGGGACACCGCCGTCTGCGAGGCCGAGCTGGCCGGCGCCGAGGCGCTCTACCCGCAGCACCTTGAGCAACTTGATGAGCGTAAGGGACCGGGCGGCGATGTCTGAGCGCGGCGCGGTGCACGAGCCGGTCCTGCTGGAGGAGACGATCGCCGCGCTGGCGCCGCGGCCCGGCGGCCGCTACGTCGATGGCACCGTCGGCCTCGGCGGGCACGCCGCGCGGCTGCTCGCAGCCAGCGCCCCGGACGGCCGCCTGCTGGGCCTCGACCGCGACGCCGACGCGCTGGTGCTCGCCGGCGAGCGGCTGGCGCCCTTCGGCGAGCGCGTGACGCTGATCCACGACAGCTACGCACAGGCCCTGCCGCACGCGCTGGCCGCCGGTCTCGCGCCCTGCGACGGCTTTTTGCTCGACCTCGGCGCCTCCTCCTTGCAGTTCGACACGGCCGCGCGCGGCTTCAGCTTCCGGCTCGACGGCCCGCTGGACATGCGCTTCGACCGCTCTTCAGGCGAGACGGCGGCCGAGGTGGTGAACGAGTCCGACGAAACGGAGCTGGCGAACCTGATCTGGCGGCTGGGCGAGGAGCCGGCCTCGCGCCGTATCGCCCGCGCGATCGTGCGCGAACGGCCGATCGAGACGACCGGCCAGCTCGCCCGCATCGTCGGGCGGGTGGCCGGGCGGCCGGGACAGCGCATCTCGCCCGCCACGCGCACCTTCCAGGCGCTGCGCATCGCCGTCAACCGCGAGCTGGAGACGCTGAGTGCAGCGCTGGAACGCACGCCGGAGCTGTTGCGATCGGGCGGGCGGCTGGCCGTGATCAGCTTTCACTCGCTGGAAGACCGCATCGTCAAGCAGTTCTTGCAGCGCGAGAGCCGCGACTGCATCTGCCCGCCGGGCATCCCGGCCTGCCGGTGCGGGCACACGCAGACCTTTCGGCCGCTCGGCCGGCGCCCCGTCATGCCGGGCGTGGCCGCGCGCGAGCGCAACCCGCGCAGCCGCAGCGCCAGGCTGCGCGCGGCCGAGCGGATCTAGCCGGGTACGGGAGCGGAAGGGGCGGGGCGGAGCATGGCGCTGGCGCAGAGACGGGCGACGAGCGGTGAGCAGGCGGGCGAGACGCCGCTGCTGCGCCGTGCCGGCGTGCTGCTCGCGCTGCTGCTCGCCGGCGGCATGATCCTGGGCGCGATGTTCCTGCCCGTGCTGCAGAACAGCGACGCGACCTCGACTGGCTACCAGATCGAGCACGCGCAGCAGCAGCTCGACGACCTGCGCGCCAAGACCTATACGCTGCAGGCGCAGATCGCCGATCTTGGATCCGAAACGCGCATCCGCCAGGAGGCCGCGCGGCTGGGCATGGTGCCCGCCGGCCGCGCCAGCGCTGTCACCGTCAACGTGCCGGCGCCGGCCGGCGTCTTCCTGCCGCACGGCCTGGCGCCGACGCTCACCGCGGTTGCCGGCGCCGCGGAGAGCAGCGTCGCCGCGCCGCCGACGCCGGCCGATCAGAGCTACCCGCCCGCCGGCGCGCCGAGCGCCACGCCGGCGCCAACCGCCGTGCCGACGATCGTGCCGCCCGGCCCGGTCCCCTCCGTCGGTCCGCCGCCGTAACGGCCCGGCCTGCTCCCGCTCCCTCCCCAAAATCCGCACAGCGAGCACCGCAGCGATGGCGACGATCTCCCGCAGAGCGCATGCCCAGCCGGCGCCATGGCGCGCCGCCGCCGTGGCGCTGGCGCTGCTGCTCGCCGGCGGCGGGCTGGTGGCGCGGCTCGTCTTCCTGCAGATCGTGCAGCACAAGGGCTACAGCAGCGAGGCCGCCGGCGAGCATCTCGACCAGACGACCGTGCCCGCCCACCGCGGCGCCATCCTCGACGCCAACGGCTTCCCGCTGGCCGTCAGCATCGCTACCTACGACATCGGCGTCGACCGCCATATCTGGCAGGACGCGGCCGCGGCCCAGCGCGGCGCCCAGGCGCTGGCGCCGCTACTCAACCGCACGCCGGAGCAGATCCTCTCGCTGCTCGGCGACGCCACGACCGGCCCGGCCACGATCGCGCAGGACGTCGACTACGACACGGGCCGCCGCATCGCCGCGCTCGGCCTGCCCGGCGTGCTCGCGCAGCCGCGCGAGAAGCGCGTCAATCCTGAAGGCGATCTCGCCTCACCCTTGCTCGGCTTCGTCGGGCGCGACGGCGGCGGCCTCACCGGCCTGGAGCTGGACGAGAACAGCCTGCTCACCGGCTTGCCCGGCAGCTCGGAGTACGAGCGCGACGCGCTCGGCAACCCGATCGCCGCCGGCGTGCGCAAGAGCGTGGCGCCGCAGCCCGGCAGCGACGTGGAGCTGACGATCGACCGCAACATCCAGCAGATGTGCGAGCAGGAGTTGAAGGCCGGCATCGACAAGACGCACGCCACGGGCGGCACCTGCATCGTCATGGACCCCAACACTGGCGCGATCCTGGCGATGGACGACGAGCCCAGCTTCAAGCTCTCGACCCTTGACCTCAGCGCCGACCCGCAGGGCGAGGGCTTCAAAGACGGCGCCGTGACCGACATCTACGAGCCCGGCTCCGTCTTCAAGCTGTTCACCATGTCCGCCGGCATCGACTCTGGCAAGGTGAACCCGAACACGACCTACATCGACACCTGCCAGGTGGTGGTGTCGCAGCGCATCTTCCACAACTGGGACTACTCCTGCAACGGCCCCACGACGATGACCACGGTGCTGGTGCGCAGCCTCAACCTGGGCACGCTCTGGCTGACGACCAAAGTGCTGGGGCCGGACCTCTTCTACCAGTATGTGCGCGCCTTCGGCTTCGGCGAGCCCACCGGCTCCGGCCTCAGCGGCGACGCCAGCGGCATCGTGCGCAGCAACGCCGACACCGCCTGGTCGCTGGCCGACCTCGCCTCCAACAGCTTCGGCCAGGGCATCTCCGTCTCGGCGCTGCAGATGATCACCGGCGTGGCCGCGATCGTGAACGGCGGGAATCTCATGCAGCCGTATGTCGTCAAGGACGTGCGCAGCAACGGCACCACGCGCGTCACGCAGCCCACGGTGCGCCGCCGCGTGATCTCCAGCGAATCGGCGGCGACGATCCGCGACATGATGAAGCTGGTACTGCAGGCGAACACCTTCGCGCCGGTGCCCGGCTACACGGCCGGCGGCAAATCGGGCACGGCCTACGTGCCGACCGTGAAAACCAAGACCAGCGCCGGCGACGCCTACGCGCAGGAGGTGACGATCCCTTCGTACATCGGCTTCGCGCCGTTCGACCATCCGCGCGTGCTCATTTACGTCAAGTTGGATAACCTGAAGAGCGCTGATTTCGGCGGCGTGCTCACGGCGCCGATGTTCTCGCACCTGGCCAGCGAGATCCTGACGTATCTGGACGTTCCTCCGGACCGGCCGCTTCCCGCCGCGACCGAGACCAACGCCGCGGGGAGATAAGCAATGCCGATCGCTTCGCCCGGCCAACCGCGGCCGGCGCACGCATGGGAAACGCGGCAGACACGGCCGCAACTCGCGGGACACGCGGCGCCGGCCGCGACGGTTGCGCGTTCGTGACCAGGGCGCTGGTGAGCGGCGTGGTGGCGCTGATCATCGCCATCCTGCTCGGCGGGCCGGTGGTGCGCCAGCTCGAGGCGCGCAAGCTGGGCAAGGCGATCAGCGAGTATCTGCCCAGCTCGCACCAGATCAAGGCCGGCGTGCCCACGATGGGCGGCCTGATCATCTTCCTCACGGTGCTGCTGGTGACGGTGCCCTTCAACCTCGCCGGGCGCTGGTCGATCCTGCTGCCCTTCGCCATGATCGGCGCCACGGGGCTGATCGGCTTCGTGGACGACCTCGGCTCGCTGCAGGGGCGCGCCCGCGCCGGGCTGAGCTGGCGGCTGAAGTTCGGCCTGGTGGCGCTGCTGGCACTCGTCGCCGGCTTCGTGCTCTACTTCCCGCTCAAAGTCCACCGCGTGGCCGTGCCCTACTACGGCCACCTGGACCTCGGCTGGGGCATCGTCCCGCTGGCGGTGCTGATCATCGTGCTCACCACCAGCGCCGTGGCCGTGACCGACGGACTGGACATGCTGGCCGGCGGCACCAGCGTCTTCGCCTTCGCGGCCTACGGCATCGTCGCCGCCGTCCAGGGGCAGCCGTTCCTGGGCGCCTTCTGCTTCACCGTGGTCGGCGCCACGCTGGGCTTCATCTATCACAACGCCTACCCGGCGCGGGTGATCATGGGCGACACGGGCGCCCTGGCGCTGGGCTCCAGCCTCGCCGTCGTGGCGCTGATGACGGAGCAGTGGCTGGTGCTGCCGATCATCGGTGTCGTCTTCGTGGTCGAGGCGGCGAGCGACGTGCTGCAGATCGGCTACTTCAAGTACAGCCACGGCAAGCGCATCCTGCGCAAGGCGCCGCTGCATCATCACTTCGAGATGGGCGGCTGGTCGGAGGTCCAGGTCGTGATCCGCTTCTGGCTGGCCGGCATCGCCGGGGCGATGATCGGCGTGGCGCTGGCGATCAAGGTGTCGTGATGATGAACGACGGCGAGCTGCAGGGCCGGCCGGTCGCCGTGCTCGGCGCCGGCATCGAAGGGCGCGACCTGGCGCGCTTCCTCAGCGCACGGGGCGCCCGTGTCACGGTCTTCGACACGCGCCAGGCGCCGGCGATCGCCGGCGCCGTGATCGAACTGGACGCGCTGGGCGCGGAGACACGGCTTGGCCCGATCGACGCGGCCGCGGCCGACGGCTTCGACGCGCTCTACGTCTCGCAGAGTGTGCTCCTGCAGCGCGAGCCGTTCGTGCTGCGCATGCAGGCGCTGGGCCGGCCGGTCAGCTCGATGCTGCGCGAGTTCCTGCGCCGCTGGCCGGGGCCGGTCTGCGGCATCACCGGCTCAAGCGGTAAGACGACGACGACCTCGCTGGTCGCATCCGCCTTCAGCGCCGCGGGCCGGCCGCACATTTTGGGCGGCAACATCGGCGCGGGGCTTCTGGCGCAGCTCGACGCGGGCACGCCCGAGAGCTGGGCGGTGCTGGAGATCAGCCATACGCAACTGCAGCTCTTGGAGCACGGGCCGGAGGTGGCCGCGATCACCAACGTCACGCCGAACCACCTCGACCAGTTCCGCTGGGAGGAGTACGTGGCGCTGAAGCGCCAGTTGGTGCAAAACCAGCCGGCGAACGCTTGCGCGATCCTCAATGCGAGCGATACAGTATCGCTAACTTTCCGTAATGAAATCGCAGGTCGCTGCGTCTGGTTCAATGCGCCGATGGCCGCTGACGACTGCTTCTACCTGGACGGCGAGACGCTGATCGCGCGGCGCGGCGGGCGCGACACGGCCTTTCTGGGCCGCGCCGAGGTCCCGCTGCGCGGGGCGCACAACGTCGAGAACGTACTCTGCGCCGCGGCCACAGCCACGGCCTGCGGCATCCCGCTGGAGACGGTCGCGGCTGCCGTGCGGCGCTTCCAGCCCGTCGCGCACCGGCTGGAAGTCGCGGGCAGCGCGGGCGGCGTCACCTACGTGAACGACAGCATCGCCACCTCGCCGGAGCGCACGCTGGCCGGCATGCGGTCGTTCGACGGGCCGCTGATCCTGCTGCTCGGCGGGCGCGACAAGAACCTGCCCCTGCAAGAGCTGGTGCGTGAGGCGAACGCACGGGCGCGGGCCGTGATCCTCTTCGGCGAGGCGGCGCGGCTGCTGGCGAACGCCTTCGCCGAGCATTCGGACGAAGGGCCGCGCACCGCCGTCGTGCGGGTTACCACGTTAGCGGAGGCCGTGGCGGCGGCGCAGCGGCGGGCGCTGCCCGGCGACGTAGTGCTGCTCTCGCCCGCCTGCACCAGCTTCGATGCCTATCCCAACTTCGAGCGGCGCGGCGAGGAGTTCCGCCGCCTCGCCGGCGCGCTGGCCGGCCAGACCGTGCAGAAGGACGGTGCGCCATCGCCGCGCTGAGAACCGCCGCGCGCCTCAAGCCGGGCCGGCCCGACTACGTGCTGCTGGCGCTGGTGCTGGCACTCACCGGCGTGGGGCTGCTGGCCGTCTACAGCGCCAGCTTCGCCGTGGGCTGGAACGACTTCGGCAACCCCAACTATTTCATCCTGCGCCAGGCGTTGAGCGCGGCCGCCGGGCTGGGGCTGCTGGCCCTCTTCGCCTGGCTGCCCTACCGCTGGCTGCGCCGCTTCAGTCCGCTGATCATGCTGCTCTCGCTGATCACGCTGTTCGTGGTGCTGCTGCCGCACATCGGCGTGCGAAGTAACGGCGCCAACCGCTGGATCGCGCTCGGTCCGCTGCCGCCGCTGGAGCCGAGCGAGTTCGCCAAGCTGGCGATGGTGATCTACATCGCGGCCTGGCTGGCGGCGAAGGGCGAGGAGCTGAAGCAGGTCTCGCTCGGCGTGGCGCCGTTCGTGATGATGGTCGGCCTCGTCGGCGGGCTGATCCTGGCCGAGCCGGACATGGGCACCACGATCGTGATCACGCTGACGACGATGGCGATGTTCTTTATCGCCGGCGCGGCGCTGCGCCACGTCTCCACGCTGGTCGCCTCGGGCGTGGCCGGCGGCGTGCTGCTGGTGCTTTTGGAAGGCTACCGCTCGCAGCGCTGGGAGGCGTTTCTCGACGCGGAGAAGTATCCCTCCGGCGCGGGCTACCACATCCTGCAACTGCTGATCGCGCTGGGCAGCGGCGGCCTGCGCGGCGTCGGTCTGGGCGCCAGCCGCCAGAAGCTCTTCTATGTGCCCGGCGCCCACACCGACGGCATCTTCGCGATCATCGGCGAAGAGGCGGGCTTCATCGGCGCCCTGCTGGTGCTGCTGCTCTTCGCCGCGCTGATCTGGCGCGGCTTCCGCGCCGGCTTCAAGGCGCCGGACGAGTTCAGCCGCCTGCTGGCGATCGGCGTCACCTGCTGGATCGGCCTCCAGACGGTGATCAACATCGGCGGCATCACCCGCTCGATCCCAATGACCGGCATTCCCCTGCCGTTTTTGAGCTACGGCGGCTCGGCGCTGATTGCGACGCTGGCCGCCTCCGGCGTGCTGCTCAACATCTCGCGCTACGCCCGCGCGGCAGCCGCGCCGGAACCGCGGCTCGAGCCGCCGCCGATCGCCAGCATGGCCCGCGGCCCGCAACCGCCGGCGCACGGTCAGCAGCCGATGTTCAGGCGCGGCCGCAGCCGGCGCCGGCGCCACGAATACGAGCGGGGGCGCACCTGATGCGGATTCTGCTCACCGGCGGCGGCACGGGCGGCCACGTCTACCCCGCGCTCAGCGCGGCGGAGGCGCTGTGTGCACGCGCCGGCGCGCCGGTGGAGCTGCTCTTCGCCGGCACCGTGCGCGGCGACGTCGAGCGGCTGGCGGCCGCCGCCGGCATCCCCTTCGCCGCGGTCCGCGCGGCCCCCGTCCGCGGCCGTGCGCCGTGGCAGCTTGCCCGCTCGGCCTGGGAGCTTACGCGGGGCACGGCGGAGGCCTGGCGGCTGCTGGGGCGCTTCCGGCCGTGGGCCGTGCTCGCCACCGGCGGCTACGCCGGTGTGCCCGTCTCGGTCGCGGCGCGGCTGCGCGGCGTGCCGCTGGTGCTCTACCTGCCCGACGTGCGGCCGGGCTGGGCCGTGCGCTTTCTGGCGCGGCTGGCGCGGCGCATCGCCGTCACCTCCGAGGGCAGCCTTGCCTACCTGCCGCGCGGCAAGACCTGCGTCACCGGCTATCCCGTGCGCGCCGCCTTCTTCAGCGAGGATCGCGGCGCGGCACGGCAGCGGCTGGGTTTTGCCGATGACCTGCCGCTGCTGCTGGTCACGGGCGCGACGCAGGGCGCGCGGGCGATCAACCGCGCCGTGCTCGCGGCGCTGCCGGCGCTGCTGCCGCGCTGCGCCGTGCTGCACCAGACCGGCGCGGACGGCCTGGCCGAGGCGCAGCGTCGGGCAGCGGCGCTGCCCGACGAACTGCGCGAACGCTACCGCCCCGTCGCCTACCTGGACGCGATGCCCGCGGCGATGGCCGCCGCCGACCTGGCGGTGATGCGCGCCGGCGCCTCGGCGCTGGCCGAGCCGGCCGCGGCCGGCCTGCCGGCGGTGCTGGTGCCCGGCACCTTTGCGGGCGCCCACCAGCGCGCCAACGCCGCCTTCATGCAGGCGCGCGGCGCCGCCGTCATGCTGCCGGAGGCGGAGCTGCCGCGCCTGGCCGACACCGTGCTCGGCCTGCTGAACGACCGCGCCCGGCTCTGCGCCATGCGGGAAGCCGCGCACAGGCTTGCCCGGCCCGACGCCGCGCAGGCGATCGCCGCGATCGTGCTGGAGGCGACGGCATGAGCGCGGCGGCCGCCATCGACCTCGCCCGCGTGCGGCGCGTGCACCTCGTCGGTATCGGCGGCATGCACATGTCCGCGATCGCCAGTATCCTGCTGGCGCGCGGCGTGCAGGTCAGCGGCTCCGACATCGCGCCCTCGCGCTACACCGAGCGGCTGGAGCGGGAGGGCGCGACGGTGTTCGTGGGGCATGCGGCCGAGAATATCGGCGAGGCCGAGCTGGTCGTGACCACCGTCGCGGCGAAGAGCGAGAACCAGGAGCTGGCCGCGGCACGGGCGCGCGGCATCCCGATCCTGATCCGTGCGGAGATGGTCGCGGCGCTGATGCAGGGGCG
>Ga0209166_10000576_pt1 | contig 38415 bp, 30 predicted proteins | sample Coa_R1_3_FD_187151 | JGI IMG/M metagenome (GOLD analysis project Ga0209166, IMG submission 187151) | Surface soil microbial communities from Centralia Pennsylvania, which are recovering from an underground coalmine fire - Coalmine... | ecosystem: Environmental > Terrestrial > Soil >...
TGGGAAACGACCCAACAGCAAGGCCACGGCAAGCCTGAAATCCAAGCGAAAGATCGCAAGCTGGAACCCAGCGTTCCTCCTGGAAGTCCTAAACGTTAATCCCGGTTAAGGTCGATTCCGAGCCGTGAGAAGCCTTGGCCCACGCCGATTGCATGGCCTACAAATTCCCCAAAGCGCGGGGTGACGTGCGTAAGGAGACGCGTTTGGCCGAGGACGGCAAATCCCTGGATCTGCTCGCCATCGGCCGGGCCAGCGTCGATCTCTATGGCCAGCAGGTCGGCGGGCGGCTGGAGGACATGGGATCCTTCGCCAAATACGTCGGCGGCAGCCCGACCAACACCGCAATCGGCGGCGCGCGCCTGGGGCTGAAGACGGCCCTGCTCACTCGGGTGGGCGGCGACCATATGGGCCGCTTCATCCGCGAGACGCTCGAGCGTGAGGGCGTTGACACCGCCTCAGTGATCACCGATCCGGCGCGGCTGACGGCCCTCGTCGTGCTGGGCATCCGCGACCGCGAGACCTTCCCGCTGATCTTCTACCGTGAGGACTGCGCCGACATGGCGCTGAGCGCGGCCGACGTCGACGAGGCCCAGGTGCGCGCCGCCCGCGCCGTGCTGATCAACGGCACTCACCTGTCGCAGCCCGCGGTGTTCGATTGCGCGATGCGCGCGGCGAGCCTGGCGGCGGAATGCGGCGGCAAGGTGGTGTTCGACGTGGACTACCGCCCCGTGCTCTGGGGCCTGACGGCCCGCGACCTGGGCGAAAACCGCTTCGTCGCGCATGACACGGTGACCGAGATCCTGCAACGCGTACTTCCGCTCTGCGACCTGGTCGTGGGGACTGAGGAGGAGATGCATATATTGGGCGGCGCCAGCGACACCATCGCAGCGCTTCGCGCGATCCGCGCGCGGACCGCGGCGCTTCTGGTCTGCAAGCGCGGGCCGAACGGCTGCGCCGCCTTCCCGGGCGCAATACCCGATAGCCTCGACGCCGGCGTGGTCGGGCCGGGCTTCAGCGTCGAAGTCTTCAATGTGCTGGGAGCCGGCGACGCCTTCATGAGCGGCTTCCTGCGCGGCTGGTTGAAGGACTTGCCGCTCGAACGCTGCTGCGAGCTCGCCAATGCGGCCGGCGCCCTTGTGGTCTCGCGCCATGGCTGCGCCCCGGCCATGCCGACATGGCCGGAAATGCAGGCCTTCCTCGCGCGCCGTGACTGGCCGTTTCGGCTACGCGAGGACGCCGAGCTGGAGCACATCCATTGGGCGACCACCCGGAACGGGACCTATGACGAGCTGATGGTGCTGGCCATCGATCATCGCAGCCAGTTCGAAGATCTCGCCGCCGAAGTCGGCGCCGAGATGGCCCGCGTCAGCGCCTTCAAGCTGCTGGCCATGCAGGCGCTGCACCAGGTCGCCCAGGGCGAGCGGCGCTTTGGCCTGCTGGTCGACGGGCGCTTCGGGTTCGATGCGCTGGCCGCAGCCGCCGACCATCCCTACTGGATCGGCCGGCCCATCGAGGTCCCGAAGTCCCGGCCCCTCGCGTTTGAATGCTCGCCCGACGTCGCAACCGAGATCGCCGAATGGCCGCTGACCCAGGTGGTCAAGGCGCTTTGCCTCTACCATTGCGATGATGAACCGCAGTTGCGCGCGCGCCAGGAACGCCAGCTCGCGCGGCTCTTTGACGCCTGCCGCAAGACCCGTCACGAACTGCTGCTGGAGATCATCACCCCGCCCGGCATGGCCGCCGACGCCGCAAGCCTCGCGCGTGCGCTGGAGCGTATCTACGACCTGGGCATAAAGCCGGACTGGTGGAAATTGGAGCCGGCGGTCGACCCAGCCGCCTGGCGCAATATCGCCGCGGTGATTGCGGCGCGCGATCCCTTTTGTCGCGGCGTGGTGGTGCTCGGCCTTTCACAGCCGATGGAGGCTCTGCTGACCGCGTTCGAAGCCTGCGCTGCGGTTCCGCTCGTGAAGGGCTTTGCGGTGGGACGCACGGTCTTCCACGACACGGCCCGCGCCTGGTTGGCGGGTAAGATCGATGACGCCGAAGCGGTGGGCGCACTGGCGCAGCGCTTTTCCCGGCTCGTGGAAGGCTGGCGCCGCGCGCGGGCCGGGGTGGAGCAAGCGGCATGACCAGCCTGCGACTGACCGCAGCCCAAGCCGCCGTGCGCTACCTCGCCGCCCAGGATGTCATGGTGGACGGCGCGGCGGTGCCGTTCTTCGCCGGGGTCTGGGCGATTTTCGGCCACGGCAACGTCGCGGGGCTCGGCGAGGCGCTATTCAGCCAACGCGAAACGCTGCCCACCTTCCGCGCCCACAACGAACAGGCCATGGCCCACGCCGCGATCGCCTTCGCCAAGCAGATGCGTCGCACCCGCGCCATGATCTGCACCACCTCCATCGGGCCGGGCGCCACCAACATGGTGACGGCGGCGGCTCTGGCGCACGTAAACCGCCTGCCGGTGCTGCTGCTCCCAGGCGATGTCTATGCAAACCGCCGGCCCGACCCCGTGCTGCAGCAGGTCGAGGACTTCGCCGACGCCACGGTCAGCGCCAACGATTGCTTCCGCCCGGTCTCGCGCTATTTCGACCGGATCACCCGGCCCGAGCAATTGCTCGCAGCCCTGCCCCGCGCCATGGCCGTCCTCACTGATCCGGCGGCCTGCGGCCCCGTGACGCTGGCCTTTTGCCAAGACGTCCAGGCCGAGGCCTATGATTGGCCGCTGGCGTTCTTTCGCCGCCGCCTTTGGCCCACGCGCCGCCAGCCTGCCGATCCGCGCGAGATCGCTGACCTGGCGCAGCGATTGCGCACAGCCAAGGCCCCGTTGATCGTCGCCGGCGGCGGCGTGCTCTACGCCCGCGCCGAGGCCAGCTTGGCGGCGTTCGCCGCGCGCACCGGTGCGCCCGTGGCCGAGACCCAGGCAGGCAAGGGCGCATTGGCCTGGGACCATCCCGCCGCGTTGGGCGCCATCGGCGTGACAGGATCAAGCGCGGCCAACGCCGCCGCCGCCGCCGCCGATCTGGTGGTGGGCCTTGGCACGCGGCTGCAGGATTTCACCACCGGCTCGCGCGCGCTCTTCGCCCATCCGGATCGCACGCTCGTGCAGGTCAATATCGCAGCCTTTGACGCCCAAAAGCACAGCGCCGAGCCGGTCGTGGGCGACGTGGGCGCGGTGCTGGAGGCGCTTTCCTCAGCGCTGGGCGACTGGCGAGCGCCTGAGGCGTGGCGCCAAGGCGTGCGCGCTGACGTCGCGACCTGGAACGCCGAGGCCGATCGGGTGATGGCGGCGAGCGAGGCTGGGCTTGCATCCGACGCCCAGGTGATCGGCGCCGTCTGGCGTGCGATGGATGAAGACGCCGTGGTGGTCTGCGCGGCCGGCGGACTTCCAGGCGAGCTCCATCGGCTGTGGCGGCCGCATCGGCCCGGGGGCTACCACCTGGAGTACGGCTATTCCTGCATGGGCTACGAGATCGCCGGCGGCCTGGGCGTCAAGCTGGCTGAGCCGCACCGCGAGGTGGTGGTCATGGTCGGCGATGGTTCATACCTGATGCTGAACTCCGAGATCGCCACCTCGGTCGCCATGGGCGCCAAGTTGATCGTGACCGTGCTCGACAATCGCGGTTTCGGCTGCATCAACCGCCTCCAGCAGGGAACGGGCGGCGCGCCGTTCAATAACCTGCTCGATCCCGCCGCGCCGCAGATCGACTTCGCCGCCCATGCCGCAAGCCTGGGCGCGCACGCAGAAAAAGTGACGGGCGTCGCTGCCCTGGAGGCGGCCCTGCTACGCGCCAAGGCCGCTCAGCGCACCTATGTGATCGTCATCGACACCGATCCGGCGATCGCCACCGAAGCCGGCGGAGCCTGGTGGGATGTGGCGACGCCGCAGGTGTCGGAACGGCCGCAAGTGCAGGCCGCCCGCGCAGCCTACGAAGTGCAACTCGCCAACCAACGCCTGGGAGACTGAGGCCATGTCCATTCGTTTTGGGGTCAGTCCGATCGCCTGGGTCAACGACGACATGCCCGAGTTGGGCGGCGACACGCCGCTTGAGACGATTTTGGCCGACGCGCGCGACATCGGCTTTGCTGGCGTAGAGCTGGGCGGCAAGTTTCCGCGCGATGCTTCCGTCCTCAAACCCTTGCTGGCCGGCTATGGCCTCGATCTGGTCGGCGGCTGGTATAGCGGCGAACTTTTGACCCGCGACGTCGAGGCCGAGATCGCCGCGGCGCAGGATCACCTGGCCCTGCTGAAGGCGATGGGCTCGCGCGTCTTTGTCCACGCCGAGACCAGCAACGCGATCCATGGCCAGCGTCAAACCCCGCTTAGCCGCACGCCCCGCCTCGACGCGGCGGCCTGGCGAGCCTTTGGCGCGCGCGTGAGCGGCTTTGCAGAGTACGTTCAGAGCCAGGGTCTGGGTTTCGCCTATCACCATCACCTGGGTACGGTGGTCGAAGGGCCAGGCGACCTGGAAGCCTTCCTGGGCGCCACCAGCGAGGCGGTCGGCCTGACCCTCGACACTGGGCACGCGAGCCTAGGCGGCCTCGATCCGCTTGCCGTGATCCGCGACCACCCGCGCCGCATCGTCCATGTGCATTGCAAGGATATCCGCTCCGAGGTTTTCTCTGGCGTAAGAGCGCGTGACGCCAGTTTTCTTGAAGGCGTCTTGGGCGGCATGTTCACGGTCCCGGGAGATGGCGCCTTGGACTATGGCGCGGTGATGCGCGCCCTGGCCGAGATCGGTTATGCAGGCTGGATCGTGGTGGAGGCCGAGCAGGACCCTTCAGTGGCCGATCCGCGCAAATATGGCGAACTTGGCCTGCGGACCCTGCAGCGCGAGGCCGCCGATGCGGGCCTTAGCGACGACGGCGCCAGGAAGGCTGATTTGAGGGAGGCTGACTTGAGAGCCGACGGTTTAAGGGACGCGGTTTGAGGAAAGCCAGATGACCGACCTTCTCGTGCGCAAGCATAGGCCCGACCCGGCCGGCGTCGTGCTTGAGGTGACCCCGCAAAGCGCCGGCTGGGGCCATGTCGGCTTCAAGGTCATAGAGCTGGCCGCAGGTCAGACCGCGACCGGCGGCGAGGCGGGGCGCGAAGCCTGCCTGGTGGTCCTGAGCGGGACGGCCGACATCGCGGTGGGCGGCCAACGCTTTGACGGCTTGGGCGGCCGCGCCAGTGTTTTCGAAGACCAGGCGCCGGGCGCCGCCTATGCGCCGGGCGGAGCGGCCTGGACTGTGACAGCGGCCACCCCAGTCGAGCTTGCAGTCTGCACGGCGCCGGCGAGGGGAACTGGGGCGGCTCGTAAAATCGCGGCTGAGGCGATGAGCCGCGAAGTGCGCGGCCAGGGAACCAACACCCGCCACGTCCGCAACATCCTGCCCGAGACCGAACCCGCCGAGAGCCTGTTGGTGGTCGAGGTGATCACGCCGGGCGGCAATTGGTCGAGCTACCCGCCGCACAAGCACGACACGCAAAGCGCCGGTCAAGAAACCCAGCTTGAAGAAACCTACTATCACCGGCTCAACCCGCCGCAGGGCTTCGCCTTTCAGCGCGTCTACACCGACGACCGCAGCCTCGACCAGACCATGGCGGTGGAGGACGGCGATGTGGTGATGGTGCCGCGCGGTTATCATCCGGTGGGCGCGCCGCACGGCTATGACCTCTATTACCTCAACGTCATGGCCGGCCCGAAACGCCAGTGGATTTTCCGCAACGATCCGGCCCACGATTGGATCGTGCGAAAGGCCTCGGCTTGAGCTTGACCGGCGCGCGCCCGCTTCTTCGCCGGCTGGCCACGCCCGAGGCCGGGGCGCTGGCCGGCGCGGTTCTGGTCTATCTCTTCTTCTTTGCTGCAGCCCCGCCGTTCCGCGACCTCTCCGCGCTCTCCACGGTGCTCTATGTGAGTTCGATCTATGGCATCCCGGCGATCGCCGTGGCGCTCTTGATGATCGGGGGCGAGTTCGACCTTTCGGCGGGCGTGGCCGTGGTCTCCTCGGCGCTGCTGGCGGCCATGCTGAGCTTTCAATTCACCACCAACGTCTGGGTAGGCATAGGCGTGTCGCTGGCCGCAGCCCTGGCCATGGGGGCGCTGAACGGCTTCCTGGTGGTCCGCACCGGCATCCCCAGTTTCCTGGTGACGCTCGGGACCTTTTTCATGCTGAGCGGCCTCAACCTGGCGGTCACCCGCCTTGTCACCGGCAGCGTCGCCACCCACGACATCTCCAACATGGACGGCTTCGCCTCGGCGCGCAGCCTCTTCGCCTCGAGCCTCAAGATCGGCGGCGTCAGCCTGCGGATCACCGTCCTTTGGTGGCTGGCCTTCGCAGGCCTCGCCACCTGGATCCTGCGCCGCTCGCCCTTCGGAAACTGGATCTTCGCCGTGGGGGGCGCACCGCTCAGTGCGCGCGCTGTGGGCGTACCCGTGCGACGCGTCAAGATCGCGCTCTTCATGGCCGTGGGCTTCGCCGCCTGGTTCGTGGGCATGCACCAGCTCTTCGCCTTCAACACGGTGCAGTCCGGTGAAGGCGTGGGGAAGGAGTTCTACTATATCATCGCTGCGGTCGTGGGCGGTTGCCTGCTGACCGGCGGCCATGGTTCGGCGGCGGGCGCGGTGCTGGGCGCCTTCATCTTCGGCATGACCACCCAAGGGATCATCTACGCCGGCTGGAACCCCGACTGGTTCAAATTCTTTGTCGGCGCTCTTTTGCTGGGCGTCATCTTGCTGAATGCGGGCGTGCGCCGCTGGCAGGCCTCCCAATGACCGCCGCCCCGCGGCTTCGCCTGACCGGCGTCGGCAAGAGCTATGGCCCGGTGGACGCGCTGGCCGGCATCGATCTGGAGGTCGATGGCGGCCAGATCACCTGCGTGCTGGGCGACAATGGGGCTGGCAAATCCACCCTGATCAAAATCATCGCCGGCCTGCACGCGCCGGACCAGGGCGTCCTTGAGGTGGACGGCCAGCCCGTGCGCTTGGCATCGCCCCGCCAGGCCATGGCGCTTGGCATCGCCACCGTCTACCAGGACCTGGCGATCGCGCCCCTGATGCCGGTCTGGGCCAACTTCTTTCTTGGCCGCGAGTTGCTGAAGGGCCGCGGCCCCTTCAGGCGCATGGACATCACTGAGATGCGCAAGGTCGCCGGCCGCGACCTGGCGGCGATGGGCATCCACCTGCCCGACCTTGAACGGCCGGTCGGGGCGCTGTCAGGCGGCGAGCGCCAATGCGTGGCGATCGCGCGCGCCATCCATTTCGGGGCCCGCATCCTGATCCTCGACGAGCCCACCGCGGCGCTGGGCGTGAAACAGTCCGGCGTGGTGCTGCGCTATGTGGCGGCGGCTAAGGCGCGCGGTCTGGGCGTGATCTTCATCACCCACAATCCCCACCACGCCCACGCGGTCGGCGACCGGTTCCTGCTGCTGCAGCGCGGTCGCAGCCAGGGCTGTTTTGCGAAGACGCAGGTCACGCTCGAAGAGTTGACACGCAAGATGGCGGGAGGCGCCGAGTTGGAGGCGCTTGCCCACGAACTTCAAAATCAGGGGAGATGAGTATGGGGCGCAGCAGCGTTTTGGCGACGGTGGCGGCCTTAGCGGCGCTGGCGCTCACGGGCTGCAGCGCCAAGGGGGGCAAGGCCGGCGATGGCGCAGCCGGGCCCACATCGCCGCCGATGACCGTGGCGGTGATCACCCACGCTGCGCCCGGCGACACGTTCTGGGACATCATCAGAAAGGGCGCCGAGGCTGCTGCGGCCAAGGATAATATCACCCTCAAATACGCCAGCGACACCGACGGCGGCGCCCAGGCGACGCTGGTCCAGAACGCCCTCGACAGTAAGGTCGACGCTATCGCCGTCACCCTGGCCAAGCCCGACGCCCTGGCCGCGGTGGTGCGCAAGGCGAGCGCCGCCGGCGTCCCGGTGGCGGTGTTCAACGCCGGCATCGGCGCCTGGAAAGGCGACGGCGCGCTGGGCTACTTCGGCTCCGACGATGGTCTGGCCGGAGAGCGGGCCGGCAAGCGCGCAGCGGCGGACGGCGCCAAGCACCTGCTATGCGTTTCGCAGGAGCAAGGTCACGTGGCGCTGGAGGCCCGCTGCGACGGCCTCAAGAGGGGCTTTAGCGGTCAGTTCGACAAGGTCTATGTGACCGGAACCGACATGCCGTCAGTCCGATCGACCATCGCGGCCAAACTGAAGCAGGATCCGACGATCGACCTTGTGGTGACGCTGGGCGCGCCGTTCGGCCTGACCGCCATCGAGGCGGTGAAGGACGTCGGCGGCAAGGCCAAGGTCGCCACGTTCGACACCAACCCTCAGGTCCCGGCCGCCATCCGCTCGGGCGCCCTGCAGTGGGCCATCGACCAACAGCCCTATCTGCAAGGCTACCTGGCTGTGGAGTCGCTTTGGCTGCAGAAGACCAACGGCAACGTCATCGGCGGCGGCGCGGCGGTGCTGACGGGCCCCTATTTCATCGACAAATCGAACGTCGACCGGATCGCAGCCTTCGCCGCAAAGGGAACGCGGTAAGAACGATCGGCCGAACGAAAGACCGTCGTCATGGCGTGGATGCTTGGGACGCTTAGATAGCTTTTGAGAAGCGCAACATCGTGGCTGACGTCCAAATATATCAGGGGTGCGCCGGCTCGGTATTTCGTGGCTGTGGTGGCCTCGCCTCGTCATAGGTCGCGGGCGTGGATTTGAGTTCTTTCATCACGCGCGTCGCAATTTCGCTGCGCTGGGCGTGGAGGTATTCCTCAGGATCGACGGCGTAGAGCGCCTTGAGGTAGGCGACGTCATAGTCAGTGAGTTGCTCCACATCGACGTTTGCTTGGCACTCGGCGACCATGAAATCGAGAATGGTCGGAAGGTCGCTGCAGCGATCGGATTGCTGCGTATGGCTCAAGACCAACATTGCGACATTGTCGGCGACGCCGCCTATCTGTCGCCCGACGATTTGACGCGCGTCGATGACAACCAGCGCCCCAATGATCTGATTTTGCAGATGGGCGGTCAGACGACTACCGGCCTGGCCGCCGGGCAACCTGTCGAACTCTGTATCCAGGACCAAAGGCCCTTCGGAGTTCTTTGTGCCGGTAATGTACCAGGCCTGCATCGGTCGGATGAAACGGGCCAAACGTTCGGTCTGCGCCGCATAGTGAAAGCCCAGCATGTTGGGGTGGTGCTTTCGCACGTCGTCCATCAATTCCTGAGGCTTGGTCGTGAACACCACCAGCACGTTGGTCTTGCATGGGAAATTGCGATTGGGATGTTTATCGACGGGCGCCTTCACAAAGGCTGCGACCTGGGAGAGCCTGACGCTGACGTAGCGGTTGAAGGGATCGCTCAGCCCTTCGGTTTTTGGACAGAGCGGCGCGCCCCATCGCGAGAGTTGATCGATGCGCCCCGGCACGCCGTGGGCCTCCACGAACCTTGAGATCATCTCCGCCAACTTTGCAGGCTCGTGCGTCGGAGCCACGACGGTCAATGGCGATACGGTCGTCGTGGCCTGCCCATCTGACTTTCCTGCTTCCTCCGACGACGCAGGCGTCGGCGGTTGGGCAAACGCGGTCGTCATCGGCCAGGTCGTCAGGATGATGCTGATCGCCCCAAGTCCGATCGAGCTAAGCCTCGACAAAAAGCGGCGAAGGCGAGGCATGGAGACTTCCCTGCGCCATCTGGGCGCATTTCCCTCTAATCAGGAAGGACTGTCCCGCTCTTGTGGTGGTTCGTCAATTCGCACGCGCGCAGCTCTGAACCTGTTCAAGCCAACGCAAATGGCTGGATCGGCTGGAGACCAGCTCAATCATGCTTGGCTATGACAATTGAAGCGCAACTCACCCTGGCTTAAGGTGCTGGCGTTTCTAGAGAGATGCCTTTGCCTGTCCTGACCAAACCGGCTGCCGCCGGAATTCGTTGAGCCTCGTTTCGGGGCTTTTTTTCTGCTGTCAGTTCAGGATCATCCAGATGATCAATATTCAACTCGTCCCCGCCACGGCGGAGGACTTAAACGCGCGTGCTGCTCCGCTGGTCAGGGGGATGCACGAGGGGTTCTCTAATCTAGAGGAAGCTAAGGCCGCCATCGGCGATGTGCTTGCAACCTTGTTGATGGCGCCGCGCCCTGACCCCTGGGGGGCCTATTGGGCGCACGAGACCGACCTGGACGCCTATGTTGGTCTTTGTGCATTCAAGACCGCCCCCAACGCCGAAGGGGCCGTCGAAATCGCCTATTTCACGTTTCCACACCTTGAGGGGCGCGGCGCCGCGACAGGCATGGCGCTGGCGCTTACCGGCAAGGCTCGTGATGCGGGCGCCCAACTGGTAACCGCCAATACGCTCCCCGAGCGCAACGCCTCGGGCCGCGTCTTGGTGCGAAGCGGCTTTACCTTCATTGGGCCGGCGACTGATCCGGAAGATGGATTGGTCTGGGCGTGGAGCAGGCGCATTTAGGGGCAATAGCGGGCATGGCGGGCGCTCCCCAGTGGAGCGCCCGCTTGTTCGAAAGTTGGGTCGTAATAATCACTTGGGCGCGGATCGGGGCCTTCCCGCCCCTATCCGCCTCGGCGGCTTTCCCCCTCCCCGCCGTCAATCACCGCCTCGAGCCACGAGGCGTTCGCCGCAGTTCGTGCAGCAAGCGCTCGGCAATCCTCGCATAGCGGCCACCACAAATGGCTCAGCAGGATTGGCCTCGTCGCGCATGATCCGGGCCGCGACAGCCAATATTCCAGCAAGGCTTTGCACCGTGTTCGCCTCGCGCCCGGCAAGTAAGGCCAGCCTGCGCTCCTGGTCGCGGGACATCAGCTCCAATCGTTCGTCGATCTCATACATCTCAGCCGCCGCCGGTAGCGCGCGCTGCTCACCCTCATTGAGTTCAAACCAGCCATATTCTTGGCCGACCCAGGTCTCGAGCGCTTGCCAGCGACGGACCAATCCCTCGATTTCCCGACTGAGGGCGATCCACTCTGCGCACAGACCGACCGTCTCATCAGATTGGGGTCCAGCGTCCGCCGCGCAGCGGGGGTCCGCCGACGCCAGATCGAGGAGCGGGCGTGGCGGGACTTCAGACAAGCAAATGCCGTCGTCGCCCGTCTTTCGACGCGAACTCATAGCGCGCACCTCGGTTCAGTGGTTATCGTTTCCTATCATCATGAGTCGCTCACATCAATCAAAAAGTATGCTATACGCTATAAAAAGTACATTTTCGTGCTGAGTGCGGCGCAAATCAGAGCTGGGCGCGCCCTTGTCGACTGGACCGGCGCGAAGCTGGCGGAAATATCTGGTCTCTCCTTGCAGACGATCCGTCGCATGGAAGGCCCGGTGGGTCCCGGACGCAGCTCAGTCGTCAACGTCCAAGCAGTGCGGCGGGCCTTGGAGGGCGCTGGCGTCGAATTCCTCGACGCCGATGAAGCAAACAGGTTCGGTCCAGGCGTCCGCTTGAGGCCGCAGGCGCCGAACTCGGAGAGCTAAGCGCCGGCGCCGGCTTCCGCGCCATCGCGAAGGCTCATCCCTGCAAGATCTTCCAGACCAGAAAGGCTAGGCCCAGGAGGGCTGCAAGCGTTGCGGCGGACCCGGCCACGGCCCGCACCACGATGTTATCAAGGCTGACGCGCCGCCATGGCCGACGATCAGGCTGAATGACGTCGTCAGGTGAAACATTGATCGTACGATGCGTCTGGGCTTCTTCATTGCGGCTTGCAGCCTGGAGGTCATGCGCGCCGCCCTGAGCATCGTCCGCCTTGAATTGATCGGTCGCGGATTCTTGCGCGTCTTCGGAATGTTCATTCGAGGTGCTAGGCACTTGACGACGCCGGGTCAAAGATGATGGGGAAGGCGCTATAGCGATGACAAAAAGTCAGTGTCGATCGTAACACGGCCTATGCGCCGAAGACGTCATAAGTAAGAACCACCCGCGCGACGCTTCGGCGGGAGGCGTCGCGCGCGACCGAATGGGAACACGATGATTGAAACCGCTATGATGGCGATGTTGCTGGCGTTTCCCAACCCGCTGGCCGGCCTGCACCTGCACCACGAGAGCGATTTTCATCGTTCGCACCAGGTGGTCAACGGATGGCGAATCGAGGCCATCCAGGACCGGTTTTCAGGGCGCACCGCCTGCCGAATCAGGAATCACAACGTGACCTTCGATCGTGGCGTCGTGACCTTTCACTTTCCATCATCGGTAGATACCGCCAATGCGATCTTCCGGATCGACGGCGGACCGCCTCAGTCGGTGGGCTCGGTCGCTGTTGAAGTCGCAGGCCTTGGCGCACGGCTTCAGGGGGACAATTCAACCAACCCCAGCAGTGGACTGGTGCCGCTTCCTTCCCGCCTGCTTTCGACCGCCAACACCGTCTCGATCGAGCCGAATTACAAGCGCCAACACCGCGACTTCAGCGTCCATGGATTGTCAGGCGCCCTCGATGTCGCGCGCCAAAAGGGATGCGACCTTGGCGAGCATGAACAGCGAGGGGCCTGATGAACTTTGGGGGGTGGTCAGGCGTTAGGTCGCACTTGCACCTATTTCCGTTAATAACGCGGGGATATAGGGATTGCCGCCGGGCGCGATGGCCGGCGGAATGAAAGCCGACGTAGAACTCTTGCGACTGAGATTTAGTTTGCGTCGATCCATCGTAATTTCAGCCAAACCGCGTCGCTAGGAAGCTGATGCCGATCTTTAAGAGAAACACTTCCGAAAAACCCACCCAACTGGACGGCGCCATACTGCTGGCGCGCCCAGCGATTGCGGTGGCGATCGTCTTTAGCCTGTTCATCAACCTCTTGGCGTTGGTGAGCCCCCTCTACATGCTCCAGGTCTATGACCGGGTGCTCTCCAGCCGCAACACCCTGACCTTGCTCTTCATCACCCTGATCGCAGTGGTGCTCTTCGTCGTCTACGCCGCACTCGAGGCCTTGCGCACGGCCGTGCTTGTGCGCGGCGGCATCACCTTTGACGGCGCCCTTCGCAGCCGCACGTTCCGCAGCGTTTTGGACGCCACGCTGCAGCGCCGCCCAGGCGGCACCCAGGCCTTTCGCGACCTCGACGTGGTGCGCGAATTTCTAACCGGCGCCGGGCTCATTACATTCTGCGACGCTCCGTGGATTCCGGTCTTCGTGGTGATCGCCTTTGTGCTGCATCCCTATTTTGGCGTTCTCAGCATCATCTCCGGCGTCATCATCCTGGGGCTTGCGGTTGCCAACGACCAGGTCACGCGAGCCCCGCTGGAGCGCGCCACGGCGTCCTCGATCGCAGCCCAAAGCGATGTCTCAGCGACCCTGCGCAATTCTGAAGTCATGCACGCCATGGGAATGTGGGGCGGGCTGGCGCAACGCTGGGAGCTGCGCAGAGACGCTCTGATCGGCTGGCAGGCCGTGGCCAGCGACCGCGGTGGCGCGATCATATCGACGATCAAGTTCACCCGTCAGGTCGTCCAGACCTTGATCCTGGGCGGCGGAGCTTATTTGGCGATCGAAGGAAAGCTCTCGCCAGGCGCTATGATCGCCGCCTCGATCATTGTGGGACGCGCGCTCGCCCCCATCGAGCAGGGCGTGGGCCAATGGAAGAGCTTCATTGCAGCGCGTGGCGCATGGGACCGGCTTCAGGTTCTGTTCCGTGGTGATGTTGACGCAGCTGAGCGTCTCTCACTGCCAAGCCCCAAGGGCCGCATCACGGTCGAGGCCGTATCAGTGGTCCCGCCAGGACGAGCCAAGCCGGCGGTCTTCAACGCCAATTTCGTGGTCGAAGCCGGCGCCACGGTTGCGATCATCGGGCCCAGTGCGGCCGGAAAATCCAGCCTTGCCCGCGGCCTGGTGGGCGTTTGGCCGATCGTTTCAGGGGCTGTGCGCATCGACGGCTTCGATCTCAAGCAATGGGATCGTGAGCAGCTTGGCCCCTTCGTTGGATATCTGCCCCAAGACGTTGAGCTCTTTGCGGGTTCTGTGGCCGAGAACATCGCCCGCTTTGCAGCCTTCGATATGGAAGAGGTCATCGACGCGGCGCGATTGGCTGGCGTCCACGACCTGATCCAGTCCCTTTCGGATGGCTACGAAACCCAGATCGGCGAAGGCGGCCAGAGCCTCTCGGGAGGACAGCGCCAGCGCCTGGCGCTCGCACGAACGATCTTCAGGCGCCCGCCCCTCATCGTGCTCGACGAACCCAACGCCAACCTCGACGCCGACGGCGAACAGGCTTTGGCCAACGCTTTGCTGCAATTGAAGGGCAAGTGCACGATCCTCTTTGTCACTCACAAGCTCAACCTGTTAGGCCTGGCCGATAAGATCTTGATATTGCAGCAAGGTCAGATCACCCAGTACGGCGATAGGGACCCGGTCCTGGCTCAGCTCATGGCGCCTGCGCAAGCAGCTGCGCCTGTGCCGGCGACCACTTGAAATAGGCGCGCTCGCGTCCGGGAATAACTCATGTCTGTTGCGCTTAGGGCTCCGAACCAAGACTACCGTCGCGTCGGCGCCATCGGATTGGTGATCATCGGCGTCACCTTCGGCTTCTTTGGGCTTTGGGCGGCCTTCGCCCCCTTGGGCAGTGCGGTCATCGCGCATGGCGAGCTCATGGCCGATTCCAATCTGCAGACCGTGCAGCACCTGGAAGGCGGCATCGTCAGCAAGATCATGGTGCACGAAGGCGACCACGTCAGGGCGGGCCAGACGCTTTTTCAGCTGGACCCGGTTCAGACTGACGCCAGCCTTCACATCACCAGCAACCAACTCTTCAGCAACCTGGCCAAGCTCGACCGCTTAACCGCCGAGCGGGATTCGCGCCCAACCTTGGTCTTCTCGCCAGAGGTCCTGGCGCAAGCCTCCGACCCGGCGGTCGCTCTTGCGATTGAAAATGAGCGCGGCGAATTCGTGCAACGGCGCGCCACCCTGCTCAGCCAGATCGAGGTCTTGAAGACCCGCATCGACGAAGTGCGTAGCGAGATCCAAGGGATCGATACCGAGCGGGCCAGCATGCAGCAGCAGGTGGCCTACCTCGACGACGAAATCGGCGGACTGACCGAGCTCTACAAACAGGACCTCGTTCCAAAGCCGCGGCTCCTGGCGCTGCAGCGCGAGCGCTCCCAACTACAGGGCCAGATCGGTCGCTCGATTTCGGACAAGGCCAAGGCTGAAAAGTCGATCAACGAGACGACCCTTCAGATCCAACAGCTGCAGCAGCAGACCCACCAGGACATCGACAAGGAAATCGCCGAGGTGCAGACCCAGAGCGCTGACCTTCGCCAGCGTTTCACCGTGGCGAAGGACCAGGCGCGGCGCATCAATGTCATAGCGCCGATGAGCGGGGTTGCTCAAAACCTCAGGGTCTTCACGCAAGGCGCCGTCGTGCGCGCCGGCGACCCGATGGTCGACATCGCCCCTGACAAGGCTCAGATGATCCTGCAAGCGCGGATCGCGCCCACCGACGTCGATAACGTCCATGCCGGACAGAAGGTCGAAGTCAGGTTCTCAAGCTTCCACTCGCGCACGATACCGGTGATCTCAGGGGTCGTTCGCACGGTCTCCCAGGACCGTCTCGTCGATCAGGCCACGCATGCGCCCTACTATCTGGCCACGGTCTTTGTTTCGCAGGCCAATCTTCCTGTGGAGCTTCGCGGACGCCTCAGAGCTGGGCTTCCCACCGATGTGATCATTCCGACGGGCGAGCGCACGGCGCTGCAGTATATCTGGTCGCCGCTGACGAATGCGCTGCACAAGTCGATGCGCGAACAGTAGAAAGCCGGGACCTGGTTTGCAGGTCCCTTTCGCTCGCCGCTCCTCTAAGAGCGAACTTTCGCCGTGCAGTTTGAGTTTCGGAGCTACCGCCTAAATGTCGCGACGCGCGCTGATTACCGGCATCACCGGCCAGGACGGAGCTTATCTCGCAGCCTTTCTGCTCGAGCAGGGCTATGAGGTGGCGGGCTTTGTTCGGCGCTCGGCGTCGGCCGAATTCGTCGGCGCGCGGCTGAAGTGGCTTGGGATCTACGACAAGGTCAAACTGATCGACGGAGATATTTTGGATCAGGCCTCGCTGATCCGCGGCATCCGCGATAGCCAGCCCGACGAGATCTATAACCTGGCCGCCCAGAGCTTTGTCACCTCCTCCTGGCGACAACCTCACCTGACGGGTGATGTCACGAGCCTGGGGGCGCTCAACGTCTTGGAGGCGATGAACCTGGAGCGTCCTGGGGCCAGGTTCTATCAAGCCTCATCTTCGGAAATGTATGGCCTCATCCAGCAGCCTGTGCAGACCGAGACCACGCCTTTCTATCCAAGGTCGCCTTACGCCGTCGCCAAGGTCTACGCCCACTGGATCACCATCAATTACCGCGAAAGCTTCGGCCTGCACGCCTCGGCCGGCATTCTCTTCAATCACGAAAGCCCGCTGCGCGGCATTGAGTTCGTCACGCGAAAGGTCAGTGACGGAGTGGCGCGCATCAAGCTTGGATTGGCCGACAAACTAAAGCTTGGGAATCTCGAGGCCGAGCGTGACTGGGGTCACGCCAAGGACTACGTCCGGGCCATGTGGCTGATGCTGCAGCAGGACCAGCCGGAAGACTTCGTGATCGCCAGCGGGCGGACCACCTCGGTGCGCGCCATGTGCGAAATGGCCTTCAGCCATGTCGGTCTGAACTACAAGGATCACGTCGAGGTCGATCCTCAGTACTTCAGACCCGCCGAAGTCGATCGCCTGATCGGTGATCCTTCGAAGGCCAAGCGGCTCCTTAAGTGGGAGCCTACGATCAGCGTCGAGGCGATGATCAGCGAAATGGTCGACGCCGATATCCGACGCCATAGCCACGGCTCTGTCTATGGCTGAAGAAACACCACGTCGCCTGGTCCTTGTAGGGGGCGGCGGACACGCCAAGGTCATCATTGAGACCCTGCGCTTAGCCCATCCCTCCTGGGATATCGTGGGCATTGTCGACGCAGACCCAAGTCCGCGCCAGGTCCTGGGGACCCCGGTTCTTGGTGATGATCGCCACCTTCCCCAGTTGCGCGCGCAAGGCGTGGATGCAGCCTTCATAGCCATCGGCGACAACCGGCTTCGTCAAAGACTTGCCGAAGAGCTGACGGACCTCGGTTTTGAGCTCGTCAGCGCCATCAACCCAGCCTCAACCGTCTCGCCCAGCGCCAAGCTCGGACGTGGCGTTGCGATCATGGCCGGGGCGGTCGTAAACGCCGAAGCCGTTCTTGGGGACCTGGCGATCATCAACACCGGCGCCTTGATCGATCATGAGGTCGAGGTGGGCCGCGCCGCCCACATTGGACCCGGCTGCGCGGTTTCGGGTGGTGTCCGGATCGGTGCGCGCGTGCTGCTAGGCGTGGGCGCAAGCGTCTTGCCTGGTCGGCGGATAGGAGATGACGCGGTCGTCGGCGGCGGGGCTTGCGTAACCCAGGATATCGCCCCTGGCGTGACCGCGGTTGGGGTTCCGGCGCGCGTGGCGACCAAATCGGGGGTCCGATCTTGAGCGCCAAGCCAAAGATCCCCGTCGCCGCCCCCTCCCTCATCGGTCGGGAAGCGGAATATGTTCAGGAGTGTCTTGAGACGACCTGGATCTCATCGAGCGGTCGTTTCATCGGAGCCTTTGAAGAGGCCTTTGCAAGCCTTTGCAACGTCAAGCACGCCGTGGCCTGCAACAACGGCACAACCGCCCTGCACCTGGCGTTGGTCGCCCTTGGAATTGGCCCCGGCGACGAGGTGATCGTTCCAACCCTCACCTATATCGCCAGCGCAAACACCGTCACCTATTGCGGTGCGACCCCGGTCTTCATCGATTGCGATGAAGCTACCTTCAATTTAGATCCTGCTGAGCTGGAGGCGCTGATCACGCCGCGCACCCGCGCAATCATGCCGGTCCACCTCTATGGTCATCCAGCCGATATGGATCCGATCCTTGAGATCGCAGGGCGCCACGGCCTGGCTGTCGTTGAGGACGCCGCCGAAGCGGTGGGCGCGCGCTATAAGGGAAGGCCCGCGGGCGGCCTAGGCGATTGCGGGGTCTTCAGCTTCTTCGGCAACAAGATCATCACGACAGGCGAAGGCGGCATGGTCACGACCGATGACGACGCGCTGGCCGCGCGTCTTCGTCTCTACCGCAGCCAAGGCATGGATCCGGAGCGGCGCTACTGGTTTCCTGTCGTCGGCTACAATTACCGCATGACCAATATCGCCGCCGCGATCGGCCTTGGACAGCTTGAGCGCATCGAAGACCACCTGGCTGCGCGCCGGCGCATCGCCGAGGGTTACGACCGGCGTCTGAGAAACGCCAGGAGCCTAAGTCTCCCCAAGACCGAGCCTTGGGCCGAACACGTCTATTGGATGTATACCGTGCTGCTGCAGGGCGCGACCCGCTCGCGGGACGAGGTCATGACCCGCCTTGAGGCAGAAGGCATAGAGACCCGCCCGGTATTCTATCCTCTCCACACCCTGCCGCCCTATCAGGCCCAGGCTTTAAAGCCCTACCCTCGGGCTCTTTCGATTGCTGAGCGCGGCCTCAATCTGCCGACCTACGCCGCACTCGGGGACGACGACCTCGATCGCATCGTCGAGGCCCTCATGCTGGCGCTGGACTGATCGCTTTGCGGATCGTCCTTGCGTCGACCTTCGTGCCCTTCGTCAAGGGCGGAGCTCGGTTCATCGTAGAATGGCTCGAGCAGAAACTCATCGCCCATGGCCATGAGGTCGAACGGTTTTACTTCCCGTTCGTCGAAACGCCTGACGATCTCCTGACCCAGACTGCGGCCTTGCGCCTGGTCGACCTGACGCAGGCGTGCGATCGGCTGATCGCCTTTCGTCCGCCGGCCCACGTATTACGCCATCCGCATAAATTCTTGTGGTTTATCCACCATATACGCGCCTACTATGACCTTTGGGACAGCGAATACGCACCGCCGCACACGCCCAGTGAAGAGGCGTTGCGCGCGGCTCTCCACCAGATGGATAGGACCGCGCTTGGCGAAGCCCAGGGGCTTTTCACCAACTCTGGGGTCGTTAGCGGTCGGATCGCGAAGTTCAATGGCCTCGCCTCCACCCCGCTCTATCCTCCGATCTTCGAGCCCGAACGCTTCCGCTGCGAGGGCTATGGCGATGAAGTGGTGATGGTCTGCAGGCTCGAAGCCCACAAACGCCAGATGCTCTTGGTCGAAGCGATGGCCCACACGCAGTCGGGCGTGCGCCTGCGGCTCTGCGGACGCGGGTCAAGCGACGGTTATGGACGCGACCTCGCCGCAGCCGTCGAGCGGCTCGGATTGAGAGACAAGGTGATCCTTGAAGACCGATGGATCTCCGAAGATGAGAAGGCCGATCGGCTGGCTGGCGCCCTAGCGACGGTCTATGCGCCCAAGGATGAGGACTCCTACGGCTATCCTTCGCTCGAAGCCGCCCACTCGCAAAAGGCGGTGCTGACCACAACGGATGCAGGCGGGGTTCTGGAACTGGTTCAGGACGGACGAAATGGCTTCGTCTGCGACCCTGAACCCATGGCGATCGCAGAGCGGCTGGATAGGCTCTTTAAGGATCGTGCGCTCGCCCAACAGATGGGCCAAGCCAATGCTCGGCGGATAGCTGAACTCAACATCGATTGGGATCACGTCGTCGAGGTCCTCACAGCATGAGGGTGCTCGTCGTCAACAACGCCGCGCCTTTCATTCGCGGAGGCGCCGAGGAACTGGCGGACAATCTGGTTCGTCACCTGAACAATGTCCCAGGCGTTGAGAGCGAGCTCCTGCGGCTGCCATTTTGCTGGGAGCCGAGCGAGCGTCTGATTGACGAGATCTTGATCCACCGCCGGTTTCGACTGTGGAACGCTGAGCGGGTCATCGCACTTAAGTTTCCGGCCTATCTCATTCCACATCATCAGAAAATTCTCTGGGTGCTACATCAATTCCGACAGGCCTATGACCTGGGAGACGCAGGCCAAGGACTAGCCGCTGCCGGACGAGATGGAGAGATCCGCGAAATCATCCGCACCGCGGACAACCAGTGCTTCGCCGAGGCCCAGGCGATCTGGGCGAACTCCCCGGTCACCCAGGCGCGCATGCAACGCTATAATGGAGTTGCGTCCAAGCTGCTCTACCCGCCGCTCAACGATGGGGAGCTCTTCGTTGGGGGAGAGCCTTCGGACTTCATTTTTGCAGGCGGTCGGGTCGGTCCTGGAAAGCGGCAGCACCTCCTCATCGAGGCGATGGCCCAAGTTCGCGGCAGAGGCCGACTTATCGTCGCAGGCCCTCCCGATAACGCTGAATATGCAACCCAACTTCAAAGACTGATAGAGACGCTGGGTCTTGAGGATCGGGTAGAGTTGCGCCTGGGCTTCCATACCCGCACGCAGATCGCGCAATGGGTGAACGAAGCCTACGCCTGCGCCTACCTTCCCTTTGACGAAGACTCATTGGGCTACGTCACAATGGAAGCGTTTGCGGCCGGCAAGGCCGTCCTGACAACGTTCGATTCCGGGGGACTTCTTGAAATGGTCAATGACGAGACGGGGCTTGTGAAAGAGTCCAACGTCGAGGCGTTAGCTATTGGGTTAACCGAACTCTTCGAGAATCCTGGACGCACAGCCGAAAAGGGCCGCGCTGCGCACGCAAGTTGGGGACTTAGACGCTTGACCTGGGAGGCGACGCTGGACTGTTTGCTGTCCTGAAGCGTCAGCCGCCATTTCGAAGGCGCTTTCTTCCCCTAGAGGACGATAATGTCGAGACTGAACTTTAGCTTTGTGCTGATCGCCCTGCTTGGCGCGGGAAGTTTTGGCGCCCAGGCCAAGGCTGAAACGCTGAGCGACGTGATGGCCTACGTCTATCAGGTCAACCCGGGCCTGCAGGCGCAGCGCGCATCATTGCGCGCGCTTGATGAGAGCTACACCCAGGCCCGCGGCGGGTTTGGAACGAACATCTCAACCTCGACCGGACAGACGCACTATGATGACCGACGGCTCGGCGTAGGCGTCCATGCCAACAACTCCAGCGCGGCCCTGTCGATTATTCAGCCGCTCTACACCGGCGGTCGCGTCACCGAGCGCGTGCGCGCTGCGGAGGCGCAGATCAAGGCGGGGCGCGAGACGCTGAGGCATTTCGAATTGGATTTGGTGCTGCGGGTCGTGGCCGCCTATGTGAGCGTTCAGCGCGACGAAGAACTCCTAACGATCAACCAGGATACAGTCGCTGCGCTGACCAGGGAATTATCCGACGCCCAGGCCCGCTTCAATGTTCACGAAGTCACCATCACAGACCTTGCTCAGGCTAAGGCGCGCCTGGCGCAATCACGAACTCAGCTCCTGACCGCTCAGGCGCAACTGGGCGCTTCGCGCGCCCAGTTCTTCGGCGTGGTGGGCCGCTACCCTGGCAAGCTCGACCCTGCCCCACCCATCACCGCCATCCCTGACACGTTCGAAAAGGCGCTTGATGCGGCTGAGGCCAATAGCCCCCTGCTGCAAGGTGCGCGCTTTACTGAGCAAAGTTCGCGCGCTGCTCTGGCGGAGGCCAAGGCCGAGCGCAATCCTACGGTGACAGCGAGATACGATTTGGAACGGACGCCGACGCAGCCATTCATGAGCGTCCCTTACGACGACATCCACTCCCTTTCGGTCACCCTCAGCCAGCCCTTGTTCAGCGCCGGGCAGATTGCGTCTGGCGTGCGCCAACGCCTTGAAGAGAACAATCGAGACCGCCTGACGATCGACGACACCCGTCTGCAGGTAATCCAGCAGGTCGCGACGGATTGGGAGCAATTGGCCGCCCTTCGCCAGCAACTCACAACCGCGCAAACCGAAATGACGGAAGACCAGGTCGCCTATGCCGGCGAACGCCAGGAACAGAAATTTGCACTTCGGACCACGATCGAGGTTCTGAACGCAGAGCTAGAGCTAACCACGGCGCAGCAGAATGTGATCCACGTCCGCACATCCGAATATATCGGACGAATTCAGCTTCTGGCCGACACGGGCGTACTTTCGGCGCAAATGTTCTCGCCAGAAGCCGTCGGCTACGATCCAGCAGCGAACTACGAGCGCGTGCGCAATGGCGGCGCGACGCCGCTTGAAGTCCCGGTTCGGGCCTTTGAGGCGATGCTGGCCAAATCAAATGCTGCAGAGCCGCCGGCCAGCATATCCCTAACGCGCCCAACAGGTTCATCGCTGCCGCCAGAACCTGTCGACGCTAACGCACCCATCAAATCTATCTATTCGACGGTTGAGCAGAGCGACGCCGCGGCAGCCGCCGCTGCGAAGAAGCCATAGCGGGCTTCGCTAAGAGAGACCGCGCTCACTGGGTCGTCGTCGAACCCTGCAATGGCGCTGCATCGCGAGCGACTTCAGCTCTGGCGCGACCAATTATATGCGCCAGGTGACGATTGACCGCCTGGTTCAACGCCTTGGCGTCTTCAGGCGCATCGGGTGCGATGCCAACACCGAATTGGAGAGTCCCTATGTGGGTGGTTTCCAGAACGGCAGCCAGCCGAATTACGAGGGTCTCCAACGCCAGCATCCGGGCTCCCTCCTCAAACCTTTCAGCCTCCGCCTGACGAATGCTCTCTTTGCTGTCCAACTCACAGTTCCTTCAAATGTGCGCGCTCCACGAAGCCCGCTGTCTGATGCATATAGCTCGCGCATTCGCCGCTGGCGACGGAGTCAGAGAGGGTTTGCAACGCTAAGCCGGGGCAAGATCAGAGCTAAACGACGCCCAGCGCTCTTAGGGATGGGAGCTTCTTCATGCTGAACTCTTTCGCTTGTCCGCAGAGCTCGGCGACATTGGCCTCTAAAGTTTCCAAGACGACGCCGTCTTTAATAATCTTCTGCCCGTGAACGGAGACAATGTTCCAGGCGTATCTAGCCCAATCTTCCGGCTTCTGCTGACCTGCAGCCAAGGCAGAAACAAATAGCTGTTCCACTCGAGTGACTGTAACCCCACCGCCAGTGAGAGGGCTCGCCAGAACTGCAATTTCACCATCTCCCCGCGCTCTATCGCAGAAGAGCGCATTTAAACGTCGGCATTGAGCTCGAACATTCTCCATTCCAACCTCAGACTGCACCGCGGTGATATGATGGCTGCTCGCCAACACGGTCATTGTCTCTACAAGGCTAGAGAATCCCACGCCCTTAGCCTCAAGGTCCTTGGCGACTTCCCCGATTGTCTTAACCTCATAGCCCGAAAGACACTCGAGAAGCGGCCCATAGACAGCTTCACTCAACGAAGCCTCGCCCAAGCGCCATTTGATCTTGGGTGAAACTTCCTGACTTCGTGAAGCAAGCATTATCGGTAGCCTACGAAGCTCTTCGTCCTTGGCGATCGCTGATAAACTCCTAGGGCCCTTCATCCAGATATCGCGGCGGAACTGTTGATTGACCATAAAGTCCCGTATCGACTGAGAGAACACGGGGTCCCTGATGTCAGCCAATAATTCCCGCTGCTCTGCCGTCAGGTTAAGGAGGTCTATCGACTCCCAGAGTTGAGCAGTTCCGCAGTAGCTGACCTTCGCTGGAGATAGCAATCTTGCGACTTCCGAAAAATGCATCGGACGCCAATCACGGTTGAAGTATTCATGCGCAAGATAGTTGCGCCCCTGCCCCCCCAAAGCCTTTAGCCGCTCGGTTATCTGGGGATTAGCTCGCACAAACGCCGGATCAGTCGCAAATAGGCGGTCTGCAAAATTCAGCGCGCCATCAATCCTCTCCGAGATTCCGGATCCTGCGCTACCCATCACGTCAGCATGTTCAGTCAAAAGGTTGCGTAAAGGTAGAAAGGGAGCCCAGCCGGGCTGAGTATTGTAGCTGATGTAAAGAATTCCCCCCGGTCGTAGCTTTTGACGAATGAACTCGACAATCACAGAGCGATTTGCGTCCGAAATCCAACTCCAAATGCCATGAAGCCCAATAAGATCAAATTCCGGAAGATCTGTTCGGTTACAAAACTCGCTAAAAGCTTGATCACTTAACTGAGCCCCTGAACCCGAAGCATCGGCAACTTCCCGGGCAAACGCTGCCTGTGAAGGATTGAAGTCGGTCCCATGCCATTCAACAGACGAAGCGGCAGCATGGACGTTGATACTTACGCCCTGTCCGAAGCCCAATTCGCATGCGGTCCTAATCCTGCCTACCGCGTACCCTGCGAGCAGCAAAGCGAGCCGCAAACGCAGCGGATTTAGCTCCGGATAATAACCGTAAGTGTAGTCCAGGTCCGCTACATAACCGGCCGTCCACTCGTGAATATGCATGGTTACCTGGTGAGCGCCGAAGAGATTTTCAGCTCTACAGTCGCATTGGCGCGGACCGCCCTCAACGAATAATCCAACAAAATGGCCTCAGCGCCGAACAACTTCAATTTCCGAAGGATGGAATCTCACGAGCGGAGCTCAAGCGCATGCGCTAAGAGGCTCGCGGTCGACTTTACCTCAAAAGAAGGGCGCCCCGCTGGAAGCGGGACGCCCCTTTACTCGTTACCGCCACTCGAAAGCAGGCGAGGCGGTGGTCGTTTCTCGGGTTAGCCGTGGAACGAGAGGACGCCCGCCGCCGCGATCGACAGAGCAGTCACCGGAACCGTTCCAGTGAGTTCGACCACCGTGTCAGCTGCACCGATCGCCGTGCCAAGCGCGTTCGCTTGCTCAACGAGGAAGGTGTTGCCTTGGAAGTTGAATTCTCCGATCCCGTGGATCGCAAGGTTCGCACCACCGTTGGCGGTAGTATCAAACAGAGCTGCCAGAGATGTCGAAAGCTGCGTGGAGTCCAACCCATGGAGGTTGGCGTAAGCATTGATCTGCGTAACCGAGAACACCGTAACCGCACCGGCAGCAGCCCCATCGCCCAAGAACGTGATTTTATCAGCGCTCGTAGTCGTACCGTTAAGTCCGGTAATGACGGCCGCCAAAGTTGAGCCGTGCGCCGCAACGGAGATGTTATCCGCTCCGGTGTGCGCCCCAACGACCACGGTGTTCGTACCCGTACCCAGGATAATGTTCTCTGCTGCAGTCCCTGTGGCGCCGAGGGTAACGTTGTTCGAGCCAGCGCTATTCGCCGTAATGCTATTTGCGCCGCCGGCGACCACAACGTTTGCGATGGCGGCGTTGGCGATCACAACTGTGTCGCCCCCAGCGGAACCACCGAGCGTGACATTGATCGTGCCAGCTCCGGTATCCGTGATGCTATCGACGCCAGTACCGAGGGTTACCGTATCGGTATGGGTCGCGGCAGCCCCGGTGAGAACCGATGTCACGGCCGCATTATCTGTCGCTCCAGAAATCGTAACGCCCGCCGTGCTGGTAAGATTCAGCGCTGGGGATGCAACGTTCCCAGAGAGATTGACCGTCCTCAGGTTCGGGGCCGTGAATGCAGAGATCGTCTCAAGAACGCCAGTACCATTGTTATTGATGGTCAGTGAACTGCCGTTGTCGATCAAGTTGGCTACGGTCGTGTTCGCAATGCCCGTGAAGTTCAGAGTGGCCAGACCGGTATCGTTCAAGACTGACACAACGTTGGTCACCGGAAGAGCCGGAGCAACGACCGCGGCACTGGTGGAGTTGATCGTGACCGTACCCAAGCCAACCAACGTGCTGTCCTGCAGCGTCAACTGGCCTGTCGTCGTGATCCCGCCCGTCGCCGCGGTGCCGATGGTCACCACTGTGGAATCTGTCGCACCAGTCGCGTCGGCCGTCTGGTAGGTGACGCCGCCCGCAATGGCCGTGTCGATCGAGATCGGTGTCTGATTAATCACGTTGACAAACTGAACGCCGCCAGCCGCCGCGCCTGTAACATCGATCGAGGTAATCGTGGGCAGCTTGCTGAGATCGAAGACGCCGGAAGACCCGCCATCCGTACCCAACACGGTGAAGCCCGAGATCTTACCCGGCGTCGTGCTCATTGCGCCTGTGAAGACGCTGCCTGCTCCGGACAGAATGATCTCATTGTTGGTGGCCGTACCCGCCGCGATTGACTTGGTCGCGTCAGTGAAGATCGTGACCGTGTCTTTACCTGTGCTCGCCGCGCCCGCAAAGGTTTGCGTCGCTGCGATCTTTACGTTCACGCCAGCCGATGAACTGTCGGTAACTACCAATGCTGCCGCGCCGCCAGAGAGATCAAGCGGAGCACCAGCTGCACCATTGAAGCCCACGGCCCCCGAAATATTGAGGGCGGTCACTGATGGAGCAAGCGCAGTTAGAGCCAGCGTACCGGTGCCAGCGACGTTGACCGTCTTCAAGCCCGTGTCGACCAGACCACCAAAACTGCTGCTAGTCGCGAGCGAAATGTTTGCCGTCGTGACTTCGTTGTTGGTGTCGGTGATCGCCGCGGCGGCTGCGCCGGTCAAATTGAGAGCCAGCGTTGTCGAGGGCGCCTTGGTATTATTGTCAGTGAGCGTAAGGGCGCCGACTGCACCAGCCAGGTTCAAGGTTGCGAGGGCGCCGTCAGTAATCGTGCCGCCCGCGACGTTGGTGAGGCTAACCGTGGTGATCGTGCCTGCCGCAGTCGCACTTGCCCCGTTTACGTCGGTGATGGCTACCGAACCGTCGACAATGCCCGTGGCAGTTCCGCTTGCAGTCTTAGCGGCCGCTTCAGATACCACAACGCTTGTCGTTGCCGCCCCGCCATTGACGGTGACAAGGCCAAACGTCTCGGTGAAGTTCACGACGCTCGTTGCGCCAAGCGCCAGGGTAACAGTGTCAACGGTGCCACCCGAAATCGTAACCGCGCCACCGGTGGCGTTTGCACCCGCGTTCACAGACGTATTCACGTCAGTGACCGTACCGGCAGCGCCGGAGACGGTATCAGCACCGGTGGTGTCCGCGATCACGACATTCAAGCCGCCGGTGACCGTGGTGTTTCCATTCGAAGTTGCACTGATGTTCGTCGTGGTGGCGGCCGTGAGGCTCGTCGTTGTGGCGGAGATCGAGTTGATCTGAAGAGCGCCTGTATCCGCAAGGGAGTTGAACGTGACCGAAACTGCCGACTCCAAGTTCAGGATAGCGAAGTTGGTAAGCGTGGCGCTCGCCGGAATTCCCGTAATCGCGGCAGTTGAGTCGGTGAGATTGAAAATGTTCGATCCACCACCGCCGTTGATGTTGTCCAAGGCGCTCAGATTGGCCTGGGCAGTGCTGTTGACCGTGTCGTTTCCGGAGCCGCCCAAGAAGTTGTCGATACCAGCTGTCAGGTTGAACGTGACACCCGGGACGTTGGACGGCGGGAAGAGGGTGAGCAGGTTACCCGTCGGCGCGGTGCCCGTCGTGGCCAGCTGGGTCAAGAATTGATCGACGGCGCGCGCGTAGGCGCCGACGTCGGCCTTCTGGGCTTCTTCGAGGATGTAGCCAATCGCGATCGCCTTGGTGGCGATGTCTTGGTTCGCCAGCGGCGCGCGCGAGGCGGCGATCGAGGCGAAGAAGGGCTGCAGGGCCGTGATCGCGGCCTCAGCGGCCGCGGCCTGCGCTGCGCCGACGACAGCGCTGCCGACGATATTTTCGTAAGCCGCGGTGACTGCTTGAGCGAAGGTCAAGGTTCCGTAGGTGGCCGCGAAGCTCGCAGCGCTCGAGGAGCCCGTCGCGAGGTTGATCGCGAAGTTATAGTAGCGGTTTTCCTTGTTGAACTGGGCGAAGAACGCGCTGCCCAGGTCATTGGGGTTCGTCGTGCCGTTCACCAGGAATTGAAGGCCGGCGATCGTCGGCGAAGCGCCGGTGAAGAACTGATAGGTGAGCAGCGCGACGTCGGTCTTGTCCTGCGAGAGCGTCAAGACCGACGAGAGGGTCTGAGCATCTGTAAGGGAGCCGCTCGCATCTTCTGTGGCGAAAGCCTGGATCAGAAGGGATTCCGCCGCAGAGGGTGTGATGCCCAGGTTTGCGTTGGAATAGAACGTGTTCAGCTGAGACACGGAAAAGGGCATTGGGTTTCACTCTCCAGATGGCTTACAGGGCGGCGCCGCTACGGCCTCATACCCCACGGACTCGAACTACAGCATACTTCATACCCTGGCAAGTGCTCGCTTTCTAGGCGAATGACTGATTGTGATCGCCCCGGGCGGTAGTCACCGGAAAAGCACAACCTGACTCACTTGCAGGACAGGGATCCCATTTGTCGCACCCTGAGATCCGAGTCCAGCTTGCGTCTACGGCTGTTTTATTAATTGAGGCTTAATCTCAACCCGCCGTTAAGACTCGAGCCTTCGCGCGCCCAAGCGTCGCAGTGTACAGCAAAAGCCTAATAAGCGCTTGTGCGACCCCATTGACGGCATTAGGTTATGGTGACGCTGCCGATGACTTTGGGCGGCGTTCAGAGGCTCTAATTATGTATGGAAATCCTCAAAAGCGCAGCGCCGTCGATGTGCAAGACCTCCGGCGCGAAGGCGGCCGGTGGTTGAAGGACCTGCGGGAGCGCGCAGGACTTTCACAGCGCGAACTCGCGCTCAAGGTCGGCGCGGAATACTACACCTTCATTTCGCAGCTGGAGACCGGGCGTGGGCGAATTCCGCCAGACCGCTATCTTCAATGGGCCGAAGCGCTAGGTCTGCAACCTTCGGTTTTCGTCCGCGATTTGATGCGCTATTACGATCCCCTGACGCACGCGATACTGTTCGGCGGTTAGTTTCGGATTCGAGGCGCGTTCGCGCGGATTAGAGGCCCATGGCGCAGGTTCTGAATTTTCAACGCCGATTTGCGCGCCAGGTGGGTTGGACGCAGGACGAGCTTGCCGAATTCTATCGCGTTGAGAGCGCGCTTGCCCAGGCGGGTCTTCACTTAGAAACGGAGCAGGGCGTCACCGATGAAGGCGACCCCTGGTTTATTTTCTGCCGTCACGACACCGGCGAGATCTTCATTCATTTCGCCCGTATCGATGGCGAGTTCATCATCGATGGCTTCGGCTATGAGAACGTCGCCCGCGGTCGCGACTTCGCCGCACTCGTCCGTGAACTGATCTCCAGCGAACTCTTCGCCGTCGCCAAGGCCAGGCCGAAGAACGGAAACGTCTTCCTACACCCAGCGGCCCTGCTGATCATGCTCGTTGGAACAGCCTTCCTGCACAGCAGCGAGGCCAAGGCCGCCGAGACGCATGAAAAAGCCGAACCGCGTCGGGTCGGCGGGTTCGCGCATCTCTTGGGCTCGAGCGCAAGCGAGCTCCTGCCCAGCGATCTGGACGCCGTGCAGGCTGCAGCACTGGTGGCGGGAGCGGTCTTGGCCTCAGAACCTCAGGCCTTGAGCATTGCGCCGCCCCCTCCTCCAGCGCCCTCTGGGGCAACCAGCCAAATCAACGGGGGAGAGCTTGGTGTCTTTCTCCAGGCTCCCAGCCTCCAATCCGCACCGGTTCGCGCGGTCCACGACGCTGCCGTTGCGCTCGCAGATCCGGCGACGGGAATTTCCGCAGAGCATTTCGCGACGCCGACCAAATACCTGGTTCCAGATGTCCTGGTCGCCGACACGTCCATCAATGTCACGCCCATAGAGCCCTTGCGGGTATCGCTCGTCAGCGCGCCTGTCGCCTCGGCGGCGCTTCTTAGCGCGCCGATCACCTTTGATAGCGTCTTCCTTCCGGCCTCCGCCCCAGCTGCGCTGCCGGCCGACGAAGCCGGCGCTCTTCTGCAGGGCCTGACAACCCAGGACCATCCGGTCATCACCCTGAACGGCTCGCTTCCGGACGAGGTGATCGGCCTCATGAAGACGGGACTGCACGTAGTGGCCGACCATCCCCTTACCGGGATAACAGCTCCTGCGGCGATCACAGCTCCGCCGGCGACGCCAGATCAGGGCGCGACGGCGGCGTCGGCGCAGGTGGCGCCCCCAACGCCAGCCCCTGCTCCCGCAGCCCAGACGCCGTTCCATGATCCCGGCGTCGACTTGGCGATCGCGCAATTCATCGCCAACGTGCCGCATTGGGAAGTGATCGTCAGCGGGCGTGACCTTATCGTCTATGACGCGGCCATATTCACCCCGCACGCCGCCGAGGCCCTCGATGGCATCACCTTCACCTTGCCCGACGGCTCCGCCGTAAGCCTGGTTGGGACCGCTCAGGAACTCCTCTTCGCTCATTCCGTCCACTAGGGGCGAGACCCACTTGCACGGGCTCCGGCTGGGTTTGAGTATCCGACAAGCTATGGTCGATGACCCCGTCAAGCCTGCCCTCGTCAGCGACGACGTCGCTCCTGACGCGAACGCCAAGCCTGCGCGCGTCAGCCTGAAACGTCGCCTATTCGGCGGGATCTTTCGCCTGGCCGACTACGCACGCCGCTTTTTGCTGGCCTCGGTCGACCACCGGCTCATAGAAATGCAAGGCTCGCTCGTCGCCATCGAGCGACAGCTCGCCGATCGGGCTGAGCGGGAGGCGGCCCTGGAACGCGAGCTGGCCGCCGCGCGCGCTGACATCGTGCAGGTTCGAGCCGCAACGCTCGTGGCGCGCGATAATGCGAGCGCCCTCTTGGGCCTGGTGGGTCCACGTTTTGACGAGCTTGAGATCAAGATCAGGCCACTGATCCCGTTTGACGATGAGTCCTACGCAGTGCGTCTCGCCGATGGATACGCTCTGCTCCCTCGATCAGAACCCACCTTCGTCACCATGGTTGTGAACGCACCCTCCGGAGGACTGGAAGCCGGGACGCGTCGGGTGCTGCGCGCCTTGATCGAGCCTGGAATGGTCGTGGGCGATGTCGGGGCGAATGTGGGGCTGCTGACCTTGGTCTGTGCACGCGCGACGGGACCTGGCGGCAAGGTGCACGCGTTCGAGCCCGAGCCTGGCGCGCGCCGGCAGTTAGAAAAGACCAAGGCGTTGAACGGCCTGGACTGGGTCGAGGTGCACCCTTTGGCTGCGGGCCGCGAGCCTGGGACGACGCAATTCAACGTAAGCCCGATCATTGGGCACAGCTCGATCTACCAATTGCCCGAGGCCGAAGGCTCGGGCCGAACGATCGACGTCCAGATCGCACGGCTCGACGACGTCGTTTCACCGCGCACCCCGTTCGACGTGGTCAAGATCGATGTCGAGGGCGCCGAGCTCGACGTCCTGGCCGGAATGCGCGGGCATATCGCTGCAAATCCACGCATCGCGCTCATTGCAGAGTTTGGCCCATCGCACCTGGCGCGCTTGGCCGTTTCACCACAGTCCTGGTGGGACGCCTTCGCCAGTCATGGATTTGCAGCGTTCGGGATCGAAGAACCCAGCGGCGTTTGCAAACCGGTCACCCTTGAGCGGGCGTTGGGGCAGGAATCGATCAACCTGGTCTTTCTTCGCCCAGACAGCGGCCTGACACAAAAGCTGCCCACCGCGCCATGAAGATCGGCTGGGCGACGCCGCGCGTTGCGCGATCTGCGATCGGGCGTGAAAGCATTGCGGTGACTGACCTGCTTGCAAAGGCCGGTCATGATGTAACGCTCATCGCAACGGAGTGGGAGCGCCCTGACGGGGACCAGCTTCACCCCTCAAGCGCCAGGTCGGTCTATTGGCGCGATCTTGCGCCTGAGCAGATGCGCTCTGACTTCGACATGATCGTCGTCAATGTGGGGGATAATTTCCTGCTTCACGGCGGGATCTTTGCACTCTTGGACGCCGCCCCTTGCGTCGGCGTCTTTCACGACTTCTACCTCCACAACCTCTTCCGCGGCTGGTTCGTGCTCCAGGAATTGGGCGTGAAGGTCGCTGAGGAGGCCCTCGTGAGAACCTATGGCGAGGAGACCCGCCAGGACGCTCGACTTGCGATTTCAGAAGCCCTGCCGCTTGAAACGCTCGCCAAGACGTTCCCCATGACCGAGTGGGTTGGCAGACGCTGCATCGCAGCCCTGGCGCATTCCACCTTCTATGTGGACCGGCTCCTGGCGAGCTGTCCTGGGCCGGTCAGTGTCGCAGCCCTTCCCGTCCAACCGCGTGGCGTCGAGCCGCTTGCCCATCGCGAGCGTTCCAAGCTCGTGGCCTTGACCGTCGGCGTCATGAACCCGAACAAATGCCTCGATCGGGTCATTGAAGCCCTGAGCTTGGAAGCTCTGGCTGGGCGTGTCGCCTATCGACTGGCTGGCCCTATCGAAGACGATCAGCGCGCTCGCCTGGAGGCCGTGGCCGAGACGACCGGCTTCAAGGATCTGACGATCCTTGGCCCGGTGACGAATGACGTATTGGATCAAGAGCTGGCGGGCGCCGACATCATCTGCTGTCTGCGAAGCCCGGTCCTGGAGGGAGCTTCCGGCTCGGCGATTGAAGGCCTTCTGAGTGGCCGGCCGGTCGTCGTGGCCGACGCGGGCTTCTATGCTGATCTTCCGGACGACCTTGTCTGCAAGGTGCCAGCCGATATTCCCATATCGACCCTGGCCGCCAGCCTGGCGAAGCTCGCCGACGACGAAGGCCTTCGCCGCAGCTTGGGCGAAAGGGCGAGCCGATGGGCGACGGAGACCTTTCGCTCAGACCTCTATGTCGAAAAACTGATCGCGCTCCTGGATGCGGCTCAGGCGGCGCGCGCCGCGCTTGGGGTCGGCGGTGCAGTCGGCGCGGAGCTACGCAACTTGGGCGTCAGCCAGGACGACCCTTCGATCGCCCGAATTGGGGCAATCCTCGACGGCCTCTTCGCCTAAGATGTGACGCCGCCCCATAAGCGCGCGATCAACGACGTTAGCGCCAGCCGGGCCGTGTCTCGGAGAGCTTCGCTTTTTGGCGAAGATCGCCAAAAAGGCTCGATCATCCGGAGTGGAAGACGAAGCTTGCCTGGGAGTAGACCCCGACAATGTCCACGCCGAAGGGGGCGTTGTGCAGAGCAACGTCGCTGAGGAAGGCGTCGTTGGATTGCGCGAAGACCCCCACGTCGGCCTTCTGGGCCTCAGCCAAGAGCCATCCCACCACGGCCGCCTTGGTTCCAATACCGTTCGGCCCGTCATGTCCAAGGTCGGCGAAGTACTGAGCGCGCGTCTCGGTGGCGTTCACCATCGTGTTGAGAAGCGTCGCCACCTTCGCAGCCGAGGGGGCTGAGCCGAAGATTGCGGTATAGGCCTGGGTCGTGGCGTCCGACAGGCTCAAGGCGCCATAATGCGCCTGGAAGTTTGCGGCGCCTGCGCCCAGCTTTCCAAGGTTCACGGCGAAGTTGATGTAGCGGTTTTCAAGGTTGAAGCCTTGATAGTAGGCCGAATTCAGATTGTTCGGGTTCACCCCGGTCGGCGAGACCAGGAAATCGATACCCGCCGAGCTCGGCGCCTGGCCGGTGAAGAACTGATAGGAGAGCGTGGCGACCGAGGTCGTCGAGCCGGCCAGCATGATCGTGTCATGAATGGCTGTGGCCGCCGTTATAGCCCCTGACGCCAACTGACTGGTGACGTTCGCCACGGCCGCGGCTGCGGCGGGCGACGAGGCGTCCAGCCTCAGGATCGATGCGGAATCGCTGACGAAGGCCGTCGAGCTCAAGGTCGTGGTCGTGCCGGTGCTTCCGGTGGAAGGCGAGCCTGATGTCCCGCCGCTAGGCGCGACTGGCGTCGAGACAGGCGGAGGCGACACCGGGGGCGGCGAAACTGGAGGCGGCGACACCGGAGGTGGCGGGGGCGACACCGGGGGCGGTGACACTGGGGGCGGTGACACCGGTGGCGGAGAAACTGGGGGCGGTGACACCGGCGGTGGCGACACTGGGGGTGGCGACACCGGGGGCGGTGACACCGGCGGCGGCGACGCCGGCGGTGGCGAAACTGGGGGTGGCGAAACTGGGGGTGGCGAAACTGGGGGTGGCGAGACAGGCGGCGGTGACACTGGCGGCGGAGAGACCGGGGGCGGTGACACCGGCGGTGGAGAAACTGGGGGCGGAGAAACTGGCGGCGGAGAAACTGGCGGCGGCGGGGGAGCCGGTGAGAGCGTAAAGTTGCTGACGCTCAGGTCCGACAGCACGTGGCCCGTGATTTCCACAGCGTCTTGCGCGACGCCGTTGTCATTGGCGCTATCGTCAAAGACGAAGAGGTTTGAACCGACCTGCGCGATGACGACATTGTCGCTGTGGGCCGCAAAGAGCGTATTGGCCGAGGCGAGGGCTGCGGTGTAGCTCGCTGAGGTGATCTTTGCGATGTCGCTGGCGCCGGTTGGCCCGTGGGCGAACGATATGATGTCGCTGCTGGCCCAGCTCGTGATGGTGTCGAAGGCCTGTGTCGAAAGGTTCGACGCGGCCTGATGGACGATGATCACATCGTTGCCGCCACCGGCCAGGATCGTGTTGGCGCCCGCGCCGCCATCGATCGTGTCGTTGCCGGTTCCGCCATCCAAGGTGTCATTGCCCGAGCCGCCGATGATCGAGTCGTTTCCGCCGAAGCCCCGAAGGACGTCGCCGTTCGGACCGCCGGTCAAAGTGTCGTTCCCGGAGAAGAGCGCCGCCTGCAGGCCGGCGTTGTCGTCGGCCGCCGCAAGCTGCTGCAACGTGGTCGCCGCCAGCGAGAAGCTCGTCAGGTCGAAGTTAACGACACCCTGGAAGGTGTCTTCAATCGAAGTGACCGTGCCGCCCGTGGGATTTCCATTGGCGTCAAAGGTGAAGCCCGTGCCGCCAATGATGACGCCTTCATCCCCGATGGTGACCTTGTAGCTGGTCGAACTTTCCAGGCTGAACGTGCCTGCCGCCAGCAGACCAACATCGAATTGGTCCATATCGGTTCCGGTAGGAAAGCTCGGATTGACTGTACCGATGGTCATTAGGTTTCCCCGCTTGTCGATCTTGACTTACGCGAGGCAAACTTAAATCGTCGTCAATTAGTATACTGAACAAGACATTTACCGTTAAATTTTGATTTATATTTTACTACTCATTTACAATTCGGGTAATCACTCATCTTTACTGTACAGCAATACTTTATATACGTTCTGTTAGCCTTAAGGGATTTGAATTGATATTTACCGAAACATGAATGGCCGCGGCGTCGCGCATATGGACGTGGGCTCGGGGGCGGGCATGGCGCTGGAGGCGCTGGCCTAAGAGATCGAGCGCGTCAGGCGCCGTGGTAGGCGAAGCTCGGTTGTGAATAGACGCCCACAATGTCGACCCCGAAGGAGGCGTTGTGCAGCGCCACGTCGCTTAGGAAGGCGTCGTTGGACTGGGCGTATGTCCCCACATCGGCCTTTTCGGCCTCAGCCAGCAACCAGCCCACCGCGGCCGCCTTCGTCCCGATCCCGTTGGGCCCATCCTGGCCGAAATCAGCGAAATACTGGGCTCGGGTCTCAGTGACGCCGTTCGACGTCACCAACGTATTCAAAAGGGTGTCAACCTTGGCCGCCGTGGGCGCTGACCCAAAGATCGTGGCGTAGGCCTGGGCGGTGGCGTCGGCCAGATCAAGGCCGCCATAGCTTGCATTGAAGGCCGCAGCGCCTGCGCCGTGCGCTCCAAGGTTCACCGCGAAATTGATGTAGCGGTTTTCGAGGCTGAAGCTCTGATAATAGGCCGAATTCAGATTGTTGGGGTTGGGGCCGCTTGGCGAAACCAGGAAGTCTATGCCGGCCGCGCTCGGCGCGTGACCTGTGAAGAACTCATAGCTCAAGGTTGCAACCGATGTGGTGGATGCAGCGGCGCTGACGATCTGGGCTGCAATGCTGGCCGGCGTCGCCGAGGCCTGGTCGAGCTGGGCTGCAAAGCTCGTCAGCTGATTGGCCAGCGTAAACGCTGGGCTCGCCTGCGTCGTGCCGTCCGCCAGGTGAAGCGTGGGCGTCGCCAAGGCCTGGCTGGCCGTTTCGCGCAGGACCTGACTGAACTCGGCTTGCAGCTGCTGCAGGTTAGGCGTCGTCGACGTCGAGGTTCCTGAAGCGCCAGCGCTTGCGGTGTTTGTCGCAGCCGTCGCGGAAGGCGAGGTGGTCGATGACGCCGGCGTCCACCCCAGAATATCGAGGATCTGAAGATCGGTGGCCGAAAGTACGCCGTCCGACCCCACGCCGTTCGGTCCGAAGGCGTCGCCGACCGTATGATCCCAGTCGGCCAGGTCGAAGCCGTCGCTGACGCCGGCGCTGTTGATCGAATTGTGGAACTGCAGATTGGTCACGTCAGCGCCGTCAACACCGAAGAACGACGCCTGGCCGTCTGCCCCGCCGGTATAGTCACGCACGCCTTGAGCGGTGAAGCGGAAGAGGTCCAAGGGCTCGAAAGGCGAGCCGCCAACGCCAAGGCTGCTCACCCGACCAAAGACGCCCTCGGTCACCTCATGTTCGATGGCGCCAACCGCATCCTGACCGAAATTGAAGCCCGTGAGGCTATTCAGCACGACAGCGTCGTCGATGCTGAAGGAAGACGGCGCCAATCCCAAGACGCGCGCCTGGGCCTGCGGAAGGTCGAACCCCAAGCCCTTCGAGGGATCAATGACCGGCAGGCCCGCGATGGCGGCCAGATCATTGGCTGTCGTCGCATGCGCCTTGAGGGCTGCGACATAGGTCGAATAGCTGACGTGGACCAGATTATAGTCGTTCTGAGCGCTGAATGCGGGATTGAGCGCCTGCAGGTCAAAGCTCATCAGCACCGTCAAATTGTTGGTGAAATGGCTCTGAAGGTCATGTTCTGCGGTGAGTATGGCCGTGCGGAACGCATCGGTGACGCCGGCGCCATAGTAGTTCTGAAAGACCAGTCCACTGCCGGCGAGCGAAACGCTCTCAGTAGGCAAAGACATCAAACGAACTCCCGGCGACCCATTTCTGAACACTCGCCTCTCAGGCGTGCAATCGCAGGGCCACTAGCGTGGCGTCGCGCCCGCGGAGGATTTCGTTCAGATGTTTTTGATCGCCGTGCTGCCCGACCCAAAAACTGTACCAAAACCGTACAGAAGTTCGCTCATTCCCCGCGCGGGGGAAAGTATTTATTAACAACTCCGGCGCGAAACGCCGCCAAGTGTGACCTTTTTGGCTTATCGGCCATCGGGGCTTGCTTGGGCGATGTATGGGTCAAGCTGTCTATTCTTGGGACAGCGCCCGCTGGCGCAGCCAAGGTTTGCGCCCTACCCCGGCGTGAATACAAAACCGGGCTGTGCGTAGACGCCTACGAAATCAACGCCAAAGGGTGCGTTATGGAGCGCAACGTCGCTCAAGAAGGCGTCGTTCGAAAGCGCATAGACCCCGATGTCCGCCTTTTGAGCCTCGGCCAGCAGCCAACCCACCACCGCAGCCTTGGTCCCGATCCCGTTGGGGCCGTCCTGGCCATAGAGCGCGAAATAATCCGCTCGACTTATCGTCTGTCCGCCCAGGGAAAGGGGCGCGTCGAGGATCGCTGCGACCTTGGCGTCTGACGGTGCGGCTCCAAAAATCGTCTGGTAGGCGAGCTTCGTCGCGCCAGCCAGGTCCAGACTTCCGTAGGCGGCTGCAAAATTCGCGGAACCCTGGCCAAACTCACCAAGGTTGACGGCGAAATTAATGTAGCGGTTCTCGAGGCTGAACGCCTGATAATAGGCCGAGTTCAGGTTGTTGGGGTTTCCCCCGCTCGGCGAGATCAAGAAGTCCAGGCCTGCTGCGCTGGGCGCCTGCCCGGTGAAAAACTCATAGGCCAAGGTCGCAACCGAGGTGGTGGGTCCTGCAAAGTGCGCCAGCTGCATGGCCACCGCAGAGGGGTTGGTGAGCGCAGAGTCCAATTCGGAGGCGAAGGGCAGCACCAGAGCGGCCGCAATCAGGGTCGGGTTGTCGCCGCCATCGGCCAGATGCTGAGGTGATGACGCCAAGACCTGGTCTGGATTGACGCGAAAGACCTGCGCAAACTCGGCCTTTAGCGCCTGCAAGGTGGCCGCACTGGGCGGCGCGCCGATGACCACCGTCCGGTCCGTAAACTGCAGGTCCTGGATCGAGACCAGCGTGTCGGTTCCGTCCGGCGCACCTGGCGTCTGGTCCTGCGTTGTCCAAGTCCCAAACGTCGTGGTCGCCAGGACGTAGTTGATGAAGCTGTTGTGGTAGACGACGGTGTTGACGCCGGTCCCGCCGTCGATGAGGTCGATGCCGGGGCTGGCGATGAAGGTGTCGTCGCCGCCAAAGCCGCGAAGGACATCGTTGAACGGCGTGCCGCTGATCACATCGTCGCCAGCCAGAATGGTCGCCTTGGCCGTCGCGTTATCGTCCGTGTTGACCCAGCCGACGAAGCTCGCCGCAGAAACCGAAAACCCGCTGATGTCGAAAACCAGAGACCCTGAGATCAGGTCTTTGATCTCGTTCAGCGTACCGCCGGCCAGGTGACCACTGGCGTCAAACGTGAAGTCTCCGGAAAGCTCGACCACCTGATTGGGATCGGTTTGAATCTCGATCTGGCTTGAGGTGGCCAGATTGTAGGTTCCGCTCAAAAGCAGGCCGACGTCGAGCTCATCGACGTTGAGCGGGACTTCGCCTCCAGTGAAGACTTTTGCCATCTATGGCCCTTGAAAGCCCGATTCCGGCCCCCGCCGCGACCCCTTGTCGTATGAGGGGCAGGGCAATCGGGTGAATTAGCGGATGACAATGGCCTGAAGTGCTGAATCTCTCGAGTTCCTCTGAGTCGCAGGAGGATCAACTCGATGGAGGCCTTAGGTCAGGACGACACGATCGTCGATGTAGT
>Ga0209166_10000577_pt1 | contig 38303 bp, 62 predicted proteins | sample Coa_R1_3_FD_187151 | JGI IMG/M metagenome (GOLD analysis project Ga0209166, IMG submission 187151) | Surface soil microbial communities from Centralia Pennsylvania, which are recovering from an underground coalmine fire - Coalmine... | ecosystem: Environmental > Terrestrial > Soil >...
TCCGTTGGAAGTCATACTGGAGGCGATGCGAGAGGCGTATCAAGAAGGCGGAGCGGTCGCGGCTGTTCCATTTGCCAAAGAAGCGGCCCCGTACGTGCATCCGAAGCTTTCTGCAGTCGACGCCAAAGTAGATGGTGTCATTGGTCAGTATGAAGCCCAGCCTATCCCTGTCGAGGAACGAGCCTCTGATTCCCTGGCGAGCCCAGCCGGGTCCGCAGCTAACGGCCATTCAACACGACCTAGTTGACGAGCTGCTCTACGGCGGGGCGGTATTCGGGGGCAAGAGCGACTTTCTACTCGGTGACTTCGCGCAAGATGTGCCGCGGCCGTACGGCAAGTACTGGCATGGCATCCTGTTCCGCAAGAGCTACAAGCAGCTAGAGGATCTGATCAACCGCTCCAAGGAGATCTATCCCCGCTGGTTTCCAGGCTGTCGCTGGACCGGCAGCAGCAAGGAGATCGAGAAAGCATGGATCTGGCCTAACGGCGCGACGCTGAAGATGCGTCACATGGACTCTGACAACGACTGGGAGGAGTACTGGGGCCACGCCTATACCTGGATCGGCTGGGACGAGCTCGCCCTGTGGGCCAATCCCACGGCCTACAAGATGCTCAAGGCTCGTCTGCGTAGCGCTCAGGCGGATATTCCCAACAAGCGCATCCGTGCCTCGGCAAATCCGGGCGGGGCAGGGCATCACTGGGTGCGGGCCTATTTCAAGATCGACGAGTATCCGTTTGGCAGCCACGTCTTTGAAGCGGATGACGGCTCCGGCATGAAGCGCGTTTTCATCCGTGCTCGGCTGCGGGATAACCGGATTGGTGTGGCGAACGACCCCACCTATGAGCGCCGCATGGAAGGTATCGGCTCGCCGCAGCTGGTACGCGCATTGAAGGAGGGCGACTGGTCGATCATTGCCGGCGCCTACTTCCCGGAGTTCAACCTGGACCGCCATGTCGTCCAGCCGTTCGAGATTCCGAGCTACTGGGCGCGGATCCGGGGAATGGACTGGGGTTCCGCGAAGCCCTTCTGTGTGCTGTGGGCTGCGGTGTCAGACGGCAGTATCCCCGAAGTGCCGCGGGGTTGGCTCGTGATCTACCGCGAATGGTACGGCTGGAATGGAGAGCCGAACATCGGCTGTAAGATGCCAGCCGAGAAAATCGGGCTTGGTGTGAAGGATCTGGAGAAGGACGAGAAGATCGCGGACGCGGTGCTGGATCCTTCGGCTTTCGACAACAGCGGAGGACCTAGCTATGCCGAGCGCCTTGATTTAGGGTTTCGCAGAGCGGACAACGCTCGCACGGCGCGAAACGGTCACATGGGTGGTTGGGATCAGGTGAGGGCGCGGTTGGATGGCAGCGAGACGCCAGGTATGGTCATTTTCTCAACCTGTACCCATCTCATCCGCACATTGCCTGCGCTCCAACATGACAAGCACCGTCCCGAGGATGTGGATACTGAAGGCGAGGATCACGCGCCGGATACGCTCAGGTACATCTGCATGAGCCGCCCAGTAGTGCGCAACAGACCTGCTGACCAGCCGCGGCGCTTCGAGACCGACCTCACCATCAACGAGTTGCTCAAGCGCGCCCGCGAGCGGCGCCTGTCGGAGAGCTGAGATGCAAAACTGGCAAGGTGGCACCTATTCGAGCTTCGCCGCCGTCACCCCTTCCGACGCGACGCCTATTAACTGCCGCGCGATCTACATTGGCGGCGCTGGCAATGTCACGGTGACTCCAAAGGTCGGGGGCACCGCCGTAGTGTTCACCGCTCCTCCGGTCGGCTCAATTCTGCCCATCGAGCTGAATGAGGGATTGATCAACGCCACAGGGACTACGGCCACTCTTATGGTCGCCATGGCCTGATGGCCGCGAACGCGAAAGACGTTGCGTCGCAGGTCGAGAAGACCAATGCGCGCAAATGGAAGAAAGAGCTGTCGCTCGCCACCAAGCGCGAGAAGGACTGGCTCGCCAACGCCGAGAAGATCGTCAAGCGGTATCGGGGAGAGGAGAAGAAGCGCAACCGGTACAACGTGCTGTGGGCCACTACCGAGACGTTGCGACCGGCAATCTATAACTCCAAGCCCAATCCTGATGTGCGCCGCCGGTTCCGGGACAGCGACCCTGTCGGCAAGGCTGTTGGGGAAGTACTCGAGCGCTCTCTCTTCGTGCTGTTCGATGCGGATGAGCCGGACGCCTCGATCAAGAATGATCTGCTGGACTCCTTGCTGAGCGGTCGCGGAGTCTCCCGCATCCGCTACGTGCCCAAGCTCGCCGAGGCTGGCCAGACGATGCCAGCCGAGGCCGATGAGGATGACAGCGACGATGAGGCTGGTCCCGGCCCGAGCGAGCCGCACGAGGACGCCGAAGGCTCCTATGAGCAGGTCGAGGACGAGCAGGTCACGATCGAGCACGTGGATTTCCGAGACTACCGCGAAGGTTACGGACGCACTTGGGAGGAGGTCCCCTGGGTATCGTTCCGCCACAAGCTGACACGCAAGGACGCGGAAGAGAAATTTGGCGCCGAGGCCATTACGGGAGTGGAGTTTGCGGTTCCCACCGCTCATGAAGGCGATCGGCACGAGGATGTTGGGGAAACGGCGAAGGTCGCGGAGTTCTGGGAGTTCTGGGACAAACTCGGGCAGAAGGTTTTCTTCACCCAGGAGAATCTCGAGACGCTGTTGTACCCCGTCGACAATCCCGATGGTGAGCCGCCGTTGAATTTCGAAGGGTTCTTCCCATGCCCCGAGCCGCTGGCGATGGTGGAGAACACCGGCTCGCGGATGCCGATCAGCCCTTTCACGCTGTACGAGAATCAGGCGAACGAGCTCGACAAGATCTCGGTTCGCATCGATCGGATCGTCAACATCTGCCGCTTGCGCGGCATGTACGACTCGAAGCTGGTGGAGATGGGCGACCTCTTCACCGGCGACGACAACGAGATGACGCCAGTCCAGAACGCTCAGGCGTGGGGCGACGGTGGGTTGGACAAGGCCCTGGCCTGGATGCCGGTGGAGAAGGTCCAGGCGGTTTTGGTGGCGCTCTATGACGCGCGGGAGAGGCAGAAAGCCATCATCGATGAGCTGACGGGCGTCTCCGATATTGTCCGCGGCGCCACGGATCCCAACGAGACCGCGCAGGCGCAAAGCCTCAAGGCCAACTACCACTCGATCCGCCTCTCGCGCATGCAGAAGGAAGTGCAGCGCTACGTGAAGCAGATCATGCGCCTGGCGAGTCAGGTCATGAGCAGCCGGTTCTCGCAAGAGACCTTCGCGGCGATGACGGATCTGAAGTTCCCCACCGCTCAGCAGAAAGCGCTGATGCAACAGCAGATGCAGATGGCGCAGTCCCAGGGCCAGCCACCAGCGCCCAACCTGATGGCAGCGCTCCAGGTGCCAACGTGGGAAGACATTCTCACGCTGCTGCATTCGCCCGCCTTGCGGCAGTTCCGCGTGGACGTGGAGACCGATTCCACCATCGCTCAGACGCTCGATTCCGACATGGCGGGGCTGTCGAATCTGCTGAAGGCTATCTCCCAGGTGATTACCGAGATGGCGCCGCTGGTGCAGGCGCAGGCGCTTCCGGTGGATGCGGCGAAAGAGATCGTTATGGCCGTGATCCGTCGGGCGCGCCTCGGGAATGCGGTCGAGGACGCCTTTGACAAGATGCAGGCGCCGAAGCCGCCGCCAGATCCGAAGGCTGCGGAGTCCCAAGGACGCCTGCAGGAGATCCATGCCAAGGGCCAGACGGACATCGAGGTCGCGAAGATCAAGGCGCAACTCGACGGGCAGGTTGCTCAGATGCAACAGCATGCCCAGGCCCAACAGAATGCGCAGGAGCAGGCCATGGAGGCCCAGCGAACGGCTCACAAAGAAGCCTTCGAGACCATGCAGGCGAAGTTGGATGCCGCCGTCAAGATCATCGTGGCCACCATCTCGGCTTCCAAACAAGCCGATCCCGCGATTCAACCCACCGCTGATACCACGGCCATTGCAGGCATCCGTCAATGAGTCGAGTTCGTTTGCGCCGACGCTACAACCCAATCACCCGAGAGATGGAGGATGTCCCACTCGATGCGCCAGCGCGCGCCGAAGCACCCGAGATCTGGGATGACCTGCCCGGCTACACCTCACCGGTCACCGGTTTGTGGGTGGAGGGTCGGCGTCAGCGCCGTGAAGATCTGCGCCGTACCAACTCCCGTCCGTACGAGGGTCGAGAGCAAGAGCAGAAAGAAGCCGCCAAGGCCGCTGCCGAGAAGGAGCGCCGGTTGGATCAACTGGCCGAGAAAATGGCCCATCGCGCGTGGGAGCAAGCCCCCGAGCGCATCCGCAAAGTATTCCGAGGAAAATAGGACAACCCTATGCTGGCTGACAAAGACATCGATGAGACCATGGCGGCTGACTGGGCTGCAATCCGCGAGAAACACACGGTCGAGATTGAGGAGCCACCTCTCGAGCCAGTCGAGGAGCACGAGGTTGCGCCGGAACCCGAAACCGCGCAAGAACCCGTCAAAGGCGCCGAGCCAGCGCGCGATAAAGACGGCAAGTTCGTCAAGCAGCCGAAGGAAATTGCCAGATCCCGCGAACCGAAAACGCCGTCGACGGAGGCAAGCTCTGCGGATGCCGCGGCAACGCCCGCAGAGGGCGGGTCTGGTGCGTCGCCAAATCCATCTCCGTCCTCGGCGCCGAACCTGGAGCGCGCGCCCTCCAGTTGGAAACCTGCTGCCCGCGCCGAATACGACAAGCTCCCCAAAGACTCGCTCCTGAGAGCGGAGATCCACCGCCGTGAGCAGGATTTCAGCAACGGCCACAATGCGCTGCTCCCTGATGCCCAGCTCGGCAAGGGTCTGCGCCAGGTTATCGAGCCGTATCGGATGCTCATCGAGGCGGAGGGTGGGACGCCGGAGCGCGCCGTAGCCTCCTTACTGCGCACGGCCGCCATTTTCCGGGTAGGCACCGCGGAACAGAAGCTTCAGGCTGTCGCAGGGATTGCCCAGCAATACGGCATTGACTTGCACGTCTTCGGGCAGCCTCAAGGTCAACAGGGACAACAGCCCCAGCCGACTCAGCACCAATTCCGTGATCCGCGCGTGGATCAGTTGCTCGCGCAGAACCAGCGCGCCGAGGCCGAGCGCCAGCAGCGCACGCAGGCGGAAATGGAATCCACCGTCAATCGCTGGATGAACGAGGTAGACGCGCAGGGCAATCCCACGCGACCGTATATCAGCGATGTCATCGGTGAGATGTCGGCGTTGATTCCGCAGATCAAGGAGGCCAATCCCAACTTGACAAATGCTCAGGCATTAGAAGAGGCTTACAACCGTGCGATCTGGGCTCACCCCGAGATTCGCACACTCTTGCAGCAGCAGGCTGCGAGCGCCGCCGAAGCAGAGCGCCGGACTGTCAACCAGGACCGGGTACGTGATGCCAGACGAGCCGCTTCCGTGAATGTCCCGCGCAGGGCGTCGACTCCCTCTCCCGGAAAGCCCGGGAAGATGGAAGACACCATCGCAGACACCGCACGCGAACTGGGTCTTCTCACGTAACCGCCCTCCGGTTGAGGGCAGGAGTCCGCCATGCCCTCTGGCATTTCCTCGATTTTCCAGGCGTGGACCGAGCTTGCGGCCACGACCTATCGCAAGCATGAGACCGAAGTCGCCGATAACGTCAGCAAGCACAATGCGCTGTTCCGCAAGCTGACCGTCAAAGGGCGCGTCCGTCGCGAAGACGGCGGTCTGTCGATCGTCTGCCCGCTGGAATACGCCACCAACTCCACCTACCAGCGTTACTCGGGCTTTGATGCCCTGAATATCAACGCGGTGGACGTGCTGACGGCGGCCGAATTCCCCTGGCGTCAGGTGGCTGTGAACGTTGCGGCCTCCGGTCTCGAGCTGCGCACCAACATGGGTGAGAGCCGGATCATCAACTTCACCAAGGCGAAGATCCGCAACGCCATGAACTCATTCAAGAACGGAATGAGCGGCGATATCTACTCCGATGGCACGGCGGCCAACCAGATCAACGGCCTTCAGGCCCTGATCGCGGACACCGGCACCGGCACGGTCGGACAGATCAACTCGTCCACCTTCCCGTTCTGGCAGAACCTCGTGCAGTCCGCCGCAGCGCCATTGCAGGGCGGCTCGGCCCTCACATTGGGCCCGAGCACGATCGAGTCACTGATGTTGGCGCTGTACATCAAGCTGACCCGTGGCACTGATCAGCCCGACATGATCGTCTTCTCCGACGATCTTTACACGTACTTCGAGCAGAGCCAGACCTCACTCAAGCGGTACACCGACGATGCGCGCGGTGACCCGGAGAACGATGCGACGGCCGGCTTCGTGACCATGAAGTACAAGAACGCGACCGTGTTCTTCGACTCTTCGGGCGGCATTCCCGCCGTCCACGGCTACTTCGTCAATACGGATTATCTGGAGCTCGTGGTTCACCGCGATGCCGACATGACCGTAATGGAGGAGTTGAAGAGCGTGAACCAGGACGCGGTCGTCATCCCCGTGTTGTGGATGGGCAATCTCGTGTCCTCGGCGCGCTTTCTGCAAGGTGTCCTCAAGTCCTAACGTGACTACCCCGGTGAAAACCGGGATGTCTGGAGAATTCGAATGCGTTACGGTCCTCTGTTCCCCTACGCGGGCGCCCGACCGCTGCAGGAATACTTCCTCGGCGCCAACGATGTCGGTAACCCTGACTTCGGCGCCGGCTACAACGGCCCCGGCTCGGTCCCGCCCTTCATGCCGCCGGGTTGCATCGTCCCAGGCTACGACAACTACTGGGGTGGGGTGGAATTCCAGTACTGCTACTTCAATTCCACGGTTCCTCCCTGGACGCCAGTCACGATCAAGCCGTCTGTCTCACTGGTCACCGGACGCTTTGTGTTTGTCGCCTCCGCGGTGGCGAATACGGCCAACCAGTCCCGCCCGTTGGGAGTGTCGATCGCATCTCAGGCCGCGGGCCAGTACGGCTGGGTCGCGGTCTCCGGTCTGGTGCCTGTGCTGTCAGGCGCGTCCGTCGCCACGGATACTCCACTGGGCATCACGGCGGCGGGCCAGTTAGGCGCCTCAAGCGCCGGCAAGGAAATCGAGAACCTGATCGGGGTTCTGCCGGCCACCACCACAGTCACCAAGAACGTCCTCGTCACTGCCAACTCTCCGGTGGTGCTGGTCACCGGCAACAACACCATTGATGGTCTCTTCATCGGTGTGGCGGTGTCGGGCACCGGTATTCCGGCGAACGCCGTGGTGCAGACGATCGATCCGGATGGCCGGCGCTTCACCATGTCGACAGGCCCCGGTGTGGCTGGCGCGGCATTGAATGCCACGGCCACCGGCGGCATCACGCTGACCGGCACGTACAACGACGGCACGAACTTCTACAACGTCGTGCAAATCAATCGTCCCTTCTGCCAGGGGAGGATCACCTGATGGGCCTTTCAGCTCGCATGGTGGCCGCGGGATTTTCCGCCATTCAGGCGCAGGCCTCTCAAGGGCTCGCAGCCAACAACCTGACGGGAGCGGGGAGCACGCAGGCGACCGCGTTGCCGCTGCCGGCGGATATCTGCAAGTTCACGACGGTCGCCGCGGGAACGGGAGCGATCATTCCGGCCGCCAATCCTGCGGATTCCGGTACGGTCTATAACGGCGGCGCCAACGCACTGCTGTTGTATCCCCCCGTGGGCGGAAAGATCAACGGCCTCGGGACCAACGCTGGCTACTCCATCGCCGCGGCGACACCGTACTGCGATTGGTACTGCGTCGATCCTCTCACCTACATCGCGAGTCAATCCGCATGATCGGCATCATGGACAAGCGCCCGCCCTACGTGCAATTCGAGGAGCGGGAAATGGGGATCAACGAGGAGGCGACCAAGATCGCCGGTCGCCCCATCCCCAAGGTGGTCACGCTGGCCTGTATCACGCCAGCGGGATCAAAGGATCGCTTTGAGAAGGTGGCGGAGGAGTGGCTACGCCAGATCCACGATCAGGCGATGCGCCAACAGTACCCGTTGGAGTGGGCCAAGTACTTCCAGGCCGCCTATGACGAATGGAAGAAGGGGAACGAGCTGCCACGCGAAGGCACGCCCGTGCGTACGTGGAGCGCGCTCACCAAGGAGCAGGCCGTACGTCTGCAAGCGCTCGGCATCACAACGGTGGAGGATCTCGCACAGCATCCGGACAGCGGGCTTGGCATGATCGGCCCGGACGCGCGATACATGCGTGATCTCGCCCGCAACTGGATCGCGGAAGCTAAGGACAAGGGCATTAACGCCCGGGCGCTGGCGGACTCAAACCTGAAGATTGAGGAACAGGCGCGGCAGATCGCGGCCTTGACGGAATCCGTGACCCTGCTGAAGGCGGAGTTGGCCGCGCAGGTCGCGACACCGCGGCGCGGTCGTCCGCCGAAGTCGATCATGGAGGAGAGCGATTCTTGACACTGCTGACCGTGGTTCAGTCGGCCTCGATTCGTGTGCTGGCTGTGAAACCCACGGTCGCAGCGTCCTCGGCTGATCCCAAGACCCTCCAGTTTGTCGAGGCCGCGAATGAGGAGGGTCAGGAGCTGGCCTCCCGACATACCTGGCAAGCGCTTCGCAAGGAAGCAACGTTCACAACCTCCGGTCTCACCGGAGGGATACTGTCTTTCGGAACTCTTACCGGCGGAACGGGCTACGCCAGCGGGTTCTCGAACACCTATAACCTCGTGCCGTTGACAGGCGGTACCGGATCAGGGGCCTTGGCCACCGTCGCCATTGTCTCGGGCGTTGTCACCAGCGTGACGATCAGCCAGGACAATCCCGGATCGGGTTATGTGGCGGGCGATACGCTCTCCGCGGCGAATTCCAACCTGGGCGGCACGGGATCGGGATTCACGATCCGGATAGGGTCGGTTGGCATCGTCGGTCAGCAGAGTCAGGGCACGATCCAAAGCATCTGCGGGCCGGATTTCAATTTCATTGTGAACGAGACCATGTGGAATCGCACGCAGCGGCGCCCGGTCTTTGGTCCGAAGTCTCCGGCTGAGTGGCAGCAGCTCAAAGCCCAGTTCATGCAGGGGCCCTGGATCCAGTACATCCTGCGGGGCAACCAACTTCTGATGTTGCCATCGCCGTCCCCCGGCTTTCAGATCTATTTCGAGTGGATTAGTAAGTACTGGTGTACCAGTGCGGGAGGCGCAGGGCAGTCCTCGTTCCAGGCTGATACCGATGTGGGTGTACTGGATGAGCGGTTGCTCACCCTCGGGTGTATCTGGCGCTTCAAGCAGATGAACAAGCTGGATTACGCCGAGGCGCAGGATACCTACGAGGCCGCAGTGCAGGATGCGATCGGGCGCGATGGCTCGAAGCCCCGGCTCAATCTGGCCGGCGCCCAGAGCGATATCTATCCCGGCGTCGTGGTTCCTGCGGGGAGCTGGCCGCTCTCCGGCAATCCCAACGGCTGATCCATGTTAGGGGTGACGCGCAAGAAACGCCCCGACCGCTCGCAGGCGGCGGAGCCGAAATCAGTTCCCGCTCCAGTCGGAGGCGTGAACGCCCGTGATGCGCTAGCCAACATGCCCGCCACGGATGCGATCATCATGGACAACTGGTTCTGCCTGCCCTCCTATGTGGCGGTCAGAAACGGCTGTATCTCGTGGGGGACAGGACTCCCCGCGGCCGTTGAGACTGTCATGGCGTATAACGCCTTGGTTGGCGCCAGCAACAAGGTGTTTGCCGTCAGCCAGGGCAAGATCTACGACGTCACCGCTCAAGGGGCCGTGGGCGCAGCCCTGGTGACGGGCCTTTCGAGTTCGCGCCTTCAGCACGCGATGTTCAATTCTGGCAGTGGCAACATTCTCATCTGGGTGGATGGAGTGGATGCGCCGCAGTGGTACAACGGCACGACGTGGGCCGCAACCACGATCTCAGGCACCAATCCGATTACCAGCGGAGCGCTCGTCCCGGCGAATCTCATCACGGTCACGGTGCATCAGCAGCGCTGCTGGTACATCGAAAACAACACCATGAATGTCTGGTACTCGACGAGTCAGGCTTTCCAGGGTGTGCTGACCATGTTCCCGCTAGGCCAGCTGTTTACCCGTGGTGGCTTTCTGATGCAGATGGCCTCATGGACGATCGATAACGTGGAAGGCATCAACGCCTATGCCGCGTTCATCACTTCGGAAGGTGAGGTGGCGATCTACCAGGGCTACGATCCCTCCCAACTGGCTACGTGGTCGCTCGTGGGCGTCTTCAAGATCGGACGCCCCATTGGTCGGCGGTGCATCACGAAATTCGGCTCCGACGTACTGTGCATCACCGCCGATGGCCTGACACCCCTGTCGAAGGCCATGCTGACCGATCGCACCCAGCCAGAAACCAACCTCACGTACAAGATCCTCAACAACATCAACAGTGATGTCCAGACCTACGGCGGGAATTTCGGCTGGCAGGTTCTAGAGCATCCGATCGGCAACAAGTTGATCCTGAATGTTCCGGAACAGACCAACACCACCATGCACCAGTGGGTCAAGAACACGGTGCGCCAGGATGATGGGGGATGGAGTCGCTTCCGCAACTGGAATGCCAACTGCTGGGAAGTGCAGCAGGATACGCTCTACTTCGGTGGTCTCAATACGGTGTACGTAGCCGATACTGGGACCTCGGATGCTGGTGTCCCGATCACAGTCGACTGCCTGCCGGCCTATTCCTACTTCGACATTCTGGGTCAGCTCAAAGTCTTCGAGTTCGCGCGCCCGATCTTTCAGGCCAGCGCGAATGTCCAACCGATCATCACGCTCAACGTCGACTACACCAACAACGCGCCAACCTCGATCCCTTTGCTAGTGGGAGCTTCCTCTCTTTGGGATGTGTCTCCCTGGGACACCACCCCGTGGGGAGATCAAGCGCCGTCCATTACGGTGAAGAACTGGCAAGGCGTTGCAGGAGAAGGTTATGCCGCATCCGGCCGGATCTCCATGCAGATCTCAGGCGTCATCTGCCAGTGGTATTCCACCGATTACGTCTTTCAGATCGGCGGCCCCTTCTAGGCTCATTTTCAACGAGCCGGAGCGGGTCGCGAGGTGGGCGCAAGAGCGCATGCCGAGCTTCGTCGGCTGGAATGGCTATTACCAGGCGATCGGACGGGAGCGGGCCGGGCAGATCGTCGGGGCGGTGATCTATACGAATGCCTCACCGCGCAATGTGGTGACCTCTATCGTGCTCGAGGAGCCCATGACGCGCCGGTTCCTTTACGCCGTCTTCTGGTACCCGTTCGAGCAATTGAAGGTGGCACGGCTGACCGCGACCGTCGAGGAATGGAACGCGAAATCGCTGTTGTTTTGCAAACACGTGGGATTTAGGGTCGAAGGGCGGATGGTCGAAGCCGCATCTGATGGTGGCGATGTAATCGTGATGGGACTGCTCAAGAGGAACTGCCGGTTTCTGAAGAGGCCACCGTAATGGCCCTGAGATTCCGTGGGCTCGATCAGCCGTGCGAGTGGGTTTACCGGAAGGATTCCGGATCCGCGCCCCAGCCGGTTGACCCCTATCAGCAGGCCGCCGCGCAATACGGTCTTTCCACGGGGACGGCGGAATTCAATGCCGCCCTGAACCGGCCCAACACGGTCAACCCGCTCGGATCGACTACCTGGAATGTCACGGGTTACTCGGGAGAGCCTTCAAGCACGCCTTCCGACTACGGCACGGTGAATCCCGGTGGGACGCCCCAGATCGGCCTGGGTGGCTCAGGCGTGCCGATGACGACCGGCTCGGTGGAGCAGAACCCGAATCCGCTCTCCGCTGCCGGCTTGATCGGCGGCGCAGGAGCGCCGGGAGTAATGTATCCCAATGCGGGCGCCTATTCCCTGGGCGGTGGCACGTCGTACGGCTCCGGCGCACCGCTTTACACCGAGACTACGCAGCTCGCCCCGCAGTTCCAAAGCCTGCTCCAGAAGGGCATCAACACCAACGGGATTCCGGAGCTTTCTGGCGAGAACCTCACGCCCTTGACCAATGAGACCGCCAATGCGGTCTTCAATCAACAGATGGGGTATCTCGCGCCCGAAGAAGCCTTGCAGAGCGAGGGGCTCAACTCTCAACTCTCGGCCGAAGGACTGATGCCCGGCTCCGCGGGCTGGAATAATGAGCAGGCCCGGTTGGGTCGGCAACAGACTTTCGAGAATACCCAGGCCGCCAGTGGTGCGGTCACAGCGGGAGAGCAGGAACTCAACAACCTGTATGGCCTGGGATCGATGTCGCTTCAGGATCAGATTGCCCAGCAGCAGGCCCCGATTAATGAGTTCAACGCGCTGAACGGCTCTCCGGGCGCGACCGCGACCGCCACGACGCCAGACATCTCAGGGGCTTTCGGGCAGCAGTACCAAGGCCAATTGGCCGGCTACAACGCCGGTGTCGCCACCAACAATGCGAATGCCCAGGCTGGCGCGAGTCTCGCGTCGATGCTGGCCCTATTCGCCTTAGCGTGAGGATTGACGATGAGCGCCAGCCAACAGGCCATGCAACAACTGCTGACACAGAAGCTCATGCAGCAGAGTCCTCAAAGCTACGGAGGAGGGGCAGCGGGACCACAGATGCAGGCCCAATCCTCGCCTATGCAGGCCGCGAGCCAACTGGCGCAGCAGGTCATGCTGATGCGGGCGTTGCGCCAGCAGCCCCAAGGTCAGCCTCCGCAGGCTAATCCGCTGCAGCCCAACATGATGGGCGGCGTCAACGGGCTGCCTCAGCAGATGAATCAGCAGCCCATTCCGGGAGGCAGCAATGCCTGACGCGGGCCTGCCGGCCCCCTACCTGGATCCGAGTCAATACCCGGATTATCTGGCTGCACAGCGCAAGAGCGCGGTCGCCGCCATGTTGATGAATTCTTTGCAGTCGAGCAATCAGACGCCCTCCGACTGGGACTCCATGAAGGTCGTGCCGAAGCGTGGCCTTCTGCAGAACGTCGCGCCGCTGGTCACCGCGTTGATGGCCAACAAGGCCACAAAGGACGCACAGCAGGCGCAGGCGCAGTATTTCTCGGGCCTCTACAGTGGTGGCCAACCGCCGGCCTCTCCTGCGAGCGCCCAGTCATCTCCGCCTTCTCTGGCGCCGCCTCCGGCCGATCCTAACGAGCAGTCCGTTCAACCGCTGATTGCGCGCAACGGACAGTCTTTCTCGCAGGCGGTCGGAGGCGCGCCTCCGCAACAGCAGCCCCCCACAACCGGTGGAGGTATGGTCCTTCCTGGTATGCAGCGCGGCCAGGCGCAGGCATTGCTGTCTATGATGGGACCGGAAAAGTACGGCGAGCTGCTGGCCTCGCAGTATAAGCCCGCTGAAATCGAGATCCAGATGCGTGCTGCGGGTATTGATCCCAGCTCGCAGCTGGGGCGGCAGATCGCACAGGCTTCACTCGCGAAGGCGAACTACATCGCCCCGATCGATGCGCGCCCGGGTGGAACACTGGTCGACCCAAACACGCGTCAGCCGATCTTCACCGCGCCGCAAAATGGCGTGCAGACCACTTGGGGACCTAATGGTCCACAGGCAGCCCCGGTCCCCGGAGCTCAAGAAGCGGCAGCCCGCCAAGAAGCGCTGAATACTGGCGCCAAGGTCGCCAACACTCCGCTGACAGTACCGACGCAGGGCGGTGGATCCACGGTCGGCTATCCGGGAACTCTAATCGGGGCTCCCCCGGCATTGGGGCCTACGGCACCTCCACAGACACAGAATGTTCCACGCACAGCGCCTGCGAAAACCGGAGGAACTCAAGGACAATCAACGGGTTCGACCACATCTCCAGGTGCTCCACAGAATCCGTGGAACACCATGCCGAAGCTCCAGATCTCCGGCGCCGTGGGCGCGCCGAATGCTTTCGTGGAAGGGCGTTTGAAAGCGGCCGGCGCCAAGGATGCCGAGCTGGCCAGCCAATATGGCAAGGAAGCAGATCTTGCGGATCAGAAGCTCCAATACAACGCTGAGGCTCGTAAAGTGCTGGGCACGGCCGAGGTGGGGCCGTCCTCCGAATGGCTCACCGAGAATCGCGCCAAGCTGCTGGAATGGGGAGTCCCGGCTTCACTGATTCCAGGAAGCGGGTCCATCACGCCAACGATGGAACTCAACAAGCAACTGAAACAATCCGCCCTCCAAGGGGCGCGATCAGTTTTCGGCTCGCGCATGACCCAGATGGAGGTACGGTTGCAGCATGAAGAGTTGTCGCCCTCCACCTCCATGACGGCGGATGCGATCAACAGTCTCATGCAGCAGGACGACATCAAGCAGCAGTACGCGAAGCAGCGGGCCGAGGATTACGGCAAATACGTCCAACAAGGCGGCGACCCGCTGCGGTTCGAGTCCTGGTATTCCAAGAATTTCCCGCTCACGCAGTTCGCGCAGCAGAAAGTCCAGACGGGGCCGGCGGTGACTCAGCGCACGGCCGCGCCTCCCGCGGCAATTGCCTATCTGCAGCAGCACCCTGAATTCAAGAGCCAATTCCAACAGAAGTATGGCTACCTCCCCTAATCCGTTTGATCAGTTCAATGCGCCCGCGGTAGTGACGAGTCAGCCGGGCGTTACCGCGCCGAACCCGTTCGATCAGTTCGACAAGCCCGCTCAACCTGTGACTGCGGCGGATCGCGTGCAGGCCGGCGAGTCAGGGGTGCTCCGCGGCTCAGCGTACCTCGCAACATCGCTTCCGGATGCGGTGGCCAACGCAGTGAATCTGGGCCGCGCCGCAGTGGGGGCCGGTTATGGGCTGACCCATACCGATCAGACCGAACTGCCCGGCAAAACGCCGGGCGGTCTCTATCACTTCATCGATCCCCAGGGGAACGAGACTTATTCCAAGAATGCCCCCCCCGCCGGCTCCAAGCCGGTCACGCAGACGCATACGAACATTCCATCCGCGTTGGACGTGAATGCTCAACCTTCCCCCGTGGGTGGGTGGCTGACGAGCCAGATGGATCGCTCGCCCGTGACCACTACGCAGCTCAACCGGCCCGACGATCCCGCCAGCCGGTACATCTCCGCGGGCGCCAGTGTCATCCCAGGGGTGGCGTCGGGATCTGGAGGCTCCATCCCCTCATTGATCCGCGGGACAACTCAAGCAGCTCCCGGAGCGGTCGCCGGGCAGTATGTTGCCGACAAGCGTCCTTTCCAAAGCGATGCCGCCAATAACGCCGCCTCCATCGGCGCCCAACTACTGGTCACGGCTTTGATGCCGCGTGGGCGCGGCGCGCCCCTGCCGGAGAACCAGATCAAGAATGATGCGGTGACCGCGGGCCAGCAGGCGGGGTATGAATTCCCACCGGCGACTACCAATCCCAGTCCCGGCAATCGAATCCTGGAGACGGTCGCAGGCAAGGCAGCCACCCAACAGCACGCCTCAGTGAATAACCAGGGCGTGACGAACGACCTGATGCGCGAGGATGTGGGATTGCCGAAAGCAGGAGGAGGGGCTATCACAGAGGCGGAGATTGCTCAGGCCAAAACTCAGGCCGCCCCCGGCTATAACAACATCCGTAATGCCGGAACGATCACTCCTCCGCCGAGTTTCACCGCGGATCTGGATTCGGCGCTTTCCAAGAATGCGGGCGCGTCCCGCCTCTCGGCGCGGCTAGGTGATCCCCAACTCGAGAACATCGTAGAGGACCTGAAGGGCGCCAAAAGCTTCGACGCCAGTGATGCGATCGACGCGATTGGAATGCTACGCGACAAAGCCTCATCCGCCTATCGCGCTGGAGATTCGAATGTAGGGGCGGCCTATCGGGGCGTTTCCAAGGTCATTGAGGACGCGATCGACCATTCCCTGACTCAACAGGGTGGCTCAGCGGCTGACATGCTGGGGAGTTACCGCGCCTCCCGTCAGACCTTCGCCAAGATCAATACGCTGGAGGATGCGCGGAATTCTTCTACGGGCAACGTGGTAGCTGGAAAGCTCGTTGCCGCGTTGAACAAAGACGCTCCGTTGACCGGAAACCAGCGGCTGGTCGCTCAGGCCGCAGGACAGGCGCCGCGTGCGTTCGCCGAACCGACGAACAGTGCAGGGGTGAGTCATCTCGGCTTGTGGGGTTCCCTGGGGGCTGCTGCGCTCGCGGCGCATGAGTATCTTCCAGAGCATTGGGGCGTGGCGGGGGCTGCGGGAGCAGCTGCGGTGCCGGCAGCACGGTATCTGGCCCGCAGTCTCGCGCTGGGTCGGCCGGGCCAGTCTAACGCCCTACCACGCGTTTCTGTGCCGCTTTCGCCAGGCGCCGTTGTCGGCGCTTATACAGGGTTGCCGCGTCAGGCGAGCGCAACACCATGACCCATAGCCCACCGATCAAAAGACAGGCCAGGGGTGGCCACACCATCCACAAGAATCCGCTGACGACAGCAGCCACGACTGCGCCCGCAGCGACAATCAACAGAATCACGTGAGTTGACATAAATGGGCGCATTCGACGGCAATGGCAACTTCGTCCGATCCTACAGCTGGGTCCAGGACAAGACAAACGGCATCCCGATCACCTCCAGCCGGATGGACACGGAAGATAACGGGTTCGCCGGTGGCTTGACGCTGGCGGTCACCCGTGATGGTCAAGGCAAGATGGCCACGCACTTCCAGCCTTCAGCCGACAATACTTACGACCTCGGTCAGAACGCGCTGCGCTGGCGCAATCTCTTTTTGGCCGGCAATGCGACTATCGTCGGGAATGTCGCGGTCACTGGGACTCTCAGCGGAATCTCGGTTCCCCAGTTCTTGCAGAAGACTACCGCCCAGACGGTGACCAATTCAGCCACCCCGGTCATCGACACCGCCATACAGAGCTCGACTTTCGGGCCGCCGGCCACCTTTCAATTCGAGGCGTTGTTGCTGGCTGGAAATAGCAGCCCCGGCGGGTTGCAGGTCGGTCTGAACCTGAACAACCCGAATCCGACCCACTCCAGTTGGATCGCACACGGACGAGCCAATGGAGCCGCTTATGTGCTCGCGCAGCAGCAGGTGTCCTTGGGCGGCTCTCCGAGCGGTGTTGTATTGAGCAGCGCCCAAGCGGTGGGGGATTGGCACCGGATTGAAGGGTACTTCGCAACCGGCTCAGGAACGGCTGGCATTTTAGCTTTGTACTGGGCACAGGCGGTTGCCAATGCAACGGGCACCACCTTGGCCGCTGGCAGCTATATGAAACTGACTCAGATCAACCAGTCCTTCTTCTAAATGGCTACTGTACGGGATGAGATTGATTCGATCATGCACCGGCGCTGCTCAGCGCTGCCGGACTCGGATCTCTTTTCCACGATCACCTCATTCAAACTGACCGCCGCCGAGATCGCAGCGGGGGTGACGCCGGTCAACTATGTGTATGCGCCGGGGGATGTCAGGCGGTATGGAGCAGATCCCACCGGAAGCGCTGATAGTGGTCCTGCGATTCAGATAGCATGGAAGTGCAACGGCACGATTCAGATCCCCGCCGGCACTTACGCGATCAAGACACAGCAGATCTTCAACGGCGCCAACATCGAGATATTCGGTGCCGGCATCAGCATGACGACGCTGATCTTCAGCGCTGCCGGCCAGTTTATATTTGGCGATTCCACCAACACCACGCGCAATTTCTATCTGCAGTTCGAGAAGCTGACGATCAATGGCAATAACCGTGGCCAGGCGACCACCGCGATCAAAGTCTATTCCTTCAGTGAGTTTCACTTCCGTCAGGTCTACTTCATTGAGATCCAAGGTCCCGCGATCTACGCGGAGATAACCCAGGATGGCTCAGTCATCGACTGCCAGTTCATCTATTGCGGCGATAATGCAGCCTTGGGAGGAGGGCATGCCAACTGGGCTCCCCTGCACCTGCCCTATCTCTCGGTGAACGAAAACAACCACTGGAACATTATCGCATGCCACTTCGAGGCGAACTACTTCTCTGACATTTATGCGCAGGGAAAGAATGTCGAGTGCGATCACTTCATCACAAAGTGTAAATTCGGCGTCCCGTCCTACACGATTGTCTCGGATGCGGATATCAACCAGTACCATATCCAGTGCGTGACCGTGACTGCGATCTCCATCGTGGACAACTGGTTCATCAACGGCGGCATGGTATACCTGGCCAACAGCACCGTGTATCACATCATGTGCAACCACGGTCGCAACATGAGCCAAGGCATATGGGACGATGGAGGTGGCGGGGCGGCAGCCAATATCAGCAGCAACCAGATCTTCGGTAACAATTCTGCGACTGCCATCACAGGCTCGCTACATGCCAACCACTGGGGCGTGCGGATCGGCGGCATCAATTCGGAAGTGGGACCGGCCAATGATATCTCGGGCTTCAACGTCAACTATCAGGTCTGGGCCGGAGCGACCAACATCGCAGTGATCTTCCCAGTCAGCGGCGGCACTCCCGCCACCAGTGCGGCCGGAACCCTCGTTGATGCGGGTACCGCAACCCGACTGCAACAATTGGATCAGCCTTCGGTTGCCCTGCCGTTGCTCAACAGTTGGGCCATTGGCTCATTCGCGCCCCCGGCTTACAGCCGCTCCGGCAACCAGGTAGTTCTCAAGGGCATGGTGCATGGCGGCACGATCACCGGTGGAACTGCGATCGGGACATTGCCAGTTGGCTTCAGACCTACGGATAGCACACGCTTTTTCGCCTGTTACACGGATAACGGCACTACTAGTGCAGTGGGATTCCTCCAGGTCTCGACTGCCGGCAGTGTGCTCATCGGGACTGTGCCAGCAGGGACCACCAATATCTCACTCGATGGCATCGAGTTTTCGGTGATCTGATGGCTACCAGTAATTATAAAACCAGCCATTACGTTGGCTATCACGTTTCCAGCGCAGCAGATACGCAGCCCAGTAGCGACGTATTCGCACGAGCCAATGCCGTTTATCCATGGGCAGACTCCTTTGAGGGGCGAATCCTAGCATGACACCTGAGATGATTCCCGTCCTGAGTCTCCTGGCCGCAGTAATTGGCGGCGTCTTTGGCGCCTACGTCGGCGTCAAGGTCAACATCGTGAAACTGGAGACCAAGATGGAGATGGTGGAAGAGCGCCTGGAAGGTGTCCATAAGCGCTCCCATCGCCACAACAACGATCTGCTGATCCACGATATGGAGATCCAGAGCGTGTTCGAGAAGCTCGAGATGGACCGCGTGCGCCGGCAGCAGGTGCTGGAATGACGGCTATCGACTACGTATTGCCGCGGCTCCGGACAGAGGAGGGGTTCCGGGCCCGTCCCTACCGCGACACCGAAGGCCATCTGACCATTGGGTATGGCTGGAACATCGAGGCCGGCATCACGCCCCGCAGCGCCGCGGCCCTCCTGCAATCCCAGCTGGAGGAGTTGCACGAGACCCTCTCAGGCTACGCCTGGTACGCAGGGCTCGATCCGGTGCGCCAGGGGGTATGTCTGGACATCGCCTTCAACGACGGCCTGCACGGCCTCCTAGGCTTCCATAACATGATCGCAGCCCTCACCCGCAAGGACTGGCTCACCGCGCAGTCCGAGTGCCACGTCGAGAATCCCGAGCTCAAAGAGCGCTACGACGCCCTCGCCAAGATCCTTCTCACAGGTGCAGTATGAACTTCGGTCAAACCGCCAAATCCGTTCTCGCTACCGTTGCCCCGCTGATTGGGACCGCGCTCGGCGGCCCTTTCGGCGGCCTCGCGGGCTCGCTGCTCTCTAAAGCCCTCGGCACAAGCGACCCCAAGGCGATGGAGGCGGCGATCACCTCGACCGATCCGGATATCCTGCTGAAGCTGAAACAGGCCGATAGCGACTTCCAGACGCAGATGAAGGCCCTGGACATCAGCGAGGAGAAGCTCACCTTCGACGATAGAGCCAACGCCCGCGCGCTGGAGATCGCGACACACGACTCCACCCCGCGCTATCTGGCCTATCTGATCACGCTGGGGTTCTTCGGCACGCTCGCGTACCTGATCATCTACGGCAAGCCCCAGACTGGAGGGGACGTCATGCTCGTCATGGTGGGCGCCCTCGGATCAGCGTGGACGGGGATCGTGAGCTACTACTACGGCAGCTCTGCCGGCTCGGCCGCCAAGACCGACGCGATCAACAAAGTCATCGCAGCAAAGTGAGGTTCCCGTGAGCGCATTTGATGACCTGAAGAAGAAAGGCGAGGCCACCTACGCCGCTGACAAGGTGGCTACGGAGTCGTGGGTGAAAGCCCATCGCACAACGATCTTTATCGCCGTGATCTCGGCGGTGATCGGCTTCATCCTCGCCAAGGCGTTCTAACTGCCGATGAGTTAGACGGTGCTCACTAAAATGCACGGCGGGTTCCTGGTCGACCGCGCCAGTCCCCATGGGCATTACCATGGCTGCGGCCGTGCACCCTAGTCAGCATCGTCACCTCGTGGTTGATCAGATCGTAAACCGAGTTGGCACACCGCAATTCGGGCACTGAGGGCCACCCTGGCGTAAGTAGTCTTCGAGCGGCATCGGCGGCGCAGCCTTATCGCACTTCGGACAATGAGGGATGCACCGGGGCGTGTGAGGAGTCTTCTTTTTCATATCTCACCCGATAGTTGGGAAGCGGGTCGCATCGTTTCCAGGCACCAGCGTAGTTCGCGGGCCGCATCTCCCATCAGGTCCCAAGTTCGATCCGTGAGCCGCCCTTGCGCATTTTGCCATTCTTCAATTTGATGGATGACTATCTGTATCGCCTCGACACGCTGGCTTGGATCGCCGCTGACGTAGTTATGCCCATTCCACACGGCTCCGGCCCATGGCGGCGGACAACCTTTCTCTTCGTGCTCCATCTGCTCGCGAGCCTGCTGAGTCGTAAACCCCGCTGGCCACTTCCGATTCCCGAGGATTTCCTCGGTGGTCATTTCGGCTACGCGTTTCTTCACGATTTAGCCCCCGTTTGATTGTCCGGATGCATTGTGAGGCAGCGCACCGCGAGTTCGACCACTCGGGGGATCTCAGCGTCGCCGGCCACGTACTTCCGCATCGTCCTCTCATTGATCCCGAGGGCCTTGGCTGCGCCGCGCTGGGACAGTCCTGCGCGGTCTAGCAGCTTCTGTAGCTGGGCGGCGGTCAAGCCGCCACCTCTTCCCGCAACACCCACTCTTCGGGCCACACGCTGCTCGACAGGCATTCCCGGCGGGCCAGCATGCCAGCGTCCTGGAGTTCGGCCCAAGTCTGAAAGCCGACTCCCTTGACGATATGGCGATCCGCGTTGCGCAGGCGCGTATGGAACTTCTCGCCACCGCGATATTGAGTCTCCAACTGCTTGCGGAAGTAGCCGCCGTTCTTCAGTATCTCAATCGCCAGTTCTGTACGCTTATTCATAGAGCCTCCGTTTCAGTGACTCTATTAGGCCATAAGACCCTATAGGGCGTCAAGCCCTATTTCGTGAGTTTCTCGCTTCCTTCGTTAGACCGGTAGACTTCAAGCAGCGCATCCCCAATCGGGGTCCCATAACCCCAGTCCCCGGGCGCGCCAAACGCCTCGTGGACCGACTTCCCGCCGAGTAACCGGGCGAGCACCCGTATCAATTCGGCCGCGTCCTTGAGATCCTGCGTATGGCGTTCGTTCTCATCGGTATAAGCGATGTCGTGAGTCTTCGCCGCCGTGACGTGCAAGACGTGTTCAAGGTTTGTCATGGTTGCTTCTCTGTCTGTGGTGGCGGTGAACAACTGCAACTAGGGCAGTGGGGTGGTTCCCGCGTCTTACCGGTCGGGTCTGGATGTACCGGATAGACCAGAAGTGCCAGCGCCGCGCACCTCTTGTTCAGCCGCTCGATCTCCTGCCGCAAATCGAGTTCCAGATCGGTCAGGCGATTTACCTGATCCTCGCGATGGAAGAGGGAGAGTTTGAGCTGCTCAATCTCCTGCACCAATAGGGTATGCGCGGCGTCTGCCGGCCAGCCAACGTTGCCGGTGCCTTCGGTCACGTGAGGCCGCTCGCTCGGTCGAAGTTGTACGGGGCCCGGTACGCATCGATATACGCCCGCTCATGCAACTGGAGCGGGAGTTCTATTGTCTCGTCGCGAATCGGGCTGTTCGACAGGACAAGGACTGTATGGCGATCGAATGGCACGGCCTTGTGGCTTGCCTGATAGAACGGAGAGCATCGCTTGGCTTGCGTGAGTCGCTGGATGCGGTCAGGTACGTTCCTGGACTTGCCAATGTACAGAAGCTCTGGACCGCGCCAAAGGAAATAGATGCCGCGATCATAGTCCTTGCACTCGGGAAGCGCGCGCAACTCCTCGAGTGTGAGGATCTTGATGTGGGCGTAAGTGTGCTTGATGTTATCTGGGTAGTACATTGCTACTCACCCGTCACGGTTACACCAACTCAAGTAAAGGTTTCGGCGTCAGATCGCCGGGCAGATAGAGCGGATGGCTCGGGTTGCCGCTCTTGGTCATCTTGAGCCCGTGGATGCGTCCGTATCGTTCCAGCACGAGCGACGCCTGATTCGCGCGCTCAGGGCGCGCATTGGCGCCCCATGCCGCGACGATCCGACTGGCGTAGCTCGCCATGATCGCAAGCCGCTCGTCGTTCTCAGGTCCTACAGGGTCGTCAACGGTCCATAGCTCGCTCGGATCGGTCGCGCGATACGCGTAGAGGTTGCCGACTGTCAGCGCGTCATATCCCCATGCCTTCGCGAACGCGATACAACGGCGGATGGTCGGATCGTCCTGCATGGCGTCCGCCGTGCTCGGATTGAGCATCACAAACATGCAGAACCGTTTCTCGACGGACATGGACCACTCGCGCCGCAGTTCGTATCGGTATCGGCCGCAGGGTGAGATACGCGCGCTGTTCACGTTTGAGGCTCCGATGCGCTGTCGGAAGCTCTCTCAGCTTCGAGCCGCGCCTTGAACATCTGGTACAGATCCTCGACGCTGAAGTCCGCGTTGCATTCGTAGTAGGCCGCATGCACGCCGTAATCGCCCCAGCGATCGAACCATTTCTCCCACGCGCTCTGCTCATCCATTGTTGACAGGCCCCCAACACCCGCACTTACACGGCGGCCGATACTCCCAGCCGCAGTTGCGGCAGTAGAGCCAGATGACGTTAAGATCCATTGTCCGGTCTCTTCGCGTTAGGGACGATCTCTCTTGCCGCCAACAACGCGGTCTCCGTGTGATGCCACCCGATGCTGTCCATTGACCAAGCAGCCGTCGCGGTTATGAACCCGCAGAACCACTGCGCACGCTCAAGAGGCGGCAGGCAGTCCACATGGTCTCGCATGCTGTCGAGTAGTTGAATCGCGGCATCGGCGCCTTGGTCAACCGGGGGTTTGCTCATTCGAGACTCTTGCCGGACATGCCCGTCATTTGCTGCTCCTGCCGAATTCGCTGCAGATCCTGTCGCAGCGCTTCCCACTGGTCAGCCTTGCGGCTGGCCCACGCCTCGGGACGGTTCCGGAGGTTGGTGATTTCCGAGGCTAGGAATGGTCAGGTGACGGTCCAGCGCTGTGACAGTGACGCTCACGTCGGCATCCCTTCGACAATGTAGCGGATCATGGCTTCGGCCTGCGTGGCATCGAAGAGGTTGGTACCGCTGGGCTGGTGACGCGCCGGGGGCTTGCCTCGGGCTGCGTTGTACTCAACGTTGTACTCAGGGTTGAAGCTGATCCCCGCATCCGGCTGGAAGTTCTCAGGCAGTCGCCAGCCGAGGAAGCGGTTCACCATGTGCTTGATTTGCTCATCTGTCACATCAATCTCCTTTGGATGAAATAACTGGTGTCGCACTAAGAGCGTTGCTCGTGGCGCATATACTTCTGGCCAGCCATGCAGGCGTCGTAGACAGCAGCTGCGGCCTTGGCCATGTCGACGTGCAGCTTGTCGTAGCACCATTCTGGGTTACCGCCGTCTTCGTCGATAAATGCGAGTAGGTCCTCGATTCTGCGGGCCATCTCGTCAATGTGTTGTTTCTTCATGTTTGACTCGGTGTGGATGTAAGAGCGACTCGAGCCTGCCATGCGCGCCAGGCCCATCTGGCCGCGGGATCCACGTAGCCCCGCTCCCATCGGAATTTCTGCAAGTTGAGTCCTTGCGGCCGCGCCCAGTCTTCAAATTGGTCTTGGAGAGGTTCCAGGAGGAGTTGCGGGCTACCCCTGAAGTGGAGCTCAACCGCCTCACCGGGACGGTCATCGCGTGGATGAAGATGCCATGGGTACGTGGGCCACTCGCGAAAGGCGCCCTGCACATTGCGCATCATCACGTAATCCCGTTGATCCTGGTTCCTGATCAGATCATCTCGACCGGCTCCCAGACCTGCGATGTAGGCATCAAAGGAGCACCCCAGAGCGAAACACGCCTGCTCGGGATTGGAGTGTGGACGGTCAGAATTCATGGTGTAGGCTTCTCGGAGTGCTGTGGAGGTGAGCTTGCCATCAACTTCAGCGCTTCAGACGGTACGCCGATCTCCCTCTCCACGATCTTCAGTTCCTCCGCCGCCTTGGCGAGGATGGTATCGCTGGCCTGCAAGCGGCGGATCTCGATTAGAACGCAGTCGAGCCCGGATTCCTCGCGCTCGTGGAAGGTCGGGTTGTGGTCATGGATCAGGTCCCACACGGCCTTCCACGCTTCACTCTTGTCGCTCATGGTTGACGCTCCGACTTGCCCTCAGAGCTTCTCGGTAACTCTGCGGTTGGTGTGATCTTCATTTCGGGGTCCCACCCCATCTCGCGACAAATCTGCCAGCTATAGCCGCTACCATGGCCGGTCACAGCGCCAACCCAATTCCAGACCGTCAAACCGCGCCAGCGGCGCATGTTCTTCATCTCATGGAACACGCAACGCAGGATCATTTCCCGCGATCGGCCGTCGAGCAGTTGGCTTGGGCTAGTGGAATTCTTCAAGCCCTTTGCCTGTGGATTACGTTCGTAGAAGTCAGCCATGGTGTTCTGACTCGCTCACTGCGCCTCAAGTTCGGGACGCGTGTTACATACAAAATTGCACTTCGGGCATTGCTGAAATGTCCCATCCCACGTCATCAATCCGCAGCCGTTCGGACACATGCCGGAGCGGATCTGGAAATCGCACTCTGCGAACTTCGCGTTGTCCTCGGGAGTGCCGCCGATCATGTGGAAGCGACTCGGGTCTTTGCGTTCAACTGGCATGAGGTTCGTCCCCGTTCTCAGGCGTGCAGACCGGGCAGTCTCCGCCGATGATGTCTTGCTCGTTTTCCTGTATCCAACCTAAGCCACCGCAAGTAGTGCAGTCGTTCGTCGGTGCCGCAGCAGTCTCAGTGCCGCATGTGCATTTGGGCTGCTTGGTCAGATCCCATATCTGGCAGCTCAATAGGTGTGTATGTCCGTGAGGGTCCTTCATTGAGCACCCCTCAAGAGTGCATCCGGTGGCTTTCTCCGGTGTTAGCGCCTCGCGCAACTGCTGCATCGCGTCCGTGATGGCGTCCGCGTCGTCAACGCCGCCTGCCGGGTGGCAACACCCATCGAGCACATGTAGCGCGTTTGTGGCGGCATCGCGTAGACTCGCCTTCGGTTCCTCCGGTGACGATCCCTCATTCTGATCTATCGAGACGGGCATGGTTCGCCGGGCCTCATCGATCACCGCTCGAATGTCGTGCGGCCGTTGACGGTGACCGCCAACGTCAATGATTCGCCCGTCATCGAGGTAGATGGTGTCGACCATTACCTCGGTCAGCCAATCGAACCTGTCCTTATCAGCGTTAGGCGCCGACGTCTCGCGCGGTTCCACAGCGGGCCGAATGTTGTCCGGGTCCATGTGGAGAGCCTCTCTCGCAGCTCGCATCCAATGATTGTTCAAGCCGCCGAGTTTGTTGCGCACGATGTAATCGACGTTATCCGAATAGAGTCCCCGGAGGATTTCTTGGAGTCTTTCGGCGTGAGCATCCGTCGTCTCGTCCGGTAACTGAGCCTTGAGTCGGTTCTTAGCCCACTCGCGAATGTCACAGAGCGCATCACGCTGCTCGTCGTCCTCAAGCTCAAGAGCGGTAGCTAGAGCCCCTATTACGTAGGTCAGCTCCTTTTTTCGCCATTCGCGTGCAACATCCTTTGAGGGAGTGTTAGCAGTCATCGGACAACCTCACTTTCCGGATGCTTCTCGCGCCACTTGGCGATGGCCTGCTCAATGGTGGGATGCCGGGAGGTGCTGTCGCCCTCGCGGCCCTGGCGTCTCCAGATCGCGATCCCAACGCGCCCAGGTCCGCCCTGGATGATCTCGGTTCGTATGCACCGATCGTGGCACAGCAGCACGAGGCGAGTGAGGTCGTCGAAGTCAAAGGTGGCCAGTGAGGCGTGCGCATTGACCTTCCAACCCATACCGAACGGCTTCACCTCACTCGGGATGTGATGCTCGCCGTAGTAGAGGATACTGAAGAATTCGGTGGCTTCTTCTTTGGTCAGGTGCCGCCGCGTATCAACAGGCGCATGCCTGAAGTCGTGAGTGATCACGACCTTATGGTCATCCCACGACTTTCCGCAGGTGGCGCAGCGCTGTTCCGATGTCTTGTTCATGGTGCCTGCCTTGGCAGCAAAGACTTCAGGAAATCTAACTCGGCTTGAGCGAGCGGCTTCATTTCCTCATCAGTCAGATCACCAGCGCAATTCGCTTCCTCGTAGGCGTAATAGGGCGTCCCATGACAGCCAGTCTCTTTGACGCGCTCGGCCACAGGACATCCGTCGCATGTAACATTACGACCTGTGGCATCTCGAAAACGCTGGCAGAGAGGGCAATTCTCCGGCCCGTTATCTACGCCCGTGCCAGCAACGATCGCCTCCCATTTGGCAATCGAGCCCTTGAGCGCCTCGAGCGTCTCGGCGTCCATCGTTGCGACAGTCTCTGCAGTCATGACTTCTCCGCTCCGCACCAAGGGCAAAATCGTACCTGCGGCATGTCGCATCCCAAGAACCAAGTCGATGGCTGCCGCGGCTCCGCGATTCGTCCAAAGCGTTTAGGGTTGGCGTAGTCGTGAAGCAATGCGCCGTATCCCTCGTTGTCGGTTCCGCTGTGTTGGGCCTTCCCCCATGCCTCACAGCACTGTTCTTCGGTCCGGTGATCAGGGGCTGTCATCGATCTCTCCCCATGGTGTTGAGCCGAGATAGCCGCGTTCTGGACGCTTACGGCCTTCTGCTTTGTCGATGGCGGCACGCGCCCGAGCCGCGATCTCCTCGGTGTGCTTCAGACATTGCGCATCGGGCCACGCCTCGTCAGAAGCCTGCAGACCGGCCGCGATCCAGTCGCCCATCTCCTTGAGGGCGGCGAGCAGATCCGGTGCGGCGGCGATCAGGCGGGCGTTGGCTTCCTTCTCGCCGGCATTACGCATCGTGTAGGCTTCCGCTAGCGCCATCGGTACACCATTGATCCGCGCATGGATGCGACATTCCGGCGTATCCCAAATGCGCTCGTTCGACCAGGGGCCGGGCGTATGCGATGCATGCTGATCAGTGGACTTGTGCTCAAGCTGTGTTTGCTCACCGTTCATGACGAGTACCCTCAGCGTCTCGGACGCCTTCCCTCCAGCCATGAATCCTGCCAATGAACCAAACCGGCCACCATGACATGATGGTCATTAAGATCCAGATCGTTTTGGGATGCTCACCGGTCATCGAAGTGACTCCCGGAGAGCCTTCACCCACTCAGTGCGCCCGTTGGCTCGCTTCACCTCGGCTTCGTGGTGCTCCGAGTGATACTCGATATCGCGCTTCACGCGCTCCATCTCAGCGGCCAGCCACTGCGCGCCAGTCTGCAGCACCGGCGGTTCGCTGTAGACCTTGCAGTCGCTGTCCATGCACAGCGTGATCTGCTCCTCCATGAACTTCTTCAGCCCCTCGTGCTCCTCCGTTGGAGGCGTCCACTCGCGGACGCGTGCGAGCATGGCTAGATACTTGCGCTTGAGTACCGCCTTCTCGGAGACCATGTGCTGATAGTCAGTCACGGCCTTGCGGTAAACGCGGTCAGCGGCCATCTCGCACAGGGCCGGCGACATTGCCTCCAGGTCGGCCTGGCGCTTCCTGGCCTCCGTAACGCGCTCCAGGTGGTAGCTGGTCGGCTCGAACTTCTCGGGAATAGGCGCGTCCGCCGGATCGTCCCGCATCGTGATGAGTGCGCCAAAGGCCCTGGCGCAGCCCAGCGCGTACTCCTCAAAGCTCGCATCTTTGTCGCCGATGCAGGCGGTGTATCCAGTAGGCATTTACAAGGTACCTTTAGTTAGAATCGTTCTCGGATCGGCCATCACCAGCTCACTCGAGCCACGTGCGCGAGTTGGAATACAGGCGCCGGCTGTGGAGCTCGAGGAAAGCGTTCAAGCACAGGTGGCAGATGCGCGCGCCGCGGTAGGCATGCATCGCAATGGGGTGGCCACCACCAGCCCGGGTGACCGGGGTATTTCGGCAGCGGCCGGCATGACGGGCGCATGAGCTGCACTCGCACCGGATGACGGCGCGAATCACTGTGCCACCTTTGTGCTCCGGCACCCCCGAAATAGGGCCGTTTTGAGCCGGTTTGTTGGCTCTAAGTCATTGATTATTGAAGAATCGGTCGCCCTTACAAGGCGAATGTCGGCGGTTCGATCCCGTCTGCGCGCACCAGCAATTACAGGGCTTTTCGCGTTGTGCGCCGTTTCGGGGTGTGCGCCCTTTGTGCCACCTTTTCGGCCGCCGAGGCCGCATTCGAGGGCGCAAGGTGAGCGTACCGAAGGACCATGCGATAGCTTTTCCAGCCCCCCAGTACCATGAGCTCGGGCAGCGTCACGCCGTTCTGGACGGCCCAGGAGGCGCCCGTGTGGCGCAGGGTATGCCAGTTCGCTCCCTTGATCCCAGCCCGCGCCATAGCCTTCCTGAAGGCCGCGGTGTTGAAGTCGTCGACCGGCTGGCCCTCGTACTGGAAGACACGCTCGCCGGTCGGATTGAGGGTCTTGGCCAGGCGCAGCACCTTCACCGCCTCCGTCGACAGCGGGAAGCCATGTGTGCGACCGGCCTTCATCTGGGCTCCGGGTATCCAGGCGATCCGGTTGCGCAGGTCCACGCGATCCCAGGTCAGTCGACTCTGCGAGCGCATCCGGAGGAGTGTGAGTACGGCGAAGCGCGCGGCCACTTTCAGATGCGGAGGCAGCTCCCGCACCAGCGCATCGAACTCCGCGTGCGTCAACCAGCGCGGCTCGGTCTCCTGCTCGCCATACATCGGCACGGTCGGTGCTTGAGTCAGGTAACGCCACTTCCATGCCTTGCGCAATACGGAGCGCACTGTGGTCATGAGCCGGTCGACGGTTGCATGAGTCCAACCTTCCGCCAGTCCGTCCTTGCGCAGCTCCTCGAGCGCATCCGGGTCCGCCACCGCGCTGACGGCGTGCGTGCCGATCCGCGGCGCCAGCCACTTCAGGAATTCCCGATCGCGCTTGCGCGCGCGTTTGGAGTCGGTCAGCCATCGCTCTGCGACCTCGGTCCACGGAATGGCACCACGGTCTCCGAGCTTGTCCCGGCGCCAGAGTCGGTCTTTGAGGGTTTCCTCGAACTCTCGCGCCTTTGCTTTATCCGCTGTTCCCGTGCTCTGGCGAGTTCGGCGGCCAATGCGGACCCACCAGAAAGGGCTCCCGGGGCGTTTGTAGAGCGGCATCGTTCACTCAGCCATTGATCGAAATCGGTCTCCAGGACCACCCAGGCGCGCCCGACCTTGGTTCCGGGGGCTTCGCCCGCCTTCATGAGCTTGCGCATCGTATCCGGATGGCACTTCGCGCGCTCAGCGGCTTGGTGCACGTCGAGGGTGCTCACAGTATCTCTCCACCAGAATGTCCCGCGCCTTCGGGCTGTACCGCAGTCTCAGCCACCACTTGGCGATCTGCAGGTGCCATTCGTCGAGGAAGTACTTTCGTAGCTGGGAGATCATCCGGTAACTCCAGCATGTGTTGGCACTTGAGCCAGAGATCTAACTCGGTGCCGTGAATTTTGTTGAATGCTTTGCGGCCGTCCGCGATCGATGTGAAGATCCCGCCCACTCCGCGAATCCGATGATGGCTGCGGCAGAGCGGAAGGGTATATAGATGCCCGAGGCGCTTGTTGCCTCGCACAATGTGGTGCACTTCGACGTGATAGTTTGGCACGCCCGTGCGCAGCAGGCAGCAAATGCAGCCTATCTCCGCCTTCATCCGGTTGATGCGGCGCGCTTCCTCGGCAGTCGCACGGACGTAGTTGCGGCTCATCATGCGGCTTTCTCCTCGCGCTCGCGATGCATGAGGTAGTTCGGGTCCGGATCAGGAATGAAGAGGTTCAGCTTCTGCGCGGCAAAGCGCTTCGCGAATTCGATGAACTCCTCGAACTCCATTGTCTTGAGCACCGACCGCTCCCCGTTCTCATCCGTGGTGGTCGTGCGGATCGGAACGGATTCAACACCGTCTTTATTGCGAGGCGTCCTCGGGACCTTCTTGTCCCTCCAGCCCCAACGGGCACCGCACAGCCACTCGTGGGCGTCTTCTGGATCGACACCCCAGGCTTGCGAGATGCGCTCCAATACCACGCCATGGTAGTAGTTGTTCTGAGAGATGGACCGTTCGCTCTTGGCTTCCGCGATTGACACGCGCCAAGCCTTACCCTCGGGGAGCCCCTCAAGCGCGTGCACTACCCGCTCGATGTCCAGGCATCGCTGTTTCGCCCCGGGCGGCACGCGCTTGAGGATGATCGAATTCATGGCGGAATGGGGATCGGCATCCAATGTGTGAACTCTGAATCGGGCAGCGCGCAGGACCAACAATGGTCCGCATCGTCCCACCAAACCTCGGTCATGCGACCGCCGGCCCGATGCCAAAGATCGACGGGCGTGCCATCTCGCGGCGCGGTCTCGATGATTTGCCAGTCGCTCATCGCTTGGGTCCGTCGAAGATCTTCTTCATGACGGACTTGGAGATAATGCCGTCCTTCGCCAGTTTGTCGCTGATCGCCATCCACAGCTCGGGGAAGGGATTCAGATACTCGGCGTGGTACTCGCGCATTTTCTCGGCCATGAGCTGCTCGTCGGAGCCATACTCATTGAGGAGGTCGGTGATCTCACTGACACGCTTGTCACGCAGCGTCGTGTCGACATTGGATAGATCGCCCCGAGGATCGACGCGAGCGGCCTTGCGGGCAAGCATGTCCATGATCACCGGGAAGTTGAATGCCGGCATGATCTCCAGGTTTTTGACACGCCAGAACTCCAGGAACTGCTCCTTGTTCGTGCCCGCCTCCCGCATCTTGGCCTCGATCGTCGCGATCTGGTCCTTGCTCAGGGTAGGCCCATTGCCGTCATTGTCGTCGCCGATGACGATGTTGAACACGAGGCGTGTGATGATCCTTTGCCCGTAGGTCATCGAGGAACTGAACCCCTGAATGGCCGTTTTGTTTGGATTCCCTTTCAGACCCACCATGTCGGTAGCCAGATCCGCTTGACGCATTTCCGAGTGGCCGCCGCGATGTGAGACCTTGCAGGTTTGCCGGTAACATCCCTCTATCGGGCAATCGGCCGTTCCGAATGACAAGGAGAATCCGTGTCGCGTGTAAATAGGTCGCGCAATCCGATCGACTTCTTCCAGCGCGGCATAGTATGAGTTGGTCTGGTCATTCTTGAAGGTCGCCTTGATGACTGGCATCTCTGCCTGACACGCCGACATGGCTGCATTAAAATCAGCTTCGGCAGTGCGGGCGAAGATGCGCTCCTGCATCGCCAGCAGCCGCTCCATCTTGTCGATGTCGATGTTGGGATCGCGGGCAGCACGTTCGATGACTGCCACTAGTGCAGTGGAGTCCGTGGCTGGCGCGATCTCCTTGTGGTCGCTCACCTTGCTCAAATCAATCACACTGCTCATCGTTCCTCCAACCCACCCGCCGGCCCTAAAATGCCGGGATTTCCGCATGGACCCTATTGCAAGGGGCCGGCGGGCAGGAAACTGTTATAACTCCAGTAACTTCCAGGGTCTGTTTTGAATTGAGCGATCTTCACAGCGAGGCTCCATGAGGCAGCCGTGCGCGACGCTGGGCACTGACCTCAATGTCATGTTGGACCCGAAGCCAAAAGGTGAACTCCTCGTCATCCTCCTTGGTGATGCCCAGTGCGACGCCCTGATCCCGCCAGTAGCGGGCGAGGGCGTTGGCGTTCTCGTTCGCCCAGGCGCCGAAGTTGCCGAGGCTCGCGTTGTCAAACACAGGGCGCTCGATCGCGCGGATCAGGATCTGTTGGGGGACGGCGTTCACGTCGGCTCCTTGTTGTTTGATTCGATGATGTGTTCGATCTGTCGAAGCTCCTCGCGCAGGGCATCGCGCTCCAGCGTCACGGCGGTGAGGTCATCGCGGAGCTGCTTGATCTCGGCGCCTCGCGCGGCAGCCAGCATCTGGTAATGCAGCAGCACGTCACTCATGGGATCCGCCTGTAGAGCGAGACGATGGTGAGGATGCTGCCGACTGCCCCAGCAGCAATGCAGAGCAGGGCCAGCTCGATCGGGGAGCAGGTCATTTCGGGAACCTCCGGTGGAGCTCAATGAGAGAGGCGTCCGCGAAGTCAGCACACAGATGTGCCGCAGAGATCGGGGTGAGCTGTTGTCCGTCGTGGGCCAGGAGGATCGGCCAGACGGCAGCGTTGTATACGGCCTGCCAGAACCGTTCATCCTCGGTTGGGCGTTCCTTCAGGTCCCGTTCAGTTTTCTTGGTTGCCATGGACCAAGAGTATCGTATCCGATACCTTGAGTCAACTAACGGATACCATTGGAGGTGAAAATGTGATGAACTTCACGGCCAAGACGAATGGCGCGGGCGCCAAATGTCTCTAGGCGGCTACAGGCGCCAGAATTGGGAAGGGGGTCAGGCGGACATGAAATCGATACGCGCCGTAGCGCTCGGCAAGATTATCTTCGTGGATTTCCGGCCGCTATACCGAGGGCTATTCGCGCGAGAACGGTGGTTTGCGTTCCGGCGTCGCGGGATGCCGGCGCATCCCTGGCGGCTTACGATCTTCGCCCCAGATAAGCAGATCATGGGGCATGTCCAGAATAATGGAGAGCGCATACACTACGTCCGCCTCGGGCAGGCGAGTGTCCCCTGCCTCCCACTTCTGAACGGCGGCCTTGCCAAGCGGGGTCGCTCGCGCCAGTAGGGTGGCTACGCGCCGCCCCAACTCTTCCTGACTCCAGCCCCGGAGTTTGCGCGCGGTCCTGATACGACTTCCGAATGTTTCCATACGGACACTATAAGTATCCGTAGGTAGCGTATGCTTGCCTTGTCGGTATCGGATACGATACTCTTCAAAGATGCAAGCCGAAGTAGTCATAAGGTGGTTCAACGGTAATCAGTCAGCGGTTGCTCGGGCGCTGGGTGTCGGCAAAGCAGCCGTGTCCAAGTGGAAAAAGACAAACCGGGTGCCACCCCTCCACGCAGCCCGCCTCGAGAAGCTGACCGGTGGCGCGCTGACTTTCAACCCTGACGACTATACGACCCGGAAGGGGAGTTGACCTTTGAGCCTCCCCCTGAAGGACTGCCGTACCGCCATACCCGAAGCCACCGACGTTTGGTTGGAAATCGAGGCGCGCGCCACCGGCAAGGACAAGGCTGCCGTTGCGCGGGACGCACTCAACGAATGGGCGAAGGGTAAAGCTCATGCCTTCAAGGTCGCACACCGGCTTTTGCAGGCGAACGGAGCCCAGACGGATTGGCTCGGCGAGGACTCCGTAGAAGCCGCGATCCCGGCGGCACATGCCGGCGCCGGCCGGCAGGGAGGCCGCCGATGAGTGTCCCTCGCTTACTGGCTAGCCTTGGGGAACTCCGAATACCCCGCCGCCTTGGCCTTCTCCATGCAGTCATGGTGCGATGCCATAGCGACGGGGGCGCCGATCAGGCCGAACCCCCAGGCGTCGCAGTGGACTTGTTGCCCTGCAGCGTTGGTGAGCGCGGTCTTCTCACTCACGCAGCCCGTGACCAACATCACACTCAACATAGCGAAAATAGCGGTTTTCATAGATCGCGGTCTCCCTGTTGTTCGAGTTATCGGCTGATCACCGCCGAGCTTAACCCCCCTTTGACCATTCGCTGTGCCGTATGTGCGCAACCGCGCATTGCTCGCAGCATAACGCGTGCCGCGGCGCACCTAGAGGTCTAGCCATGTATCCGGGCGAACAACAAATCAGTGTCTATGGCAACGCGGCCAATCAACAGGCGCAGCAACCTCGCGAGACAACGCGACTGGAAGAACTGCTGCAGGGATTACAGATCCTGCGTGACAGAACGCAGGGTGCTCTCAATCGCGCTTCGCAGCTGGGGGACCGGCTGTTAGGTCCCGAGCCTTCATCGACCGCCAAGCCATCGGCAGGCATTGCGGGCACGGGCGAGCCTCCCATGGTCCATCGGCTCAAGCTGACGGCCGAGGACATTAACCAACTAGTCGAAGCCCTCCATCACAACCTGAACCGCCTGGAGCGGCTCTAATGCGCTCCCATCCGCTTCGCATCCCGCGGTTGCGCCCGCGCCTGACCGTAGGCCACGTGCGCTGCCTGATGCTGTTGGGTGTGATCGCGTTTTGGGTCGTGGTCGCGAGGCTCGTGCTGTCTTGAGCGGTTGGATCAAAGTCGAGAAGGATCTGTTGACCGATCCTCGGTTCGTGGCCGCAGCGATGGAGCTGGAGGAGCGTTATGCGAACAGTAACGTTACGGCGTTACCGGCCACAACGTTACTCATTGGCGGCGTAACGCGGCTCTGGATGATTGCAGACACTCACATCGGTGAGGACGACATTCTTGCCCTCAACACTCACCAGATAGACAAGCTCATCGGGATCGACGGATTCTGCGAGATCCTGCCAGACGACTGGCTTCAGATCCTCGACGGCGACAGGGTAAAACTTCCGAACTATCATGCACATAATGGTAGCACGGCCAAAGCACGATCCGGTAACGCGTTACGCCAACAAAGATTCCGTGACAAACACAAACATTCAGCCGTTACGTCACGTAACGCCGTAACGTTACCAGACCTAGACAAGACAAGACTAAGACAAGACTCAGAGAAGAATAAACCCACGGCCGCGACGCGGCCCGCACGTAACGCAATCGACCCCGAGTTCTCGCGATTCAAGTTGGCGTACCCTCCGAGAGCCGGCTCACAGCCCTGGCCGCGCGCCTTCAGGGCGATTGGCGCCAGGATCGCGGAAGGGCATTCGTGGGAGGAGATCATCGCAGGCGCCCAGCGCTATGCCGCGTTCGTCGTGGCCACTGGAAAACTCAACACGGAGTTCACCATGCAGGCCGCGAAGTTCGTCGGTCCTGACAAGCATTTCCTCGAGCCCTGGACGCTGCCGGCAACCAAGGCCGACACGCGGCTTAGCGGCAATCTGTCGGCCGCCGAGGAATTCATGCGCCGCACGGGTGCCGCATGACACCAGCGGATCGCAAGGACTTCCTTGAAGTCATCATCGGATTCGCGGAGCTGAAGGGAAAGCAACTCTCGGCGCCGGCGCTGGAGTTGTATTGGCGTTCCATGCAAGCCTGGTCTCTGGATGATTTTCGCAAGGCCGCGGAGCATCTGATTCGCACGTGCGAATTCATGCCGATGCCGAAGGATTTCGAGGACCTGCGCAAAGCAGGTCGTGCAACTTCGGGCGAGGCGTGGGCAGCGGTGTTGAAATTTGCCCGCACGTCATACTCGCCAAACTTTCCGGTCGATCCGCGATATCTGCGCGGTCCTCTGGCTGATCCGTTGGTACAAAGAGCTGTGAATGCGGTTGGAGGTTGGAATGCAATCGCGATGTCAAACAGCGAATCAACACACTTTCTCGAGCGTCGGTTTGCCGAGCATTTCGAGTCGATGTCAGATTCGGTTGATATCAGGGAAGCCGTTCCAGAGATCGCATATTCAGGCACTCGCAGTCTTCAGGGGCCGCAATCCGCGCGCAGCCTACTGGCCAAAGTCGGAGATAGTCAGCCATGAAATGGCTCCCCGTTGACGGCTCCGTCCAATACGGCGTCGGTGCTGGTGGCCGTCGCTACAGCGTGGTGGAGGCGAACAGCAAGGACTTCGTGGCGTACGAGCTGGGTGCGACGACGGGGATTGACCTTGGCACGAAGCCGAGTGCTGAGGAGGCGCGCGAGGTTTGTGAGGATCGGGAGCGCTACCTCGAGTCTTTGCGGAGACGCGCGTGAGAAAACACGACATCGATTTGTACATGGACTGGTGCCGAGCCTGTGGGCGCCCGTTCATCGAGATCGTCAACGAGGATCTGCGCGAGTGTGACGGCGACCCGCTCAAGATTCATCCGCGATTTTTCGAGGCTCAAGAGCGCGCACGGCAGATATTCGATCCGATCACCGACAGTGTCATCGACGCTCTGCCATTGCCGGGAGAGCGCACGTGATCCGCATCGAAATTCCCCGCGTCGCGCCGAGCCTGAATTCCCAGATCGGCCAGCATTGGCGCCATCGCAAGCGCACTGCAGACCTCTGGCAGAACGAGGTCTATTACGCCCTGCACCAGGCCGGTTTGACACCCGCTGAGCCCTTCCCGAAAGCCCGTGTGGCGATCCGCCGTGAGGGTAAGCGCGAGTTGGACCAGGACAACCTCACCGGCAGCGCCAAGCCCATCCTGGATGCCCTGCGCTATGCCCATGTGCTGGTGGACGACTCCCCGGCGCATGTCGAGCTCGTCGTGACTCAACTGGCCCGCTCCAAGGGCCCTGTTCGAACTGTGATTGAGGTCACCGCTCTTGAAAACTAAAGCCCCATGGCCGCGCAGGTTTTGGGATCAGGTGAGCCGCGCTCCAGACGACGGATGTTGGGAGTGGATGGGGGCTCGAATGAAATTTGGACATGGCTCCGTGAAATTGCCAGGGAGAAAATCGAATTCCATCGCCAGTCGTGTTTCCTGGGAGATGGCATTTGGCCCAATCCCACCGGGGTTATGCGTGTGTCACAAATGTGATCACCCTGCCTGTGTGCGTCCCGACCATCTCTTTCTTGGAACGAAGGCTGATAACAATCGCGACAGGCACATGAAGGGACGCACGAAGATAAGCGAGGAGGGGAGAAATCGGGCTTATGCCAATAAGCGAGCCCGAACCCACTGCGCAAAAGGTCATGAGCTGTCTGGTGAGAATCTTCGAATTGTTTCCGATGGCACGCGCCTATGTGTAACTTGTGCCCGCGCGAAGCAGCGCCGGCATTACCAACGCCTCGTCGATGCTCGAAAAATTGTTCAACCGCTTGTGTGAAAGGAGAATGATGATGTCGACCGTATTTACCCCGTTCACGAAGTCCATCAGCTGGACCGATTCCACGACCGACGCCAACGGCAATCCATTGCCGATCGGTGAGACCCTTGCCGACACCGTGATTGGTGTTCGCGCTGACGGCGATGCCGCCCATGGCATTGGCAACTACCAGTACATGGCGATCATCGCCGCGCCCGCAGCGTCCGTGACGCCTGCCGCTCTGAATGCCGCGATTGGTGCCGCCAACGGTCAGAGCAATTTCGCATTGGCACCGGGCAATTACTGGCTGAATGGTCAGCAAACCGACACGTTGGATGGCGCGTCCGCTACCAGCTCATGGGGAGCCACGGAGACGCCTTTCTCGGTACCCGTGCCGATCGTGCAGCCCAGCAATCCAACGGGTTTTATTGTCGCCTGATCTGCTGGTTGCCCAGTTGGCTCAGGCGATATTGCAACTCATGTAAACGGTGCGGGTGCCCGTGACCCGCTGGAGTCTGTCATGACCGTCCCGAAGAAACGCGTGAAGGGCCAGCACAAGAACCGCCGTGACCATCCCTGGAAGCGCAAGCGTCCCCGTGACAGCGCACCGCGCCTGATTTAGGGTCGATCGCAAGGAGATGAACCGTGGGCATGTATTCGTACGCACAGCGCAAATCGATGCCGAAGAAGGACTTCGCCCTTCCCGGTAAGAAGACCTCCGACAACCCCGCCGGGAAGGGCGCGTATCCCATTAGTGACAAGGCTCACGCCCGCAATGCGCTGTCTCGCGTCGCTCAGAATGGCTCGCCAGCTGAGAAGCAGGAAGGCCGCGCCAAGGTGAAAGCGAAGTATCCGGGCATTGGGAAGAAATCTTGATTTCCTGATACTGGATTCAAAGGAAATCAAAGTGGCGCGAGGTGGTAAACGACCGGGCGCTGGCCGAAAGAAGGGCAGCAGGTCTCCCGAGACGAAGCGACGACAGGAGGTCGCGATGAAAGCGCTACAGGAGGGCACCACTCCGTTGGAAGTCATACTGGAGGCGATGCGAGAGGCGTATCACGAAGGCGGAGCGGTCGCGGCTGTTCCATTTGCCAAAGAAGCGGCCCCGTACGTGCATCCGAAGCTTTCTGCAGTCGACGCCAAAGTAGATGGTGTCATTGGTCAGTATGAAGCCCAGCCTATCCCT
>Ga0209166_10000578_pt1 | contig 38256 bp, 33 predicted proteins | sample Coa_R1_3_FD_187151 | JGI IMG/M metagenome (GOLD analysis project Ga0209166, IMG submission 187151) | Surface soil microbial communities from Centralia Pennsylvania, which are recovering from an underground coalmine fire - Coalmine... | ecosystem: Environmental > Terrestrial > Soil >...
CCCATGTTCTTGAAGCTCGAAGGCAGGCAGTGCCTGGTTGTGGGTGCGGGAAAGGTCGGCGAGCCCAAGATCGGCGGACTGCTTGAAACCGGAGCCCGCATCCGCGTGGTTGCACTTGACGCCAGCCCCGCGGTTCGCGAATGGGCGCGCCTCGGAAAGATCAACCTCGATGTGCGGGCATTTACAGCGTCCGACTTGGACGGTTCATTCCTCGCCGTCGTCGCAACCTCGTCGCGGACTCTGAATGAACGCGTCTATCACGAGGCTCAGAAACGCGGTGTTCTCTGCAACGTGGTGGACGTTCCCGACCTTTGCGACTTCTTCTATCCCGCGGTGGTGCGCCGAGGCGATTTGCAGATCGCGATCTCAACTGCCGGACAGAGCCCATCGCTCGCCCAGAAGATTCGCCAGCAACTCGAAAAGCAGTTCGGTCCGGGATACGCCGCCTGGGTGGCAGAGCTTGGCGAAACCAGAAAACTCATTCTGGCAAGCGATCTCGACAAGGAACGCAAGCTGGACCTTTTGCATTCGCTCGCTAGCAGGGAAGCCGCGGAAGCAGCGCTGGCCGCACATACTCAACTAGTTGCCGAAGGAGAAGGAGCATGAAGGGAAAAGTTTATCTGGTGGGGGCGGGGCCGGGCGATCCAGAGCTGCTCACGATGAAAGCACTGCGCTTGCTCCGCACAGCGGAAGCTGTTCTATATGACGACTTGGTTGCCCCCGAGATTCTGAATCTCATTCCGTCCAAGGCCCAGCTCCATCCGGTTGGCAAGCGCTGCGGCAAGAAAAAGATCCAACAAGAAGAAATCAATTTCCTGATGATTGCTCTGGCGGAATCTGGTCTGCAGGTTGTTCGCCTGAAATCCGGCGACCCGCTTATTTTCGGGCGCGCCGGCGAAGAAATGGAAGCTCTCCGCCGAGCCGGAGTCCCCTACGAGATCGTGCCCGGTGTGACCTCTGCTTTGGGGGCCGCGGCCGCAGCGCATATCCCGTTGACCCACCGCCGTGCATCTTCCGCGCTGGTGCTTCTCACTGCTCAACAGGCCGCCGGCAGCGAAGCTGCAAACTGGAGCAATCTGGTCGGCAGCGGCTCGACGCTGGTGATTTATATGCCCGGCCAGAACTACCTCGAAATCTCTAAGAAGCTGAAAGCCGCTGGGCTGGCTGGTAATACGCCGTGCGCCATCATTTCGCGGGCCACCAGCCCGCGACAACAAGTTCATCGCACCACGATCACTGAGTTGCCGCATGCACCCACGATGGTCGCCCCGACTCTGCTGGTTGTCGGCGAGGTGGTCAGGTTCGCCGATGCTGCCGTACTCAACGAATTCGTAACACCGGGCCAGGCTGCCAGCAACACTTTGCCGGTTTCATCGCTGGTTGCTGATTTCCAAGCTCACCGAGACTCGAACCGTAATGAGGAGCCAATCGCGTGAACGCTCAAACGCAAGATCAATTCCAGGGCCTCAGCAATCTGCAGATCGTAGGAATGCAGGATTTGGCTGAGGCCTGGAGCCCGCAACGAACCCTGGCTTGGGCTTTTGAAACGTTCGGTCGCAACGTGGCCATTTCCTCGGCCTTCGGAGCCGAGGGCATGGTGCTAATCGACATGGCGTCGCGGGTGCACAAGGAATTCCGGCTCTTCACCATCGACACTGAATTTCTCTTTCCTGAGACCTACACCCTGATGGACAGGATTGAGGAAAAATATGGGATCACGATTGAGAAAGTGTATTCGATGCTCTCCCCCGAGGCGCAAGAGCGCACGCATGGAGTTGCGCTTTGGAGCCGTGATCCTGACCGTTGCTGCAATTTACGAAAAGTCGAACCGCTTCGCCGCAAACTCGGCGAACTGGGCGCGTGGATTACCAGCATTCGCCGTGACCAGACATCGGCCCGATCCGGAGCCCAGCGAGTCGAATGGGACGCGAAGTTCGGTCTGGTCAAGATCAATCCAATTGTTGACTGGACGTCGAAGCAGGTGTGGCGCTACATCCACGATCACGATGTGCCCTACAACGAACTGCACAACCAGGACTATCCCAGCATCGGCTGCACGCATTGCACGCGCGCTGTGAGGCCCGGGGAAGATCCGCGCGCTGGACGCTGGCCCGGATTCGCCAAGACCGAATGCGGCCTGCATCTGATCGAGCCTGCGCCGACAGCGGATGCATCCGCATCGAAAGCCGCCAAACTCGGCAACTGAAGTGGAGGGATTGAAGCTGCGCCCAGCGTTCCGGCAAAACGTGGAAGAGCGGCCCTTCAGGGCCGCGTTGGCGCGCCCTCATACATCGGGCTTTAGCCGCTGTGGTTCGCCCGCCCACATCTTATCCCGCTTGGCAGAATGCAGTAGAGATCCCTCCCCAATCGCGTGCTGGCTCTTCTTTCGGAAAGAATAATCCATGCAGCCGACGCACCGATTCTTCGAGATGGGATTCTTCCACCAGAAATGAAATCGTCCGGTCGGACGCGCCCTGGCAGATGACGCGGACGTCCATATCCGAAACAGCCCCGAACACGCGGCTCGCCACTTCCGGCTGCCGCCGAATGTTTTCTCCCACCAGGCAGACCAGCGCCTTGTGATTCTCCCAGCGCAAGTCAGCCACGCCCTTGAGGTCGGCAGCAATTCCAGCCAGTGCCGCGGTCGAGCCGACCAACAGCGAAATGCGTCCAAGCGAGGTGCCCATCACGTCCACCAGGCAAGAGTGCTGGTCGAAGACCGCAAATACTTTTCCCAGTAGTTCAGAATCCATCCCGCGCGGGAACTCGATATCGACCGCCGCGACATTTCTTTTTGCAGTGATGGCGCTGATCCTTTTTCCGGTATTCGCCCCGGCAACAATCTCCGTACCCTCGCCTCCGGGCCGTCGCGAATTCAAGACGTACACAGGGATGTTCGCGCGCATGGCCGGCGCCAGCGTCGCAGGATGCAGTACCTTTGCTCCGTAGTGGGCCAGCTCGGCCGCCTCATCGAAACTCATCTTGCCGATGACGCGGGCGTCGGAACAAAGCTTGGGATCTGTGGTCATCACGCCATCTACATCGGTCCAAATTTCCACGCGGTCTGCCGCAAGCGCGGCGCCCACAATTGCTGCCGTGAAGTCGGAACCGCCACGGCCCAAGGTCGTGGGCACACCATCCTCGGTCGAAGCAATGAAGCCGCCTAATACCGGGACGCGTCCTGCGTGAAGCAACGGGCTCAGGTTCTCTTGCAGCCGCTGGTTGGTCAAATCCCATAGTGGACTTGCCTGTCCATGGCGAGCATCGGTCACGATGCAAGAGCGCGCATCCACATGCGCGGCGTTCAGCCCGGCCTGGCAGAGCGCTTCCGTGACCAATCTGCTCGAAAAACATTCTCCGAAGCCGAGCAGCTGATCCTGCGTTCTGAGATCAAGCTTCCGCGAAACATCCAGATCGTGCAGAAGCGACTCAAGCGCGCGAAAATCAGCGCGCAATTCGTGATCGAGCGCGTGATTGGCCGCCCCGGTCACAAGCGAATCCGCCAACTGCTCGTGCCGCACGTAGATATTCCGCACGGTAGCGAGAGCCGACCCGAGGTGACCTTTCGCAGCCGCGTGTCCCGCATCCAGCAGTTGATCGGTGACTTTGGACAGTGCGCTCACTACTATGACGGGCTGCGATCCCAGCCTGCTCTCCACGATGCCAATCAGCCGCTGGATGGCGGCCGCGTCCTCTACCGACGTGCCTCCAAACTTCATCACCAGCAAATCGTCGCCCTGCTCGAATCTGCTCTGTCGCTTGCTCATCGTGTCGTGCTCCGTTCTGAAGTTTTGGGCGCAAAGAAAAACCCACCGCCAGATCGCTTCTGGCGGTGGGTTCGGGTAGCTCTTTAAAAGTGCTTTACTTCATCCGATCCCGTCCTCCAGAAGACACGTAATTCGTGTCGACATACCTATGCCTGTCGATGTAATTCGCGTGGCGTTCTGGATACGGATATTCATGTGAAAAATCGCATTTTGAGCATACCGGGCTGCGCCGTCTACAAGAAACTCAAAATTACGATGGATGCAATCGAAATTTCCGTTCGATGTCTATGCGTTCGTCTTCTTCATTTGCGTGGCAAACGTCCGCAAAAGGCCGACAAACGCGGTCGAAGCTACCGACAGTGTTCTGTCGCGGCGATAAGCCAGTCCCAGTTCGCGATAGAGTTCTGCGTCTTCCAGTTCAATCAATTTGACGCGGCCGGAGTCCACTTCGTCGCGCGCAAACGATGCGCTGATGAGTGAAACTCCGAGATCGGCCGCAACGAAGCTCTTGATCATGCCAATGCTGGGTAGTTCCATGCGTATTTGTAACTGGGCATTATGCGGCCGAAATAGCTTGTCCAACAGGCGCCGCGTATGTCCCGTCTTTGGAAAAAGCAGCGGGTGCTTGACGATCTCGCTCACCGAAACCACGTTATGCTTGGCCAGAGGATTCTTGGGACTTACCATGACCATCAGCTTGTCGCGGAAAATCGGCTGAATCTTCAGGCTGGGAGACTGAATTGGCAGAGTGAGAATGCCAACTTCCACCATTCCGTTCTCCAGTTTCTCCACGATCTTGTAGCTGAAGTTCCGGTAAATGCTGATCTGCACCGGCGGATACCGGCGGCAATACTCGCCAAAGACCTCGGGCAATACGTACAGGCAAGTTGCCTCGTTAGCGCCCACGCGCAGCGTCCCGCGAGGCGTGCCGCTGTGATCGGCCACCGCCATCAGCGACTCTTCCCGCAGATTCTTCATGCGCTCGGCATACTCGTAAAACACTTGTCCGGCGGGGGTAAGCTTGACCGTCTTGCCCGAGCGATCGAGCAGGCGGTCTCCGTATTCCTGTTCGAGTTGGCGGATCTGGGCGCTGACTGCCGATTGTGAGCGGAACACTTTCTCCCCGGCACGGGAAAAACTACCCTGCCGCGCGACCTCCAGAAACGTAGTGAGCTGATCAAAGTCCATTGTCGTGGTTGAGCGAAATTATAGCGGAGTCTCCGCAGTTCAAGGTTAATTCCGTGGAATCGAGAGCCCCGACCTGCGCCCTGAATTTTGCATGCCTTGCATCGAAATTCTGCATTGTACTTTGGCGGCTCGCAGGCGCTATTAAAGAACTGCAAATGTGTGTTCCCGTGCCGAAGTGTCCGACCCTGCGTCGCCCAACGAGGCTCGCCAGCGAACAAGCCCTTCGAAAGGAAATGGTGCTCAACGACGAGGTCCATGACGACACGTCTCAAATCGCGCGATGGTCTACCCCCCGCCCAGGGGCTCTATGATCCTGCACACGAGCACGATGCTTGCGGTATCGGATTTGTAGCCAGCATCAACGGCGACAAGAGTCACGAGATTATCCGCAAAGGAATCCAGGTCCTCCTGAACCTGGCGCATCGTGGCGCTTGCGGCTGCGATCCTGAGACCGGGGACGGTGCAGGCGTTCTGATTCAGATCCCGCATAAGTTTTTCGCGCGCGAATGCGAGAAGTTGGGATTCAAGCTGCCCGAGCCTGGGGCTTACGGCGTCGGCATGACCTTCCTGCCCGTGGAGAGACACCAGCGGCTGCAATGCGAAGGCATTGTTGAGCGCATCATCCGGGAAGAAGGGCTCACCCTTCTGGGCTGGCGCGATACGCCGGTCTACGCATCCGCCATCGGCCGCGTCGCACGCGCTTCGCAACCCTACATTCAGCAGGTCTTCGTGGGCTCCGCCCCGGACATGGACGAAGATGCCTTCGAGCGCAAACTCTACGTTGTGCGCAAGCGTGCCGAAAATGAGATTCGCGAATCCGGGATCGAAGACGCCGAGATGTTCTATATCCCGTCTTTGTCGTGCCGCACGATCGTTTACAAAGGGCTGCTTCTCGCTTCGCAGATCACGAATTTCTACCGCGAACTCTCCGATCCCGACGTCGCCAGCGCCCTTTGCCTCGTCCACCAGCGATTTTCCACCAACACGTTCCCCAGTTGGCAGCGGGCGCATCCGTACCGCTACATTGCCCACAATGGAGAAATCAACACGCTTCGCGGCAATGTGAACTGGATGCATGCCCGCCAGTCCTTGCTACGCTCTCCGTTATTTGGCGATGACCTGAAGAAACTTCATCCCATCATTGCGCCCGACGGCAGCGATTCCGCAAATTTTGACAATGCGGTCGAATTACTCCTGCAGGCAGGACGCAGCCTCCCTCACGTCATGGCCATGCTGATTCCTGAAGCCTGGTCCGGCAATCCGCACATGAAGCCGGAGAAGCGTGCCTTCTACGAATATCACGCCTGCATTATGGAACCTTGGGACGGTCCCGCCGCCATCGCCTTCACCGATGGCCGCGTAATCGGCGCAACCCTCGACCGCAACGGCCTGCGCCCCGGGCGTTATGTCGTAACCCACGACGGCCTCGTCGTCATGGCATCGGAAGCGGGCGTTCTGGATATCGCCCCCGAGAAGGTGAAGAAGAAAGGTCGCCTGCAGCCGGGCAAGATGTTTCTAGTCGATACAGTCGAAGGCCGTATCGTCTCCGACAAAGAGATCAAGCAGAAGCTGGCGTCACAGCAACCTTATGCACAGTGGGTGGCGGAAAATCAGATCACCATCGATCAACTTCCCGAGCCCACGCGCATGCATAACCCCGACGCCGAGACCCTTCTGCGCCGCCAGCGTGTCTTCGGTTACAGCGACGAAGACCTGCGCATGATTCTCGCGCCCATGGCGTTGAAGGGCGAAGAGCCGGTAGGTTCCATGGGCACGGACACGCCGCTGGCGTGCCTCTCCGACAAGGCGCAATCGCTCTTCAATTACTTTAAGCAGCTCTTTGCGCAGGTGACCAACCCTCCTATCGATCCCATTCGCGAAGAAATGGTGATGTCGCTCATCAGCTACATCGGGAGCGAGCGCAACATCCTCGAGGAGGCGCCGGAAAACTGTCACATGCTGAAGCTGGCGCATCCATTGCTCACTAATCGCGAACTGGAAAAATTGCGCCGCGTCTCGAATCGTGATTTGCTGGCAACCACGCTGCCCGCACTCTTCCACGCGAGCGAGGGGGAGTCCGGACTGAAGCGGGCTCTGGACGAGCTTTGTCAGCGAGCCTCTCTGGCAGTGAAGGCCGGATACTCGTTGCTCATTCTTTCCGATCGCGGAGTGAACAAGGACTACGCCCCGATTCCGTGCCTTCTCGCGCTGGCCGCCGTACACAATCTTCTGGTCCGCGAAGAAACGCGAACCCAGGTCGCGCTGATCACCGAATCCGGCGAGCCCCGCGAGGTCATGCATTTTGCTTTGTTGAGCGGCTATGGCGCTAGCGCCATCAACCCCTACCTGGCTCTCGAAAGCGTGGAGAACCTTGCCTGGCGCGGTGAACTCGGCGATGACATCACGCCGGAATTAGCGGTCAAACATTTTCTCAAGGCCATCAAGAAGGGTCTGCTGAAGACCTTTTCGAAGATGGGCATCTCCACGCTGCAAAGCTATCAGGGAGCGCAGGTTTTTGAGGCAATTGGCCTCAACAAAGAGTTGATCGACGCCTACTTCTGCGGAACGACCTCGCGTGTCGAAGGCATCGGCCTTTCGGTGCTTGCCGCCGAGGCGCAGATGAAGCACGAGTATGCCTTCCGTCCGCTCACCGAATTCGAGACCGAACTCGGGGTAGGCGGCAACTATCACCAGCGGGTCAATGGTGAATATCATCTGCTCAATCCGCAGACGATCAGCAAGCTGCAGCATGCCGTCCGGCAGGAGAGCGCCAAGACCTTCCAGGAATATACCGACCTCATCGACGACCAGAGCGCCAACCTGTGTACGCTGCGCGGGTTGATGAAATTTAAGAAGGGCGACAGCCCGGTTCCACTTGAAGAAGTGGAGCCTGCCAAAGAAATCGTGAAGCGTTTCACCACCGGCGCTATGTCGTTCGGCTCGATCAGTAAGGAAGCCCACGAAACGCTGGCCATCGCAATGAACCGCATTGGCGGCAAGTCCAATACCGGCGAGGGCGGCGAAGACGAAGAGCGTTTCAAGCCCGATGCCAATGGTGACTTTCGCCGCAGCGCGGTTAAGCAGGTTGCCTCGGCGCGCTTCGGTGTCACTGCGAATTACCTGGTGAACGCCGACGAGTTGCAGATCAAGATGGCCCAAGGCGCCAAGCCCGGCGAAGGCGGGCAGCTTCCCGGCCACAAGGTTGATGATGTCATTGCGCGCTTGCGACACTCGATTCCGGGCGTGGGCCTGATTTCCCCGCCGCCGCATCACGATATCTATTCCATCGAAGATCTCGCGCAGCTGATCTACGACTTGAAGAACGTCAACCCGCGCGCTCGCATCGCAGTGAAGCTTGTCGCCGAAGTCGGTGTCGGCACCGTAGCTGCCGGCGTGGCGAAAGCCCATGCCGACGTGGTGCTCATCAGCGGTGACACCGGCGGCACGGGGGCGTCACCGTTGAGCTCCATCAAGCATGCCGGCATTCCCTGGGAACTCGGGTTGGCAGAGACGCAGCAGGTTTTACTGTTAAACGATCTCCGCAGCCGTATTCGCGTCCAAACCGATGGAAAGCTGCAGACCGGCCGCGACGTCGTGATCGCTGCGCTGTTGGGCGCGGAGGAATTCGGTTTTGCCACGACTCCGCTGATCGCGATGGGCTGTATCATGATGCGCAAATGCCACCTGAACACGTGCTCCGTCGGCATCGCAACTCAGGACCCCGGCTTGCGCAGGCAGTTCAAAGGTCAGCCCGAGCACGTGATCAATTTCTTTTTCTTCCTTGCCGAGCAGGTGCGGCAATACATGGCCCAACTCGGCTTCCGCACCGTGGACGAGATGGTCGGACGTGTCGACATGCTCGACGTGGAGCCCGCTGTTGAGCACTGGAAGGGGCGAGGCCTCGACTTCTCCGCGATTCTGTACAACCCGCCAGTGCCATCCCGGGTGGCGCGACGCTGCGTTCATGCCCAGGAGCACGGCCTGCACCATGCCCTTGATCATCAACTGGTCGAGCATTCTCTCGATGCTTTGCTGAGTTTGAGCCCGGTGGAAATAAATCTGTCGGTGCGCAATGTGCATCGCTCGGTCGGCACCATGCTGAGCGGAGAAGTGGCACGCCGCTATGGCTCAAGCGGGCTGCCGGACGATACGCTGAAAATACATTTGACCGGCTCGGCGGGACAAAGTCTGGGAGCGTTTCTAGCGAAAGGAATCACCCTCACGCTTGAGGGAGAAGCCAACGATTACGTTGGCAAGGGACTCTCAGGTGGCCGCATTGTGATTTATCCGCCTCGCGCCTCCTGCTTCGCGCCCGAAGAAAACATCATCATCGGCAATGTTGCCCTTTACGGCGCGACAAGCGGCGAAGCTTTCTTTAACGGAGTCGCTGGTGAACGCTTCGCCGTTCGCAACTCCGGATCCACCGCGGTGGTCGAAGGCGTCGGCGATCACGGCTGCGAATATATGACGAATGGATTGGTGCTGGTCCTCGGCGCCTGCGGAAGGAATTTTGCTGCGGGCATGAGCGGCGGGCTTGCCTATGTCTTCGATGAACGGGGCGACTTCACCGAAAAGCGCTGCAATCTGGACTCCGTTGACCTCGAACCCTTGCTCGACAGCCAAGATATGGAAGTCGTACGAAGTCTTATCGCGCGCCACCTGGAGTTGACCGGGAGCCGGCGCGCTAAGTGGATCCTCGATAATTGGTCCGACGCTGTGTCGCGCTTCATCAAAGTTTTCCCGCACGAATTCAAGCGCGTGCTGGGTGTGAGCCGAAGCGACGAGGCCTACATTCCCGGCGAGACCCTCTCTCTTCTGGAAGATGCAGAGCAGGTGCAGCATGGGTAAAAACACTGGCTTCATGGAGTACTCGCGCGAGCTTGCCCCGCGGCGTCCGGTTCTGGAGCGCGTGAACGACTGGTTCGAAATCTACCAGGATTTTCCCGAAAGTGAGCTGCGCAAGCAGGGCGCGCGCTGCATGGATTGCGGCGTTCCGTTTTGCCAGACCGGATGCCCCGTAAACAACCTTATCCCCGACTGGAACGATCTCGTCTATCGTGGGCGCTGGAAAGATGCGGTCCGCCAGCTTCACGCGACCAACAATTTTCCTGAATTCACCGGACGCATCTGCCCCGCGCCTTGTGAAGCGTCGTGCGTGTTGGGCATCAACCAGCCTGCGGTCACGATCAAGCAGAACGAAAAAAATATCGTCGAGCGCGGATTTCTGGAAGGCTGGATTCGTCCCGAGCCCGTGAAGGCTCGCACCGGAAAGAAAGTGGCGATCGTTGGCTCAGGCCCCTCTGGTCTCGCCGCCGCCCAGCAACTCTGTCGTGCTGGCCACGCTGTTGTCGTCTACGAAAAAGCTGACCGCATCGGTGGATTGCTTCGCTACGGCATTCCAGAGTTCAAGCTGGAGAAACACATTATTGATCGCCGCCTGGAGCAAATGTCGGCCGAGGGCGTGAAGTTCGTTACCAATGCGGAAGTCGGCCGAAACGTGTCGGTTGAAGATTTGCGCCGCGACTGCGATGCCATCGTACTGGCGGGTGGCTCCGAAGCTCCGCGCGATCTCAACGTCCCCGGCCGCGAGCTGAAGGGAATTCACTTCGCGATGGAATTCCTGCCGCAGCAGAACAAGCGCTGTCACGGGGACGTGATCGATCCCGCAGTCGAGATTCTCGCCACCGGCAAACGTGTGGTCATCATCGGAGGCGGCGATACCGGTGCCGATTGCCTGGGTACATGCCATCGCCAGAAACCTCTGTCGGTCCATCAATTCGAAATCATGCCCAAACCGCCCCAGGAGCGTTCTCCTCAAACTCCCTGGCCACTTTGGCCGATGCAACTTCGCACGGAGGCGGCCCACGAAGAAGGCGGCATCCGCGATTGGAGTATTGCCACGACCAGTTTCACCGGTGACGATAGCGGCAACGTCAAACAACTTCACGCCATCAGGGTCGGACCTCCTCCGACGTTCGAGCCCATCGCCGGAACGGAATTCACCATGGATGCGGATCTCATCCTGATTGCGATGGGATTTCTCGGTCCCGTACGCAAGGGCATGATGGAGCAGTTGGGAGTCCAGCTCGACAATCGCGGCAACGTCGCCACCGACGAAAATTACATGTCATCGGTGCCGGGAGTATTTGCGGCAGGGGACATGCGTCGCGGCCAATCGCTGGTGGTGTGGGCTATTTCGGAAGGGCGCAAAGCTGCCGCCTGCGTGGATACTTACCTGAAACAACTCACGATTCAACCCCGCGTAGAAACGGCGCAGCCCGGCGCTATTCGGATCGCGTAGCCGCTTCGACTTCCTCATACAGTTCCGGAAGACGCTGCGCGTCTTCGCCAGAGTTTCCAAACCGCGCGGACTCGTATACGGCGGTGAAGCGAGCGACCGGTTCACGCAGCCGCTGGTCGGCAATCTTCCGAACAAATTCCTGGGGCGTTTGAGTTTCCGGCTTCTGCATCCCGCGCCGCGCCAGCACCCGGGCCATGCGTTGGTACCACATCGATGCAGCCTGTTCGGGAGACCTCTCCGGATGCGCCGATAGCCACTTTTCATGCAGCCAGCGCAGAATCCGTCCCAGGTTCCCCAAAATCAATAGCGCCAGAACAACGGCAGCGCCGAAAATCGCCCAACGACCGGGCGAATGCTCCACATGATCCTGGCTGCGCCGCGCCCACTTCAACATTGACTCGTAATGATTGCGGGCCCACTTGCGCGCTCCATCCCACGCTCCACGGGAGGTTGTGATCGCGGCTTTGCCCAACACGTACTGGTGCGAACTGTCGTAGCTGACGATCCACTCGCGCCAGAATGACGCCATCGCATCCACATAAAGCGCGAGCCGTCCCCAACCCTGCGGCGTTCCGCTCCCGCCACCAGGCGTCGGATCAAAAGTCTGCCAGCCATAACCGGGAAAATACGCCTCCACCCACGAGTGCGCGTCCTTGGCTCGCACGACATAGCTTCCGGTGATGTCATTGAATTCGTCGCTGCGGAATCCATTGACCACACGGGAAGGAATGCCCAGCGTGCGCAACATGACGGCCATGGCCGAGGCAAAGTACTCGCAATGTCCTTGCTTGCGCTCAAACAGGAAATTCGCGATGGGATCTTTCACCGAGGTCCGCGGCAGTTCCAGCGTATAACCGTAACGCGTCCGGAGATAAGTCTCGAGGGCGGCGGCTTTGTCGTATTCGTTCTTCGCCGAGCTCGTGACCTGGGACGCTAACTGGGCCACCCTTGGATCTTCGCCAGGCAAGTCGAGGTAGCGGTCGGTGATCTGTTCAGAATAGTTTCGTCCCGCTTTTCGCAATTCGCCCGGAGTCGGTCCTGCGATGTCTGAAGTGGCATCGTATTGGCTGACCATGTGCTGAGAGTCGAGGTCGTAGACAGCGCCTCCTGAGTCGCTCGTCAGATTGCGATAATTTCCGCCCACACTGCGGCCCCGGGGAGCCAGAAAGAAAACGTTGGTTCCGATCGGTTCCATCAGTACGTGATAGCGAATGATCTTCTCGCGCCCACTCCTCAATGTTGTGTCTGGATCTGGCACCGCGAAGCTCTTATCGAGTCGCCTTGTTAAAACAAACTGTTCTCGGGGACTCGACCACGTATGCCCGTCGAAGTCTCCCAGCGCGACGCCCCGCCAGTGCAGGTCATACTTCCCAACCTTGTCGCCATCAATCTGAATGTGCATCACAACGGATTTCGATTGCTGAATCCTTCCAATCTGCCCCAACTGCACACGATCGCTGAAGCCGGAGGATATATCGGTGCCGAAGGAATATCCGCCCAGATAACCGGCCGACAGGCGCGGCATCACAAAGAACAATGCCGCGCCGCCAATCAGAATCATCACCATTAACCCGGGCACGATTCTCGCCAAGGCGAAGGCTAAATGCCGGTGTTCTTGCGGATCGCTCGAGTGCCTGGCTCGAATGTTGGCCGCGTGTCCCGAACGCCGCATTTCCATCAAGATGAATGTCGCCACCGCCATCAGCATGAACGCGGTGAACGAGAACAGAAATACGCTGTCCACCGTCAATACCGCCGATGCCAGCACCATCAGGAATGCCAGGATGGCAAGCGTGACATGATCTCGTTCTCGCCGCAGCGAGAACATCCGCACCACCACACCGAACAGGGCCAGGTGAACGGTCGCGGGAAGAAAGCTGCGGGAAAAGACGAAATAGTCGATTGCGAAGAAGACGAAATAGGCGATTGAGAGCGGTGTGGTCCAGCGCTCAGAGATTACGACCTGCCGCCGCTTGGCTAGCAGGTAACCGCGCACGGCCATGGCAGCCCCAACAAGAATGACCGACGGCAGGTCCAGGCCACCCGTTGCAGCTAACGTTCCAAATCCAGTCAAAACAAGCAAATACAGTGCGAGTTCAAAGTAATTGTCGATGGCTCGCTGCAGCGAAATCACGCCGGATTGTAGGGTCTGAGTCGCCATGCGTCCTTGAGCAGCCAAGGTCGATTCGCTACCGTAATGCAGGTTTGATACCTATTGTTCGATAAATGCACCGAGAAAGGAAGTACCGAAGGCCGAATCCTTGCACCAAAAGTCACTTAAAATACCGCTTCCCTACGTAGCGCCTGGCGTCCCGCCGGCCGCGGAGGCGTCCCCCAGCAAGATCGCGAACGGCCTCCCCATAGCCCCCAACTTTGCAATGCTAAAATGATTCAGGTCAGACATCGGTCTCACGCGACGCACTCCCGCCAACCCCGCCAGGTCCGGAAGGAAGCAACGGTAACGGGCTCTTGCGTGTGCAGTGAGTTCCCGGTGTCTGACTTTAATTTTTTCCACGCCAAACGGTCGCTGGTCCCAAGACCTCTCATTACCGAAATTTACATCCTCTTTACGACTCTTTTCGCAAGAAACGTTTTTCCGGGCATCCACATAGAGTAGGGCGCGGAGACTCGACGAGCTGGCCCCGAGGAGAAACATGAATAGTCGTAATACCGCTCCCCCACTTGCTCCCCATATCACCATTCGCGTGTCCGGAAAACTCTTCCACGGACATCTTGCTTATCTCGATCAGCTCATTCAGTCCGCAACCGAATGCCGACTGTGGCCTCTGCTGAGTCTTGCGCAATTAGAGGAATTGGATCGTGCCGCACTTTTCTATTTAATCGACGGCGAGGATCATCAATTCGGAATCATCTCGTGCCCGACTTTCATTCGTGACTGGATGGTCACGAACGGGAACGCGCGGCCGCATGATTGCGAAAGTGCCTGCTTACATCTTCAGGCTTGGTCCGTCTAGAATCTGGGTTCGAATCCAGGAGGTTACCCGTGCGCTTGGTCCATCGTCTGTCTCTGCTCGTTGCGTTCTTGAGCTTAGCTGCTGCCACAATAGCCCAAGAATCCAAAATAAACTCCGTGCTCGACATGTCCGAATTCATTCGCGACTGGCAGATTTCGAAGCAGTTCACCATCGATGTCGCCAACGCTATGCCTGCCGACCTGTATACCTTTAAGCCCAATCCCGAGGAAATGACCTTCGGCGAGCAGATGGTTCACATTGCCGGAGCGAACGTATTCCGCTTCAACCAGATAACCGGTGTCAAGCCGCCATTTCAATTCGACCCTTCCAAACCAATGCCTTCCGACAAGGAAACCGCTCTGAAACTTCTGGAACAATCCTTCGATTACACACTCGCAGTCCTGCCACAGATCACGCCTGAACAACTGAAACGCACCTGGCACATTCCGTCGTGGAAAGGCCGCAATGATCCCGACGGCCGGGCGATGATCATGAATATGTTCGTCCACACCGCTCATCATCGCGCACAATGCGAGGTGTATCTGCGCGCCAAGGGCATCAAGCCGCCGGACTACACGTTCTGAACAAAATTCCCGTTCGGATTGTTCCTTCGTGCAACTTCGTGTCCTTCGTGGTTCATGCTTTTGACCATAACCAAGGAACTCCGTTAGACATTCTGCTCCTCATGCTTCAAAATACTGGGTTTCCTAAATTCTTCAGGAGCCCTCATTGACCACCCGCGCCAAAATCACTGCGCTCGGTACTTATCTGCCCCCGCGCGTGCTTACCAACGCCGATTTGGAAAAGATGGTCGATACCACCGACGAGTGGATTCTCGAACGCGTCGGCATCCGCGAGCGCCACATCGCCGACAAAGGTGTGGCCGCCAGCGACCTGGCGGTTGCCGCCGTAAAGAATCTGATCGAGTCCCATCCGTTTGATCTGCAGGAAGTCGATCTCATTGTCGTGGGCACCGTCACGCCCGACATGATGTATCCCTCGACCGCGTGCCTGGTCCAGCACAAACTCGGCATCGCCAACACCTGGGGCTTCGATGTCTCTGCCGGATGCTCTGGATTTCTCTACGCACTCAACACTGGCGTGAAGTTTGTGGAATCGGGGCGGTACAAGAAAGTTCTGGTCATCGGGGCCGACAAAAACTCCGCCATGACCGACTACACCGATCGCGCCGTATGTATCATCTTTGGCGATGGCGCCGGCGCAGTGCTACTCGAACCCTGCCAAGATGGCGAAGGCATAATCGATCACGTGGCTCAAATCGAAGGCATCGGCGGACAGTATTTGTGCATGCCCGGAGGAGGGAGCCTGAACCCCGCCTCTCATGAAACCGTTGATCAGAAAATGCACTATATCCATCAGGATGGGAAGAATGTGTTCAAGTACGCTGTGAAGAAGATGGCCGAGATGACCGAACGCATCCTCGAACGCAACAAAATCACCGGCAAGGATGTGGATTGCTTCATCGCACACCAAGCAAACCGCCGCATCATCACCGCGACAGCTGAGCGTCTTGGCATGCCCCTGGAGAAAGTTGTCATTAATATCGACCGCTTCGGCAACACGACAGCAGGCACGATTCCCATCGCCATGAAAACCGCGCTCGAAGAAGGTAAGCTAAGGAAAGGCGACCTCCTGCTGATCGCCGCTGTGGGCGCCGGCTTCACTTCCGGGGCGACGCTTCTGCGTTGGGCATTCTAAGAGCAGACCTCGGAGGTCAGACAGCAGGCTTCAGAGATCTGAGCCGGAAGCCCAACGCCGGACGCCCGCCTTTCGCTGTTAGACATTCGCCCCTCGAATGCTTCACAATACCTGCATCATTTTCAGGGGAAATCATTGAGCAAACCGATCCGCGCCAAAATCAGCGCTCTGGGCACCTACGTGCCGCCACGTCTTCTTACCAATGCCGACCTCGAGCGCATGGTCGACACCAACAACGAATGGATCATGACCCGGGTTGGCATTCGCGAGCGTCACATTGTGGACAAGGGCGTTGCTACCAGCGACCTGGCGGTGGAGGCCTGCCGCAAAGCCCTCGCTCAACGCGGGTTGAGTCCAACCGATATTCAGGCCATTATCGTCGGCACGGTCACTCCGGACATGTTTTTTCCTTCCACCGCCTGTGTGGTGCAAGAGAAGCTGGGCGCCAAGGGAGCCTGGGGGTTCGATCTCTCCGCCGCCTGCTCGGCTTTTCTTTATACCCTGCAGGTAGGCGCACAGTTCATTGCCAGTGGCACGCATCAGCGAGTGCTGGCCATTGGTTCTGACGTCATGTCGTCCATCATCGACTACACCGACCGGGCGACATGCGTCATTTTCGGCGACGGCGCGGGCGCTGCGATCCTGGAGCCCGCCGAGGATGACTCCGTGGGCCTCATCGACTTCATTCATGAAGTTGATGGCTCCGGCGGCCAATTTCTCTACATGCCCGGCGGTGGCAGCCTGCATCCCGCCAGCAAAGATACCCTCGCCCAGCGCATGCACTACGTGCATCAGGACGGGCAGCAGGTTTTCAAATTCGCCGTCCGCAAGCAGACTGAACTCTGCTTGAAACTGCTCGAACGCAACGGGCTGAAGGGCTCGGACATCGACGTCTTCATCCCGCACCAGGCCAACCTGCGGATCATCAACGCCACCGCCGACCGTCTGGGACTGCGCCCCGAAAGCGTAATCGTCAACATTGATCGGTATGGCAATACCACAGCAGGAACGATTCCTCTGGCCATGGGCACAGCCATCGAAGAAGGCAAGTTGAAGAAGGGAAGTCTGGTCCTGCTGGCCTCCGTGGGCGCCGGCTTCACGATCGGAGCGACGCTCCTGCGCTGGGCGTTCTGACGCGAAGCTTTTCTGAAGTCTGCCGTCCGCTCCTCATGACGTTCGTAACTCTGCTGGATGCATTCCAATGGCCTCCCCAATCGCTCAACTGCTATCGTTTTCGCACGTCCGCCGCACGTGGGGATGCCGGCGGGTGTGTAAGCGTAATGACTCGTAACATCTGCCGCTGTCTTCTGCTTGCCTTGGGCTCCATCGCACTGGCCGCCCAGCAAGCCGATCCTCGCGAAAGTAAACTCATCGTCCTGGAGCATCTCTGGAATGAAGCGCAGGTCCATCGCGACTCTTCCGCTCTCGATCAACTTGTTTCCAGCCGCTTCGTAAATACCGAATATGACGGCGAGGTCAGTGATAAACAAAAATTTCTTGCCGACATCAAAGATCCACTCTTCAAGCCCACCTTGGCTAACATTCAGAACGTCAAAATGAACTTCTTCGGTGATACCGCTGTGGTCACCGGCATTTATCACACCCGAGGTACGTACCAGGGCAAGCCCTACGATCATATCGGCCGCTTCACCGATACCTGGGTATTCGACATGGGGAAGTGGCAGTGCGTCGCCAGCCATACCAGCCTGCTCAAAAAGTAAATTTCTCATCACTTCGATTTGTGGAAGAGCGGGTCTTTAGGCGCGTTGGCCGCTTTAGGCGTTGGAACTTGTTCTTCGTTTCTCTCCGTTATAACTCCATAAATTCTTTTTATGCGCCAAAGCTGCGTCGTGCGTCGGTCACGGTGATCTAATCACGCTCAGGAGAACTGCATGGGGGACTCCGCCGCGCATCCTCGAGCCTGGAAGGTTCTGCTCGCCTTCGCAATTATCTATTTTGTATGGGGCTCCACATATTTCGCCATTCGAGTCGGGGTTCGCGAGGTACCACCCTTTCTGCTGGCAGCTATTCGTTTTCTGATCGCAGGAACAATTCTGTGCACGTGGATGCGGATCAGGGGGACACCTTCGCCGACGATGCGGGAATGGGTAGGAGCCAGCCTGCTGGCGGTCCTGATCTTCGTCTTGGACTATGGCCTCGTGTTCTGGGCTGAACGGCGTGTCCCGTCGGGAATCGCGGCGGTCATGATGGCCACCATCCCTGTGTTTATGACCCTGTCGGAAATCCTGATCATGAAGACACAACAGCTCACGCTCCGTCTTGCTGCCGCACTGCTGGTGGGCATAGCCGGCGTCGGTGTACTTGTGAGCCGCAGCGCGAGTTTCGGCGATGCCCCGATCGACACGCTCGGCGCCAGCGCTCTCATTGTGGCGGCGATCAGTTGGTCAGTGGGATCGGCGCTCACGCGCAAACTGCCGCTGCCCTCGGACAAAGGCATGAGTTCCGGAGCGCAAATGTTTGCCGGAGGCGTACTGCTTACATTGGCCGCAGCGCTGCTCGGCGAATTCCGTGGCTTCCACCTGCAAGCCGTCTCCGCCAAGGCATGGTTCGCCCTGGCCTACCTGATCGTGGCGGGCTCGATCATCGCCTTCACCGCCTATGTCTGGCTGATCCATCACGAATCGCCCACCAAAGTCGGAACGTATGCCTACGTAAATCCAGTGGTCGCGGTTCTGCTAGGATATTTCCTCGGCGGAGAGTCCATTGGGGCGCGGACCGTCGCCGGAACTGTATTGGTGCTGCTGAGCGTAATAGTCATTACGACGACACCAGCGCGTTCCGAGGAGATCGAACCAGACATCGTGGGAGAAGCCTCGAACTAACCAATGGCGAATATCCATGCACGCATATCTTGACAAAGATATACGAACGTGTATAGCATGAGTACATGGAGAAGGTTTATTTCAAGACGTCGAAATTGAATGCAGCGAAATTTCGAGGGCAGAAGGCGTTCATCGTAGATGCCCTCGCTGGCTGCGCGGCCCCAGTCACCATTGATTTACTTACTACCTTGGTAGACCGGGACGGAAGATACAGCGCCCTGCTCAATGATTGGGCCAAGGAAAACGGGGGCATAAAGGCAAGCATCCGTTACCACCTACGGGCGCTGAGGGGACTCGGCATGGTTGAAGAAACCCATGCTCCGAGTGTTTTGAAGACCCAGATAGTCAGTTGGGGAAACAGCCAAGCTCTGCGAATTCCGCGAGCGTTCCTGGATGCGTTACATGTACGCGAAGGCGACGAAGTCGAGATGACGGTAGAGAACGGCCGCCTCGCCGTGCGCCCCCTCAATCCTAAACTGACGCTCGAGTCCCTAGTTGCTGGGATTACGCCGGAGAATCGACATCAGGAGACGGACTGGGGTACTCCAGCCGGTAAAGAGGCCTGGTGAGCGTGCCTTACATCCCTGACACCGGGCACATTATCAAGATAGACCTTGACCCACGTGCAGGACACGAGCAAGGAGGCTGGCGTCCCGCGATCGTGTTATCTCCAATTGCGTACAACAGCAAGACTCAACTGGCGATAGCGGTTCCGGTTACCAACCAAGTGAAAGGCTACCCCTTCGAAGTCCGGCTTCATGATGGTATGAGAACCACGGGAGCAGTTCTCGCTGATCAAGTAAGAAATCTCGATTGGCACGTCCGCAGAGCCAAATACATCGAGACCGCGCCACCGGAGGTCATGAAGGCAATCAGAGAACGCTTGTCTGCGCTACTGGGAATCGTCAACGCCTAGAGGGTTTTCAACAAGTCCTACGGTCTCGTCATCTTCTCCGGCTTAACCAACTGATCGAACTCTTCCCCCGTCAAATAGCCCAGCTTCACGGCTGCTTCGCGCAGGCTGGAATGCTCAACGTGGGCCGTGTGCGCGATCTGCGCGGCTTTGTCATATCCGACTTTGGGCGCAAGCGCCGTGACCAGCATGAGTGAATTCTTCACATACCAATCGACTTTCGCGCGATCGACCTCGATGCCCTTGAGCATGTACTCGACATACCCGTGGCAGGCGTCGGTGATCAATGTAACCGAGTGCAGGAAGTTGTAGATGATCACCGGCTTGTACACGTTCAGTTCGAAGTTTCCCTGGGAGCCGCCGAATCCGACGGCCGCAGTCGCGCCGTGAACCTGCACGCAGACCATGGTCATAGCCTCGCACTGCGTTGGATTAACCTTGCCCGGCATGATCGACGATCCCGGTTCGTTCTCCGGTATAGACAGTTCGCCCAGACCGCACCGCGGGCCGGAGGCCAGCCAGCGGATGTCGTTGGAGATTTTCATCAGCGATGCCGCCAGCGTCTCCATCGCTCCTTGCGCAAAGACGATTTCATCGTGCGCCGACAGCGCCGCGAACTTGTTGGCATGCGAACGGAAGGGAAGTCCCGTGAGTTCCGCAATTTTCTTCGCCGCCCGTTCGGCAAATTCCGGATGTGTATTCAATCCTGTGCCCACCGCAGTTCCACCAATGGCCAGATCGTAAAGTCCTTCCAGCGCCTGCTCCAATCGCTTGATGTCGCGATCGAGCAAACTTGCCCAGCCGCCGAACTCCTGGCCGATGGTCAGAGGCACGGCGTCCTGCAAGTGCGTGCGGCCAATCTTCACAATGTTTTCGAATTCCTTGGCCTTGGCCGCGATCGCGCCGCGCACCGTCTTAATCGCCGGAATCAACGCGCTCTTCACCCGCTCGGCTGCGGCAATATGCATCGCGGCAGGAAACGTGTCATTCGAAGACTGCGACATGTTTACGTGATCGTTGGGATGGATCGGCTTCTTCGACCCCATCTCCCCGCCCGCGATCTCGATCGCGCGGTTCGAGATCACCTCATTCACATTCATATTGGTCTGCGTGCCGCTTCCGGTCTGCCAGATCCGCAGGGGGAATTGATCGTGCAGTTTGCCGGCGATGACCTCGTCAGCGGCTTGCACGATCAGTTTGGCCTTATCCGCAGGCAGCTTCCCCAAATCCTGATTCACCAACGCACATGCCTTTTTGAGGATTCCGAAGGCCCGGATCAATTCCGGCGGCATGATGTCGCGGCCAATATTGAAATGCAGCAGCGAGCGTTGCGTTTGCGCCCCCCAATACACATTCGCCGGAACTTCGATCTTCCCCATGCTGTCGGATTCAATGCGAGTCCGCGTGGCGGCTTCGATAAGCGTAGACATGACGGCTCCTGGTTGGAGTGGAGAGATGAAGGCAACCGCAAATTATAGCTCTTCGTGAATCCGAACTGCTTTACTGCTTGACGTTAAACGTTACACGGAATAGGATAAACGAGTGATCAAGTCGTTCCGCTGCCCTCAGACCGAGCGGCTTCACCGGCGGCAGCGGAGCCGGCGGTTCCGCGCGATCGAGCAGGTAGCTCGCCGAAAGCTACGCCAGATCGATAGCGCTACGGAGTTGCGCGATCTAGCGGCACCACCGGGGAACCGTTTGGAACCGCTGCACGGTGACCGGAAGGGGCAACACAGTGTCCGCATTAACGACCAATGGAGGATTTGCTTCACGTGGCGTGACGGGAACGCATACGAGGTCGAAATTGTGGATTATCACTAGAAGCTTGTGGCACCAAACATGATTCAAAGTTGGTAAGTAAGGGTCAATATATGGCGAAATCTCAAACACTTCTTTCTCCCATTCACCCGGGCGAAATTTTGCGCACCGAGTTCATGGAACCCCTTCAGCTGAGCATGAATCGCCTCGCACTCGACCTCCGTGTCCCTGTTACTCGGATTGCGGAGATTGTTCACGAGCGTCGCGCCATTACGCCGGATACGGCGTTGCGCCTGGCCCGCTATTTCAATACCAGCGCTGGTTTTTGGCTCAATCTGCAGACCGCTTACGATTTGGAAGTTGCTGAGGACAAATGGCTGCGTGTCATCGAAAGGGAAGTTAGGCCGGTCTCGATGGCGGCTGCGGGCTTGCGCTCGTAGGTCGGTCGTTCTGCCAATCGTTACCAAGTTTCCACGTGCTAGAATCATCGGTTTCCGAGTTGCTCTCGACCCCGTCCATCGAGTGCCTCCGTCCTGATCCATGCCCCAATTCCTGGCCGCCGAAGAACTCGACGTCGAACCTAAGACCAAAGTCAACTTCCGCCCCGAGATGCACACCGACGTGCTGGTGATTGGCGCAGGGCCGACCGGGCTGGCCTGTGCCATCGAAGCTCAGAAACTCGGCCTGAAGGTCATCGTCGTCGACAAGGGCTGCCTGGTGAATTCGCTCTTTCACTATCCCGCCAACATGGTTTTCTTCACCACGCCCGAGTTGCTCGAGATTGGCGATATTCCGTTTACTACCGCCCAGCAGAAGCCCACGCGGGAAGAAGCTCTCGAGTACTACCGCAAGGTCGCTGAGCACTACGAGCTGGATGTGCGCCAGTACGAATGGGTCAAAATGGTCGTCGGCGAAGACGGAAACTTCAGCATCACCGCCACGGATCGAGCCGGCCGTCCCCACGATTACCGCACCAAAAAAGTGATCGTATCAACCGGTTATTACGATCTGGCCAACCAGCTCAACATTCCGGGCGAGGATCTCCCCAAAGTCTCGCATTATTACGGCGAGCCTCACCCCTATTACGACACCGATGTCATGGTGATTGGGGGCAAGAATTCCGCCGCCATTGCGTCCCTCGATTTATGGCGTCATGGGGCTCGGGTCACCCTTGTGCACCGCGAGTCCCAGCTGCACCATCACGTCAAGTATTGGATCAAGCCCGACCTGGAAAACCGCATCAAAAATGGTGAGATCGAAGCCTATTTCAACAGCTCGGTGCAGGAAATCGGCATTGACCACGTGGTGATCAACACGCCAGGCGGGCCCCTACGCCTGAAAAATGATTTCGTGCTTGCCCTGATCGGTTATCACCCTGACTATGACTTCCTGCGCAGCATGGGAATCGAATTGTCAGAGCAGCAGTGCCGGCCGGTCTGCGATCCCGTGTCACTGGAAAGCAACGTGCGCGGGATCTATGTCGCGGGCGTGATCGTCGCTGGCTCCCGCACGAACGAAATCTTTATCGAGAATGGCCGCTTCCACGGCAAGCAGATTGCCGACGACCTGAAGCGGAAGATGCACAAGTAATCCGAAGCCGCCGAAAATAACAAAACCCCGGAGCGGTGCTCCGGGGTTCGAACTTTCTCAGCTCTTATTTTTTGGCAATCTTACGGCGAATCAGACCAGCCAAACCCGCCAGGCCCGTTCCCATCAGGGTTAACGAAGCGGGCTCAGGGGTAACCGAAGTGCCTCCATCGAGGACGCCAGCTTCCGAGTTGGGCGTGATGTAGAGGATCTTGCCGGTTTCCGGGTTGACGACCTCAGCGTACAGGATTGTTCCTTGTCCCACGCCGCTGGCCGTAATCGTGATGGGATTGCTTCCCATGACGCCTACGTTGGCGTAGCCAAACTGCTGGTTATTTGCGGAGAAGCCTAAACCAGTCCAGCTGGCTTGGATCGCGCCGAGCGCCCCGCCTTCGGGGAAGCTCGACAGCGAGGTGAAGTTAACACCATTCACCGAACCGGTCAGGCCGTTAGGTGCAGCTGCCAGGATGATCAAGTCATCGCCGGCAAAGGCTTTGTTGCCATTGACACTGACGGTGAAGGTGTTGCTCGTCAGGATGTTCATATTAATCGCGCCATTCGGCGTCCCATTCACGTGCATCACGTCGGGTGTCGACTTGGAGCAGGTGTAGGTGGCGAAGGCGTTGCAGGTATCCGCTACAGCGGGCATAGAAGCGATGAAGGTTAGGGGGACCAGGAACAGCATAAATTTGACGGCGCGCATTTGGATATTCTTTCTCCCGAAGTCTTAAACGATAACTCGTCTTGTATTGAGCACGTGGATTGCCAGCGGTCTATAGCTGGTGTCCGATGAGTGAACTGTGAACCAGTGTTAATTCAACGACATAGCTCCTCAACAGAAGGCCTTACGAAAGTAACAGTATGCAAGACTTTGAACATTTACGCCCAAATGCGTGCTGGTTTGAACTTGCGGGGCTCGTTTCAGTAGCTGGCCTTCATTCTGGTTTGCCGGACCCCTCCAAACCGAATAATCTAACCACTCGCCCGCCATGGAACCTCAACCGGAATACGGTGCCTCCACCATCTCGCTGGCGTCCTATGCGCGCCTGATTGGCGGGAATGCCAATTTCCGGCGGCTTTGGTTGGCGCAGATCGTGAGCGAGATCGGAGATTGGTTCTACACGCTCTCGATCTACACCCTGCTTCTGCAGATGACCGGGCGCGCCAGTTCAGTCGCCTTGGCGCTGGTGTTGCAGGTTTTACCGCAGACCTTCGTAGGACCGACAGCCGGCGTCGTGAATGATCGTCTAAAGCGCAAGCACGTGATGATCGCCGCGGATATAGTGCGCTGCTTAGTCGTGCTTGCCATGCTCCTTATACGTTCTCGATCAATGGTTTGGCTGGTCTATCCGCTGCTGCTGGCCGAGACCGTCATGGTTTCGTTTTTCGAGCCGGCGCGCAATGCGGTCATCCCCAATATCGCCGACAAAAGCGAAGTATTGGTAGCCAACACGCTCTCTTCGGCGACCTGGTCGGTGAACCTGATGATCGGAGCCGCAGTGGGCGGAGTGGTTGCAGCATACTTCGGCCGTAATACTGTGTTCCTGCTGAACGCCCTCTCGTTTCTTGCCTCCGCCGCCCTGATCAGCGGAATGCGTTTTCCTGAGCCCCACGCCGCTACCGCGCCTCCGCTTCGGCCGCGCGATCTGGTGGACTTCTCTCCTGTCCTCGAAGGCATCCGCTACATCCGCAGCCATCCCAACCTTTTGCCTGCAGTCTTCGCCAAAGCTGGGGAGCTTATGGTCGGACCGAGTTGGGTCATTTTCACTGTAATGGGCGCGAGGGAATTTGCGGTGCATGGACGCGGCATCGATCCGGCCGGCGGAGCCATGCTGGGCATGAGCATTCTGCTGGGAGGCCGTGGACTTGGCGCCCTTTTCGGTCCTCTGATCTCGGCCCGTTGGGCCGGACAGAACGATCACCGCCTGCGCTTCGGTATTCTTCTCGGTTATCTCTCAATTGCGTTGGGCTATACCGCGCTCGGCGTCAGCCGCACAGTCTGGATGGCGGCCGCCTGTGCACTGGTGGCGCATGCCGGCGGTTCGACCGTGTGGGTGTTCTCCACGACGTTGCTTCAGCTTCACTCCGAAGACCGGTTTCGCGGACGCGTCTTCTCCGCCGACCTGGGACTCGCCAGCTTCACCTTCGCCACCACCGCTTATGTATGCGGCCGCTTCCTGGATCTTGGAATCTCTTCCCGCACGGTCGCCATGGGCACCGGTCTGGCGATGCTGGTACCAGCGGCACTGCTCGCTCTAGTGATCCGCTCCCGGAAACCCTGCGTTGTTTCTTAGGCGGTACTTGCATAAAATCCACCTCATAAAATCGTGGAATGCTATGTGCGGAAATCGTCTAGACTTTACTCTCCCGATCGATCTTCGCCGCCATAATGAAGTCACTCTCCGTCAGTCCATCGATCTTGTGCGTCCACAACGTTACTCCTACCTTGCCCCACGTCAGCAACATGTCAGGATGGTGCCCCTGCTCTTCAGCGACCGCACCAACCCGGTTCACAAATTCCAATGCCTGTTTAAAGTCAGGAAAGCGGAATTCGCGATGCAGATGATGGTCGTTTGTGACCGTCCAACCGGGGACATCCTGCTGCAGTTTCCTTAATTCCTCTCGCTTGAGCGCGGGCATCCCTCCCCGGCAGGGCACGCATTTTTTATCTGCAAGCTGCTCTGTCATGAGTCACTCCAATAGCCGAAAGTTAACTCAAATCTGGCTTGATCATAAACAATCTCAGCGTGCATTGCCGCGAGGGTACAGCCCGGATTCCAGACCCTGACCTCTGGCCTCCGACCCTGTACAATGTGTTACTCCCCTCTACTCCCCAGGCCTGCCCTGGCACCTGAAACATTGGAAAGGAAGCGAAGTGATCGTCTTGGTCATTGGTGGTGCGGGATACATCGGCAGTCATGCGGCGCGGGCGCTTAAGCGCGCCGGGCACGATGTCATCATCTTCGACAATCTTAGCACCGGCTATGAATCCCTGGCGGCCGGTTTTGAGCTGATCAAGGGCGACATTCTGGATCCGAATGCTCTTGCACCCGCGCTCTCTCGGGCTGACGCAGTCATGCACTTTGCAGCGCACGCGTATGTCGGCGAATCGGTGGCGAACCCCAAGAAGTATTTTCACAACAATGTTGAAGGCGGACTCTCCTTGCTCAATACCGCAGTCGCCGCGGGCGTAAAGAAGATCATTTTCTCCTCGACCTGCGCAGTCTATGGCGAGCCCGCGAAAGTTCCCATCGAAGAGAATATTCCGCGACAGCCCGTGAATCCCTACGGAGTGTCGAAATTGTTTTTTGAGCACGCGCTCGAGAGTTACGACCGCGCCTACGAGTTCCGTTACGCCAGCCTGCGTTATTTCAACGCTGCGGGCGCAGACGAGAGCGGCGAGATCGGCGAGTTGCACGATCCTGAAACTCACCTCATCCCGCTGGCCCTGCGCGCCGCCGCAGGACTCGGCCCGGAACTGCAAGTTTTCGGAACCGACTATCCCACTCCCGACGGAACCTGCATCCGCGACTACATTCATGTAAATGATCTGGCTGACGCTCATGTGAAAGCCCTGGAGCATCTAGCGGCAGGCAAGCCAAGTCTGGCGGTGAACTTGGGGACTGGAAATGGCGCATCGGTAGACCAAGTGATTTCAGCGGTCGAGAGGGTTACCGGCAAGCGCGTGCCGCGCAAAAACGTACCGCGGCGTCCGGGAGATCCTCCGGCGCTGGTGGCCAATCCCGCCAAAGCCCAAACCCTCCTGCATTGGAAGGCCAGGCGTGATCTCCAGGACATCGTGAAGACTGCCTGGAATTGGATGGAACGCGAAGCGGCCGTGCGTTGAATTTTGTTACTGACCTGAGGACGTAGAAGAGTCACTTTGCGTGTCGCCTCTGTGTTCCTCTATGGTTCAAGCTCTTGGAATTGAGGAAAGTCATGGGAAACGATCTGGCAGGGAAGAGAGTCGCATTCTTAGGCGCCGGCAAAATGGGCGGCATCATTCTTCAGGCCCTTCTAAAGAATGGACTGCTGTCGCCCAAATCCACCTGCGCCACAGTAGCGCATGAAGAACGCGCTCAAGCGTTGGCCGCAAAGCTGAACGTGAAGGTCGGCACCAACAACGTCGAAGCGGCGAAAGGCGCCGACGTTATCGTCATCGGCGTGAAGCCACAGATCGTCGAAGACGTTGTGCGCGAGATCAGCGGCCACATCACGCCCAAGCAGGTCATCATTTCCGTAGCAGCATCCGTCCCCACTGCCATGATCGAAAAAAATCTTCCCCCGAATGTCCCCGTCATTCGCGCCATGCCCAATACTCCTTGCCTCCTGGGCGCCGGCATGACCGCGATCTGCAAGGGCAAGCACGCCAGCGCCGACGATGTTGCGATGACTACTCACCTCTTCAATGTCGTGGGTCGAACGGTGGTGGTCGACGAGAAACACATGGACGCCGTGACGGCTCTTTCTGCCAGCGGTCCGGCTTACATCTACATTATCCTGGAATCGCTGGCCGAAGCGGGCGTGAAGGTCGGACTCCCTCGTGACATTGCCACCCTACTGGCTGCGCAAACGACATTAGGTGCGGCTAAGGTCGTGCTGGAGACCGGCGATCATCCCGCGCTCCTGAAAGATGCGGTCACTACCCCCGCCGGCTGCACGATTGATGCGATTATGGAACTCGAGGAAGGCAAGCTGCGGGTCACGCTGATCAAAGCGGTCGTGAAGGCTGCGCAGCGCGCCAAAGAACTGGCTTACGGATAAGCCTCCCCCTTCCATTTCCGATGAAACTGCTGATCGTAGTCCATCATCGCCTTCCTCTCTGGAACGTGCCGCCCTGGTTTGGCGAGCGACTGGCGCAGGACTTTCCGCAATTACAAATCATCCTGCGAAATAGCTACGAAGGCATCGAGGAGCATCTGCGCGATGCCGAGATCATCTTCACCATCTCGCTTCGTGCCGAGCAGTTGGCTCTTGCGCGTGCACTGCGCTGGATTCACGCTCCCACCGCCGCGGTCCATCAATTCATGTTTCCAGAGTTGATCAACAGCAACATCCTGCTCACAAATTCCCGCGAAGTGCATGGACCTGTGGTTGCCGAGCACGTGATGGCACTCATTTTCGCTCTAGCGAAGAAGATTCCTCAGGCCGTCTTATTCCAGCAAAAACGCGTCTGGGGACAAGAGGCTATGCGGACTGAGGGAACCCATCTGCAGGAACTTGCCGGCTCTACTCTGGGCCTGATCGGAGTGGGCAGCATCGGACGCCGTGTCGCGCAGATGGCCTCGGCGATGGGCATGCGCGTGATCGCGGTACGCGAACACATCGAGAAGGGAACTCCTGAGGGCGTGGCTGCGGTCTTTCCATTGGCTGAACTCGACCAATTGCTCCAACAATCCGACTTTGTCGTCGTGGCCGCCCCTCTGATCGAGGCCACTGAAGGCTTGATCAATGCCTCCCGCCTTGCCGCCATGAAGCGCTCCGCTTACCTGATCAACGTTGGCCGAGGCCCGCAGGTCGACGAATCCGCATTGGCCGATGCTCTCCGCGAGCACCGCATTGCCGGTGCCGCGCTCGACGTTTTTGAACGCGAGCCGTTGCCCGCCGATTCGCCGCTATGGAGCCTCGATAATCTACTTATCACTCCCCACACCGCAGGCCTCACCGACAAACTCTGGCACCGGCATTATGATCTGTTCTCGGACAACCTCCGCCGGTACCTGGCTGGCGAGCCGTTACAATTTATCGTCGATAAACACAAGGGATATTGATCCTCGCCTTCGTGCTACAGTTTTCTAGTCGCTCTTTCCGCACGCACAAACGGGGGCCCAAGAGATCTGCATGGAACCGCGCCTGATTCTGATCAACCTGCTGATCAAGCTGGGCGTAGCCGCGGCCATTTCCAGCAGTTTAGTTCGCTCCAAAGAATTCAAATCGCTGCTGTTCCGCGAGGAGCGCACGTTCCGGCAGAAACTCTACCTCGTTGTCTGGTTCGCAATCCCGGTCATGATCGGCGTCTGGATCCGCATTTCCCAGAGCACTTTTCAGGCCAGCGATATCAGTTTTGAAACCGCGCTTCTGTTGGGCGTCCTGGGCGGACGTTGGGCAGGATCTTTAGGGGGCGTGCTGATTGCCGTCCCCGCCCTGTTGCATGGCGAATGGGCCGCTATGCCGTTTGATGTGCTTTGCGGTTTTCTCGCTGGCCAGCTCCGCACGATGGCTACGGACAAGGACCTCATCTGGTCCTTTTCGCCATTCATCGATCAAAGTATCTTTCGTCTGATCCGGCGGAACCTGCCGCGGCCGAGGCTGTTCGATTGGCAGTTTATGTTCTTCATGACCATTGTCGGGTTGCGTCTGGTACAAAGCGAACTGGCGCGATACCTGCCCACCTCCATCTTCAGTATCGAGAGTCCGAATAATTTCTGGGTGTGGGGCGCCATTTACGCTGCGACCGTGGCGGCGATCGGAATCGAAATCAAGGTCTTCAACAGCGTGCGCATCCAGATCAAAGTGGAAGAGCAGGAGCGGCTTCTGCTCCACGCCCGCATGGAGGCGCTGCAGAACCAGATCAACCCGCATTTCCTCTTTAACACCCTGAATTCGATCTCCTCGCTGGTTCGCTTCGATCCCGATATGGCGCGCGATGTGATCTTCAAGTTGGCCACCATCTTGCGGCGGCTCCTCAATACCAGCGAGGCGTTCGCCCCCCTGCGCGAAGAATTCGAATTCATCGACAACTATCTCGACATTGAAGTTGTCCGCTTCGGCCGCGACAAACTGCACGTGGTCAAAGAACTCGATCCCGCATCCCTTGATGTGGTAGTTCCCAGCATGCTTCTGCAGCCTCTCGTCGAGAATTCCATCAAGCACGGCCTATCGCCCAAAATCGAAGGCGGCAGTATTTTTCTCCGCAGCCGTGTGGCCAACTCCCGCCTCATCATTGAAGTTGAAGACGACGGCGTAGGCATGGGCAGCGCGCAATTGGAAGAAAGCAGCAGCTGGGCCGGTATGGGGATTGGAATGGCTAATATTTCCGAACGGCTCCACGTGCTCTACGGGGATACCGCTCGCATGACCATTGACAGCCACCAAGGGAAGGGAACCCTGATCCGCATCCGCCTGCCGCTGATTGAAGCCGACAGTTCGGTGCCCGAGGGCTTCTACGCCGAGCGCTCCATCACGCGGCGGTAAAAATCTTCATACTGCTTCACGATCTTGGTCGAACAGAATCGTTGCATCGCTGCCGCTCGCGCCTGCTTCCCCATCTCGCGTAGCTGTTGCTCGTTGCTCAGCAATTCGATGGCATATCGCGCCATGGTGTCCACATCACCCACGTCGGCGAGATATCCCGTATTGCCATGATCCACAACTTCCGGCACTCCTCCTGCACGCGTCGAGATGGGAACTACTTCACACGCCATGGCTTCCAGCGCGGCCAGCCCAAACGACTCTAGTTCGCTCGGTAGCAGCATGATATCGGCAATGGATAGCTTGTCGTAAATCTGGTCCTGCTTGCCGAGAAAAAGCACGTCGTCATGAATGCCTTTCTGCACTGCCAGCCATTCTGCCACCGAGCGATCTGGCCCGTCACCGATGAGCAGCAACCGCGAAGGCATTTGCTTGTGCACCCGGTCGAAAATCTCTATCACATCGGTGAGCCGCTTGACTGGACGAAAGTTCGACAAATGCACCAGAACCCGCTTATTGCTAAGATCGTACTCGCGCCGCATCTCCTCCGCCGCTACCGGATTCCGGTAATACACATCGCAATTCACCGAGTTATAAATCACTTCGATAGGCTTCTTCACATCAAAGACCCGCTGCGTCCGGTCGCGCAGGTAATTCGAGATGGCGGTGACGCCGTCGCTCTGCTCAATCGAATAGCGCGTAATCGGCAGATACGATCGGTCGAGCCCCACCAGAGTGATGTCGGTTCCGTGCAGGGTAGTGACGAACGGCAATCTTTGCGCCCGCGGCCCAGCAGCAAGCATCTGCCGCGCCAGCATTGCGCTCACCGAGTGCGGAATCGCGTAGTGCACGTGCAGCAAGTCCAGGGCGTACAGCTGCGCGACCTCTGCCATGCGCGTCGCCAGCGCCAGATCATACGGCGGATAGTCGAACAACGGATACCGCGAGACCTCGACTTCGTGGTAATGAATGTTCGGTTCCTCGCCCCGGAGCCGGATCGGCTGAGCGTAGGAAATGAAGTGGATTTCATGCCCACGCTGGGCCAACTCCAGCCCCAGTTCCGTGGCCACAACGCCGCTACCGCCATACGTCGGATAACAGGTGATCCCAATTTTCATGTGCGGACGCTCGCAGCCTCTGTGATTCGATGGCTGGAGTGAGCGATGGTTGCAGATTTTACACGAGGAGCTTGCTTTGACGGCGGGAGGTCAGCTTACGTCTCGGTCTGTTCGCCTTTCGGGCTCAAAAGACCGGTGCCCGGATCGATCTGGTCCAGATGCGCCTGGAAACGCTTCTTCTGTTCTTCCGTGAGGCCGGTAAATTCAATCCCCATCCCTACGCCGGGATCGCGGGTGCGAACCACAGCGCTGGGCGCCAGGCGCTCTTCTCCCATCCATAGATCGACTCGCAGCGATGTCGCGACCGCCAGCGGCATGACCGTCTCAACATAACAACCATTCCCGCTAATATCGGTGGCGTTGACGCGTAGCGGCGTATTGACCCGTTCGTCGCGCAGTTCTAAAGGAAAGGAAATCTTGTGGCGAAAGAATTTTCTACGGTTGTCGTGCCGCGGAGTTGTTCGTTCTTCGACCTTCATCCCCGTCGGCAGTGCGGCTGTCCAGGGGCAATCCTGATCCATCACCAACTGCACGCCCACCTGCATCTTCTTCAGTGCTCCGGCGTCCACCAGCCAAACTACTCTGCAGCGGGCTTTCTTGCCTTCATATTGCACCCCGATGACATCGCCCACTTTCAGTTCCGGTTCGATGCCATAGAGGCACGCCCCGGTCGCGCTGATGTTCTGCGCCATCGCGTTCTGGAAGAAAGGTTGGCCATTGGCACCCATCCCCCACACTTTCACCTTCAAGTCCAGAGTCGTACGTGGTGCTGACCCTTGGGCCGACATGACCGGATTCCCTCCAGCCTACCGAGAACGCTGAATTCTAACTCATCATACTATCTTGGGTTTATCTGGAAGGTTACGAGAGTACCTCAAATGTACTGGGTCATCAGTACCGAACGGGGACGTAAATTGAACTTCGGGAAAAGATAATGCCCCGCTTCTAGCCGTTTCGCCCTAACTGGCGAGATCGCGGTATGAAATCAGTTCGATGCTTTCCCGCGACAGCAGGTCTTTTGCGGCAGGGAGCGTCAGAATCCGCAACTCGGTTTCCCGGGATTCACGCAGGCGTGTATGGGCCGCCTGCAACTCAGCATCGTTATACCCCGGGTGACAAACAAACTCCCATGTCCCCTCGGGAATACTGCTCGCTATCGCCTGAAACAGCTTTTCATCCAGCGTCCCTGTGACCTCGATCCCCAGCGTTCCATCCGGTGCGACAAATCCCTCGCGCTGCACAGCGTCATGGAAGCTCCCGGCAAAACGCCGCAAGATTTTTACCTCGGCATAGCGGGTCCAGAGACGTGGCTTCGCTAGCAGTTCTCCCGACCGCATGGGAAAGCGTGGACCGAACGGATTCCGGACCGCCCAGACGCCACATTCTCGTGCTGCTCGCAACACCGGTCGCAAGATCTGCGGAAATAGATGCGTGTGCTTGTGCGTGTCCACATGCGAGACCGCAATTCCGGCAGATTGAATTTTCCGGATCTGCGCTGTGGCCTCGACCGTAATCTCTCTGGCGTCGATTTTCCCCGAGAGAGCACGAGCGGCGAACGTCTTCATGCCATCGCGGAATTTCTGCGAGGCAGTGAGAGAGCTGAGTTTCTCTGGCGCCACCAAGGGTTCGCCATCAATCAACACGACATGGCATCCGACGCTCAGCTTCGGCACGGTCCTGGCCAGTGCCACTGCCTCGTCGAACGCCCCGCCGTTGGCCATCAATGTCGACGACGTCACCACTCCGCGGATGTGAGACTCGACAATCGCCCGGTTCACCCCCGAGGTGTATCCGAAATCATCCGCATTCACGATCAACCGCCGCACCGAGCCAGTCTAGCAGGGCTATGAAATATGAATGTGGGGACAGCCGCCTTCGGCTGTCCATCGAACGAAGCTCAATCCTCTCTTCGCGCGGTTTGCCCGCCTTTTCCCGCCTCGCGTATACTCCAAAAAGCGCGATGCCCTGCGGCTTCTCCGTCTCCAACAACGCACCCAGGGCGGTTAGCTCAGCTGGTTAGAGCGCCTGCCTTACAAGCAGGAGGTCGCAGGTTCGAGTCCTGCACTGCCCACCAATTTCACGCTAGTATTGTGGTAATTGCTGGCAATGACTCTGTGTTGCTCTCAGGACCGTTTTCGAAAGTGCGTCCAGAATTGTGCCCACGACAGCGGAGCCATTGTCGACGACGTTATCGTGGAAGGCTAGACCTGACCACTCCGGGTAGACGCTCGCCACAACCTGCCCTTTCGCCATCCCCGATTTTGATTTTGACCGGGTCCCCCGTGCGCGCAGGGGATAAACGAAGTCAAGGAAGGCCTCGAAGTTCTGTCTGCAGCTGAACGACGTCAGGGTGGTTGTATTCAGCATGGCGGCTTCCAGCGAGGGACAAAGCGTACTGATATTCTCTTCGTGCATCTTCAATGCGATCGGCCGCTGTCAGCGAGCGCGCAAGCTCGGCATGCGAAAGGAAGAAGTCCGGCGCCAATCCTACCGCCTTTCGCGCGGTATCCACTGCCTCAGCAACGTGCCCCTCCTCGGAAAGTGCTCTAGCGCGATTGATCTGAGAGACGGCGAAGGCCAGCGGCAGATCAAATCGTCCGCGAAACACCAAAACAGTACCAGCAATGTTTGCAACTGGCGCCGCGTACTTGAACCGGGCGTAAGGATTCAGTTCCTCCGGTCCCAGGAGTTCCCAAGTACCTATGAGCAGAGTGCCTTCGACAACCGGTCCCGACATATCGTCATACGACTCGTAGGCAGCAGGAAGGAATCTGCATCCTGTCTGATAGTAGCCGGGAGGCGCAGAAAGGGGATATGCCACCCAGCAGTCCTTGACGGCGTTTTTGTGCACGTAATTCTTAATGGCCTTGAGACTCTGTCCCCAGTCAACATTGGAATCGCCGAGGAGCCGGTACGTGCGTGCGGTTCCGCCGAAGACTTCGTTGGAGTAGGGAATGTAATTCGGAAAGCTGCTTAGCGACGAGACCGCGTGAAGCACAATCAACGATGCGACGATGTATTTTCCGCCGCGATGCTTGCAAACTTCCCACGCCCCCGCGGACGCAAGCACGATGAAAAACGGATAAACAGGCAAAACATGTCGTATTCCTATGTTCAATTTTGCTGGAAGGCAAAGAACCAAGAACAACAGCGGCGGGATAGTTAGCATCGCCAAAGCGCGTCGGTGCTTGGCTTGAGCACGAATCAGCGCCAACGTACCCAAGAGTAAGAGGAACAAGAAACCCAACGTCGACTTTACTAGAAGAACGGCTGGGAAGTAGAACCACTTGCCAGTTGGGTACATCTTGCCGAGAACAAAGATCGGGCCACCTCCTCGCAAGGTCGAAATGACGTGTTTCAACCCGAACAAATAGGCCTCAGGCAAGAGATGTAATCGAAGTGAGCCACGAAATAGGTTGGTCAGGATCTTTACAGTGGAGCTGTCTTCGGCGGGCACGGCGAAACTCATCAGGCTCACATGGGGCTGAGAAGCAAATCGGAAACCGTAGAACGCCCACAGCGTGACATAAGCAATCAGCGAGACGAACAGCAAGGTGGAGGCCATGCTGACATACCGGTTTGTCGTCCAGGGTTTGTCTGCGGATGTGGGGATCTTTCCAGCTACCAGTTCGGCCAGAACGAGTGTCACCAGCAGAGGAAAGACAATGAGTCCTGAATGTTTAACGGCCAAAACCGCGCCTGCCATGATGCCGGTGGCTACCAGCCAGCGGTTAGCCCCCTTTTCGAGATAGCGGTAGAAAGCATAGACCGCGGCATACAGGCAACAAGTCAATCCCATATCAGTATTGACCAGAAAACCGTGCGCCAGGACGTTGGGTTCGAACGCGAAGATGGTCAACGCGATGAGAGGGGGCCCGACGCCGAACATCACGTACGCTGACTCGAACATCAGAGCACCAAGGACAACCGTGAAAAGGCTCGCGAACACCCGCGTCTGGAATAGGATTGAGTCGGCATCGTTGGAATAGAGGAAGGCGCCGGCGTCGGCAAGATCGCTAAGATCGCTAATCGTCGAATGGCTCACACCACACAGAGGCACTGGAACCCTGACCCTGTGAAAGAGTAGCGGGATTGCAGATATCAGCTTAACCAGCGGGGGAGTTTCGAAGTTGCTGCCAAAGTCTGAGCACATCCAGTACCGGTAGCCCGCAAAAATGTGGTCCGCCTCGTCGTAGGTTGCCGACTGCTGTCGTCCGGCAAGGCAGAGTTCAACCGCAAGCCACGCTAGCAAAAGGATCGCAATATAGATCGCCCACTTCGGTGGTCTCCCCGAAGGCAAACTCATAGTCCGGAAGGTGAGAGCTTCTGATTCGAGAACCGCTGAATTTTACACCAGTTTCCTATTCCTCCCCGAAGGTCGGCCCGAAGATGAGGCGAGGGCGTGCGGATTCACAGCCGTCGCGCATCAACAGGTCACCAGGCGGATGGCCACTGATGCCTGCCAGCGTCTAGGTGGAAGAGCGGCTCTTCGGGGCGGCATTAGCATCGTCCAAGAATAACGGGCTCTAAGCCCCGTGATCGCCGCCTCCCGCCGCATGATCACGCCTTCGTCTTGTTCGTGCGCGCTCCTTCGGCCCCGGCCCGCAACGCCGCCTCGCGCGCGGCACGCAATTTTTCAACTGGATCCCCGCTAGGAAGAAACTCCATCGCTACCATCCCCGTGTACTTCAGTTCGCCAAGTTTCCGGAAAATGTTCTCGTAGTTGATCTCTCCGGTCCCCGGCTCATGACGCCCGGGAACGTCGGCAATGTGCACCAGCGCCAATTTCCCGATGCTCTTCTCCAGCTTCTCTATCAGATTCCCCGCGCTGATCTGCTCGTGATAGAAGTCATAAAGCAACTCCACTTGCGGATGATCAACTTCCTGAACCACCTGTAATGCCTCGCTGACTTGAGTCAGATAGTATTGCGGATTCTCCTTCGGATCGATCGTCTCCAGCAGCAGCCGCACCGGCTCGCCGTGGATCGACTTGCCTTCAACTACTTTCGCCGCGGCTTTGAGACTCTCCACGCAACTCTGATGCTGCATCTCGCGCGTCATTCCCGGAACGCGATTGCCCGACAGCACGATCATCGTCGGGCATTCAATTCGTTCCATGATCGGCAGCGCGCGCCGCAGTTCAGCCAGCAGCGGCTCGCGTTGTTCCGGATTGCTGACCCCGAATTTCAATCCCGCGGTGCAGTCGAACTTGATGCCCAGTTCTTTGCGCTTGGCATTCGCACGCTCGAAATCCGCGTCGGACCACTTCGCATATTCGCCCACCAACTCCACCTTGCGGTATCCGGCTTGTGCGACCTTCTCCAGACGCTGCTCAAACGGGAGATGTTCGAAAACCGTCCACAGCATGATCGAGATGCCGAATGGCGCGTGAGCCGCCTGATCGCTCTTCGCTTCTGCCGTTGAGGCCTGGCTCAGCATGCCAGCGCCGATTACAGTTCCCGCAAGCGCCTGATTGAACTCGCGTCGATTCATGAATCACCTGGTTTGATCATTACGCAAATTGTTGATCATCGTTGTGCGACACAGCACCGAAGAGCCGCTTAGCGACGCTGCGGCAGCGCTCGCATCGCGCCAGTAGAAATTCCGCCGTCTACCAGCAGCGTCTGCCCGGTTACATAGCGGCTGGATTCCGATGCCAAAAACACGACTGCGCCATCGAGATCGCGCAGCTCGCCCGGCCGCTTCACTGGGATTCGCTCCCGCAGATACTCGACCCACTCTTTGTCCTCATATAGCACTCTATTCTGATCGGTGCAGAACCATCCCGGCGCCAGGCAATTCACTGTGATCCCATGCTTGCCCCAATCATCGGCCAGACTCATGGTCAATTGCTTGATCCCTCCCCGGCTCGCGCCGTAAGGCCCCAGCCCGGCATATCCGGCCACACTCGTTACCGATCCAATATTGATGATCCGCCCGTAGCCGCGTGGAATCATGCGCCGCGCTACTTCTTGCGCCACGAAAAAACTGCCGCGGAGATTGGTATCAAGGATCAGGTTCCAATCCTCCCAGGTCACATCCAGCGCCGGCTTGCGCACATTGCAGCCGGCATTATTCACGAGAATATCGAGATGTCCGTAGAACTTCTCGGCCGCAGCCGTCATCTGCTGAATGCTCTCCAGACTGCGGACGTCCAGCGCCAGCGGAACAACCTTCCGCCCCGCGGCCTTGATCTCCGATTCAGCCGCAGTCAGGTGGCTGACATCGCGGCTGGTGATGACCAGATCCGCTCCAGCCATGGCCAGGGCCAGCGCCATATGCCGTCCTAACCCGCGGCTCGTGCCAGTAACAACCGCGACCCGCCCGTTCAGATCGAAGAGTTCACTCGACATGCTTGGTTTACTCCGGCCCTTCGGGCGCAAGCACCACCTTCAGCAGATTCGGCTCCCGCGAGTACAGCCGTTCAAACCAGCGCGGCCCATCTTCCAGCGGCGCCACGGCACTAATCAGCGGCTTCACCCGGATTCGCCCGCTCGCGACCAGATCAATCGCCTGCGGATATTCTCCCGCGGAGGCGCACGATCCCTGCAATCGGATTTGTCGCGTCACCACTTTCTGCAGAGGCAAGGTGACTTCAGGAGCAATGTTTCCCACCAGCGTGACTGCTCCTCCTTTCCGAACGCAGTCGATCGCGGCCGAAACGGTCTCATTGATCCCGATCGCTTCGACAGCGAGATCAACGCCATTTCCGCCGGTGAGATTTGAAATCTTTGAGCTCAACTCCCTGCCAGTTGTCTCGAGAACCGCGGTCGCGCCGAATTCAGAAGCGAGTTTCAGCCGCGAAGCATCAATGTCCGCGACCCATACCTTGGCACAGCCCGCCGCTCGAAGCGCCTGCAGAATCAGCAATCCGATCATTCCCGCACCCAGCACCA
>Ga0209166_10000579_pt1 | contig 38238 bp, 28 predicted proteins | sample Coa_R1_3_FD_187151 | JGI IMG/M metagenome (GOLD analysis project Ga0209166, IMG submission 187151) | Surface soil microbial communities from Centralia Pennsylvania, which are recovering from an underground coalmine fire - Coalmine... | ecosystem: Environmental > Terrestrial > Soil >...
AGCTGCCTTCGTCGTGATTCCATCCTGCGAGAAGGGGAACGTCGTTCTGCTTGCCCGCAGCAAAGATGTCGGGCACCGGCTCGGGCAGAAAGTATCCGTCGATGTCCGGTCCGAATTCGAAGCCTCGCGACTGAGGAGGAGTGAATGGAGCCAGAATTTTTCCTGCAGGAAGCGCGCGCAACTCAGCCAGGGTGTGCACTCCCAGTTTTTCGCCGATGACCTTGGCGTCTTTTTCGGCACGCACCGACATGGGTTCGAACGAAAGTCCGCTGCGCGAGAACGCAGCCCCACTCTCTCCGATGGCTTTCTGGAATAGCCCCTTCGCCAGCGGTGAAGCCATCTGCGCGCACACTGAAAACGATCCCGCACTCTCTCCAAAGATGGTTACATTTCCAGGATCCCCGCCAAACGCGGCGATATTGTCGTGCACCCAATGTAGAGCCAACAGCTGATCCATCAATCCATAATTCCCCGCCGAGTTTCGGCCCGATTCCTTGGCCAGTTCCGGATGCACCAGGAATCCGAAGACGCCGAGCCGGTAGTTCATGGAAACAACAATCACGCCCTGCTGGGCCAGATGCGTGCCATCCTGTCGTCCCTCTGAGGTCGTACCCGCGACGAAGCCCCCGCCGTAAATCCAAACCATCACCGGCAATTTGCCGGACGACGGTTTTGCCGGAGCCCAAACGTTCAGCGTCAAGCAATCCTCGCTTCCCCCGGCGTCACGAAACGTCATGTCGCCGAAAACGTTACCCTGCAGGCAGTGCGCGCCGAACTCCGTGGCCTTGCGGACGCCCTTCCATTTCGCGGCCGGAGCCGGCGGCTTCCACCGCAAATCGCCCACGGGCGGCTGCGCGTAAGGGATTCCCAGAAACGCATGAACCGCGCCATCATTTTTGCCTTCGATAACACCGGATAAGGTTTTTACTTGCGGCCCCGAAGGGGCTGCGAGTAGAGCTAAGGGCGTGAAAAAAATAATACTGGTCAAAAGACAGCGCAGGATCTGCTGATTCATAGGATCTCCATCCCAGCGATTGCGAAAACGGGATTGTAGACGAAAAGTCGAATCGGTGAAATCTAGTCCCTCTCTCGCAAATCTTTTCTCTGCAATCTACAATCGGAGATTATGTCCGCGGCAGCCGAGCACCCGCCCAGTTCCTTTGTTCGTCAGCTTCCTAAGGCGGAGTTGCACTTACATCTCGAAGGGGCGGTCGAGCCTGCGACGCTGCTCGAACTGCGCCGCCAACATGGCGAGCAGGCCACGCTCGCGGAAACCGAATTCCTCTACCGCTACACCGATTTCGGCAGCTTTTTGATGGCGTTCAAAGAAGTGAGTGCGCATCTGCGCGGGCCCGACGACTACGAACTCGTCACCTACCGGCTGATGCAGCAGTTAAAAGAAGAAAACGTGCTGCATGCCGAAGTTTATGTTGCCGTCGGAGTCTGTCTTTACCGCAAGCAGAATTTCGCCGCCATCTTCGAAGGCTTGGAACGCGGGCGCGCGCGGGGTGCGCGGGATTTCGGCGTTTCGCTGCTGTGGATTTTCGACGCTACCCGTCACTTCGGCGTGGAGGAGGCGCAAAAAGTATTCGAGCTGGCAGCGCGCTATAAGAACCGGCATGTGGTCGGCGTGGGCATTGGTGGCGACGAAGTGAAGGCGCCGCCCGAACTTTTTCGCAGCGTTTTCGCCTATGCCCAGGACCACGGATTGCACCTGACCGCGCATGCCGGCGAAACTGCCTCCCCGGAATCCATTTGGGGAGCGCTCAATCTGCACGCCGAGCGTATCGGCCACGGCCTGACTGCTGCGCAAGATCCGGATCTGGTCGAAGAACTGGCCTATCGGCAGATTCCGGTTGAAATCTGCATAACTAGTAATCTGCGAACTGGAGTTTGCAAATCCGCCGCAGACCATCCGGTGAAAAATTACTTTGATCAAGGACTCATGATCACGCTCAACACCGATGATCCGGCGCTGTTCGGCACGTCTCTGGCTCGCGAATACCAATTTGCCCAGGACACTTTTGGATTCACCGAGGAGCATCTGCGCGAGCTGGCACGCAACTCTTTCGAAGCGTCGTTCCTGCCGGCAGAAAAGAAGCTGGAACTGTTGAGCCTGTTCGACGCCGCGGCGGCTCGGTAATCTGCGAAACGACCATATGGCAATCCGACCCATCCTTCAGCTCGGCAACCCGCTTCTGCGGGAAAAATGTTTGCGGGTCGAAGAGCCAACCTCTCCTGCCATTCATGGCCTTATCTCAGACCTGGCCAACACGCTTGCCCACTGGCGTTCGGTGACCGGCTATGGACGCGGGATTGCGGCACCTCAGATCGGTATTCTGCAGCGAGTCATTTTCCTGAAGCTTCCCGGCGAGGAGCCCTGGCCTCTGATTAATCCGGAAATCATCGAGCGGAGTGAAGAAAAAATCATTGTGTGGGACGCCTGCCTGAGCTTTCTGTCGATCTTCATGCAGGTAGAGCGTCATCAGGAAATTTCAGTGCGCTATCAAAATATCGATGGCGAGACGCTTACGGTTAAAGCCGGTGAGGAGAGAAACCTGTCCGAGTTGTTGCAGCACGAGATCGATCATCTTGACGGTATTCTCGCGATCGATCGCGTGATGGATATGAAAACGATTTGCACCCGGGAAGAATTTGAGAAGCGCTACCGGGACTCCAGCCCTTACGCCATTACTCCAGCTACAATCGACGGCTGAAATCGCATCCGAAGTCGAATTTTGATATTCGAAACAAACCACTGACAACTGGCCACTGATGTTACACATCGGCATCGTCGCATGCAGCACTGAAGGAGCCGCGCTCTGCTACCGCACCATCTCGCTCGAAGGCTCGCAGGTACTGGGCCGCCACGACCATCCGGAGGTCTCGCTGCACTCGCACTCCCTGGCGAGGTATCTGAAGTGTGTCGACGCCGGTGATTGGGCGGGCGTTGCAGAACTCATGTTGTCCTCTGCTGAGAAATTAGCCAAGTCGGGCGCCGATTTTCTCGTCTGCCCGGATAACACGATTCACCAGGCTTTTGATCTTGTCGAGCACCGCTCACCGCGCCCGTGGCTGCACATTGCACGCGAAGTGGCCGCCGAGGCGCAGCGGCGACAGTTCAAGCGTCTTGCCGTGTTGGGCACACGCTATCTGATGGAAGGGTCGGTCTATCGCGAGGCGCTTAAGGCCAGAGGCATCGAACACCGCGTGCCCGGACCGGAGCAGCGCGAGCGCATCAATCAGATCATTTTTGACGAGCTGGTGAACGGGCAATTCCTGCCGCGATCGCTGGCCTACCACGTCGAAGTCATCCGCGCGATGAAAGACGAAGGCTGCGACGCGGTCGTGCTGGGCTGCACAGAAATTCCTTTGCTGGTTACGCCGGAAGCGTCGCCCTTGCCGACGCTGGACTCGACGCGGCTGTTGGCGCGGGCGGCGGTGCGTAAGTCGGTCGAGGGCTAGAAGGTGAGGCAGTCGCTCAAGTTCCGCTGCCTTCCCGGTCACTACGCCGTCGTGCGTCTTGCCTCCAATGCGCCGGTTCCTGACTGGGCTCTCAAAGGCGATTTCACTTCTGTGACTCGCACCTCGGATGAACTTTCCATCGTCTGCGCCATTGAAAATCTGCCCGCAGACGTTCAGTCCTCACCTCGCTGGATCTGCCTGAAACTCGAGGGGCCGTTTCCGTTCTCGCAGACAGGAGTATTGCTGTCGTTCATTGAGCCGCTTTCGACGAACGGGATCCCCATCTTCGCCATCTCGACCTATGACACGGACTATGTATTGATCCAGGAAGAGTTCGCTGGCGCGTCACTCAATGCCTTGCAAGAGGCGGGACACGAACTTTGTAGCCCGAGGTGAGTCGTCGGGAGGGTTCCAGGGAACCTCCGGCCACTCGGCATTTTCCACCATTCGCTGGAGCCATCGCGCCGAATGCTGGTGTAATCCACGCAATAAAGCGGCCATGTGTTGTAATAGAAGTACATAGATCCATGCCTTCTTTGACTACAACCCTGCGCCGCCGCGCCAAAGCCCTGCACCGCAACCTGCGCGGCGCGAAAATGGCCGTCCGCGCGCTGGCCTCGACCGATCATCCCTTGCTGGCCCACATCATTCCCATGCGCCGTTGCAACCTCGCATGTACCTACTGCAACGAGTTCGATGACTTCTCGAAGCCGGTGCCGATCGAGGAGATGTACCGCCGTATCGACAAACTGGGGGCGCTGGGGACAGCAGTCGTGACCATCTCCGGCGGCGAGCCGCTGATGCATCCCGAGCTGGACGACGTGATCCGCCGCATCCGGGCCAACGGCATGATTGCCGGTCTCATTACGAACGGATATCTGCTGGTTGCCGAACGGATCCAGCGGCTGAACCGCGCCGGCCTTGAGTGGCTGCAGATTTCCATCGATAACGTGAATCCCGACGAGGTCTCGAAAAAGAGCCTCAAGGTGCTCGACAAAAAGCTGCAACTGCTGGCCGAGCACGCCGAGTTTCACGTGAATATCAATTCGGTGGTTGGCGGGGGGATCACTCACCCGCAGGACGCCTTGGTGATCGGCAAACGGGCGGTGGAACTGGGCTTCACCTCGACGATTGGCATCATTCACGATGGCAGCGGCCAATTGCAGCCATTGGGCGACGAAGAACGCCGCATTTATCACGAGATGCAGGCTCTCGAGAAAAGCAGCTTTACCCGCATCAATGCCTTCCAGGACAATATTGCCAAGGGCCAACCCAACGACTGGCGCTGCCGCGCCGGAGGCCGCTACCTCTACATCTGCGAAAACGGGCTGGTCCATTATTGCTCCCAGCAACGCGGATATCCCGGACTGCCCCTTGAGAGCTATACAAAAGACGACCTGCGTCGCGAGTATTTGAGTGAAAAATCTTGCGCACCCCACTGCACAGTCTCCTGCGTGCACCAGGTCTCTATTTTTGACTCCTGGCGCGACCCTCAGCAGCCTGCTCCGGCCGCTCCTGTTCCGGATACCGCTGCGGAACTGGTGCAAATCAAGTAACTATTGGTAACCACGGGGTGTCTTTGGCCTGCTTGACCGCCAACGACTTACAGGCAAATTAAATGGGCCGGCAACCAAGAAGCGGTGACATTCCTTGGCTATCGGCCCATTCGATCCTGAATTGGATCGGAGGTGATATTTCTATGCTAATCCTCTTTGGCGCAAAGTCAAGGAGGTTTTTTCGTTGGAGAGAGCCGTTGCTGGGGCCTACCAGAGCACGAATGAGGCTGGCCGAGTGCCAAACCGGACCTCGACTGGCCCGTCGGCCCCTCCGTTTTCGTTGACATTAAACTCCCCCGGACGCTAGACTTATCAGTTTCCATAGCCCTCATTATTCCGGTCTATACCAGCACCACATGGATCAGACGCTCAACCAACTAGGCGAATTACTGCTCGGAGCGGTGCCAACAGTGATTCTGCTGGCCTTGCTCTACGCCCTGTATACGGCGATCGTGCACAAGCCCTTGCAGCGGGTGCTGGAAGAGCGGCGGAGCAAGACTGAGGGAGCAGTCGAGAAATCGAAGGCCGACATTGCCGCGGCCGAGGCGCGCACCAGTGAGTATGAGCAACGCCTCCGGGAGGCCAGAGCCGCGGTGTTCCGCGCGCAAGAGGCCCGTCGGCAGGCGGCTTTGCAGGCCCGCAGCAACGCTGTGAGTGAGGCCCGCTCCAGAGCCCAGGCCGAGGTGCAGGCCGCGAAGGCCGGCATCGAAAGCGATCGTGCCGCGGCAGAAAAAGGGTTGCTAGGCGAGGCGGAGGCGCTGGCCCGCGAGATTATGCGCCGCGTTCTCGAACCGGCGGGGGCGGTACGCTAATGACACTGACCGCCATTCCGCCGCGCATTACTTGCAGTCTTCTGTTATCCCTGCTGATGCTTTGCGGTGCAGGCATCATCCAGGCGCAGGAGCCAGGCAGCGTTCCTGAACAAAGCCAGGACACCAGCGATGCGCGCAGCATCCACCCTGGCCGCGACTTGGTCCATCAGAGCAGGGAAGCGGCTGGCGAGGAAAAGGACGAGTTCGAGCAGTTCAAGCAGTCGCCCTCGGTGCAAATGATCTCCCGATTGACGGGACTCAACCTGCGCCAGTCGTATTGGCTGAGCATGGCCCTGAATTTCGCTGTCATTGCCGGGGTCATCATCTGGTCGGGGCGGAAGTATTTGCCCGGCCTGTTCCGCGACCGTACGACGGCGATCCAGAAAGCCATGCAGGAAGCTCAGAAAGCCAGTGAAGAGGCACGGCGCAAGCTGGCCGAGATCGAATCGCGCCTGATGAAACTGGATGTGGAAATTGGCATGATGCGCGATTCTGCTGAAAAAGAGGGCGCCGCCGAGGAAGCGCGCATTCAGGCCTCCGCCCAGGAAGACGCGCGCAAGATTGTCATATCGGCCCAGCAGGAAATCGCGGCCGCAGCCAAGGCTGCCCGGCGGCAATTGACGGCTCATGCGGCGGATCTTGCGGTTGGCCTGGCACAGAAGCAGATTCATGTCGACGCCGCGACCGATCAGGCCCTGGTGCGAAATTTCGCCGGCGAGTTGGGTTCAGCGTCAGACAGTTCCGGAAAGGACGGGAATTAGATCGTGGCTTCCGTTGCCAGCACTTACGCCCGGGCTTTCGCCGATGTAGTTTTTAGCGCGCACCTGGATGCAGTTCGGGCTATCAGCGGGCTGCGGCAGATTGCGGCGCTCCTGAGCGAGAGCGTCGAATTGCGTCGCGTATGGGAGAATCCCGCCGTTCCCGCGGATCAGAAACGGAAGTTGCTCGACGCAATCGTGCAGCGTGACGGTATTGATAAGCCGGTGCGAAACCTGGTTGCGGTCCTGATCGATCATCGCCGGTTGTCGTTCCTGCCGCGAATCATCGAGCAACTGGGGAAGGAACTCGATGCTCGCCTGGGATTCGCGGAAGCGCAGATTTCCAGTGCTCGGGAACTAGGCGCAGCCGAAAAGCGCGCCTTGGAATCGCAGATCGAGAAAACGACGGGCAAAAAAGTTCGTGCGAATTATGGGCTGGATCCGTCATTGCTCGGCGGGGCTGTGGTCCGCATCGGCAGCACGATTTATGACGGTTCGGTGAAAGGGCAGTTGGAGAGGATTAAAGAAGCTATTAGCTCTTAGCCTTTAGCTCTTGGCTTAAATCCCGATTGGGTGAGAGCGGAGCGAAAGCCGCGGCAGAAGCAGGTGGCAAGGTATAGAGCTAACAGCTAAAGGCTAAGAGCTGATCTTATGGCGCAAATCAAGGCAGACGAAATCACAAAGCTGATCCGCGAGCAGATCGAGAACTATGAGTCGCAGATCTCCGTGGACGAGACGGGCACTGTCATCACGCTGGGCGACGGAATCGCGCGCGTGTATGGTCTCGACAAGGTCATGGCCGGCGAACTGCTGTCATTCCCGCACGGCGTGGCCGGGATTGCCATGAACCTGGAAGAAGACCAGGTCGGCGTCGTGCTCCTCGGCGAATACACCGAGATCAAAGAAGGCGACGAGGTCAAGCGTACTGGACGCATCATGAGCGTCCCCGTCGGCGATGCCATGATTGGACGGGTCGTCAATTCTCTTGGCGAGCCTATCGATGATAAAGGCCCAATCGCGACCGACAAGTTCATTGCCCTGGAGCGTTTGGCTCCGGGCGTCATCGACCGCCAGCCGGTGCGCGAGCCCATGGCAACCGGGCTGAAGGCCATCGATAGCATGATTCCGATCGGCCGCGGACAGCGTGAATTGATCATTGGCGACCGGCAGACGGGGAAGACCGCGGTTGCGCTCGACACCATTATCAACAGCAAGGGCAACGATCTGATCTGCATTTACAACGCGATCGGACAGAAGCGCTCGTCGATTGCGCAGGTCGTGAAGATTCTGGAAGATGCTGGCGCGATGGAATACACCATCGTTGTGGCTGCGTCGGCCTCAGAACCTGCGCCCATGCAGTACATCTCGCCGTATGCGGCGTGCGCGATGGGCGAGTACTTCCGCGATACGAAGCGCCATGCCCTCGTCATCTACGACGATTTGTCGAAGCATGCGGCGTCGTACCGCGAAATCTCGCTGCTGTTGCGCCGTCCGCCAGGACGCGAAGCGTATCCCGGAGACGTTTTCTATCTTCACTCGCGATTGCTGGAGCGGGCGGCTAAGCTAAGCGACAAAAACGGCGGCGGATCGCTCACCGCTCTGCCGGTAATTGAAACGCAAGCTGGAGACGTTTCGGCCTACATTCCGACCAACGTTATTTCCATCACCGACGGCCAGATTTATCTGGAAACCGACTTGTTCAACCAGGGCGTGCGCCCGGCGGTGAACGTCGGCTTGTCGGTAAGCCGCGTGGGCGGCAGCGCGCAGATCAAGGCCATGCGGCAAGTGGCCGGCACTCTGAAACTGGAACTGGCGCAATACCGCGAACTGGCAGCCTTCGCGCAGTTCGGCAGCGACCTCGACAAAGCGACGCAAGCGCAGTTGAATCGCGGCCAGAGGCTGGTGGAACTGCTGAAGCAGAATCAATTCTCGCCTCTGCCGTTCTCAAAACAAATTCTGATCATCATGGCGGGCACGGGCGGCTTCCTGGACGACATGCCGGTTAACCAGGTGCGTGAGTTCGAAAAAGAGTTGTACAAGTACGTCGATTCGACCAACCCCGGAATTCTGCGGGCGATCATGGAGAAGAAGATTCTCGACGATCAGCTGAAAACGCAGTTGCAGAACCTGATCAAGGAAGCGAAACAGCAGTTCGCAGCGCAGAGGGAAGCGGTCGCGAAATAGTACAGAGCACTTAGTGCTCGCAACAGCATCATGCCTAACATTCTCGACATCCGTCGGCGGATTCGCAGCGTGATCAACACGCGGCAGATCACCAAGGCCATGAAGATGGTCTCGGCGGCCAAACTTCGCCGCGCGCAAGAGCGTGCCCTGGCCGCGCGCCCTTATGCGCAGATGCTGACCAATGTGCTGAAATCGCTGGTCGCTCGCGCCGAAATCTACGATCCCGAAACTGGCGAGCCAAAGCATCCTTTGCTGGCGCAACGGCAAGAAAAAAACATTCTGCTGATCGTGGTGACCGGGGACAAGGGACTCGCAGGCGCTTTCAACGCGAACATCACAAAAGCAGCAGCGCGTTTCCTCGTATCGAAGGCCGGGAAGAACATCGACATCGAAGCGGTCGGCCGTAAGGGCCGAGACTTCTTGCGGCGGCGATATCCTGCCGCGAAAGTGCAGACGCAAAGCCTCGCCGAGCTCGTTGAATCCACCGAATCCGAACCCGAGCCTGCCGAGCGTGTCGCTGAAATCCAGATCACCGGCGATCACGTAGGCATTCTGGGCAAGGTGGAGTTCGCGCAGGCAGCCGCTCTGGCGCGGAGCGTTATCGCGCGCTACTGCCGCGAGGAAATCGACGCTGTCTACGTGGTGTTTAACGAATTCAAATCGGTGATCGCCCAGCGCTTGATCGTCGAACAGATTCTTCCCATCGAACAGATTGGAGAACAGGCAGTGCGGCTCGCCGAAGAGCCAACCGAAGAAGAAAAGAAGCGAGCCAAAGAGGCGGCCGTAAGCGCAGGCGTCGGAATGCACACGACGGAGGGCACTGGCGACGCGGGCTCGCAATTCGGAACTGCGCAAGTCGACTATATCTACGAGCAGCCGCCGGCGGAATTGTTCCGTGCGCTGCTGCCGAAGTACGTAAGCATCCAGATTTTCCGAGCGCTGCTGGAGTCCGTGGCGGCCGAGCATGCCGCTCGCATGACCGCCATGGATTCAGCCACCAACAACGCAACTGACATGATCGATTCGCTCACGCTAGCCATGAACCGGGCACGCCAGGCGAAAATCACGAAAGAGATCATCGAGATCGTCAGCGGCGCGGCGGCAATGTAAAGACGGAGCTATTAGCTTTTAGCCTTTAGCTCTTAGCTTCTTTGGAGAGATTCAAGCGGAACGGATGCTGGCCGTTGTTTGTACGAACAGTAACGGTCGGAGACACGCGATAGAGCGATGAGATTGAGCTAAGAGCTAACAGCTAAAAGCCAAGAGCTGAGGTTTTATGCCACAAAACGTAGGACATGTCATTCAGATCGCAGGACCCGCAGTCGACGTGCAGTTTGAAGAGGGTCAACTGCCTCCGATCTATGAGGCTCTGCAAGTCGTCAGCGACGGCTTCAAGGTGCCGAACCCGATCAAGGTCATCCTCGAGGTGCAGCAGCACCTGGGCGAAGGGCGTGTGCGCTGCATCGCCATGGAGGCCACCGATGGCATGGTGCGCGGGATGAAGGCTATCGACCAGGGCGGCCCGATTTCCGTGCCTGTGGGCCGCGGCACGCTGGGACGCGTGATGAACGTCATCGGCGAACCGGTCGATCAGCTGGGGCCTGTCGATTATAAGGAACGAATGCCGATTCACCGTCTAGCGCCGGCATTCGACGAGCAGGCGACCACCGCCGAGATGTTCGAGACCGGCGTGAAGGTCATCGACCTCATTCAGCCATTCTTGAAGGGCGGAAAAATCGGATTGTTCGGCGGCGCAGGAGTGGGCAAGACCGTCGTCATCATGGAGCTCATCAACAACGTCGCCAAGCAGCACGGCGGCTATTCCGTGTTTGCCGGCGTGGGTGAGCGCACGCGTGAAGGGAATGATCTGTGGTTGGAAATGACGGAGTCGGGCGTGATCAAGCCGGGCAAGCCCGCCGAGTCGAAAGCCGCGCTGATCTATGGCCAGATGACCGAGCCTCCAGGGGCGCGTTTGCGCGTCGCGCTGACCGGACTGACTGTCGCTGAGTATTTCCGCGATGCCGAGGGTGCCGACACGCTGCTCTTCATCGACAACATTTTCCGTTTCACGCAGGCTGGTTCGGAAGTCTCCGCACTCCTGGGCCGCATGCCCAGCGCCGTAGGCTACCAGCCTAACCTGGCGACGGAAATGGGCGAACTGCAGGAGCGCATTACCTCAACGAAGAAGGGTTCGGTCACATCGGTGCAAGCCATTTACGTGCCGGCTGACGATTTGACCGATCCTGCTCCCGCGACGACATTCGCGCACCTGGACGCGACCACGGTGCTTTCGCGTGCATTAACCGAGATTGGAATTTATCCCGCCGTCGATCCGCTGGGATCAACCTCGCGCATTCTCGATCCACGCATCGTAGGGCAAGAGCATTACGATGTGGCGCAGTCCGTGAAGAAGACCCTGCAAACTTACAAAGACCTGCAGGACATCATCGCGATTCTCGGCATCGACGAACTGAGCGAAGATCAAAAAGTGACCGTCGCCCGCGCCCGCAAGATTCAGCGCTTCTTGTCACAGCCGTTCCACGTCGCCGAGCAGTTCACCGGCGCGCAGGGACGGTACGTTAAGATCGCCGACACGGTAAAAGGCTTCAAGGCGATCGTCGAAGGCAAGTACGATGACATTCCTGAGCAGGCGTTCTACATGAAGGGGCCAATTGAGGAAGTGCTCGAAGCCGCGGAGAAGATGAAGGCAGCAGCGTAAAAAAGTGGTCAGTGGCCAGTGATCAGTTAATGGATTCGACTGAGATCTGACGACTGAGAACCGATGGCAGACACATTCCAACTCGAGATCGTCACGCCGGAGAAGAAGGTTGTGGACACGGCGGCCGAGGAAGTCCAGATACCCGGCAAGAACGGCTATTTGGGCGTGTTGCCGGGACATGCGCCGCTCATTACCGAACTGGCCGTTGGCGAGATCACGTTCCGCGAGCATTCCACCGAGCAGCGACTGGCCGTGGCCTGGGGATTTGCGGAAGTTCTGCCCAACAAAGTGACCATTCTGGCGGAGAGTGCCGAGCGTCCTGCCGAGATCAACGTAGAGCGGGCGCGCAAAGCCAAAGAACGCGCCGAGCAACGCCTTATCAGCGGCGACACCTCGGTCGACGTCGAGCGCGCGCTCGATGCTCTTCACCGAGCGGAAGTCCGGCTGGAAGTTGCCAACGCGAAATAGTTCAGACCTGCGTGCGAATTAATTCTTCAGCGCCGGACGTTCGCATTCGGGATGGCTTTCCTCTAGAAACTCTACTTTTTCAATGTGGAGCTGATGCGCTCCGGTAGACCGGGCATACACGCGTACTTTATTCCCCACGTCGGATTTGAGAATTGTTGGATTTTCAATGGCGAAGACTGACTTCGTCTCCGGGCTGATCAGCACGATGCTCTTACCGTCTTTCACGCATCGGCGAGCGCAGTCGGGATTTGTAGCAGTGTATTTCCCAGCCGAAGCCCGGGCTCGAGCACAACCGGAATCAGATACCCAGCCAACGTATACTTTGTCGGCAGCGAAAACATTGCAGCTAACAAGCACCAGCAGAAGTAAGCATCTCATTTCGCCATTCCTCCCTCCATCTAGCCGTTTCTGACGACTGTTTGGCGGCTGTCTGAAAGGTAATAATAGTGCTGCGTTGCTTCTGCGCCTATAGAATTATGCCTTTACTTGAGGAGCCGACCGATGCAGCCTCATTCCGCCCTGATCCTTGCCTTGCTTTTCTCCACTTCGATGGCCGCGCAGGAGGCGAAGCCAACTCCAACGCCAGCGCCGCAAACAGCGCCGGCCGCTCTGGTCACACCCGAAGTCCATTCTGACGACAGCGTGACTTTTCGCTTTCGTGCTCCCAACGCCCAGGAAGTGAAGCTGAATCGCGAAGGCGCTGAGTCTCTCGCCATGCAGAAAGACGATCAGGGCATCTGGACCGTGAACACCGCGCCGTTGCCGCCGGACTACTACGGATATTCCATCGTCGTGGACGGCGCGCGCTCGATTGATCCGTACAACCATCTTCTGAAGCCCAATCTGCTCTCGACCGAGAACATGGTTCATATTCCCGGCCCGTCCTCGCTGCCATGGGAATTGAATGACGTGCCGCACGGAGAAATCCATCACCACTTCTACAAGTCTGCCGTCTGTGATGACCAGCGCGATTACTACGTCTACACTCCTCCGGGATACGATCCCGCCGCGAAAACTACCTATCCTGTGCTCTACCTGTTGCACGGTTATAGCGACGACGCAAGCGGTTGGAGCGCGGTTGGACGCGCGAACGTAATTCTCGACAACCTCATCGCCCAGGGCAAAGCCAAGCCCATGATCGTGGTTATGCCGCTGGGTTACGGCACCATGGAGATGATCCGCGTGGGGTGGGGAGGCATCTTTAACCATCCCGAGGTGCGCGAGCAGAATGTCACAAGATTTCGCGAAGCCTTGCTCACCGAAGTGATGCCAAGAATCGAGAGCGAATATCGCGTGACCAAAGACCGCAACTCACGCGCGATAGCGGGGCTTTCGATGGGCGGATCGGAGTCGCTGCTGACTGGGCTCAACAATCTCGACAAATTTGCGTGGATTGGGGCGTTCAGTTCGGGAGGACCGCCGGAGCCATTTGAGAAGGATTTTGTTGGACTCGACGCAAAGGCAAATCAGCAGATCCGCCTGCTGTGGATCGCGTGCGGCACCGAAGACCGTCTCATTAAAGTGAATCGTGACTTCCGCGAATGGCTGAAGACGAAAGGCGTTCAGCACACCGACATCGAAACGCCCGGGATGCACACCTGGATGGTATGGCGTAGGAATCTGGCAGAGTTTGCACCCCTGCTGTTCCGTTAAACTGCCAAATTCGCCTCGGCGAGCAGTAGGGAACAGAGTCTTAAGGCACGTTTACGTGGTCTTGCTTTTCCGCTGGCACATAGTTCACGGCCGCCGTGCGCTCTAACTTGTCCCACGCGAATCTGCGGCCTTCCAGCGCGCGCTTCAGTGTCTTGAACAGCACAATCGAAAATAGCTGCCGGTACGCGAAGCGCTGGAGCCAGACTTGGCTGAGCAGCCACACATCTTCCTTGTCGTCGGGGCGCCGGCGCTCAAGTGCGAAAGCAATCGCCGAGGCCACGAAATCGATCACCAGAAATGCGAAGAAGAACGCCACCAGCTTGTGGAAGCTGGCCGGATCCGTTGAGTCTGGATGAAAATGTTTCTGAATGAAATACCAGATCGTGCCCACGGCAAACATGATGTCGATCAGCGGCGAGACCAGCGGCAGCAGAATCTGGAAGATCACGATGTTGGGCAGCGCCACCCATCCTAGCGCTCCCTTGCGCGCAAACACTCCGCGATGCTTATACACCGCCTGCAGGATTCCAAACGACCAGCGAAAACGCTGGCGCATCAAGCCATTTGCGTTGGTCGGCGCCTCGGTGAAGGCTAGGGCCATGTCTTCATATTCGACGCGAAAGCCGCGGCGCAGCAGCGCCATCGTCAGGTCGGCATCCTCGGCGACCGTATCGATGTGGTAGCCCCCGGCCTCGCGTACGGCCGAAACTCGCCATGCGCCAATCGCTCCCGGCACCACGCTGACCGCGCCCAACACATCGAGGGCCCGGCGCTCAAAATTCTGGCTGGTGATGTACTCGAGAGCCTGCCAGCGCGTCCACAGATTCACCCGGTTGCCGACCTTGGCATTGCCCGCGATTGCCCCGACCTTTGGATTGATGAAATGCGGCACCAGGCGCGCAATGGCATCGGGTGCAATGATCGTATCCGCGTCAATGCCAACAAAAAGTTCCGCGTCTCCAATGTGCTCGATCCCGTAGTTCAAGGCCTCGGCCTTGCCTGAATTCTTCTTGCCCAGGATGAGCACCTTGCCGGTTGCCACCTCTGCTTTGAAGGCGTTGCGCGCGACTTCCAGCGTGCGGTCCTTCGAGCCATCGTCAATGACAATCACCCGCAGGTGAGGATAATTGGAATTCAGCGCTGCCCGCACCGTGCGTTCAATGACCTTTTCTTCGTTATACGCAGGAATCAGCACTGCAATTTTCGGCTTGTAGGAAGCTACCTCCGCCGCCTTGCCAAAGATTTTTTCATGTAGGCGGTCATACACTGCAGCCGCTCCGATGAAGATCAAACGTCCGGTCATCAGCAGGTCGCCGAGAAGGAAAATCCAAGTGATCCCGCTCTGCACGGCGTTGAACATCCAGAAGCCTAGCCGGTCCAGGCGTGCCGCCCACAGTTCGCCCCTCGGCAAGGGCGCCATCACGTCTGCCCTCTGCATGCCGAGCAATTCATAGACGGGCGCGATCTCGAAACCGCGAGCACGAATCCCGTCAATAATCATCGGCAGGGCGCGAACCGTTTCGGCACGGTTCCCGCCGCCATCGTGCAGCAAAACAATATTGCCGCAGCGCAGGTTCTCCACCTTGCAAGGCGGGAGATGCGAAAGCACATACTGCGTAATCTGCTCCGCCGAGTGCCGCGGACTGTCACTCCAATCGTTGGGATCGATCCGGTTCCCAACTGTGATGTAGCCCATTTCCTGCGGAATCTCGAGCGGGCGCACCTGGTCGGAAGTGTCTGGTTCTTCGTCGATCGCGTACGGCGGCCGCATCAATGTCGCGCGCACTCCCAGCAGGCTGGCAAAGAGCCGCTCCGTAAGGTTCAACTCCACTTTCATATAAGCGGTGGAAATGTTGCTTACGTCGGGATGGGTAAAGGTGTGGTTCCCGATCGTATTGCCCTCGTTGTAAATCCGCTTGGCCAAGCCCGAGAACTTGTCTGTCTGGATGCCAATCAGGAAAAAAGTCGCCATTGCGTGCTTCTCTTTCAGCACGTCGAGAATTTTTGGAGTCCACTCCGGATCCGGTCCGTCATCGAAGGTGATCGCAATCTTGTTCGGACTATAGCCATACCGTCCCACGCGATAAGGTTCGGGCAACTCCTGAAAGACTTCGTCCGCGATGAGTTTGCTGTTGGAATCAAAGGTCAGATCGCGGGTGCCGTGGGCGGGCTTGTCTTCAATCCGCAGGATCTCGCCCTGTCCTTCCATGTCGACGTCGGCTCCCGGAGGTACATCGCGCAACTTCTCAACGGCGCCCGCTTCGCCCGGCATATCCCAGATTCGCCACAGGGTTCGATCCTCGCTCCCCAGGCGCCACAGGGCAAACGTCTGGATGCCCAGCGACTGCGCTGCCCGCATGTGGTTCAGAGCCGTCACCGCATCGACGAACCAGATATCGTGCCGCAGGTTACGTTCGTCGAGATAACTGAAGTGAGGGTTCATTGCATCGTCATCGAAGTTGATGTCCTGCTCGGAATCGCGTGCGGCCAGCCATGCCTCTTGCACACTGACTGAACTGTCGTGCATGCCCGGCGGTAGGGTCCCGTTCTTCGGCTTCAGAACCCAGTCATAGCCGTAGTTGGCGATGGCGCAGATGATCTTTTCTTTCGGGATGACGCTGCGCACGAATTTCAGGTTGTCCACGAACCAATCTTGCGACGCGACCGGACCCGAAGTGCCTCCTGGATAGTGTTCGTCATAATTCATCACCACGACGCCATCGGCGGCGGCGGCCAGCGCAGGATAGTTATATTCCGTGTTGTGGGCTTGCACGGCGACGTAGAGTTTCATCCCGCGAGCATGGAGATCGCTCGACAATTCCTGCAGCAACGCGATATAGCCCGGCTGGCCGCTGGCAGGAAAGGACTCGAAATCGATCATCAGCCCGTGATACCGCCCCGACGACAGAAACTGGCCCGCCTGGCGCCTGAAAAGCGCTCGAGCATCAGGATTGTTCAAGAAACCTGAGATGTCGACCCAATCCACGCCATCGGAATTGTTGACCATGGGAAAGACTTCCATCCCAGGGTCTTCGGCCTTGAGGAAGGGCATGACCCGATCGTCAACCGAACCGACTGTTTTTCCCTGAATCAGATCGAAATATTTATTGGTCTGGTCATCGACCGCTTGCAGCCGTCCATCAGGCGTCAGCACATGCAGCCAGTCCGTATAGAGAATGTCGATCTGGTGGGCATAGTCGCGCAGGGATGAGAAACTGGCCGCATCCCAAGGCACGTAAAAAGCTGCGCGAATACCTTCCGACTGGTTCAGCGTGACCTGAGACGCCGCCAGTTTGGACCTGCGGTGAGAACGGGCCAGCGCCTTCTTCGCCCGCTCTCTGGCCTTTTCCTTTTCGCTTTCTTTCAGGGCTTTGAACGCGCGTTTCTGAGGTGAAAAAAGCAATTCCGGCAACGGTTCGTCACGCAAAGCCGTGTAGACAAACACAACGATGAGCGCCGAAATCAGGACAGCGGCAACGTCGATCGTGCGCCGCAGCCGTTTCCAGCGGGCGCGTCGGGGATCATAAAAAACCGGTTGAGCCATGAGGGACGATGTTCATCGTATGCCGCGACCGGCACACGGTCAATTCGATCAGGGCAGGGTGAGAAGCTGCTCTTGGGTAAGATGCAATTTCTCCGCTCCGGGATTACCGCAAACGCGTTATCATGCGCGCGTGCACGAACTTGGGCGGCCGGGACGGGTACTTAAGAACGCGTGGTTCTTCTTGTGTTGCAGCCTTGGCGCGCTGGCCTGGCGCCTCTTCCTTGTGCTGCGTTTTCCGGCCGTGGTGGACGACTCCAGGCTCTACTCCGACATCGCGAAGAACTGGCTGCAGCACGGCATCTACGGCATCACCAACTCTGGCGTAATCGTGCCGACACTCTCGCGGTTGCCGGGATATCCCGCCTTTCTGGCCGCCATCTTTGCCATCTTCGGGGCCGAAAATTTTCGCGCTGTCCTGCTCATCCAGGTGTTCTTCGATTTTGCCACCTGCTTCCTAATCGCCGACATGGCGCGGCGCCTTTTCTCAGAGCGGGCGGCCAAGGCGGCCTTTCTGCTGGCAGCGCTGTGTCCGTTTCTCGCGAATTATGCCGCCGCGGCACTGACCGAGACGCTGGAAATCTTCTTTACCGCACTGGCGCTCGACCTCGCTCTGCGCGGCCTGGGCATCGGCGGCGACGCCTCACGCCCGATGCTTCTGTGGCTCGGCTGCGGCTTGTCCGTCGGCGCCGGCATCCTGCTCCGCCCGGATGGCGGAATTTTGCTGGCAGCCATCGGCGCATATCTATTGTTCCTGCTCGTGCGCGCATTGCGGCCAAACGCAGCGCATAGGCAAACTCCAACCCTGCAGCCGCGACGTATTATCACGGCCGGGATCGTGGTCGCCATCGCCGCTCTCGCTCCTTTGATCCCCTGGACACTACGCAATCTGCATACACTCCACCGTTTCGAGCCTCTTGCTCCGCGTTATGCGACGGATTCCGACGAGATGGTGATGAGCGGCTTCAATCGCTGGACCAAGACCTGGATCATCGACTATGTATCCGTGCAGGAGATTTACTGGCCCGTCCCGGGCTCCCAGATGGATTTCACCAAGCTTCCGAACCGCGCTTTTGATTCTCCTGCACAGCGCGAGAAAACGAGCGATCTATTCGAGGAATACAATGCCAATTCCAACATGACCCCGGAACTGGACGCGCTTTTCGGCGATCTTGCTGCGGAACGAATCCACGCGGCTCCGCTCCGCTATTACGTCTGGCTCCCCGCATTGCGCATCTCGGACATGTGGCTCCGTCCCCGCACCGAATTGTTCCCCTCAGACCCGCGCTGGTGGGAGTTCAACGACGATCCCCGCTGGCTCATGGTCAGCCTGACTTTCGGCGTGATCAATTTGGCCTACGTCGCAATGGCCCTGGCGGGACTAATCCGTGCCCGTGAATTTTATGGAATCGGCCTCTTGGTTGTATTTGTTTTGTTGCGCTCAGCGTTCCTCGGAACCCTGGAGAATCCCGAACCCCGCTACACGCTGGAATGCTATCCAGCGCTGATAATCCTGGCCTCGACGGTTATTCATCGACGTGCATAAACTTCCAATTCTGGAAGGAAACCTCTTATAAGCCGTATTCAAACGTTTCACAAGGCCGGTCTGCTGCAAATTTTACTTGAATGTTTTGGTGATGAAGTTGCACAATACCGCCCCATCGGGTTCCCCCAGGGGTCAAAATCCTCGTTTAGCCGTTCCTGGGAAACAAAATATGAGGGCATAGCCCTCGTGAGTAAAAGGAGCTACCATGCGTTCTGGCTCACGTGCAGGTGTTCTTTCGGTCGTTCTATCCCTGTCCTTCAGTCTCCTGATTTCCGCTCAGACAGCAACAACATCCTTGCGCGGCACCGTTACTGATCCGAAGGGCGCGATCGTACAAGGCGCCACCGTTCTGCTGAATAACGCATCTACCGGATTCTCGCGGACTACAAAATCCGGCACCGACGGCGTGTATCAATTTCTCGAAGTCCCGCCCGCGACCTATACCCTAACAGTAACGGCTCCCGGATTTGCAACCCTCAAGCAAGATAGAGTCACGCTGCAAGTCAGCCAACCGGCGACCTTGGACATTGCCATGCAAGTGAGGGGTGCTACCGAGGTTGTCGAGGTGAGTGGTGAAGCGGCGCTGGTTAATACTACCGATGCCAGCCAAGGGAACGTTTTCAACAGCACCCAACTCATCAACCTGCCGTCCGAAGGCCGCGATCCAGTCGCCATTTTGAGCTTGCAGCCCGGCGTGACCTACGTAGGACAAAATGTGGATCAGTCGCAAGACAGCCGCGGCGGTTCTGTAGCAGGTGCCCGTAGTGACCAAACCAATGTCACTCTCGACGGGTTGGACAACAACGATCAGTTGACCGGCCTCGCTTTTCAGGGTGCTTTGAAGGCTCCTCTCGATTCCCTGCAGGAATTCCGCGTCACCACTAGCAACTCCAACGCAGACGCGGGCCGGTCCTCTGGCGCCCAAGTGAGCATGGTGACCAAGAGCGGCACGAACAACTGGCATGGTTCGTTGTACGAGTACAACCGCTCCAATATTGGTCAAGCCAACGACTGGTTTAATAAGCACGCGGAATTGCAGTCGAACCTGCCCAACAAACCCGGACCATTGGTTCGTAACACGTTTGGAGCATCGTTTGGTGGGCCGATCAAGAAAGATCGCTTGTTTTTCTTTGCCGATTATGAAGGGCAGCGGACGAACGAAGCTGTACAAACGACGCGCATTGTACCAAGCGACCTGATGCGGACTGGCGTGATCCAGTATCCGTGCGACTCGACGGATCCGGCGTGCGTACCTGGTTTCGTAGATCCAGCCGGCAACTATAGCATCAACTCCAATGGCGTCGTGGCGTTGACGCCGCAGGGTCTCGCGTCCACGGATACCAATTGCCAGTCCGCTCCCAATAATCCCTGTCCGTGGGGTGGAGGAGCGGATCCTTTTGCATTGGCAATATTCCAGCAGTACCCTTCCCCGAACAGTGACGCTCTCGGCGACGGCTTTGACTATCGGGCCTTTACGTTCGCGGCGCCCGCTCCCGCCAAACTGGACACTTACATCCTGAAGCTCGATTACAAACTGACAGCGAGTGGAAACCACAGCCTATTCGTAAAAGGGCACCTGCAGAACTTCCACAACAAGACGGCACCGCAATTTCCAGGCCTCCCTGCGAATGATTTCATTACCAACAACAGCAAGGGCTTGTTCGTAGGCTACACTGCCCTCTTCAGACCCACGCTCGTTAATAATTTGCGTTATGGATTTATTCGCGCCGGGCTCGGAGACTCAGGACTCAGTGCAACCGATTACAACGTCTTTCGTGGATTAGATAACGTGCAGGGTTTGACCAATACGATTCTGACCAATGTGCCCGTGCATAATCTGGTAGACGACCTAAGTTGGACGAAGGGCAAACACACGTTTCAATTTGGCGGCAATCTGCGCATCATCACCAACAACCGCAACGGCAACGCACAGAACATTTCGACGGCAGACACCAACGTCTTTTGGCTCGATAATGCTGGCATCGCCAATACAGGCTCTAGTTTAGATCCGGGTGCATTCGGCTATCCGGCCGTGAGTGGTTCCTTTGGCGAGTCCTATGACTTCGCTACCGCCGCTATTGCCGGCCTTCTGACAGAAACCAACAAAACCTATAACCAGGATAAGACGGGGCATTTCTTCGCCCCTGGAGAAATGATTCAGCGCAACTTCCGCTCGACCGAGGGCGAGATGTATGCCCAGGACAGTTGGCGCGTTACTCCCAACCTGGTACTGACAGGAGGGCTGCGCTATTCGCTGCTGCAGCCTCCTTATGAGAGGAATGGCAATCAGGTCGCGCCCAGTATCAGCCTCAATAGCTGGTTCAAGGAACGTGGGCAGGCCATGTTGGCCGGAAATACTATCAATTCCACAACCCCGGGAGGGTTGGTGCAAATGTCTCTCGGCGGGCAGGCCAATGGGAAGGCGCCCTACTGGGCGTGGGATTACAAGAATTTAGCTCCCCGCTTGGCGTTCGCATACTCCCCGCACGCCAACGAGGGATTTCTGCACAAGATCTTCGGTGGTGCGGGCAAAACTTCGATCCGAGGAGGTTACGGGATTTATTTCGATCACTTTGGGGAGGGAATCGTAAACAGCTTTGACAAGAACGGCTCCTTCGGACTGACGACCCAGTTGGTCAACCCGGCGGGGTCTCAAGATGTGGATTGCACGCCGCGTCTGACAAGTCTCTTCACACTCCCACCCGCGAATACAAGTTATTGCGGTCAGCAGGTAGTTGGGCCCCAACCCCCGCCTTTGCCAGGTCTGATTACCCCGCCAACAGGCACTGAGGCAGGATCATTTGCAATTTATTGGGGGCTCGATGATAAGCTCAAAACTCCTTACTCGCATGTAGTTGATTTCTCAATCACCCGCGACTTGGGGAGGAATCTTGCCTTCGAAGCGTCGTATGTCGGACGCTTCGCTCATCATTTACTGCAAGAAGAAGATCTGGCGATGCCGCTTGACCTGGTCGATCCTAGCTCCAAGATGGACTACTTCACCGCCGCAACCATGCTGACAAAGGCTACGAACTCTGGCACCGATATTAGCCAGGTCGCCCCGATTCCGTTCTGGGAGAACTTGTTTCCCGGGGCGGCGGGGAGTTTTGGTTTCGGTCCGGGCGCCGCTGGTCTGGGGTGTGCGCCAGGTAATTCTTCATTCGGCGGAACCACTACGGCCACGCAGGCAATGTACGACATGTATTCCTGCTTCGCCGGAAACGAGACTACAGCGCTGTTTATTGCTGACCTGCTCTGCCTGCCCGCTTGTGCGCAGTTACCGGGACAGACTAGCGCGCAGCCGTTCGCATTCTTCGATGACCAATTCTCCTCGCTGTACGCTTGGCGCAGCATCGGCAATAGTGCCTACAACGGCCTGCAGCTCACATTGCGCAAAGCTATGAGCAGTGGACTGCAGTTTGATTTCAACTACACGTACTCGAAGTCGATGGACATTGGTTCCAACGCGGAACGGATCAACGAGTTTGAAGGCTTCGGATTTGCCAGCCAGGTCATCAATTCTTGGTCCCCAGGCCAATTGCGATCCGTCTCTGACTTCGATACTACTCATCAGATCAATTCCAACTGGGTTTACGAACTGCCCTTTGGCCGCGGCCGGCATTTCGGAAGCGGGATGGGCAAAGCTGCGAATGCAATCGTCGGAGGCTGGGGACTATCCGGTATTTTCCACTGGACCAGCGGACTTCCATGGACCATGGGTTCCGGAGCAGGTTGGTCAACAAACTGGCAGCTACAAGGCCAGGCGATCAAGACCGGATCCACCGGCAAGATGGGAGTGTTCACCGACGCCAATGGCAATCCCAATATCTTCCAAAATACGACACAGGCCATCAGCGCATTTCGGTTCCCTTATCCCGGAGAGTCCGGACAGCGTAACAATCTCAGGGGCCCGGGTTACTTTGAACTGGACGACGGTCTGTGGAAGACTTGGGACGTCACCGAAACGAAGCATCTGAAGTTCTCGTGGGAGGTCTTCAACGTCACGAATGCGGTACGGTTTGACGCCGCACTGTCAGCCTTCCAATACAATCTGACCTTCGGGAACTTTGGTGCGTACAGCAACACGCTCAGCAAACCCCGCGTCATGCAGTTCTCGCTAAGGTTCGACTTCTAAAACGACAGATTTTGAGAGAGGCAGAGGCGGAGACATCCGTACGACCAAAGGAAGGCAGGTTGCTTACATCGCGTCGCCCGGCTCTTTCACTTTCAGGCCGTGCAGAGCAAGCTGCCCCTTTTTCACTTCATGGACCGGGCGTCACTGTAACCAAACAACGAAGAGGAACGATTTACTGCAAAGCCTTCTGGACAGGCCGGTAGCGGAAGCACTCCGCCGCGTGGTCGTTGACCATTCCGACCGCCTGCATGAAGGCGTAGCAAATGGTGGATCCCACGAATTTGAATCCGCGGCGCTTGAGGTCTTTGCTCATAGCGTCGGACTCGGTCGTTTGAGCAGGAATCCGGCTCGATTTCCAGTCATTGACTAGCGGCTTGCCACCCACGAACTGCCAGATGTAACGGTCGAAGGTGCCGAACTCCTCCTGCACACGGAGAAAGGCTTTCGCGTTTTCGATTGCCGACGCGACCTTGAGTTTGTTCCGGACAATTCCCGCATCCGCCAAAAGTTGCTTGACCTTGCGCCGGTCATAGCGCGCTACGCGTTCGGGAGCGAAGCCGTCGAAGGCGCGGCGATAGTTCTCACGCTTGTTTAGAATCGTGCTCCAGCTCAGGCCGGCTTGCGCTCCTTCGAGGATCAGGAATTCGAACAGCTTCCGGTCGTCGTGAACGGGCACGCCCCATTCTTCATCGTGATAACGGATGGATTGTTCGCCGGTGGCCCAGGCGCAGCGGATCACCTTGCCCTGGATTGGCTTTTTATTCATTCGACGCAATCGTGCCCTCTGCGAAATTACTTTATCGCAGAGGGCACTGAGGCGTGCACAGAATCAGAGATAGAACAGCTACTCCAGAGACTTCGGATCTGATTTATTCACCGGAGATTTTTTGTCGAGCAGGGAGACGAGTTGTTGCGCGGATGCGGGAATGCCGACCTTTCCACCACGGATGATCTCTTTGGCAGTCAGCTTCCTCTTATAGAGTTTCTCGTTGGCGCTACCGTCAGAACGCAGCGTCGAACCCTCCAGGGAAACGCCCGCGAATAAGCCCTTGTTGCGCGAGTAGGAGAGGATTTCTGCATTCATCACAATGTCGGTAGCGCCCTCGGCAGTGCGGCCCTTCGGTCCAGCGGCGGCCGAGGCGTCGGCTCCCAGCTTCACTTTGCTGTGCAGCAACGACTCCGCGCCTTTCGGATTCATGACCAGCAGGACGAAATCCGTGGCCTGCCCGCCCAACTGGAACCCAATGCTGATGCCTTCCAGGGCGTACAGCGCTGGGGCTCCCCACCGGCCCTTGTAGTGCTCGCCGCCGCGGCAAACCATCACTCCGCGGCCATAGCTGCCGCCGATCCCGAAAGCCCCCTTCTTCACGGAAGGCAGGATGATCAGGCACTCGGCCTTGTCGAGCAAGTCCTGCGGAATGTCGTCGGGAATATTGAGGATTTCCTTCAGCACGACACCGGCATCCTTGACGCGGTCGGTTTCGCGCTCGTCGTTCGCGGCCAGCGCGGTCAAGCTCGACATGAGGACAATTACGAAACACACGATCAGTTTCTTCATCACAACCTCCAAAAAAAGATTTTAAGGAAAATCGATAAACTTCGTGCGATTATGTTGAACCCTGCATCCAGTTGACTAATGGCGTGCGGCGCCCGCCGGAGGAGCGCGTGTGACGCCGCAAGTCATTTAGATTGCATGTTTTGTGCCATGACCAAACGAGTGCTCCTTTTGTAACTTGGCATCCCTGGGGCACACCCCTAAAGTCAATCACATAGCGCTGCAGCGAACCCCCGATTTCGGCACCTGGCGTGCATCGTATAGGTTGGGAGTGTGCTGAGACGGGATTTAGAGTGAAAAAATTGGATTCATTGGGCATGAAGTACACGAACCGTATTTTCGCGTTTTTAATGCTTTCCCTGGCAACCTTTCTGGGAACCGGCCAGCTGCGGGCGCAGTCGTCCTATGTGTCCGGCGCGCCGAGCCTGAGCGCGTCCAGCGCGGCGGCAACCGGGAGTCCGGCAGCCGGGAATGCGGAAACCGGGAATGTCGACGAGCCGCAGAACGCACTCATTACGCTGCATGCCCGCGTCAATGAAGTAAATGTCCTCTTTATCGCGACCGACAAGCACGGCAAGTTTGTTCGTGATCTGAATCAGAGCGATTTCAGCATTCTCGACGACCACAAGCCGCCGCAGGCCATTCTGAATTTCCGTAGGGAGACCGACCTTCCATTGCACCTCGGCCTGCTGGTCGATGTGAGTGGCTCGGTGGATAGCCGTTTTGACTTCGAACAAGAGGCCGCCACCACTTTTATGCAGCACACGCTGCGCGCCCATTACGACAAAGCTTTTGTCATGAGTTTCAACAGCCATAGCCAGGTGGCGCAGGATTTCACCGACAATGTCACGCTGCTGTCAGCAGGCGTGCGCAAGCTTCATGACGGCGGCGGAACGGCGCTCTACGATGCGGTCTACCGCGCGTGCAAAGACAAGTTCCTGAAAGATCGGCCGGAACGCCCGGTTCGTAAGGCGATCATCATCGTAAGCGATGGCGAAGACAATCAAAGTGAATTCTCTAAAGCCCAGGCGATCGAGATGGCCCAGCGAGCTGAAGTCATCATCTACGCGATCTCGACTGACGATAGCGGTCTGGTAATGCGCGGCGACAAGGTCCTCGAACAATTGGCCGAGGCGACCGGCGGTCGCGCTTTCTTTCCCTTTAAGATGAAGGACATCACGCACTCCTACGCCGCGATTGAAGACGAACTGCGCAGCCAGTACGTGGTCTCGTACAAGCCGGCTGATTTCGATGCCGACGGGCGCTATCGCTCGATTGAAATCTCTTCGCTAAAGAAAGACCTGCAGGTGCGGGCCCGCAAGGGATATTTCGCGCCACAACAGTAGGGTTCGTACTTAGTTCCCGATTCCCGCTCGCACTCCTCTCATCGACCGCGCGCAATCACCAGGCTCAGGTCGTCCTGAAGTTGTTCGCTCGAGCGGAACTCCCGTACTGCATTCTCGACCGCGCTCAACATGCCATTGGATTCGAGACCTCTACTCTGCGCAAGAACTTCGAGCAGGCGCTCTTCTCCGAACTCTTTGCCTTGGGCGCCGGTCGTTTCCGTGATGCCATCAGTAAAAATACTGAGCACGTCTCCAGGTTCCATGAAGGTCTCAGCCAGAGTGCAATCCCACTCTCCAAACAGCCCCAAAACCGTTGCTGTGGCCTCGAGGCGGTCAACGACGCCGCTGCCGCGAAGCAAGACCGGCGGGCTGTGGCCACAATTTACGTAGCCCAGACTGCGAGTATTGTCGTCGTAGCACCCGAAGAAGAGAGTCGCGTAACACTGCGGCTCCGTATGTTGGTAGAAATGCTCGTTGACCGCAGCCAGCAAGCGGGGCAGATCTCCCGAATCAATGCTGACGCGGTTGTGAATGTTTCCCTGAAGATTGGCCATGAGCAGCGCGGCCGCGACGCCCTTGCCCGCCACGTCGGCTAAGATGAAGCCCACACGCCCCGGGCCCATGTCGAGGAAATCGTAATAATCGCCGCCCACAGTAAGCGCCTGAATGCATTTGCCCGAATAATCGAGGGTACGCAACGCGGGTTTCTCGCGAGGCAGGAGTTTGCGTTGAACCGCACGGGCTATGGCGATTTCCCGAAAAAGAGGTTCGTCGTCGGTTCGCGACGACAGATCCAGATCCCAGATATTGGTTTCGGGGCTGAGGCACTCCACGCCGATATGGCCAGCGGTAGGAGTGCCGGGCAACCCAACCCAAGCTACGCGGAAGACAGCTTCCCGCTGTCCGCAGCGAATCTCCAGAAATTCGCCCAGTTTGCACGGCTCTCCAAAATCGGCGAGTCGCGCGCCCAGGCTCGAAATGTCGACCGTGTGGGCCGCCCACGTTCTGCCAGCCGCTGACAGGCGCGCAACCTGTACCGGCAGCCGCATGCGGATGCGTTTTTCGCGACGGCGACACTTCTTATGCACCTCCAGCGCGCCGTCACGGAATTGGGGAATCTGTTTCAGGCTCGCCAGCACCGTTCGGCACTCTTCTTCTGTTGCAAACGGACCCATGTGGATGCCCTCGTGTTCTGCGGGTGATGAGTCGGCAGCAGGGGTCTCGGAGATATGCCACTCGATGACGTCGGCAGGATTTTCGCTCATGAAAGATTCATTGCCTCGAAAAATTTGCTGGGGGATACACGGTTATCGGATTGTCCATTCGACACTACGCTGTCCGCGACATCCGCGCAGTGCAGGCGCGTACAAATGGATTACGCAGGGCCGGGTGTCGATTCCGTTTCAGGAGCGATTCTGATTCGGAACGTGCTCGGAGCCGAAGTGAGAAGCCTCTAACTCCCCTCGTGTAGGTCGCTCTTCAGACGCAGCTTAGGAGACTCTTATTGTTGGTTGAATTCTTGGCTCGATGTGCGGCGCATCATTTTGTCGTTGCGCACTTCTATGGTAACGTCCCAATGATTTCCGTTTGCGGCTTAAGCGGAAACAGAAAGGACGCACATGGCGGGCATCATCGTCCTGGTAATTCTGGTCGTAATCGTGGTCGTACTCATCGGCATGTACAACAGCCTGGTGCAGCTGCGAGTACGCTGCGATTCGGCATGGTCCGATATTGATGTGCAGCTGAAGCGGCGGCACGACCTCATCCCCAATTTGGTGGAGACGGTGAAAGGATACGCCGCCCACGAGAAAGGGACGTTTGAGAATATCGCGAAATTCCGCTCGCAGGCGATGCAAGCGACCACTCCCGCCGACAAGGCAGCCGCGGAGAATCAACTGACCGGCGCGCTGAAGAGCCTTTTCGCCGTCGCGGAGAACTATCCCGAACTCAAAGCCTCAGAGGAATTCACGCAGCTCCAGGGATCGCTAAGCCAGACGGAAGATCAGATTCAGAATGCACGCCGCTATTACAACGCGGTGGTACGCGATCTGAACACGAAGATTCAGTCCTTCCCCACGAACATACTGGCGGGAATGTTCGGATTTACCCAGCGGCAGTTTTTTGAGACTACAGCGGCCGACCGGGAGCCAGTGCAGGTTAAATTTTGACGAATTTTGCAATTTGGTAATTGGGAAATTTGGTAATTTGAAAAACCTGCGAAAGATCGCTCTGCTCGCGATTCTGTTCTGCATCTTCACGGGCATCGCGGCCGCCAAATCTTGGCGCATTGCCGATTTTCAAGACAACATCACCGTCGATCAAGAAGGCAGTGCCCTCGTGACCGAGCGGATCTCGCTGGTCTTCGTCGGTGAGTGGCACGGCATCCATCGCACGATTCCAATCGAATATCCCGGACCGAACGGGACGAATTACGAACTCTTTCTCCAAATTAAGAGCGTCACCGACGGTCAAGGTGGCAGTCTGAAGTTTGAGTCATCCACCTCGCACGGGGCACGCGATTTAAAGATTTATATTTCCGATGCGGTGGACACGACCCGCACGGTTGAGATCACCTATCGCGTCCGCAATGGCACGCGTTTTTTCAAAGATTACGACGAGTTCTACTGGAACGTGACCGGCAATGACTGGCCTGTGCCGATCGATCATGCCGAGGCGACGGTACATTTTCCTGAAGCCGCAGCCGGATCGCTCCGGGCCCAAGCCTTCACCGGCGTTTACGGGTCAAGCGAGCGCAATGCCAGCGCAGAGGTGAATGGCGCAGAAACACAATTTGCTACCAACACTCCCCTGCCGATGCGCGGCGGGTTGACGATTGACGTATACATTCCAAAAGACATCCTCAAAGAACCGGGTGCGCTGACCAAATTCCTGTGGTTCCTTGGCGGAAATCCCGTCGTATTTCTGCCCTTGGTCACGCTGGCGGGAATGTTCGTGCTGTGGTGGTACAAGGGACGGGACCCTGATCCCGGCATGTCAGTCGCGCCCATGTACGAACCTCCTGCTGGGATTTCTCCTGCAGAGGCCGGCACGCTGCTCGATGACGCCATTCATCCGCGCGATATCACCTCAACCATGGTCGATCTGGCGGTGCGCGGTTATATCAAGATCGAGGAGACCGCGGAAAAAGTTCTGCTGTTCACCCACAAGGACTACATTTTTCACCTGCTGAAGCCGCGTGACCAGTGGGGCGGGGACCTGGCTCCGCACGAGCGCGTCATGCTGGAAAATGTTTTTGCAGGCGGCGACGATACCCGGCTCTCTAGTCTCAAGAACCGCTTCTACACGGCCGTTCCGGTGATTCGCGAAGACATCATGTCGGCGCTGAAGAGAAAAGGCATTTATCTCCTCGACCCCGAGTCGGCCAACGGATACAGCGTGGTTGGCGCGATCGCTATCCTGATCCCGCTCGCCATCTTCCAGTACATGGGATGGGCGAACTTCTTCAACTCCGTTCCCCTGCTGGTTATTTGCCTTCTGATTTCGGCGGTAATCTGGTGGTTGTTTGCGCGCGTGATGACGGCGAAGACAATTAAGGGCGCGAAGACTCGCATCGCGGTGCTCGGCTTCCAGGAGTTTATGAATCGGGTGGACGGAGAACGGCTGAAGCTCATGCCGCCGACCACGTTCGAAAAGTATCTGCCGTACGCAATGGCCCTTGGCGTGGAGCATCACTGGGCGCAAGCCTTTGCCGGGATCGTCAAAGATCCGCCGCAATGGTACGTCGGCCCAGGAGGATACGTCGGCGGATTCAATCCGATTTTCTTTTCGAGTTCGATGCACAGCATGGCGGGCGACATGCACCAGGTATTCGTCTCGGCGCCGCGAGCCAGTTCGGGTGGGTCGGGCTTCGGCGGAGGAAGCTTCGGAGGGGGCGGAGGTTTTTCAGGCGGGGGATTTGGAGGCGGTGGGGGCGGCGCGTTTTGAAAAGAATCTGCCCCGCTTTCCTACTACTTTCTTATTATTGAATCTCCTTCTGACGTACTTATAATCGCCGCACTTCTTTCTGGGGTTCGAATTCGTGAATACACAGTACAAGTCTGTCTCCAAGGCGATCGTAGCGACGTTTTGCGCGCTCGTGGTGTTGTGGAGCATCTGCTGCGTTGCGCTTTACGGCGTGATGCGACGTCCGCCCGAACGCTTTGGCCAGATGATGGCGCGAGTTCCAGAGCAAGTGGCGTTTCTGGTGCTACCATTTGAGACACTCTGGCTGCATGCGCGCGCGGGCACCCTACAGGTTGGAGATTCCGCGCCAGATTTCACGCTCGCCAAGCTCGACAAGAGCGAGCATGTCCAACTATCTTCCTTCGCCGCGCAGGGCAAGCCGGTGGTTCTGATTTTTGGAAGTTATACTTGACCGCCTTTCCGGCGGGAGGTGCCCGCCCTCAATAAGCTCTACGAGCAATATGGAAATCAAGTAGAGTTCCTCGTCGTTTACATTACCGAGGCGCATCCCAGCGACGTTTGGCAGACCGAAAACAACTTTCGCGACAAAGTTGTGTTCGCCAGCCCCCGCAATGAAGACGAACGGGCTTCTGTTGCAGGGACGTGCGTGCGGAAGCTGGGAATTAAGATTCCCGCCCTGCTCGATGAGTTTGGAAATTCAACGGAGAGCGCGTATACGGCTTGGCCGGATCGCCTCTACCTGATCGATCGCAACGGCAAGGTCGCGTACAAGAGCAAACCGGGACCGTTTGGATTCAAGCCGGATCAGTTGCTGGCCGCAATGCGCGCGGGCGGTATCGTGCAGTGATCGCGATTAGTTCATGAACAACAAATCCCGAGGGCGGGAGCCCTCGGGACAGCCGGCGGGACGCCGGCGCTACTTTGCGACGCTGCGTACCCCTCGTTTATTGTTCGCCGGGGACGACGTTGCTCCCCCATAGGGCATTGCTTCCCCACAACGCATTGCTGCCCCAGAGCGCGTTACTTCCCCAGAGAGCATTGCTGCCCCACAAGGCATTCGACCCCCAGAGCGCGTTCGAACCCCAGAGGGCATTGCTGCCCCAGAGAGCGTTTGATCCGCTCATGGTGGTTGTGGGAGCGCTGGTATTGAATTCGTTCGATCCCCACACTGCCGAGTTCGCCCACGTCGAGGAAGTGTTCCACACCGCGGAAGGATCGTCAGTAAGATAGACGTAACCCGAGTTGTAAGTAGCCGTCGGGGACATCGCTGTCCCACTGGCCACGCTGGTATTTTGCAATGCGGCCTGCAGATCCAGATATCCCGCACCAACCGTGAAGATGTCGTACTGGTCGGTATAGGTGATGCCCGTGCTCGGATCCGTAACGCTGCTGTATTGCGGGAAGGTCTTGTACGCCGTCTTCATAAGGCGCGCCTTCACTTGATCGGGAGTCAGGCTCGGCGTCTTCTTCAACAGATCGGCGACTGCACCGCTGACTACTCCCGTGGCCATACTGGTGCCACTCAGCACGAAGTAGTTGGGAGACGGCGAAGAGCTTCCTCCGTTCACGTAGAAGCTATACGGCACGCGGTTGCCGGGATATTCGTTGTAGAGTGTCGAGTTCTGCGCCTCCAGCGAGACCAGCAGGTTGCCCGGAGCCACGATGTCAGGCTTGGAGATGGCATCGACCGCAGTGGGCCCTTTGGAACTGTAGCTGGCAATCAGATCGTCGGTGCGGGTGGGGGTTCCCATCGGCTTCATCGCGCCCACGGTGATCACGTAAGGATCATTCGCTGGAGCAGTGATCGTGGCGTACCCGTTGGTTTGCAGGTAGCGTCCATTATTGCCTGCTGCTACCACCACGACGATGCCGTTCTTCCAGGCCGCTTCCACAGCCAGGCAGAGCGGATCGAGTTTGTAGCTTTCATAGATCGCGCGGCCCAGAGACAGATTGATGACGCGAATGTTGTACGAAGATTTCAGCGAAATGGCTTGCGCAATCGCGGCGATCACGGCGCTATCCGTCCCCGCTCCATTCTGGTCGAGAACGCGCAAGTTGACCAGATTTGCCTGCGGCGCAATCCCTTTGAATGTCTTCGAATATTTGTAGCCAGTTGAGTTTGCGCCATTGCCGGCAATCAGTCCGGCGATGTGCGTGCCATGGCCATACTGGTCGCCCGTACTTGTGTTTCCGGGAACAAAGCTCTGGCTGTAGACAACACGCGAGAGTCCGAGAAATCCACCATTCAGATCCGCAGAGCCGTTGACCCCACTATCAATCAGCGCGATTCCGATGCCGGACCCAGTGTAGCCCGACTGCCATGCGTACGGTGCGTTGATGGCCGGTGCGGCGTTACTCAGCGTGGGAGCGAGGGGGCGGTCCGAGCTGATGTACACCACATTGGTGTTGTTCGAAAGCGTGGAGATTCCGGAGCCATCCAATGACGCAAGCACGCCATTGATCAGCGGCAAGGGCGCCAAGAGCTGCCCGCCGAGACTCACAATATCGTTCACCAGGCAGTCGATCAGCCCGAGCAGGCTACTGCAGTTGACTTGCGTTCCGGGCACGTACTGCACCACTACATGAATCTGCTGACTCCCCGTGTAGCCCTGCAACTCAGGCGCGATCTTAGAATTGTTTTGCCCAAGAGCCACGCTCACCGTGGCAGTCAAGAACAAAAATAGAAGCAGGTACTTCTTCATGGTCCCCCCAAAAGATGTCCCAAGGTGCGTAATGCACCACCCAGTGACTATTGAGAGTGCAGGTGTAAGCCCAAATCGGGATTCGGGTAGTCTTATAAATGAATAGGTTACGGGGACTCGTTGCGAAATTCAGCGGACACTCTGTCCCACGCCTTGGGCCTGAGGACAAGTTGTCCCACGAAGCAGTGTATTTCGGCGGATCTGGAACGACAAAGAGGCGATAAGTCGTTTATTTACAAGGGAAACCATAGTAACGGCTCGCTCTCTTTTTGGGAGGAAATTCCTCCGTAATTCGTTGAAAATTTAAGCACTTGTCATGTTTGGGATCCGTTCCATCGGTGCGCGAGCCTTCATCGCCGGACTGGCTCTTTTCGGAGCCGCGTGCCTTGTTTTTTCGTTTGCACATTGGCAGTCGAATGATCCGGTGAAGTTCGTTTGCTACGTGATCGCGGCCTTGCTGGCGTCGTCGCTGAAGGTGACGTTGCCCGGGATTGAGGGCACTCTTTCGGTCAATTTCTTGTTCACCCTGCTCGGAATCCTGGAACTAAGTCTGCCTGAAACGCTAGTGATTGGCCTGGCCAGCACCCTGGCGCAGTTCTATTGGCGGCCGGCTAGAAAACTGAAGCTGGTTCAGTTGGTATTCAATTTGTCGCAGGTCACGGTCTCCAGCTACGTCGCCTATACGGCTTACAAACTCACGGCGATTTATGTGCTGCACGCGCCTGGACCACTGGCGCTCTTGGTAGCGGCGATTATGCACTATGGCTGCAACACGGCAGCCATGGCTACCATCATCGGGCTGACCGAAGACAAACCCATCTTCAAAGTTTGGACCGATGTTTACCTCTGGTCGTTTCCTTACTACATGGTCGGCGCCGCGGCCGCGGGGTTGGTCCACTTTTTGAACCGGCACATTGGGTGGCAGTCGTCATTGCTGGTCTTACCCCCGATTTACCTGCTGTACCGGTCCTATCGCCTTTACCTGGGCAAACTGGAAACCGAGAAGCAGCACGCCGAGCAGGTCTCGCATTTGCACTTACGAACGATCGAGGCCCTTGCGCTCGCGATCGAAGCGAAAGACGAGACGACCGGCGATCACTTGCAGCGCGTCCGCATCTACTCCATGGAGCTGGCGAAAGAACTGGGCCTGTCACCAGACGAGACCGAGGCGCTGCAAGCGGCATCGGTGCTGCATGACATCGGAAAGCTGGCAGTGCCGGAGCACATCATTTCGAAGCCAGGGCGCCTTACGCCGGAGGAATTCGAGAAGATGAAGATTCACCCCATTGTGGGCGCGGAAATTCTGGAGAGGGTGCGCTTTCCCTATCCGGTGGTGCCCATTGTGCGCGCCCACCATGAGAAGTGGGACGGCAGTGGCTATCCACAAGGGCTAGCTGGGGAGGCGATTCCAATCGGCGCCCGCATTTTGGCGGCGGTGGATTGTTTCGACGCGCTGGCTTCCGACCGGCAGTACCGCAAAGCTCTGCCTTTGAATGAAGCGATGGCGAAGGTGGTCGCCGACGCGGGCAAGGCATTTGATCCTCGGGTCGTCGAAATCCTTCACCGCCGTTATATCGAACTGGAAAAGCTGGCACATGCACAGCCACAGGAGAGTCCGGCGAAGCTATCTACAGATATCAAAGTGAAGCGAGGATCGGCGCCGGCAGCAGGATTTGCCGCCTCGGAAGAGATTGACGGGAGCCCGTCGCAAGCGCGGGCGGAGGTCAACGCGCTGGTTGCTACCGCTCAGCGCGCTGGCCGGGAGATTCTCGAACTGAGCCGGCAGCCCGGCGTGGCGCTCCGGGTGGAGGATATTTTTTCTCTGCTCGCGGTGCGGCTGAAACATGTAACGCCGTACGAATCCATGGCGGCCTACTGTCCGCAAGGAGATGTTCTGATTCCGGGATTTGTGAGCGGCGAAAACTTCCGCCTGTTCTCTTCGTTGAAAATTCCCTTAGGAGAAGGTCTTTCCGGATGGGTCGCCGAAAATCACAAAGCCATTCTGAATGGCAACCCTTCGGTCGAGCCCGGGTACTTAAATGATCCGACGCAGTACAGCACGCTGCGCTCGGCACTGGCTATGCCGATCGAAGGCGTGAACGGCATCGTCGCTGTGCTGGCGCTGTATCGCTCCGCACAGGATGCGTTCACGCCCGATGATCTGCACCTACTAACGGCGCTTGCATCGGGCCTGGGGAGTGCGATCGAGGCCGCCCGGAATCGCAAGGCTGTGAGTGCAGGCGCGAGCTAGAAAGCTAATCCGCCGCCATCTGCAATCCTTGCAGCTGTTGAAACCTATTCATAGCGCAACGCCACGTTTGGATCCACCTGGGTCGCTCGTCGCGCTGGAATGTAACAAGCCACGCCAGCGACCAAAGTCAGGCCCAGCGCAACCGCCGAATACGTGAGCGGATCCGTCGGCGAAACACCGAATAGGAAGGCGGAGATTAGCCGAGTCACGCCTATCGCCAACCCGGCACCAAGCGCAATTCCGATCAGAATGATTTTGATCCCAAGTCCAGCCACCCACCCCAAGATGTCCTGCGGATGCGCTCCCAGAGCCATGCGGATGCCGATATCATGGGTGTGTTGACTGACGAAATATGACATCACGCCGTAAATCCCAATTCCAGCCAGGAAAATTGCGACCGCCGCGAAAATGCTCAGTAGTTGCATATAGAAGCGCGTGTCGCCCATCGATTGATCCAGAACATGCTGCATAGTCGTGAGAGCCCTGACGGGCTGGTCGGGATCGAGTTCGTTGACGATTTGCTTGATCGGGTTCGCTAGATCCGCTGCGTGGGTCGTGGGGTTGATGCGAATGGCGAGATCTTGCCAGAGGTGAGCCACGATTGCGCCGCCAGGGTACACGTCTGGCTGCTGTAGAAAGGAACCGTAGATAAAAGGAGGCGCCTCCCTCGCCAAGCCGCGGTGTTTCACGTCTCCAACCACGCCGACAATTTGCCGCGTGCGATCCTCTTCCGTTGGATAAGGATCGAAACGCAGCCGCACTTGTTTTCCGATGGGATCCTCGTTGGGAAAGAATTTGCGAACAAACGCCTCGTTCACGACAATCGTCCAAGGCGCAGCGGTTGTATCATGCTCGTCGAGAAAGCGGCCTTTCCTGAGTGGGATTTTGAGGGTACGGAAGAAACCAGGAGTTACCTGATCGTAATCGGCTCTCGGCCTTTGGTCCGAAGGCGGCGCCGGGCGCCCGGATATCGAAAAGGTGGGTGATTCAGCGAAATGCGTAGGAAGTCCTGTGATCGACCCAACGGATTCGACTCCTGGCAGGGCAGACACTCTCTCGATCAGTCTCTGATAGAAACCATTTACCGCCGGTTTGGCCCGTTCCATATCGCCGCCGGGCACTCTCTCCATGTATTTGTCGCTTTCCGGCAACTGGATCGTCATGGTGAGCAGGTGGTTCGCATCGAAACCCGGATTGACCCCGTGCAGGCGGAGCATGGTGTTAATCATCAGACCCGTGCCAACCAGCAGCACCATGGCCAGAGCAACTTCGGAAACCGCCAGCAGCCGGCGCATGTTGCCTCCGGAAACAGGCGCTGAGCCGCGAGCGCCATCACGAAGCGCATAGTTAAGATCCGCGCGCGATGCTTGCCATGCAGGCGCCGAGCCGAAGATAACGGTGGTCAGCAGTGAAATGCCCAACGTAAACAGGACGACTCGCAAGTCCACGGCCATTTGGTCGCCATACGGAACGTCCGGCCCGGCGAGCCAGAGCACGACGCGGATGCCCCAGGAGGCCAGCAGCAATCCGAAAGTGCCGCCCAGCAGTCCAAGCAGCGCACTCTCTGCCAGGGATTGTTGGACCACGCGAACGCGGCTTGCGCCAAGGGAGAGCCGCAACGCGCACTCGCCGCGCCGTACTTCGGTGCGCGACTGGATCAGGTTCGCCACGTTGGCACACGCAATGAGCAGAACGAATGCAACCGCCCCAAGGAGCGGATATAGCGACTGCCTGACCCCTCCGAACAATGACTCGTGAAGCGGCGCCACTTTGTTGCCGACGCCCTTGTTGGTCGCTGGATACTGAAGTTCCAAGCGTCGTGCGATGGTATTCATTTCTGCCTGAGCTTGGGCAATGGTCACACCGGGCTTCAGACGCGCCACGGCCATGAGCCAATGATCTGCGCGTTCCGCATAGCGCTGGCTTTCCGGGTTGATGGGCTGCCAAATGTCGACCCTTACGCCGTCCATCGTGGTCATCGACTGCGGCATGACTCCTACCACGGTTGAGGGCATCCCGCCCAGACGAAATGTCCTACCGAGAATATTGGGATCGCGATTGAAATGCCTCTTCCAAAACGATTCGCTGATCACGACCGTCTGATCGTGGTCGTGCATTTCCTCAGGAAAGGAAACTCTGCCGAGAATCGGCTTCACACCGAGCAATGCGAAGACATTTGGCGTGGAGTCCTGCACAGTGATGTGCTCCGCCTCCCCATTGCCGGACAAAATGCCTTCTTCGCCGAAACTGGTCAGCGCAATATCCTGGAAGACGTGATTCTGCTTTTTCCAGTCGAGCGATTCGGCGATGGGCGGGTTTTGCTCATAACCCGGGTGAGCAAGTTGCATTTCGGAAATCGTGACTAGCTCTTCGGGATGATCAAAGGGAAGAGGCCGCAGGACAAGCACATCCAACACGCTGAAGATCGTGCTATTGGCGCCAATACCAAGGCCCAGGGAAAGGATAACGACTGCAAGGAAGGCGGGGCTCTTTCGAAGGCCGCGAACTGAAATTCGAAGATCTTGCGAGAGAGTTTGCAACCAGGCGAGGGTCTGCTTCATGGTGCGCCTCCTGAACACGCCTTTGATATAGCGGCTCGCGCTAGCCGATCAGATCATTCTCGCAAGTTTCATTCCAATCGCATGACGTTGTAACTCCCATTTTGCGAGGGTGATTCAAAGGCTATCCCGGCCGGGCCTCGTTCCGATTTTGTCCACAGCCAGAATTTATTGTCCGGAATCGAACAATCTCCGGCGCGAATTACTCCATCTCAAAACTCACGTACATCAGGCCGTCTTCGCGCTCCACCTGGAGCACCACGGGATCTCCGGGTTTCAGCTTGGCCACAGTGGCGCGCAGCGTGTCCATGGAATCGATCGGCATCTGGTTGAATTGGTGAATGATGTCGCCCGCCTGCAAACCTGTGTCGGGCATCAGCAGGTCCACAGCACGCCCCAGGACGACCACGCCCGAAGGAATTCTTAAGTTCAGTCGCGAGCGAAGATTCTCCGTCAGATCAATGCCCAGGACGCCCAGACGAGGGATCAGGCTGTCTTCTGCATTAATCGCGTCCAGCATTTCGTCCATGTGATCGCGATGCTCGATGGCCGGAACGTAGAGAATCTTCTTTTCGTTGCCACGCAGGATCTCCAGTTTCACCACCTGATCCAGCCGGTGCAAGTACAAAGCTGCTGTAAGCTCAGGGAGAGTTTCGATACGCCGGTCATCGGCGGTGAGAATGATGTCCTCAATTTTCAATCCAGCGGCGGCTGCCGGTCCGTCCGGCTTCACATCCACGACCACGACGCCCCATTTTTGCGGGAGACCGAGACCCTCGGCCAGGTCGGGCGTGATCTCCTGGGCCACGGCGCCAATTTCCACGCGGTGCACGTGGCCATGCCTGCGCAAGCTGCGATACACAAAATCCACCACCCGCGACGGGATAGCGAACCCGAGGCCTTCGCTGCCTCCGCCCTGCGACAAGATGAAAGTATTGATTCCCACGACCGCGCCGTTCATGTCGACCAAAGGTCCACCGCTGTTTCCGGGGTTGATGGGAGCGTCGGTCTGAAGATAAGTCAAAGGCTTGCTGGCGTCCGGCTGGCGGGCGAGCGCGCTAGCAC